>Ga0111538_10002407_pt1 | contig 26261 bp, 28 predicted proteins | sample SoiMethybrSBSTD1_FD_79669 | JGI IMG/M metagenome (GOLD analysis project Ga0111538, IMG submission 79669) | Bulk soil microbial communities from a Populus tree surrounding site in Tennessee, USA - Soil MetaG P. TD hybrid SBSTD1 (version 2)... | ecosystem: Environmental > Terrestrial > Soil >...
GCGCCGGTCGTCTTGGTGTCGGAGTCCGGCAGCAGCACGACCAAGTCCTGCCCCGGGCGGCCGGGGCTGGACACGTGCTTCGGGCCGCATGCGGCCGCGATCGAGACGGCGGCGATCGCCAGCCACGCGCGAAACTGCCGGTCGCTCTTCACTCCGTCGGCAGTACGTTGATGGCCAGGGTGGTTCCGCGCACGCCGATGATGGCCGCAGGCGTTTCAAGCTTGATTGAGTCGGGCGCGAGCTTCGCGATCCGGCCCGACACGTACGTCGCCGCGCCCTTGACGAACCTGACCGCCAGGCCGAACGCGCTGTCGGCGGGCGCGAAGGTGAATTTTTCGAGCTTGAACTCGCTGTTCGGGCCGAGCGACAGCCTGGTGTCGTCGTTCAGCGTGATGCCGATTTTTCCGTCACCGCCGGTGCGAAGCCCATCCGCTTCGTAAACGATCTGCCCGACCTGCGCGGGAACCTGCGCGCCGTTACGCACGATGAAGGCGGACCCCGTCGACACCTTGACGCGTCCGGCCACGGGCCGGTCCTGCGCGGCGACCGGAGCGGCAACAGCGCAGACGAGCACCAACGCCGCCACCAACGATCTTGGATTGGTCATGACAGTCTCCGGGGAGAGACGCCCCATATTGTGCAGGACATTGCGCGATTCTGCACGGAATGGCCGCTATTCTACAAGTTTGCGCTGGAGCTGGATTTTGACCCCGATCAACCTCACCCCCTTCGGGCCGCGTCGATTTTGGCAACGTCGATCTTCTGCATCGTCATCATCGCGTCGAAGGCGCGCCTGGCCTCGGCGCCGCCGGCGGCCAGCGCCTCGGTCAGCGTGCGCGGCGTGATCTGCCAGGACACTCCCCAGCGATCCTTGCACCAGCCGCACGCGCTCTCCTTGCCGCCATTGCCGACGATCGCGTTCCAGTAGCGATCGGTTTCTTCCTGGTTGTCCGTCGCGATCTGGAAGGAGAACGCCTCGTTGTGCTTGAACGTCGGCCCGCCGTTGAGGCCGATGCACGGAATGCCGGCGACGGTGAAATCCACCGTGATCACATCGCCCGCCTTGCCCGACGGATAGTCAGACGGCGCCTTGTGCACGGCGATCACGTTGCTGTCCGGAAACGTCGCCGCGTAAAAGCGCGCGGCGTCGAGAGCATCTTTGTCGAACCAGAGACAGATGGTGTTCTTTGGAATCATGTTGTCATACTCTAGCGCCGGCAACCCACCAGGAGACGACAGATGCGTTACTCACGAACAATCCTGCTTTCCGTTCTCATCGCCTCCGCGGCGCTTCTCGTGCCGGGAGTCGGCACGGCCCAACGCACCAACGTCGCGCGCTTATTCCCAATCTACAACAACGGCGGCAAGCCGGACATCGTGATGGACCCGCAGCGCTTCACCGCGCAGATGGAGATCGTCGATCGCTTCTTCGAACCGACCGACTGCGCCATTCCCGAGGGGGCGGTTGGCGGGCCTGGCTACAGGCGACTCCTGCGATTCGACACGGTACTCATGAATCGGGGTGACGGCGACTTGAAGGTGGGCGATCGCAGCGACCCGGAAAACCCGTACGCGCCCTACTTCGTGTTCCACTCGTGCCACGGGCATTACCACATCAACAACTTTTCGATCTACGAGCTGGTCAACCTCGAGGGTGACGTGGTGGTCGCGGGCACGAAGCAGGGATTCTGTTTCGAGGACTCGTTCAAATACGAAGACGGCGGCAAGAGCAGCGGCTACGACTGCCACAACAACGGCATCACCTCCGGCTGGGGCGACTGGTACTACAAGCAGCTCGTCGGCCAGTGGATCGACATCACTGGTGTTCCGGAGGGCCGGTACCTCGTTCGCGTCAGGTTGAACACGGGAGAGGACACGCCGATCTTCGATGAGGGCGAGGACCGCTATCCCAACGTGACGCAAGTCTACGTGGACATTCCGAATCCGCGAAAGAAGGTCGCGATCGTCGAGTAGACGATCGCTTCCGGCTAGTACGAGATCTGCCCGTTGATCGTCGCTTCGGTCGCGAAACCGGGGCCGCCGTCGGTGCGCGGCCGGGCGACGAGGAAAAACACGTACTCACCGGTGGCGCCTTCGAAACGGCCGGTGCCTCCGGTGATCGTGCAATCAAGGCCGCCGACGACCGTGCCGTCGGGCTGCTGCTGAGGGAATCCTGCGCAGAACGCGGTCAGCGTGTCGCCGTTCGCGGCGGTGAAGATCTGATCGCCGACCGTCTCGCCGGTAAAGACGTTCGTCGTGTGCGGCGAGGACATGAAAGAGCGGCCGAGATGCGTGAGCTCCCCGCTTCCTTCAGCAACGATCGCGACCACCGGAAAATTCGTCAGGTCGGCCGAGACGGTCACGCCGCTCCACGAGCCCTTGAACGGAACGCTCTTCGCGCCGATCGGCGCGGTCACCGCGATCGAGAGCACGAGCAGGGAAAGGACAAAGCGGGTTGCGCGCATCACGGCCTCCAGGGTTATCGATAACGTAGCCGCGCATGCTAACACGTTCGATGTCAGCAGACCCGCGTGCGGCTCAGCTTGTCGGCTCGCCCTCGTATAATGGAAGGTTCAAGCGGTTCAAAGGGTTCAAAGAGTTCAAGGGTGTTCAAGGTGAGCGATCAAGAAGAAGATTTCGCGACGATGTTCGAGGCCTCGGTCAAGGCCAAGCAGTTCAAGCGCGGGCAGACCGTTGACGGCACCATTGTCTCGATTGGGCCGAAGGTGGCGTTCGTCAACATCGGCGGCAAGGGCGAAGCCGAGATTGATGTGGCCGAGCTGAAGGATCAAGACGGCGACATCGACGTGTCGGTCGGCGATCGGATCACCGCGATGGTGGTGTCGACCAGCGGCGGCATCGTGCTGTCGCGCAAGGGCGTGCGCAACACGGCGACGCAGCGCGAGCTCGAGGACGCCTACCAGGCGGGCCTCGCCGTTGAGGGCAAGGTCGTCCAGGAAGTGAAGGGCGGCTACGAAGTGCGCATCGCGCGCGGCCCTTCGACAGGCTCAGGGTCGCCCCGAGCGCAGTCGAGGGGCGAGCGGGCGTTCTGTCCGATTTCGCAGATCGACATCACTCGCACCACCGATGCCACCGTGCACATCGGCAAGACCTACGCGTTCAACATCATCGAATACAAAGAAGGCGGCAAGAACGTCGTGGTATCGCGTCGCAAGCAGCTCGAGCAGGAGCAGCGCGCCAATGCCGCCTCCGCCCGCAAGGCGATCGTGCCCGGCGCGGTGATCACGGGTCGAGTGGTTTCAGTTCCCGACTTCGGCGCATTCGTGGATCTTGGCGGCGGCATCCAGGGGTTGCTGCACGTGTCTGAAATGAGCTGGACGCGCGTGTCGAACCCGAACGAAGTGGTCGCCGTGGGCGATCAGATCACGGTGCGCGTGCTGCGCGTCGACGAGGCCACGGAAAAGATCTCGCTTGGACTGAAACAACTGCAGGACGATCCGTGGACGACGGCGGCCGCGAAATTTCCGGTCGGCCAGGTGCGCACCGGCCGCGTCACGCGGCTGGCGGATTTCGGCGCGTTCGTCGAGCTGGAGCCGGGCTTCACCGGCCTGCTGCCGTTTGCCGAGAGCGGCATCGATCGCGGCATGGACATGCGGAAGGCATTTCCGATCGGCAGCGACGTCGAGGTCGCGATCCTCGAGGTCGATCCGGAGGCACGCCGCATTCGCTTGAGCAAGAGAGCCGTGGCGGAACAGCGCGAGCAGGCTGAGATTCGGGAGTACGCGACACGTCAGGACGCCGAGCCCGCGGCATCGATGGGCTCGATCGCGGACAAGCTGCGCGACGCGCTCGGCCGCAAGTAGCTAACCGCCCGCGCCGATATCCGGCCGGGCGTTGCGCATCTGCGTCAGCCGTCCCAGCATTGCCATCACCTCAACGAGCGGCGGACCGCTGGACGTGACCCCGGCGGTGTGCGCGCTCGTGGCGGTTTTCGATGGCGCCTCCACATAGCCCTTCACCAGACGTTGATGGTGGTACGCGTAAGCGGCGCCGTGCGCCTTGCACACGGCGAGAAACTTCTCGGCGTTGGTCTGCCACTCTGGCGATGCGCCGTGGGAGGCGAATTCGGATCGGAACAGCTGTGCGAGAGACGCGCGGTGTTCAAGTGACTTCAACACCTGCTGATCGTCTGGCGGCACGTGCATGAACTTCTCACGCACGATCGAGCGATAGAACGGATCGTCCATCCCGCACAGGCCGAGCGTGACGTCGATCTCGTTGATCGCGGAGAAGTCTCCGGCGTTGGCGCCGCGATGATCGGTATCGCCGACGCGATAGGTCTTGAAGTACGGCCGGATGTTGAAGAAGAAGCGCTCGACATCCAGCTGCCTGCCGAGCTCCTGGTTGAAGCGCAACACATCGCGCAGCGCGGCTTCCGCTTCATCGAAGAGATAACTGGCCACCAGGCTCGAGACGCCGATGTTGGGGATGCCGCGCAGTGCTTCGGCGGCGCGATAGTAAGCGAACACGCCAAGTGCGTTGAAGCGGATGAAGAGCTCTTCATCCGGCAACGACGTGAACGTGCGATAGCGGCCGCCGATCGCTTCGTTGAACAGCGATTGATGCGCGAACACGAATCGCGGCACCACGCCGAGTGCGCTGCCGATCCTCGTCGACACTGCCCAGGCAGCCTCGCGCCCGCCTTCGTGATCGGACAATACCGCTTCATGCCGCTGACACGCGGCCAGGTAATGCCCGACCAGCCCGAGCAGCCTGTAGCGTGCGTGCGGCTGATCGGGCAGCGACGCCATCGCGGCGAGCGCCTGCATCAGCGGACCACCCTGTTGCAGCAACTCGCGCTTGAGCGCATCCACATCCGCGCGCCCGCCAATCACATCGATGCGTTCAGCGAAATAAATCTCTTCGAGCGCGGTGTTGCTGCGCACGAAATCGCCGCGCAGCCAGCGATCGAGCCGCTCGATCGGATCCATGTCGCTGCCCATCATGGGGCACGAAACCACGGCCGTCTTGAACGAAATTGCGCGCCGTTCACACGTGATCCGTGATTCGCAAAACGCCCTTCGTCGTAGGACCAAACACGCCTGAAGTAACGCGTTTTGGCGGTCGGTTTGCACGGATTGCCTTGGGGAAAGGAGGTTCAATCCTCAATGCAACGCACAACCATAAAGAAAGTAGTTGTTTCGCTAATTCTTTCATCCGCCTTGCCATTTGCGGCCTGTGGCAAGAGCGATACTCCTACATCGCCGACTCAGCCTGGTCCGCCGGTGAGCACGCCGGCGCCGACGCCAACGCCGGAGCCAACCCCGACTCCCGCACCGCCAAGTGACGATCGTCCGATCGTCAGCATCACCGGTCCGGTCGCCAACCTGGACCGCAGTGGCGCTGGTGATCTGGACATCAGCTTCCGCATCGACGATTTCACCATCGTCCGCGCCGCAAACGGGACGCCGGTGATTGCCAATGGACAGACGTTCAACACCGACGCCGTGCGGCCGAATCAGACGGTGACGGTGGAAGGACGACGTGACGGCGGCTTCCTCGACGCGACGAAGATCACCATCGTCGCCCAGGCGCCGTAGTTTGAAGATGGATGAAGACGGCGGAGCATCGTGGTGCTCCGCCGCTTCAGTGTGACGCGCCGTATGCGAGCTTCGCGTAACGGCGCTCGCGGTCGCTGGGGAGCGCATCACACGCATTCGGAGGAATGGCCTGCCCGTACATCACATCCGCAAGGCTGTCGGTGTGGTAATAGCCCATCGCGTGTCCGAGCTCGTGGCGAATGAGGCGCGGGTAAATCCCGGTGCCCATCCCGCAGCTGCACGATGGCGAGAGATTGAATTCGATGTATCCGCCGTCGACGCCAACCGTCGAGCGGCCGCAGCGATCGTCGCCAGCCGACGCGCGCCACTTCACAGTGATCCACCCTGGCGTTTTCTCGCGCGTCGCGGCGCCGCGCGCGAGCTCGGTGACGCCGAACGTTTCGCCTGACCAGATCCACGCGCCATCGCGCAGGATCCGCTCCGTGACGTTCAGCGTCGCCTCATCGATGCTGCGTCCTGCATCGTCTTGAGTGCGCAGATAGATGCGCAGCGGCCCGTTGAGAATCCTGATCGGCTCGAGGTGCTGCGGTGCTTCGTAGCCGTTCTGCAGAAACGCCTGATAGAAACCAGTCTCGACACTGGCGGTCGAGATCGGCGCGTCTGCCGTGGAGGTCGGGCTCGGCGCGGTCGGCGTCGGCGGCACGGTACACGCGCACACCGACAACACGCCCAGCGCGAGGGCGCAACGTAGAAATTTCACGAGAGTGCAAAATGATAATGCGGCTGCGCGCGCGAGAAAAGCTCGAGTTTTGCGACAGTGCTGGCGCGATGTCGCCTGCGGTCACCGTCCAGCTGCAGCTTGATACCGGGCCGGCGTGACCCCGAAGTGCCGCTTGAATGCGCGCGTGAGGTGGCTTTGATCCGCGAAACCTGACAGCAGGGCGGCCTCGGCGGGCGATCGGCCCGCGAGCAGATACGTTCGCGCGCAACGCGCCCGCCGCTGAATCAGGTAGGCGTGAGGCGTCGTCCCAACTTCCTTTGTGAATCCGCGCAGCAGCTGAAAGCGGCTCATGCCCGACAGGCGCGCCAGCTCCGCCAGCGTGATTGGAACCTCGGGAGTGTCATCGAGTCTCTGAATGGCGGACGCGATCGAGGGTGACGGCCGCACTGACGCCGCTCCAGTGAGGCGATGTGCCTGCGACACCAGCATCAGGCACGACATCAACCGCTCTTCGACGGCGAGCGAGTCGGGAATGCCGGACTCAACGTCGCGAAACAGTTGAGCGACCGCCGACGCCAACCGTGGATCGCGCACGACCGGTGGAACGGTCATCTCGCCGCGCTCTTCGCTCGAGATTTCGCCGGCGATGAACGATGGATCGAAGTAGAGGATTCGCCAGCCACGGGCCGCACGCGCAACCGGTACGCCATCGTGAATCTCGCCCGGGTTGCACATGATCACGTCGCCGGCTTCGGACTCGACGGATCCGACCACGCTCCACGAGCGTTGCGCGCCGGAGGTCATGATGCCGATGCCGAAGTGATCGTGCGAGTGCCGCGGAAAGACGTGATCCGAGAACAGCGTCATCGCTTCGACGCCGGGAATCCCGCACCGATGTTGCGTTACACGATGCACGCGCACGAAGACCTAGAATAAGCCGGTGTTCCGACCCGCGCCAGCGGCGATCGTGTTGATGAGCGTCACGCTGATCGCGTGCGGGCCGAACCGCGCCGATCTGGAGACCGACAACCCCGTTCGTCCCAACGCTCCGCCGCCGTTCGGCATGGAGGAGTTCTTCAAGGACGTGCCTCAGCAGCCGATCCCGACGCGCGTGCGACTGGGCAGATGGCTGTTCTTCGACAAACGCCTCTCCGCCGACAACACGCTGTCGTGCTCGAGCTGCCATCAACCCGAGTTCGCGTTCTCGCAGAACACGGCGGTGTCCACAGGAATCAACGGCGTCAAAGGCACGCGCAAGGCGCCAAGCCTCGTCAATCTCGCCGCGCGGACCGTGCTGCCGGACAAGCCGGACGATGTCGAGCAGACGTTCTTCTGGGACGGCCGCGTCTCGAGCCTCGAACACCAGGTGCTGGTGCCGATTGCGAATCGCGACGAGATGGGGCTCGATCGGCAATCGATGATCGCGCGCCTGTCGGCGATGCAGGGCTACCGGCCCTACTTCCGCGAAGCGTTTGGATCCGACGAGATCACCCAGGAGCGCATCGCCACGGCGCTGTCGGATTACGTGCGCACGCGAATGAGCGGCAACGCGCCATACGATCGATGGACCTATGCCGGCGATGCACGGGCGATGTCGGCAGAGGCCAAGCGCGGCAGCGAGCTGTTTTTCTTCAACGCCCGCTGCGCGACGTGTCACGCCGGCTTCAACTTCTCCGACGGCCGCTTTCACAATATCGGTGTCGGATGGGATCCGGTGACGAAGACGTTCAAGGACGAAGGCCGCTTTGCGGTGAGCCACGAGCCGCGCGATCGCGGCGCCTTCAAGACGCCGGGCCTTCGCGACGTCTCGAAACACTCGCCCTACATGCACGACGGCTCGCTGGCGACGTTGAAGGATGTGGTCGAGTTCTATAACCGCGGTGGCGGGGACAATCCCAGCCTCACCGCGCGTGTGCGACCGCTCGGGCTCTCCCCGGCAGATGTTGACGCGCTCGTCGCGTTTCTGAAGGCGCTCGACGGCGAGGGCTACCAGGATCAGGCGCCGAAGCACTTTCCGCGCTGAGCAAGGTCAGCCGTATCAAGGCCTGCCCCGCCGGAGCCCCCTGGCGAAGGCGGGCGGATCGATCTTTGAGTACGCCTCAGGTATGGCCGATCAGCCCAAGGATGAGTCGCTGCAGGGTGGACTTCCGGAAGACGAGAAGCGCGACAACGTGATTCGCCTCGCCTTTGGCGGCGACTGCGAGCGCTACGATGAATTCTGCCGCACGCTGCAGGAGTTCGTGCCCCCCGGAACCACGGTGATCATTCGCGGCAGCGCCGTGACGGGACAACGCTGGAACGACGGCGCTCCGTTCGACGCGGACGGTCCGGGCACCAGCGATCTGGATGTGACGATGGTCGGCGATGGCGGCGTGCTGTATTTCATTCCTTCTGGTTTCTTCGTTCCCGGCGTGCACTCGCGGCCGCTCAGCGATGAGGATCCGGACATCGCGCCGGACCTGGTGCCGCTCAGAAAACGACTGATGGACATGGTGAAGCGGCCGGTGAATCTTCAGGCGTCGCGCGACATCGTGATCAGGTTCCGCGGCGATCTGCTCGATCAGCCGTACTTGACGCTCTTTACCAAGCCGCAGGGCCTCGCGCTCAACACCACACCCGCAACGACATGACGTTTCGCCTGCTCACCTACAACATCATGCACGGCGGCGGCGATCGCATCGGCGCGATCGCGGAAGTGATCAAGGCGTGCGCGCCGGACCTGGTCCTGCTGCAGGAGGCGGTCAACCCGCTGAACGTCCGGAGGATCGCCGAGCTGTGCGGCATGGCGGACCATCGCTCGGTGCCGGGCGATTCGCTGGCATTCATCAGCCGCGAGAAGGTCGCGTTCTGTGAATGGGTGCGGCCGCGGATCTCGCGGCACGCGTTCATCGAAGTGGTGCCGGCGGGCGAGCGCATCCGCGTGTTCGGCGTCCACCTGAGCGCGGTGATCGCGGCGTGGACCGAAGAGCGGCGGGTCCGCGAGCTGCGCGCGCTGCTGCGCAGCATCGCCGCGCATCGCGATCGCCTGCACGTGCTCGCGGGCGACTTCAACACCATCGCGCCCGGCGCCACCGTCAAGGCCGCGCAGCTGCCGTGGCGGCTGCGTCCGTTCTTGTGGCTGACCGGCGGCCGCGTGCAGTGGCGCACGATCCAGACCGTGCTCGACGGCGGCTACGTCGATACGTTTCGCATGCTGCATCCGGACGATCCGGGCCTCACGCTACCGACCGTCGATCCGCTCCTCCGTCTCGATTACGTGTTCCTGCCGCATGCGCAGGCAGGGCGCATCACCAGGTGCGAGGTGGTGAGAAACGCGATCGCCGTTGGCGCTTCCGATCATTTCCCCGTTCTCTCCGAGATGCAGGTCGACGCCTGATCGCTAACGCGTGCCCCGCGCCAGCACTTTCACCGAGCATCGCAGCGCGCCGCCGTACATCGCGCTGATCGTCAAGCCGTCGATCGGCCGCGGCGAGAATCCAAGCGCCGCCCATGCATCGCGCGCCGCGTCGTCCATCGCCGGCCAGCCGTATCGCGGCAGGTAGACGCGGCGGCCGGCCGTGTCGGCTTCGATGATCACGTTGTTGTAGGTGAGCATCGGGTAGGCCGCGCGCATTCGCTCTTTATCGTCCGCCCCCGGCTCGCCCTCGGGGCCGCCCCACAGCAGCGGCACGCGCGACACGCGATAGCCATTCTGCTCGAGTGCCGCGGCGACACCGTCGAGCAGCGGCGCCACCTGCCGGCTCTTGGCAATCATCTCCGCCGTCCGGCCGGCCACGTGCGGCGCCGTCAGCGAACCGCCGATGCCGATCAGTTCGCGGATCGCCGGGTCGCCGAAAAAATGCTCTTCGGTCCACCGCTCGAACTCGGCCACTGACGCCGGGTTCTCCTTCAGCGCCCGTTCGGCAATCGCGGCGCCTGCGGACGCATCCGCGACCGCGATCCGTCCGCCGCCGAGCGGCGTGATCGCCATGTCGATGTGCGCGATCGGCTGCGGAAACGGACCGATCACCAGGACGCTGCGTCCCAGCTCCTCTTCGAACCGCAGGACGACCTCGGCATCCGGCACGTCGAACTCCACCGCATTGCGCCGGATGGTGTCGGCGCCGATCAGGATGTGTTCGTCGTCCGACACGATGTTGCCGCCCTCGAAGAACAGCTCCGACTTCTTCACGTGATAGCCGCCCTCGCGGGCGATGACGTCGGCCATCAACCGATCGTCGGCCCGCTCAAAAGTCTTCGACGTCAGCAACGTGATCGCGTCGCCAGGACCCGTGAGCACGAGAAAGGGATCCTGCGTCCAGATGGTGATGGGGCTCTCGAATGGCAGCTCGAGAAAGCGGACGCGTCCTGGATGATCGTCCCGCGCGACCGTGAACGCGGATCGGTCGTTGGTCAGCACGAGGAAGCGCTCGGTCGCGGGCAAACCGTTGACGATGTTCGTGACGAGTTGGGCGTTGCGCAGGGTGGCGCGCCGCGCGCTGTTGACGCTGATCGCGGCGACACGCGGAGGAGGACCGACGTCCGGCAGCAGCACGGGCCGCGTTGCGGCTGGCGGATCGGTCGTGGCGGAGCAACCGAGCCCCGCCACGGCAATCAGAATCGCTAGAAGCCGCAAACCGATCGCGAGGCGGCTGCCACGATCCCGTCTTTCTGGGACGTGGTGATCAGTCCGGCCGAGAAGAAGCTGCTGGTGGTCTGCGCGACGCATTTCACGTAGGCCCCATGATTGCGCCAGCTGTTTTCGCAGGGGCAGGTATCGGCGATGGAGCAGCCGTTGCCGTTGACGATGCCGCCCGCAGCGGTCGCCTGGCACTGGTCCACTTCGTTGTCGACGCCGTCGTTGTCGTCGTCGAAGTCGCATACGTCGCCCCTGCCGTCGCCGTCCTGATCCAACTGGTCGGCGTTGGCATTCAGCGGGCAGTTGTCGGCCGTATCGAACACCCTGTCATTATCGTCGTCCATGTCGCAGCTGTCGCCGGCGCCATCGCCATCAATATCGCTCTGGTTCGGGTTCGCCGAGCCGATACAGTTGTCCGTCGAATTGGGCACGCCGTCGGCGTCGCGGTCGACGGTCACACCGACGGCATAATGACTGTTGCGGTCCATCACCGCCCAGACGTACGGATTCTCGTTCGCCCCTAGCGCGAAGCCGAAGTGGCCGATCACGCCATCTGGTACGTTGCGCCCACGGAAGTTCCGCGCGCGCGGTTGCCCGATCGCGCGGACCGCGCGAATCCAGCGGGCGGTGCCATCGCGTGCCACGATCTTGCGCATGACGCGCGCGTCGTCGAGTTGCATGGAGCGGGCTCGCGTCCGCGCGCGCTCGGGATCGCGCACCACTCCCTGGCGCATGAGCGTGCGCGCGAGCTGCTCACGGGTCAAACCGCCGCGGCGGACGTCACGAGTGTAAGTGGTGATCGTGCGCGCGCGTGTGCCGTCCAGTTTCGTGACGTTGACCTCGAGCGACAGCGTGCCGTCCAGCAGGACGAACCCTTCCTGGACGCGCTCGCCCGGTTGCAGGGCGGCCGCCGGGCCGTACGTCGTCGATCCGCTGATTCTCAGCTCGACGTTGTCGCGGCTTCGGATGGAAAACCCCGTGTTGGGGAGCCCGTCGATGAAGGCACCTACCTGGAATGATTGACCGGGCTTAAGACTGGTCGGCAGGATCGAAAACTCTGTGAAATCGGTAAACGCGATGGCGGCTCCCGCCGACAGCGCGCAAAGTGCCGCTGCGGCGAGAAGCCGCGCGCGACGCCAGTATCCTGCTCGTTGCATCTGACCTCCTGCGAGGTGGAATGTTCGTGGTGGAGAGGAGCCGTCATGGAACGGGACGGCGGATGTCGAGACTATTACATCAAGCGGTCAGTTGTTCAACGCGAACTTTTCCCCACACAATATCCGCGCCTCTCATCCGTCTACATTTTTGTGATCGGGGTCCTCTAACAGAAGGCGATGCCCAAGGATCAGGACCGGCGGATCGCCGACGTTGTCAGCCGGGAGGAATCCCGGTTGCGCAATTTCATCCGCCGGCGCGTTGCGGATTCGCGCGACGTCGAGGACATCGTCCAGGACGTGTTCTCCGAGCTGGTCGAGGCCAACCGCATGTTGATGCCGATCGATCACATCACCGGCTGGCTCTATCGCGTGGCGAGCAATCGCATCATCGACCTCTTTCGCAGGAAGAAACCGGAGCGGTTCGATGAAGACGGCGAGGAGCGCCTGCTGTCTCCTGACGCGGGACCGGAGGACGCGTTCGAGCGAAGCGTGCTGCTCGACGAGCTCGAAGACGCGATCGAGGAGCTGCCGAAGGAACAGCGCGACGTGTTCATCGCGCACGAAATCGACGGGAAGAGTTTCAAGGAAATTGCCGCGGCGACCGGCGTGAACGTGAACACGCTGCTGTCGCGGAAGCGCTATGCCGTGATGCAGCTGCGCCGGCGGCTGCAGAGTGTGTACGACGACCTAACGAACAGGTGAGCTATGGAAACGCGAATCGAGCAGGAAATCGCAAGAGGGATCGCGCAGAGAATCGCCAAGGGCATCGCCATCGCCATTGCCGCGATTATTGGCATCACGATCTTCATTTTCCTTGGCGGGAAGATCGTCCAGTGGCTGTGGAACGGGCTGCTGCCGCCGCTGTTCGGCTTCCCGACGGTGACCTACTGGCAGGCGTTGGGTCTGCTGGCGCTCAGCCGGATCATGTTCGGCTCCTGGGGCGGCCGTGGCGGCGGGCGCAGGTGGAGCAAGGAAGACAAGGAGCGATTCCGCCGGCGCGTGCACGAGCGCTGGGGCCACGGATCGCCGCCGGCGGCGACAGACGCGCCGGTGGCCGGGCCTACGGCCGAGCACTAGGGCCTGCCCCGCCGAAGCGCGAAGCGCGAAGGCGGGAACCAGCCGTAGACGGTCTACGTATCAACCGTAGACCGTCTACACCTATGGCCAAGACTCCCGATCCCGAACGCCTGGAGCTGCTCCAGGGCACCCTCGACATGCTGATCCTGCGGACGCTCCAGTGGGGCGCGCAGCATGGCCATGGCATCGGCCAGGCGATCAGCTCGCAATCCGACGATTTGCTGAAGGTCGAAACCGGATCGCTCTATCCCGCGCTGCATCGCCTCGAAAAGCGCGGCTGGCTGAAGTCCGAGTGGGGCATCAGCGAAGCCAATCACAAGGCGAAGTACTACCAGCTGACGGCAGCCGGCAAGGCGCAGCTGTCGCGGGAGCGCGATCGCTGGACGCAGCTCGTCGATGTGATCGGCAAGATCATGAATCCCGCCGCGGAGTAAGTGATGCGTCCCGAAGAACGCGAATTGGACGAAGAGATCCGCGGCCACCTGGCGCTCGAGATCCAGCAGCGGATCGATCGCGGCGAATCGCCGCAACAGGCGCGCGCCAACGCGCTGCGGCAGTTCGGCTACCTGCCGCAGATGCGCGACGAGATGCGCCGCGTCTGGTACAGCCGCTGGTACGACATCGCCGAAGCGCTCGTGCAGGACATGCGCGTCGGCCTGCGATCGTTGCTGCGCGCGAAGGGTCTCGCCGCCACCGTCGTGATCACGCTGGCGCTCGGCATCGGCGCCAACGCCGCGATCTTCAGCGTCGTCCGCGGCGTGCTGCTGCGTCCGCTCGTGAATCGCGGTGAAGAGCGGCTGATTTACATCAAGCAGAGCGCGCCGGGCATCGGCGTCAACAGCACCACGTTCTCGGTACCGGAGATCAAGGACATTCGCGAGCGCTCCACGACGATGGAGGCGTTCGGCGAATTCTCAACCATCGAATTCACGCTGATCGGTCTGGGCGATCCCCGCGTCATTCAGGCAGGCGTCGTCGACGGCCACTACTTCGAGGTGATGGGCCTCAAGCCAATCCTCGGCCGCCTCGTCGAGCCTTCGGATGACGGACCCAAGGCCGCCGGCGTTGCGGTGCTGACGAATCGCTTCTGGACCAAGTCTCTCAACAGCGATCCATCCGTGGTCGGCAAGACCGTCGAGCTCGGAACGAGAAGCGCGACGGTGATCGGCGTGCTCGAGCCGTCAGTGCCGTACCCGGCCGACACCGAAATCATCGCGAACATGGTGACGAGCCCGCATCACATGGGCGCGCAGATGACGACCAGGCGCACGCACCGCATGACGCAGTTGTTCGGCCGCCTCAAGGTCGGAAAGACGATCGACGAAGCGCGGTCGGAGCTCGGCGCGATTCACACGGCCATCAAGTCCGACCACCCGGAGTCGTATCCACCGCGCTCGGATATGCGGATTGAAGTGGCCGCGCTGCGCGATCAAATCGCCGCGCCGGCACGGCCGGTCCTGTTGGTGCTGCTCGCGGCCGCCGGCATCGTGTTTATCATCGCGTGCTCGAACGTGGCCAACCTGATCCTGGCGCGCTCGGTGCGCCGCGAAGGCGAGCTCGCGATCCGTGCCGCCGTCGGCGCCAGTCGTGCCGCGCTGCGACGGACGCTGCTCGCCGAAAGCCTCGTGCTCTGCGGATCAGGTGCGGTCCTCGGCATCCTGCTAGCGGCCGATGGTGGCAATCGTCGCCAGCTTTGCCGCGCGCTTTTCCGTGCGCGCGCTCGAAGTGACCGTTGACTCGAGCCTGTTGTGGGTCGGCGCTGGTCTCGCCATGGCGGCGGCGGTGTTGCTGGCTTATGTTCCGCGCCTGCCGTCGAGCCAGAATCCGACCGGCCCCGGACTCGCCGCCGGGAGCGTCCGCATCACGCCGGGCACGAACCGCCGCCTGAAGATCTTTGCGACCACGCAAGTGGCGTTCTCGTTCGTGCTGCTGGCCGGCGCGGCCACGCTCCTCGCGACGCTGATTGCCTTGCGATCGGTCAACACCGGCTACGACATGGAGCAGGTGCTGGCGATCGATCTGCCGATGCAGACGCTCGGCGCCGTTACCGATCAGGACCTCGCGTTCTACCGGAAAGTGACGCAGCGGATCACCGAAATGCCCGGCGTGGAAGGCGTCGCGATGGGCGCCGTCACGCCGTGGCGTGACGCCGGCAAGCTGGGCAGCATCCCCTTCGGTGCGGAGGGATTCACGCCCGAGAACGGCGAAGAGAATCCCCGCGCCAGGATTCGAATGGTAACGCCCGACTTCTTCAACGTCCTGGGCGTGCCGCTGCTGGCGGGTCGTGATTTCACGCCGGAGGATCGCCGGGGCAGCAAGGACGCTCCTGTTGAAGAAGTCGTGATCGTGAGTCAGAGCCTTGCCGAGCGGATCTATCCCAATGGTGAGGCGCTCAATCACAGGATCTGGTGGATCGATGACTACCTGGGTCCGAAGCCGTTCCCGCGGCGCATCGTCGGCATCGTCGGCGACGTCGATGACCAGCAGATCGCGCGCGGTCCAGTGATGGCGGTGTATCACCCGATGGCGCAGTTCGGCATGGCGGGCCGGCTGTTCGTGCGTGCGTCGGGCGATCCGCATGCGCTGGTGCAGCCGATCACGCGCGCCATCCAGGGCATGGCCAGCAATCAGCCGGTCGAGCGCGCCGCCACGCTCGAGGACATTCGGGCTGAAGTGCTCGCGCCGGAACGTCTCAACGCATTCGTGTTCTCCGGATTCGCCGGCGTGGCGCTGTTGATCGCGGTGGTGGGCGTGGCCGGCGTGCTCGCCTTCGGCGTCAGCGCCCGCACCCGTGAATTCGGCGTGCGGCTCGCTGTTGGATCGTCGCCGTATCTGCTGCTCACAAGCGTGCTGTCCGAGGGCGCGGTGATCGTCGGCGTCGGCATCGTCACCGGCACGGCGTTCGGTTATCTCTTTGCCGGCATTGCGTCCGGCTACATTCAACAACTGCAGATGCCCGGACTGTCTGCGCTGCTTGGCGCCGCCGCCGTGCTCATCGCTGCCGCGCTGGCTGCGTCAATGATGCCGGCGGCGCGCGCATCGCGTGTCGACATTCTGCAGGCACTGCGAACGGAGTAATCACACATGAAACCTCTTCGACTCTGGCCCGGTGTCGCAATTGCCGTCGTGCAGGTTCTCGTCGCGCTGATCGCGCCGTTCGTCGACGGCGGAGCGATGATCGCGTTGCTCGGCGGTGTGATCGGCGCGCTGCTGATCCTGTTGTGGTGGCTGTTCTTCAGCCGCGCGCCATGGCTCGATCGGATCGCCGCGATCGTGCTGGTGGCGGTGGCGACCGTGCTGGTGAAGTCCGTCGTCGACATCTCGATCGCGGGCGCGGGCCAGGGGTTCCTCGTTTACGTGCTCGGCGTGCAACCGTTGATGCTCGGCCTGGTTGCGTGGGCGGTGGCCACGCGATACGCATCGGCATCGACGCGCCGTATCGCGCTCGTTGCAGCGGTGATCCTCGCCAGCGTGCCGATCAACCTGGTGCGCACCGGTGGAATCGGCGGCAGCAGTGGCATGGACATGCACTGGCGATGGACACCCACGCCGGAAGAATTGCTGCTCGCTCGCGGTCCGGAAGAATTGAAACCATTGCCGGCGGCGCCGGTGGTTGAGACTCCAGCGCCGGCAACCGCGGCGCCGATCGAGAAACCCGCCGCGCCCGCGGCGCCAGCCGCCGCGAAGGTCGAAGCGCCCGCTCCCGCACCTGCGATCGAGGACACACGGCCGGCCGAGTGGCCGGGGTTCCGCGGACCGAATCGCGACAGCGTGGTTCGCGGCGTTCGCATCAACACCAATTGGACCGCGTCGCCGCCCGCGCAAATGTGGCGGCGGCCGATCGGTCCCGGGTGGTCGTCGTTCTCCGTTCGCGGCGATCTGCTCTACACGCAGGAGCAGCGCGGCAACGAGGAGATCGTCGCCTGCTATCGGGTGTCCACCGGCGAGCCGGTGTGGCGGCATGCCGATCCGGTGCGCTTCTACGAATCGAACGGCGGCGCGGGACCCCGCGGCACGCCGACGATCGACAAGGATCGCGTCTACTCGATGGGCGCCACCGGCGTCCTGAACGCGCTGGATGCGAAGACCGGCAAAAAGCTCTGGTCGCACGACACGGCCACGGAGTTGTCGCGCGAGGTGCCGTTCTGGGGCATCTCGAGCTCACCGCTGGTCGTTGACGATGTCGTGATCGTCAGCGTCGGCGGCACGCTCGCCGGCTACGACGCATCGACGGGCAAGCAGCGGTGGGTCGGGCCGCTGCATGGCGGCAGCTACAGCTCGCCGCAACTGATCACGATCGACGGCGTCACGCAGGTGATCATTCTCAGCTCGCCTGGTGCGGTCAGCGTGAATCCTGCAGATGGAAAACTCTTGTGGGATTACAAGTGGGAAGGCGGCGCCATCATCCAGCCGGCCATGACGCCAGACGGCGACATCCTGATCAACGCGATGTCGGCGATGGGCGGCATGGGCACGCGGCGCCTGTCGATCAAGCACGACGCCAATGGCTGGACGCCGGAAGAGCGCTGGACCACGAACGGGCTGAAGCCGTACTTCAACGACTACGTGATTCACAAGGGCCACGCTTACGGCTTCGACAACAACATCCTGGCGTGCATCGATCTCGCCGATGGCAAGCGCAAGTGGAAGGGCGGCCGCTACGGCAACGGGCAGATGATCCTGCTGGCCGATCAGGACGTGCTGATCGTTACTTCGGAAGAAGGCGAGCTCGCGCTGGTCAGCGCGACGACCGATGCATACAAGGAGCTGGCGAAGATCCCGCTCTTCGACGCGAAGACGTGGAACCATCCGGTGGTCGTCGGCAACGTGTTGCTGGTCAGGAACGGCGAAGAGATGGCCGCGTTCCGTCTTGCCGCCGACGCCCCGCCGCCGACGGATGCGGCGAAAGAAGAACGCTGAACGGTCAGCCGTTAGGACGATCGAAGTTGTTGGTGCGAATCACTTCGGCGACGTCCATCTTGTAGTACTCGTACCACTTCTCGCGGCCGGTGCGTTGCGCCACGCGATGGCGCGCCTGTTCGCGCCACGCGCGCAGCGTCGCTTCGTCCTGCCACCAGACCATGGTGAGGCGCTCACCGTCTTCCGCCTTGAAGGATTTCACGTCGACGAATCCCGGCATCGTCCGCGCGAGGTCGTCCATCTCCTTCGCCATCTCGTCGTAACCGGTTTGCGACGCCGTGGGCACGAGCTTCGATCGGAACAGCACGACAATCATGCTGTCATTGTCGCTTAGTTCTACGGCGCCGGGTTGGTGTTCGCGGCGGCCGTTTCGGCCTGCGTCGGCGCGCCGCCCGGCTTCGCTTGAGTCGCCGTCTTGCTTTCCGCGAACGCTCTCAGCCAGTCGAACAGGCGATTGCTGAACAACCCGGTCAGGATCATGATCGAGAAAAAGAGCAGCGGATCCGCGCCGCGCAGGCCGAGATCGGAAAAGCCGTTGCTCGCCTCGTTCAGATTTTTCGTGAGCGTGAACTGCGACAACAGGCCCACGGCGGCGATGGTCAGCACCGGCGCGCCAATCAACTTGGTGACGTACCACGGCAGGAAGCCGACGGTATCCCAGCGATTGCGGAATTTCCAGTTCAAGTGAATCGTGATCGTGATCATGCCGAGCAAGCTGCCGAGCACGGCGAGCCTGATCAACGATGGCGCCTTTGTGTCTTCGCCGACGTCGAGCAGATCCGCGAGGCCCCGCAGGCTCGCTTTCGCACTGTCGAAATCGGGTGGATCGCCATCGATGCTCACCAGCACCGATTGCAGCCACAGATTGATGCTGGAGACGTCGCGCTGTGCGAGCCGCAGTTCCTCGAGCGACGCGGCGAGGCCTTCGACTTCACCTCGCACCGCGGCCACGTTGGGGCTCTCGGTGTGCGGCGCCGGCGGCGACGCGTTCGACGGCGCTGACGGACTCACATTTTTCGGCGCCGGCGGCGGTTGTGCCGCGGCCAGCCTGGCTTCGCGATCGACGATCTTCTCGATGCGCAGCACGTGGGACTGAATGAGCCTGCGCGCTTCGAGCTGCTCGCCGGTCAGGGCCGTCTGCGGATTGAACGACGAGAACAGATACACCGTGTAGACGAGCAGCACGACCGCGAGCACCAGCTGGAAACCGAGAAAGCGCAACACGAACAACAGGCGGTTGGCGACAGAGAGCAATCCCTGATACGCCGCTTCGCTGCGGTCCTGATCGTTCATGTTGGGAGTCATCGTCGACGCGATCGGGCTGAGCGCGGTGTAAACCTGCTGGTAGCGCGCCCAGGCCTGATTCATGCCGATGGCCGGCGGCGGGTCAGCAAGCCGGGCGACATCGCGCTGCACCCCTTCCAGCAGCAGACCCGTCTCTGCCAGCCATGTCTCGGCGAGGGTCTTGCGCGCTCCCTTCAGCTTGCCGGGATTGCAGCTGTCGAACACCTTCTGTTGCAGGTTGACTTGCGACTGGAGCCTCTGGAGTTCAGCACTCATGATGCGCACTGCCTTACTGTGCCGGGCACGTCCTCGCCGCGCCCGGGACGGTGACGGATTCTTTTCTGATCGATGAGCCGTTGGCGATGATGACGAAGGCGCCGTCTACCGGGGTCGCATAAATCCCGCGCGCGATTTCCACTTCATCCCACTTGTCTTTCGCCGTGAGCCCGGCCTCGAGGGTGCGCACGTCGCCCTGGCCGTGGATCACCTGGCCGAGCGCCGCGAGCGTCACGGCTCGAGGGTGGCGATAGCCGGTGTTCGGGTGTTCTTCCTTGCAGCCCGCAGACAGTCCAGCCGTTTCCGGCGCAATCACGGTCAGGAAGTCCGGCGTCGTCGACGTCTCGGCGCCGTGATGCCCGACCTTGTAGAACGACACGTGGTCCAGCTTTGCGCGCGTCAGCGGATCGGCGAGGAGCAGTTTCTCTTCAGCGCGCTCCGCATCACCCGTAAACAGAAGCTTCTCGGAGTTGTAGCTGATCAGCACGTTCACCGAGTTGTTGTTGGCGTTCTTCGCCTTGCCGTAGCCCTTCGGGATGAGCAGCTCCGCCTTCAGGTTCGTGCCGGTGCAGAAGTCGGCGACGTTGGCAGGCGGGAACAGCTTGGCGCTGAAGTATTTGAGCGTGCCGGCGTTTTTCTGCTTCTTGATCTCCTTCGTCGCGGCGGCGAAGGTCGTGGTCAGCGGATGACCGCTGTCGATCAGCTTCTTGACCCTGAAATTCGTCAGCACCCACTCGAGACCGGCGACGTGATCCTTATGCGGATGCGTCACCACGAGGACGTCGATCGTGGGCGTGGGCCCTGGAATCAGCGCGCGCAATTGTTTCTGAAGCGCTTCGCGGCCGGCGGGCGGACCGAAGTCGATCAGCATCCGGTGCGTGCCCTGGGGACAGACGATCAGGATGGCATCGCCCTGGCCGACGTTGAGGACGAAGACCTTCAAGTCGCCGCTCACCGGCGCACCGTGGATGCGCGCGCACAGCAGGAGGACGATGAGGGCCACGCGAGCCGCCGGATAGAGCCTGGTCATATAGGGGACCTGAGCAGTTCCATCTAATAGACGGACACTGAGAGCGCTTTTCTCAGAACGACCGATTACCTGCGTTTTCCGACGATTTGCGTCAGGGCGCGAGCTCGCGGACCGGCCTGACCTCGATGCTGCCTTCGCGCGCGGGAGGAATCTTCGCCGCGATCTTCAGCGCCTCGTCGTGATTCGCGGCGTCGATGAGATAGAAGCCGGCGAGCTGCTCCTTCGTCTCCGCGAACGGCCCGTCGGTGATGGCGACGCGGCCGCTGCGCACACGAAGGGTCTTCGCGGTGTCAGCGGGGAAGAGCGGCTCGGCCGACAACAGCAGACCCTTTTTCCTCAGATCGTCTCCGCAGTTGAAGCATTCGCGATCGGGAACGGCCGTGAACTTGTCCGGCTCGAGATACACCAGGCACAGATACTTCATGTGCCACAGCTTACGTCATCTCTTCTTGGCTTTCTTCTTGACGGTCTTCTTGGGTCGTCCAGCAGTCGTGGTGTTCGCCTTCTTCGACCCACTGCTTGCAGTGGTAGCACTCGTGCGCCTTCATTTCACCATCAAGGCCTTTGAGAGGAAATCAGCCGCCGCAGTAATCGCGCCAGGTGCGCTGGCGATATAGAGCATCGCGGTGTCTTTCGGAATCTGGTCCACGTAGCGGAACGGCTGATACTCAGCGAGCGCGATCGTGCGCTCCGCGTCATTCATCGCCATCGCGGCGGCGACGCCGGCCGGCGCCGATCCGGTCCGTGCGAGTCTCACCATCGATGCCTGCGTCGGGGCCGACGGCGCAAAAGATCTGCGCTCGACGCCCTTGCCAGACTGCATCGCCCCGATCGCAACGCCCGCCTTCACGCGCGCGTCGTTGGCGGCCACGTTCACCACGTGCGCGCCGGCGAGCCCTTCGCCGACGACTCCGATGCGCGTCGCATCGACGCCGGGCTCGCCCTGGATATAGGTGATCGCGTTGCGAATGTCGATCGCCTGGGCTTCGGGGCTCACGCGTCGCCGGCGCAGCCGCACTTTCGCGGTGTGCTGCGAAAAGCGCAGCCGATCATCCCAGCGCACAGGATCGGCGAGATAGATGAAGGCGCCGCTCTTGCCGAAGCCGCGATACTCGATCGCAACGGCAACAATGCCTCGCTGCGCGATCTCTGCGGCCTGCCGTTCGATCCAAATTTCGGTTTCGCCCTCATTTGGTGCGACGATCACCGCCGCCGTATTGCTGCTCGAGGTGAATCCATTCGGGAAGAACACTTTCGCGTATGTCTTCACGGCTTCACTGAAGAATGACACCTCGCGCGTCGTGATGCCGTCTATCAACATCGGCGTGGCATTCTTCACGGGCTGGGGCGCCGTTGCCGCCATCGGATCCGCGGCGATAGTTTTCGCGGCGGCCAGGTACTTGAGGAACCAATCGGCCGCGAGAGTCGAGCCGACTTCGAAGCCTGCGTTCGAGTACGCCTGGAAGTGCGTCAATGCGGGGAACACGATCGCTTGCGACGGCACGCCGCGGCTGCTGAGGAACTTCGCGGCTTCGATCGCGCCCGCTGGGCCTTGCGTCAATTCATCTTTCTCCGCGGGCAGGAACAACACGGCCGTCGTCGGACGAATCTGATCGAGCGTCTGACCCGGACGCACATCGCGATTGCGCTGCGTCGACCACAGATCGACCTTGCTGCGGAACGAGAAGCCGCCGTCGACTTCCGCGCCCTGTCCTTCACGCACGCGCTTGATCGCGTCCTGCAGGAGATTCGCGCCCATCGCCACCGGCGCGCGTGGTGCCGGTCTCGGCGTCGCGACCTGTGACACGACGGCCTTCACACGCGCATCGAGCGCAGCTACCGCGATCACCACCGATCCGCCGTTGCTCGATCCCCAGATGCCGATCTTGTCGGGATCCACTCCGGGCTCGCCCTGCAGAAACGACACTGCGGCTCGGAAGTCGGCGACCTCGTGAACGTTGTTGAGATTCGTGCGCTTGAGCACGATGCGCGCTTCCTTCTCCGTCACCTCATTCGCGTCGGTCGTCGTGTCAGGCTCGAGCAATCGAATGTCGTCCGATCCACTGCTGCTGAATCCGTAGCTCTGATAATCGATCGCCATCGCCACCAGGCCGCGCTCGGCGAATCGCGCCGCGAACTTCTCGATGCCGATCGACAACGCGTTGATGCCGTGGCCGACGACGACGGCGGGCAGCTTGCCGGTGGTGGTGAATCCTTTCGGAAGGAAGAGCTTTCCGTAGAGCGCGGTGCCGCCGTCAACGTAGAAGGTGACCTGGCGAGTGCGGACGCCTTCGGGCAGCTGGTAATCCCAGTCGCGCGGCTGCGTGCCGCCTTCGCGTTTCTGATCGGGATCGGTGGTTTGTTTCTCGAGCGCCGCCTTGTATTTCTCGAGAATTCCCGTGTCGATTTGCGCCGCCGCAATGGCCGGCGCACAGAGGACAAATCCGACGAGGGCCAGGTGCCGTGTCATGGCGGGGGAGTGTATCCTACGCGGCGATGTTCAAAAGAATCGCCGTCCTGATTTTGTGCGCCGGCGCGAGTGGCCTTGCCATGAGCGAGCGCCAGCTCGCGAATCGCGAGGTGGCGCGAGTCGAATGGAGGTCTTACTCGGGCGACAACGGCTCGACGAAATACTCGCCGCTGGATCAGATCAACAAGACCAACGTCGCGACACTCGAGCTTGCATGGCGTCGTCCGCAGGTCGATCCCAGTCTGCTGAAAGGCGCGGCGGTCCGGCTTCTGAATAACTTCCGTTCGACACCGATCATGGTGAACGGCGTGATGTACGCGTCGAATGGCGTTGGCCTGGCCGAGGCGTTCGATCCGGAAACGGGGAAGACGATCTGGGTGCAGCAGCCTGGCGTGGACGGCTCGGGCAACAGCGATCCGATCCGCGGCAGCGGGAATCGCGGCGTCGCCTACTGGGGCGACCCTTCGACTTCGCTCAGGGCAGGGGGGGCCGACGCGCGCATCATCACGTTCCGCAATCGATATCTTTACGCGCTCAATCCGGCGACCGGGGAGCCGATCACCACGTTCGGCAAGAACGGCATCGTCGATCTGGGCGCCGATGTCGGACCGCGCAGCACCGGCTATCGCTGGGCATCCGTACCGCTGATCACGCGCGATGTGATCGTCATGGGATCGGCGATGGTCGACCAGGACTCCGCATCGAAGATCGAAGGCGATCCTGGCGACGTGCGCGCGTATGACGTGCGCACCGGCAAACTGCGGTGGACGTTCCACGTTGTTCCCACTGCAGACGATACGGCGGCGATCAAGACGTGGGTCGGCGATTCGTGGCAATACACCGGCGCCGGCAACGTATGGTCGTTGATGAGCGCGGACGACGAGCTTGGCTATGTGTATCTGCCGACGACGAGCGTCACCAACGATATGTATGGCGGCGCGCGTCTCGGCGACAACTTGTACAGCTCGTCGATCGTCTGCGTCGACGCCGCCACCGGCAAGCGCGTCTGGCATTACCAGACCGTGCATCACGATCTCTTCGACTACGACAATCCGGCCGCGCCGATCCTCGCGGACATCATCGTCGACGGCAAGACGATAAAGGCCGTCGTGCAGATCACGAAGCAGTCCTGGGCCTACGTGCTCGATCGCGTCACCGGCAAGCCGGTCTGGCCGATCGTCGAAAAGCCCGTGCCGCCGTCGACCGTGCCGGGAGAGAAGGCCGCGCCGACGCAGCCGATACCGTCGAAGCCGCCGGCGTTCGATCGGCAGGGCATCACGGAAAACGATCTGATCGACTTCACGCCGGAGCTGCGCGCAGAGGCGCTGGCGATTTTCAAGAAGTACCGGACCGGCCCCGTGTTCACGCCGCCATCGGTGGCGGGCGAAGGACCGAACGATCTGAAAGGCACCATCGAGCTTCCCGGATCGGTCGGCGGCGCGGACTGGACCGGTGCCGCGTTCGATCCCGAGACCGGCATGCTCTACGTGCCATCGATGACGAATCCATTCGTCGCGAATCTCATTCCCGGCGATCCGAAGGAAACTAATCTTCGGTATCGCGCATCGACGCGCGAGCTGATTCAGGGCCCGCGAGGATTACCGCTCGTGAAGCCGCCATACGGACGCATCACCGCGCTTGATCTGAATCGCGGCGAATTGAAGTGGACGATCGCCAACGGCGACGGTCCACGCTTTCATCCGGAGTTGAAGGCGCTCAACCTTCCGCCGCTTGGGCAATCGGTTCGCGCCGCGCCGCTCGTGACGAAAACGTTGTTGTTCGTGACCGAGGGCGATCAGATCAACGTGCGCACGCCGCCGAACGGCGGCGGTAAGAAGATTCGCGCCTACGACAAGGCGAGCGGCGCGGTGCTGTGGGAAACGGCGCTCGAAGCCGGCAGCACCGGGACGCTGATGACCTATCTCCACAAAGGTAAGCAGTACGTCGTCGTCGCAATCGGCGGAGTACAGCATCCGGCCGAGTTTGTCGCCTTCAGCCTTCCATAACGACTGGATCTGTCCACCACAGGCTGCAAAAACGTTGGTGTGGTTCTTGCCTTAGCAATGGGTGGAGGCACAGAACAATGCGTACGGCATTCATAGGTTTGATTCTGCTTGCGTTGGCGGCAGGCACGTCGGAGGCGCAGGGGAACGGCCGCAATCGCCGCAACCAGGGCATTCCGCCGGGACAGATGCCGCCCGCGGGGATGTGCCGTGTGTGGTACGACAATCTCCCGCCGGGACGGCAGCCGCGCGCCACGAACTGCGATCAGGCCGAGCGGCTCGCGTCGCAAAGCACCAACGCGCGCGTGATTTACGGCGACGACTACTACGGCACGCGCAACAACGATCAGCGGTATCGCGATCGCACCAACGGGGGCGGCGTTTACGATCGCACCTACCCGAACACGTATCCGAACGGCAGCACGTATCCGAACACGTATCCGAACAGCCGCAACTCGGGGACCTACAACAGCGTGCCCTACGACAACGGCTATCGCGACGGCCTCGAGAAGGGCCGCGAGGACGCGAACGATCGCGACTCATACGATCCGGTGCGTCACAGCTGGTACCGCAACGGCGATCGCGGCTACAACAGCCGTTACGGCACGAAGGACGCTTACAAGCTCACGTATCGTGACGGCTTCGAGGCCGGTTACGAGCAGGGCTATCGCGGCGTGAACGGATACGGGGCCACCAGCCGCGGCTATCGATTGCCGCGATACTAGCGACCCCGTTGATGTCAGAGCGTCTGTGCGAGGGCGGCGAACGCCGCCTTCCACAGCGCGCGATACGGCTCCACGGCATCGGCGCCGGGTAGCGTCTGCTGCGCCACAATCGAGGTCTTGCCGGGTCCCTTCGGGTACAGGTTGAACTGCACCGTCATGCCGTCCCACTTGTAGCGATAGCGCGCCTCGCCGTTCGGCTTCATCACGAAGCCTTTCGACTTCTTGTCCTTGAGCGCCGCTTCGAGCGCTTTCACGAGCGTGGCGTCCGCGTTCGTGCTCCAGCGCCTGCGTTGTTTCGGATCGCTCAGCGCCTTCACCAGTGCCGGCACGTTCGCGGCGATGATCTTCGACACGGATACTTCGAAGGAGCCATCGCACTTCTGGTTCATCACGCGCTTGCCGCGCGCGCGCTCGTAGGCGACGACGATGCCCTGGACGTACCAGCCGGGGACTTTGTA
>Ga0111538_10002409_pt1 | contig 26256 bp, 19 predicted proteins | sample SoiMethybrSBSTD1_FD_79669 | JGI IMG/M metagenome (GOLD analysis project Ga0111538, IMG submission 79669) | Bulk soil microbial communities from a Populus tree surrounding site in Tennessee, USA - Soil MetaG P. TD hybrid SBSTD1 (version 2)... | ecosystem: Environmental > Terrestrial > Soil >...
TGCACGAAAGAAGCCGTGAAACTCGAATTGCCAGTCGTCCGCCCCGGCCGCCGGCGGCCCGGCCGCGCTGTCGTGATTCGCCGCCGCGCCCGGCGTCGTCGCCTCGGGCTGCGACGGTGCGACCGGCTCCGAAGTGGGAGCGGCCGCGCCCGCCGGCGGCGACTGTCCCGCCGTGTCTTCCATCTGCACCACCGGCGGCGCAGGCTCGGCCGGTGTCTTGTCCGGCTCGGCAGCGGGCGGCGCGGCAGCGGGCGGCGCGGCAGGCGCGGCCGGTGCCGGTTCGGGATCTTGTGCGAGCGCGGGTGCGGAGATCAGGAGCGCGGCAATGCAGAGCGGAAGCTTCAGACGATTTTGTGGCATTCGTGTTCCTGGAGGTTGATGGAGACCGAGCGGATCGCGCCGTCGGCGCGAGCGCGAGCAAACGTGACCGGGCGCGGCGCAGCGGTTTCGCCGCGCCCGGAAGATCAGTAAAATCCGAGGTTGTCGATCGCGACGTCGAAAGCGGTGTCTTTGGTGACCTGGAACTGAATGCCGATGATCGCCGCATTCGAGAACGCGGCGGTGTTGACCTCGGCCCAGGTTTCCTGCGTGAGCGAGCTGAACGGCACCGTGACGCTCGTCCAGCTGGCCGACGCGGCGACGATGAAGCCGTGGTTGTTGCCGCAGCCGGCCCCGGCGCACGTCCCGCCTTCCGCGGACGGCACGGTCGCCGGGATCAACACCTTGACCCGGAACGGCGAAGTGCTCTTCGCCATGAACGTGATGCCCTGAGCGGTCGAGGCGTTGTAGACGCCCTTCGCGCCCGTGCCGGTGTTGTTGAGATCGACGCCCATGCCCGCGCCCCAGGTCGTGAACCCGCTGCCGTGCGTGCGCGCGCACTTGCCGGCGAAGCCGTTGGGATCGACGACGAACGCCGCCCCCGCGGTCGGCTCTTGCATGCCGGCGGCCGTCTTGTCGTTGTAGGTGTACCAGGCGCCGACGCGGCCTTTGTTGGCCGGAATCGATCCGGTCCCGAGCTCCATGTCGTCGATCAGATCGATGTTGCCCGGAGTGCCTCCAGCGCCCCCGGCGCCGGCTGCCGCGCCGCCCGATCCGCCGAAGCCCGTGCCGCCCTGAGCTGATCCGCCGAAGCCGCTCCCGCTCGATCCGCCGGAGCTGCTGCCGCCGAAGCCGTCGCCGCTTCCGCCGCCCTGACCCGAACCGCCGAAGCCGCTGCCGCCCTGGCCCGAACCGCCGAAGCTGCTGCCGCCCTGACCGGAGCCGCCGAAGCTGCTGCCGCCCTGGCCCGAACCGCCCTGGCCCGAACCGCCCTGGCCCGAGCCGCCGAAGCCGGTGCCGTTCCCGGCTCCCGCATTACCGCCGTAGCTCGAATGTTTTCGATCGCTGTCTTCATCCCCGTCACCACCGGCAGCACAAGCACCGATGGCAACCAGGCACGCCCCGCTCGCAAGAATCAAACAGGTGGCTCGGATCATGGTCTCGACCTTTCGCGCAGAGTTCGCCGCTCGCGTGCCCTGCGATACGAACCGTTGAGTGGTTGGCGGCGCGATCTAAACGAGAGTGCCAGGGGCACCGAGCGGCTGCGCGAACGTGGAGCAACTCGCATGCCACATGCGCACACACGCCACGGACGCACGCGTTCAGCGAGCGACTCGCGAAAATCCCGCGCAACGTGAATGTGTCGCCGCGCCGCGGCGCGATCGTCGAGTGCGTATTCGTCGATCGCACCGAGTGTCAGTGCGACGGCGGCGATCGCACCTCGCGAAATTCCCGTGCGCTTCGCGTTGCTGTAGTCGCGGATTACGCGGTAAACTCGCTGTATGCGCAGGCGACTCGCTGCGGGGGCAATCGGGGTAGTCACGGCCACCTTTCTCGCCTGCAGCGCCGGCGGTGGCGGCACCAAGACCGAGAACACCGTCAACTCCGGCGGCGCGGGCGGCGTCGGCGCGGGAGCGGGCGCGGGCGGCCAGGGACTGGGAGTCGGCGGCGGCAGCGGCAGCGGCATCGATCTCGACAGCGGCAACAACTCGGACGCTCCGGCATGCCAGCAGCTGACCGTGGTGTTCGAGCCGCGCATCCCGACCGTGTTCGTGCTCGTCGATCGCTCGGGAACGATGTTCGACGTCAGCGGCGGCACCAACGCCTGGGATCCACTCCGCAACGCCGTGCTTCAAGTCATCGAGCAGCTGCAGCACGAAGTGCGCTTCGGTTTCGGCGCGTTCACCGGCGAGATCGGCCAGCAGTGCCCGATCTTCGACAAGGTCGATCCCGCGCTCGACAACCACGGCGCGATCCAGACGCTCTACACGAGCCTCGGCAAACCCAGCAAGGGCGAGACGCCGACGACCATGGCCTTGCCGCTCGCGCGCGACATCCTGCTTGCCGATCAGGGCAACGGCGGCAAATTCATCCTGTTCGTGACCGACGGCGAGCCCGACTACTGCTCGGACGGCGACGACGTCTGCCCCGTGGATTCGGTGGTCCACTATCTCCAGGACCTCTACACCCAGCAGATCGGAACGCTGGTGCTCGGCCTCACGACGACCGGGCAACCGGTGCCGGCGGGCGGCCTCGAGGCGTGGGCGAACGCGGGCCGCGGCCAGCCGGTCGCGATCTTCTCGGTCCGCGGTAACCCCTCGCAGATACTCACGCCGATCCAGATCTTCTACAACTGTCAGAACAAGGCGCCGTGGATGGCGGACTTCAACGCCCTGGGCCGCAATCAGCAGACCAATCCAACCCTCGGTCAGTACTCGAGCCCGGGCGGCAACGCGCCCGTCTACAAGCCGACCGGTCTCGACCAAACCGCGCTTGCAACCGAGATCAGCAGGGCGCTCCAGCAAACCAAGAGCTGCACCTTCGATCTTCAGGGCCGCATCAAGGTGAAGCTCGAACAGCAGCAACAGGGCCGCGTGATCATCGACGGCACGGGCGTCCCGTTCGACCCGATGAGCGGCTGGCACATGGTCTCCGATACGCAGCTCGTGCTCGAAGGCTCCGCGTGCGCCCGCTGGCAAGATCCGATGAGCAAGGTGATCGACATCAAGTTCCCGTGTGAAGTGCTGATCCCGCCGCCGCAGTAGAGATCACGGCGTTGCCAGGAAGCTCAGAAACACGGGCGCACCGTCGACCGAGAATTCGAGCGATCCCGAAAAGTATTGATCCGGCAGCGCGGCGGCCGGGACCGAAATGCTGTAGCTCTCGGCCACGATGCTTTCGAGCTCGGTATTCGTCACCAGGTCGAACTCGTCCAACCGGTCCCGGTCGACGGGAGCCTGCAAGCCGCCCACGCGCTCGGCAAAAAAGCTCGGTGCGATTCCCGTCCGTGCACCCCGATCGTCCACGTACGAGAGCGTAGTGAAAATGCTTCCGCGCACTCGAGTGACGGCTTCGTGAAAGCTCATGTGAGCGCATTCCGTCCCGTCATCGCGCTCGTGCATTCCTCCGCGGGTGATCAAGAAGAGGTACCGAGCAGCGCTGCGGCGATACTGAAAGGACCACCCCGCTTCGTACGCCGCGTCGAGGGCGCTGGAGGGCAGGTCACCGCCGCCGAGCGGAGTTATCGTCGCGAGCCAGGCGTCGAGCGCGGCCACGCCTCCAATCGGCGTGCGCGTGCGCAGCTCGTCGGAAAACTCGATCCCACCGAGCTCGGCATCGAAGCCCTGCGCACGGAGGTTTTCGACCAGGGAGCCGACGCTCGCGCGCACTCCGCTCGTCGCCCATCCCATCGAAGCGGCGGTATCGATCGCGAACACGAGGTCGATGTCCGCGCGATTCGAAGGGGAAACGCGATCCAGTGTGAAGTCGGTGATGAGGTCGCCTTCGACCCGCAACGTCAGGTCACTCGCGCGTAGCTCCGGGATCGGACTCCCATCGCGCAAGATCGGGTTGATCAGGATCCGAAGCCCGCCGTCGTCCTGCTTGAACGCATGCGCCGACGGATTGATCGGGCCAGCGCTGGTTTGCTGCGCCGGCGTGCGCGGAGAATCGAGCCACCCGCATTCTCCGGGCTGCTTTTCGGAGGGACTGGCACAACCGAGTACGGCCGCGCTCACGACCCACGCGAAGGCTCGCCCGCTGGTCACGGGGCAAGCTCGCAGTGAGGACCGGCCGCGGTCTCCGCGCAGCCGGCGAATCCCAGCTTCGGACAGTCGACAGTCACCACGCTGCCTTGCAGACAGAGCTCCATGAGCGCTCCGTTGCAACGCCGATCGGACGCGGTGCAGCTGCCCTGGTCCGGGTAGACGCACGTCGCGCTCCTGCCGTGCTCGACGCAGCGCCCGCCCGCGTGCAGGGCACAGTCCGCAAACGTGACCAGGCCCTCGTCGTCGCAGCCGAGGGCCACGTTGCCGTCGCAACGCATCGAGCCGCGCTCCTCGCACGAGCGCGGCGCCCGATCGCTGCAGCCGGTGACGGCGCCGGTGTCGCAGCGGGCGAATGCAGCGCTGCAATCGCGCTCGTAGGGGCCTTCCCGGGTGAGCAGGGTCGCCACGTCGGCTAGACAGCGTACCAGCGGCGGCGGTCCATCGAACCAATCGCAGCCCGATTCACGACAGCGCAGCCGCGGCGGGCTCGGGCTCAACCGGGCGCGCACGCTCGTGCAGTCCGCGCCCAGGTCGAGCACGGCTCGGCCGTAGAAGCTCCAGCGCTCGTTGGCACGGAAGGGAAGGGGTGACGCGCCGAGCGGGCGCAGCGGAACCGCCGCGACTTCCGATGAAACGGGCTGATCGACGCAGCTTGCAGTGAGCCGGCTGCGAGCGAGCGCGGGATCCTCCTCTGCCGCCGGCTCCGAGCAAGCCCCTGCGATGGCGCACGCCGTTGCCCATTCCTCGAGGGTGAGAGGAGCCGGCTCCGCTTGTCGATCGGGCCAGGCTTGACGGGCCGTGACCGAGAAGCTCGAGCCCTCGGAGCTACACGCACACGAGAGGAAGAGGGCTCCCCAGCTCGAAGCTCGAGCTTTCTTCACACGACAAGCTTAGCGCGATCGTAGGTTTCCTGCGAAGCGCAGGTTGTCCACGCGGAGCGCCCCCTGGCACGGTGGATCGAATATGATGTGTAGCCTGGCGTTCGGGTGATCCTCGAGAAACGCCTGCTGCACCGGAAGCGGAATCGCGAACGTCGCGGTACTCCAGACTCCGAGCGGCAAGTCGGCCATCTCCTGGCGGCCAGCGAAGGCCATGAGCAAGCCTGCCTCCGGGATGTCGACGTAGATCTCGATGCCTCCGTTCCACCTTCCCGGTGGGCCCGGGGGCATCAGCACGTCGAGCTGGAACAGATCGCCGATCTGACCCCACTCCGTGGTGCGGAACGCCGGGCTGTCGATCTGCATTCGGCCGTTGCAGTTGTCGAGCTGCAGCGAGAACGCGCCGTCCCTCGCATCGGGGCCCAAGGTGATGCCGCCTCGACCCGACGTCCACGGCCGCGTCGGATCCTCGAAACCGCCGAAGCGCGGTCGTGAATCGGGCACCCTGAACAGCCGCGTGTACAGGCGCTGATAGGCGTTCTCGTTGGCCGCGAAGGGCAGATTGGTGAGCACGTGATCGACCGCCGGCGGCACCGGATCGCGGCGGTTGAACGGCGTGATCCCGCGCCCCATCACCCAGCCGGCTCGCGCCGGATCCGACGCCAGCTCCGCGTCCGCGCAGTCGAGGCAATTCGGATTGTGCAGGCTCGGTGTGACGTCGCAAAATGGGCTCGACGGCTCGGCATCGATGCAGTGCGCCGAGTAGAGCCCGCCCTGCTGGAGCCACGGCAAGAGCAGCTTTTCCACGCCCTGGGCGTCGAACAGCGCTTCGACGTCGGCGCGCCCCGTCAGCGGTCCGAGCTTCGCCGCATGCACGGCGTTGAAGAACGGATCGAAGGTCGAGCTGAAATTGAGCCCGATGTCCGAGCGAATCCGGATCGCGCTCGGCGCGAAGGCAATGATGTCGGGCACCACGTTCAGCCGGAAGATGTCGCCAATCGTCCGCGGCGTGTGCGCCGGAAGTGCGACGCGTGCTTCCAGAGCGTCGACCACTTGCACCAGGCGCCGCAGCGCGTCCTCGCGATCGGTGCGGGGTTGACCCGGCGGCATCGTGGCGACCTGGGCCAGCCGCTGCCCGATCGCCGCGCGCGCAGCCTGGATGTACTGAACACCGCCGGCCCTCGTGTCCTCGCCGAAGAACGCGAACGCGACGAGGTACTCGGGCGGCACCTGGCGCGAGAACCCGACGACCAGGTCGTAGATTCCGAGCCAGAAGTTGATGGTGGCGTTGATGTTGTTGATCGGCACTCCCAGCTCACCCTCGATGAACGCCACGCGCCCTGCCGGCGTCTTGAGGGGCTGCCATTGCTCGAGCAGCGGCTCGACCTGATCACAGAACTCTCGCACCGGCTGGAGGATCTTTTCCGAGTAGTTCTTGGTGCTGAACTGCTCGTTCAAAATATCGAGGCCACAGCCGAAGGCCTCGAGCGTGCAGTTGTACGTCGTCTTGACGATGTTCTCGGCACACTGCGGATCGCCGCCGAGCAGAAAGTCACACGCAGCGCCGCAGATCCCGAACTTCTCGAAGACATCGGTCGGGCACGGCGGCTTCGGCGGACACAGGTCGATCGGAATCGGGTTGCAAAAGGTGCAGCTTTCGAAAGGATTGAAGGGACACGGAAGCGTGACGCAATCCGGCGGACACGGCGGCCGCGGCGGGCAGAACTCACCATCGCAGGCGTCATGACAGGCGCTGTTACCGAGCCGGCAGAAGCCTCCGCAATTGGGGCCGGAACAAGCGCTTTCACACAGCCCGGTGAGACAGCTGGCAATGCCGTTGGTCACGCATTGCGCCACGTCGACCGCGCATTTGGCGCTCTCGAAGGCGACGAACAGGGGTCGCAGCGCCTCGTTCAAGCACACGCTTCCCACCTCGGTCCGCGCGTTCTCGCACATCGCGTGAAAGTTGTCGCGCAGATCCTCGGAGAGCAGCGCGTCGTCGATTTCCGTGATCGTGAGCCCCGCCGTCGTGAGATACGAGATCATCCGCCGCACGTTCTGCGGGAACGAGCGGTGTCGATTCAGCGGTTCGTAGAACTCGTTGGGCGTGATCGCGCCGTCCAGGTTGTCGTCAGCGCCGCGGAACGCGTCGCGCAGCCGCTGCTCGTAACCGGCGCCGACCGAACCGACGAACAAGCCCTGCACGTTGCCGGCTTCGAACGACGGCGCGTCCGCCATGGCCGCGCACGCGTCCCGATTGGTCATGGTCGCCGGGTCGAAATTGCCACGCTCGATCCAGGCGAGGTTCTGCGCCGTGCATTCGGCGAGCCGCATCCAGTTCGTGCGAGCGGACTCCGCACGATGGTCGAAGCTCGCAAGCCGGGTGCGAAACTCCGTGATGTAGTTGAGGATCGTGAGCAACGCGTCGCCGGGCGCTTGCCCGGGCTCGGCGGCCACCGTGCAGTTGGCGACCTTCTCGGCGATGAACTGCCCGACCGGGCCGCCCCCGCTTTGCAGCACCCAGTTATTGAGATCGCCCGCCATGTCGCTCGCCCAGTTGCCGCTCTTGATCAGCGCCTCGAGCGGAGGCAGCGAAACCGTGAGCTCGATGTAATCGAAGACCGGACCGAAGTCGGTCAATTCCTCGATCTTGTCGGTGATCTCGGCCTGGGCGTTCAGATAGTTGTAAACGATGCTGCCCTGAAACCGATCGAGGTGCCGGTAGTAGTTCAGATACTGCTGGAGGCTGCCTTCGCGCTGGCCGAACGCGATCGGGTTCGGTACGTCGCTGCGATAGAAGTCCGAAAGAAATCGAACGGGCGCGCGGATGTCGAGCAGCGCGAAGTCGGCGGCGGGCACGGAGGAATGCAAAAGGTCGGGCGGCAAGCGCCGATCGATCAGGGTCTCGATCGCGATGCGCTGAAACTCTTCCGTCAGCTCGCCGAACACACCGAAGTCGGCGCCCGCGCGGATGTTCCAGGCTTCTCCGATGAAGTGGTTGCTCCACTCGCGAGAGAAACCATCGGTCGTCGTGTGCGCGAAGTAGCCGAGGACGAACGCCAGACTCTGTTCTCTTTCGTCCGGCCCCACGGCCGCTGGATTCCAGGTTCTCCAGAACGCCAGCATGCGCGTCGCGAAATCGATCGAGCGCCATTCGGAAGGCCCGCGCCGCTGCTCGAACGGCGCCGAGGTGGCGTGGTCCACGATCTCGAGCTCCGGCGTCACCTGACCGATCACCTCTCTCAACAGCGGTGCTTCGTGTTCGTGAAAGACGAAGAGCCCGGTGATCGGATCGGGAAAAGCGTCCGGACCGATGGCACCGGCGCGAAAGAACTGCGGCCAGCGGACGACGGCTCGATACGCCTGCTTCGAGCTGATCCCCACGTCGATGTTCTGGCCGCGAACGGTGAACCGCAGCGCGTTCGCCGTTTCGTCGAGCGTGACGACGCTCGCCAGCTCGGCCTGGGCGCGGCTGGCTACGGCGACCTGCGTCGTCGGCTGGAACGCCGCGGCGTCGCGCAGGCTGAAAATCACCGCCGAAATCACCCCAAAAAACGCTACTGCCCGCAATCTGGTCATCGATCCCCTCCCGCGTCCTGGCCCCCGTCGTTACGGTCCGAAAGACATCGCCCGTAGATCGAAAATTCGGTGCTGCAACCGTTTGCCTGAGGTCCACTCGAAGTGCAGGTCAGCCCGACTTGCGCGATGCAGCGCATCAGCGCGCGCCAGCTGTCGCCACAATTGCCGTGCGTCTCCACGGTGCGAAGGCACGTTTCCTGACACGCTTCCGGTCCGACCGGTGGCGTGCAAGCCGCCTTGGCTTGCGCAGCGCAATAGCCGCGACAATCGGCGTTCACGTCGTTGGTCGCGCCCGCGGCACCCCCCGGCGCCCCGTCTTCTCCCCCCGAGCAATAGAGAAGCGTTGCGGCGAAACCAATCACCAGGATTGCCAGCAGCAACCATGGAATCCTCGCGTGCGCCCCTTCCATCGCTCACCCAGGCCAATTCTGCATGTGGCCCACCGCGTGTCAATGAACATTCGGGCTTCGCTACGAAGCCACTTCGATCACGGATAGTTGCAAGCGCCTACTCGTGATGACGCGCGTCCGCTCCCCGCCGTCGAACCCAACCCACCCCGAGCGCGAGCAGCACCAGCGCCGGCCAAGCCCGACCGCGGCTCTCGCCCGGCGTCCGGCACCCGCATCCGCTCGACTTTCCGTGATGCGTCTCGTCGCTCGCCGGCAGCGTGCCCGCGTCCGCGCCCGGGCCGAGCGTTCCCGCCGCCGCGCCGATTCCCGAGGGTCCGGTACCTCCGGACGCTGCCCCGCCGCTGCCGTTCTGGCCCGCGTCGACTCCCGTGCCGGCCGCCCCGGTGCTGCCGCTAGTTCCGCCGCTGCCGCTGGTCCCGCCGCTGCCCGCGCCGCACGGATCACCCGCGCAGGTCGCGAGACAGTCGCCGAGCGTCGTGTACGCCGTGTTCCCCGCACAGCTCTGCGGCGTGCTCTGGCCGGTTGCGCAGTTCAGGCACGCAGGTTCGAGCGCGCAAGTTCGCGCCTGAGCGCAGCAGGTGCCGTTGATACAGTCGCCGCAAGCGCCAGTGTTGCTGAAGCCGCAGCTGCCCGATCCGCAGGCCTCGCCGCAACGCTCGATATTGCAGTTGCGGAACGCCAGATAAAGCGTGTTGCTGCTGCACGAGGCCCCCGGCGTCGCGGTGGTCGCGCAGGCGCGGCAAGCGCTGTCATCGGCGCATGCCTTGGTCTCGGCGCAACAGCTGGTTTCGTTGCACGTGTTGCAAGTCGCGTCCGCGAACGAAAGCCCGCACGCCGGCCGATTGCACGCCGGCTCGGCGGAGCACTCGCTCTGGCAATCCGCGCAGGTGCAGTCCGAAAGCTTCGTGAAGTCGATCACGCCTTGCGAAAACTGAGCGCTACACGCACCCGCGCACGCGTCGTCGGTCGGAGCGCACTGGTCCAGGCAAGCCAGGAAATTGCCGCAGGCCGTGCCGTCCGCGCAGTTCTTCGCCTCGGCAACGCAGCCTCCGAAGGTGGTGCCGGCGAGCGCGCTGCAGGCGTTACAGGTCAGCGCCGGCGGCGTCACCCCGAGATACAGCTTGATGAAGCTCTCGTGCGCGCTCACGCGTACGCTCACGCCCGTCCCGGTCGCGCAGGTCGCACCAGTGCTGTAGGACGTGACCGCCGCCACGCGCTTTCCCGCGGCGAGCGTACGCAGCGCCGGTCCGCCGCTGTCCCCGCTGCAGACGCCGGTGCCGTCGTTCTTGTTGTGCGTCACGCTGGCCGCGTTCAGGCTCGCGATCGTGTCGTCGACGCGAAAACGTCGCGTGTTCATCGAATCAGTCGGCGTCACGCCGTAGCCTACGTAGCCGAGCACCGTACCCACGGCGAGATCGTCCTCGGCCGCAGTGATCGCGGGCACCACCGGCGTCGTCGCGGTCGCCCCGATGTAACGAACGATCGCGATGTCGTTGGGGCTCGTGACCGACCCGTCGTAGCCCATCGCGATGCGCGCTTCCTGGACCGGATAGTAGGTCGACGCGTCCGCGCTCGCGGCCCAATCGACGCCCGGAATCACCACCAGGTCGGCCGGCGGCGTCGGGCGAATCGGAACGACGATCCTCCCCGAGCCATCGACCGCGACCACGCAGTGCGCCGCCGTCAGCAGGTACCCGTACGGCGGTTTGACCGCGATCGTCGTCCCGCTGCACGCGGTCCCCGCGACGCTGACCAGCGCCATCACCGCCGTGTTCTGCGTGTCGGCGACCCCACCGTAGATCGGCTGCTCGGACTCGCCCGCCGCAGGCACGCTCGCGGGCTCGCTCGCCGAGCACCCCGCGATCGCGACGAACCCGAAAGCCAATCGAAGTCCAACCAGCCCCACCTTGCGCGCACCCATGACGAGATTCTCCGGGCAACGAAACCTCGCCGTCAAGGTCCGTCATCAGAGCGGCGCTTACCCCATAGCCCATCGAAGTACGCAATCGTCGCATCCAGGTCGAATTGCGGTTCGCCGACGCGAACCACCGTTGCGAGCTGAATGCGAGCTGACCGGTCGAACGTTGCGCGCTCGGTGTCACTGATGCCGAATCTGGCGGGCTGGTTCGCAAGGGGCTGCGCTCCGAGCTCGGCAAGCTTCCGATCGGTCACCGACACGAATTCCGGAGACGACAGGTCCTTCCCCGCGTTGGCCAAGAGTTGCAGGTCGTAGTAGTCGCGAGGCTCGCGACGCGTGAACGCTGCGCGAACTTTTTCCGCCCGCGCCTCCAGTTCATCGAGAGCCCAGCAGTAGGCGCCCGCGACTTCCCCGAGGGGCAATACCTGTCGAAGCGCCGCGCGTCGGACGGGTAACAGTACTGGCCGGATGGTCGCTTCGAGAAGAATGAACTGATCACCGAACTCCGATTCGTACGGTAGCGGATGCCCCAGATCAATCGTGTGAGGTAGTAGTCCTTCTCGACCACGAATGGCTGTACGCGAGCGCCTACCGCGACCTCGCGACATGCGTCCGCGAGCCGGTCGGGTGCCAGCGCCGGCGGCAACTCAACCGTGGGGGGCATTGTCGTTCTCCACGACTCGCCAGACCGGATGCACGTGACCCGTGCGTGTTCGATCCGGCCAGAAAGACAGCAGCGACGAGGACTTTGCGATTCGCTTCTTCAGGGGGCGCAGCGTGCCCGCCGACGCCCCCCTGTGCTCGAGCATCAGCCCGATCCGTTGGCAAGTGCTGGTCCGTGATCCGCGGACCGCATAGGAGACGAGCCGGCCGGTATCAGCCTTCGCCAGTGTCTGGAATACACGCTGAATCGAACCCGAAAGCGGACCCAGTAGCGAAGGGTAGTCGAGGGCGTCCAGCAAGGTGCGCTCCACATCGCTGACACGCACTGGAACGTTCTCGATGGTCGTCTCAATGATGCCGAACGCAAGCTTCGCCGGCGGAATGCGATGAAACACGATACGCGCGTTCGCGACCTCGCGAGCAGGGCGCCAGCGCGTAACGAGCGCATCGACTTGTGATCCATGCACCTGCGCCGTCAACCGATGATGAGACCAAGCCCAGAAGCCCCCCAGATAGTAGGGCTCGTCGGCCAGAAGCTGCGCCGTTGCGACCGGTGCCGAAGGACTCCAAGGGCGGCCCAGCGTTCGGAACGGATGCGCCAGGTACGTCCCTCGGCCGACCCGACTCAGCGCTCCTTTCCCGAGCAGCGAGCGCACGATTTCATACGCTTGCTTACGGCCGAACAGACCGGCCGGCTCGTCGAGGGTGAGGCGCGACCGGCGTTCCCGTTCCAGTCGCGTGAGCACCTCGGTCTCCCGGGGCGACAAACGGGGCGCTTTGTAGATCGATTCGAGGTTTTTGGAGGAATTACCCAAAATCTCTGATCTATCTACAAGGCCCTCCGTGGTCCTGCAAATCCCTCGAGCCATGGCCCGACAAAGCCGTAGCTACGACCTGCGTCCGCCCCTGTCTCGCTGCTCGCGCAGAGCCCGCACCTCCGCCTCCAGCGTATCGGCGCGCTCCCGCTCGCGTTCGGCGCGCTCTTGCGCAATCGGCAGCGCGTTTCCCTCGGCATCGATCCAGCGCACGAAGCGACGCTCGTGCTCGCGATACCGCGTGGGCCGGAGCCCGATGCGCAGGCCGAGCGGACCGACCGGAAAATCGTCGTTCGCGTCCGCCGCGAGAGGGACGTACAGACGACGCGCAGTGTCGAGCGCGAAGCCATCGAGCACTTCGCTGTCCGGGTCGAAGATGAAGTAGGCGGGCGTCCGCCAGATCTGCGCGTAGATCCGCATCTTTTCGCCGCGGTCGACGTGCGCCGTCGACGGTGACGTGAGCTCAACGACCACGTCCGGAAGCTTCCCGCCTTCCTCCCACGCCACCCAGCTTTTTCTGACCTTGCGCTCGACGTCGAGCACGACGAACACGTCCGGGCCGCGAAAGTCGTTGGCCCGGATCTGATGCTCGCTGAAGTACACGAACATGTTGCCCGCGACGAAGAAGTGGGGACGGTCCCGCCAGGCGTCGAACAAGCTGTCCTTCAGCAGCGCCGCCTGGGCGTCGTGAAACTCCGTCTCCATCGGCTCACCGTCGTCGGACGGGAGCTCGTCTTGGCCCGGCAAACCTTTGCCGCCCCAGACGGCGTTCTCTAGAGACGCCATGTCGAACATGTACCATCGCCTCCACGACGCTTCCAATCGGCTCCGGAAAACCACGCGCGACTTCTCATCGGTCGCGCGCAAGCGCGGGTTGTTGAGAATCGTTTTCGACCTTGCGTGCCGATCCGCTCGTGCTGGCGGAGCCGCTTTTTCCGGACTCCCGCTCGAGGGTGTTTGGCTGTACGCTCGCGCCATGTGGGGCACGGGGCACGAGAGACGTAGTTTGGGTCGAGCGGCGAGCTTGCTCCCCGTCGCGGCCCTGTTGGTCGTCTTGTTGGGAAGCTGCGAGGGACCGAGAGTCGAGCATCGTCCAGCGTCTGCGGCGTCCGCCGGCAACGTGGCAGTGTCGCGCGTCGACGCCGTTCGTCCGCTGGACCTCTCGTCGATCGTAGAGAAGGCGCGCCTCGCGTTTCGTCGGGTGGGGGACCGCTTCGAGGCAGGAGCGCCAACCCATCGCAGCAGCACGTCATCAGGCAGGTCTTCGCTCCAAGCAGTCGCCGCGAGCTCGTCAGCGAAACCGCCGAGCGCGGTGACGTTCGAGGTAACTCAGCTCGGTCGCGCGAGCAGCGTTCGCCCACCCGTTCACGGTGCGACGGAGCGGCTGAGCGACGGCTCGGTGGCGACGGACCTCGGGACGGCGCGCGAAGTGGCTCGCAATCGCCCGGAAGGGCTCGAGCAACGCTGGGACTTTGGCGAACGGCCGGCAGGTGAGGGCGACCTGATCGTCCGCATCGGTGTACACGGTCAGGCCTGGGAGCGCGCGACGGAGCACGGTCTCCACTTTTTTGACCGCGAAACGGGGTACGGAACTCGCTATGGCGTGGCGACCTGGATAGATCGAGAAGGGCGGCGCACAAAGGTCGTTCCGGCTTTCGAGGACGATCACATCGTGTTGAGAGTGCCCGCGGCCTTGCTCGACGAGTCGCAATTTCCCTCGACGCTGCAGCCGATCATCTCACCGGAGTTCGGCGTCGACCGACCGCTGCCAGGAGACTTCTGGTATCGGCTCCCGACTCGCGTCGCCTTGTGCGGCAACGTTTACTTGGCGGTCTGGGCAGATTCCGAACGGGCGGCTTCAGCCGACGACCTCCGGGCCGCTCGGATCGATATAGCCACCGGATCACTGCTGGACCCCGCGGGTTTCCTCGTCGCGGAAACGACGAATCTCGCCGTCAATGGCCAGCCGACCGGTCGCCGAGCCACGTCGTTCGCGGTCACCTCCAATGGTCGAGAGTTCATCGTGGTGTGGGACGAGGTGCGCGATCTCGCTCGCCCCTCGGCCGCCAACTTCTACGCGCGAAGGATCCGCACGGATGGAACCGTGCTCGATGGCCCCGTTTCCAAGGGCGGCGTGCTCGTCGCACCTGCCGACAGCGTTACGCCGCAGGCGCAGATCATTGCTGCGGGTGACTACTACTACATGACCTGGGGCGCGGGCGACGCCGCTGGCGGATACGAGCTCAGAGGGCTTCGTCTCGACGGCAACACCGGAGCACCCGTCGAAGCAGCCAGGAGCCTGGGCGGGCTGCCCGGCGGCGCGGCCGTTGCGACGGACGGGAAGAGCGTGCTCGTCCTCAGCGGTTTACGATTTCTCCGGGTCAGGCTGAGTGACGGGGCCGTTCTGGATGCGCCGACGCCGTTCGCGTCTGGCGATCATGGTTTCACGACCGCTGCCTTCGACGGGACGAACTACGTCGTTGTCTGGGACGCCCTGGGATCGCTTCGATCGAGTCGGATCACCCCAGCAGGAGTGGTGATCGACCCACCCGACGCGAGCGTGCCCGGCGGCTTACTCGTCTGCCCGAATCGGTACGCGCAGAGCCCACGGCTGTTGGTCACCGGGACGCTGGCGGTACTGCTCTGGATTCAGAGCGATACGCTCTACGCTTCCAGGCTCGACACTACCACCGGCGTCCTCCTCGATGCTCCACCCTCCGGAGCGTGCGGTGTTTCCCTGGGGCTGACGTACGAGTACTACCAGAGCTCGTTCTACGACGCCGTCATTTCGGACCAAGCGTTGTTCGTCGTGCTCAACAGCACCGGCGCACGCTTCAACCCGGCGGGAATGACTCCACTCGGATCAACGCAGGTAGTCGGCGCCATCAACGACAGCACCGACAAGGTAGCGGTCGCTTCCAACGGCAGCGACTTCCTCGTCGCCTGGACGGAGTTCCGGCGCACTCGATTGAACGGGAGCCTATTTGCAATGCGGATCGCAGCCGACGGAACGCTGCTCGATTCCGAGGCAATCCGGCTGGATGAATCCAATCAAGTCGGCCTTTCCGTGGCAGCCGCTTCCGCCAACGGCGACTACCTGGTGGGGTGGACCCGCACTGCGGGGCGTGAAAACGTGCTTTGCGCAACGCGGATACGCGGCAATGACGGCGTGACGCTCGATGGCACACCGAGCACGTGCGGAGCGTTGATCGACGAAACATCGAACCAGTCGAGCTTCGGAAACGTGAGCGTGGCGAGCGACGGCGAACAATACTTGCTCGCCTGGTCGGAGCTAGTCACCTCTCCGTACCGTTCGACGATATTCGCGCAACGCTTCGAACCGACTGTGGGACTCAGCGCCGATGGCGGGAGCCCGCGCATGAACGTTCTGACCGACGAACCGAGCAGCACTGGGAGCGTTAGGGTCGCCGCCACGCGCTCGGCGGGTAGCGCTCACCGCAACTTTCTCGTGACGTGGGTCGAGAATCTCGGCCTCGTGAGGGTCGCGCTGGTTCCCTCGACCGGCGGCCCACCCGGACCACCAGTGGCACTGACCGACCCGTTGCTGGAGGTCGTCAACCTGAGAGCACTCTCTGACGGCGCGGACTTTTTCCTGACGTGGGGGCAGGTCCCGCTCTTGACCCCACAGCACGACGCCGCCGCACAGGTCGACTACACTCCCATGGTGGCGCGCCTCAGCGGAATCGACGGCGCTACGCTTCAACCGACCTTCGCCCTCCAGACTTCGCACGACATCGAACACGCCACCCTGGCCTTCGACGGCACTCACTACTGGGCGATCTGGCCGGAAGCAGACAACGACAGGTACCTCGGAGCGAAGCTCATCGGCACTCGTCTCGATCGGAGCGGCGGCTTTCTCGACGCCGCCGAACGCGCCGGCGCTTTCGAGATCGGGCCGGTCGAATGGCTGCGCGGGCGCGACATGGCTGCGAACGATGCGGGTCGCGTTCTGCTCGCGTACTCCTCTTTCGATCACGTCTCCGCGTCGCATCGCATCTACGCGCGTTTCCTGAGCGACCAGCCGGAGGAACGCGACGCGGGTGTCGATTCGCCGGACGACGCTTCCCTCGACGCCATGGACGCCGGCCACGACGTGACCGACGCGAAGACTGACGAACCTGACGCCAGAGTCGGCGATTCGTCCGTGGCCGGTAGCGCGGGCAGCGCTGGAAGTGCCACGGGGGGAGCCGGAGGGCAGGGGGGCAGCGCACGCGTGGACTCGGGCGCAAGCCGCGACAGCGGTGCGAAGCAAGGCGGCCCGGCGCTTCACCCCGACGACGACGGCGGATGCGGCTGTCGAACTCCGCGCCCCGAATCGCCGATCTCGGCCTGGGCGTTGCTTGCCGGAGCCGCGATGTTTTTCTGGCGATCCCGCCGGCGAGCACGAGAGAAGCACTCCCCTTGGCCGCGATAGCGCCCACTCAGAGCCGATACGACACTCCGAGCGTCGGCCCCCAGACGGCGACGAAGTCGTCTCCGATCCAGGGATCGCTGTTCTTCATCCGTGCCCTGATGACATGGAGTGTGCTTCGATTGGCCCCAATGGCTCGCGTGGCACAGCTGATTGTTGCCGCCTCTACTGCCGCGTTCAGTTTGTGCGCAGGTCCGGGCTGTGGAACCGATGACGACGCGGTGAGCTCGACAACCGCGGGCAGCGCGGGCGTGGGCGGAACCGGCGGAACCGGCGCAACCGGCGCGTCCGGCGGCACAGCTGGTGTCGCGACGGGCGGCAGCTCGGGCACCAGCGCGGGAGGCAACTCGGGTACGAGCACCGGCGGCAGCGTCGGCAGCACCGATGCGGGAGCCACCGGCGCGGGCGCTTGCGCGAGCGGTTGGACAGCGGGAGAGGAGCTGATGCGCGTCGCCGACGGCGGGTGGATCACCAGCCCAACGCTCAGCCCCGATGAGCTCGAGGTCATCTACGGGTACAGCAACATCGGCGGCATCTCGCAAATTCGTCGCTCGGTCCGCGATGCTCTGGACGCGCCTTTTCGTCCCGGAGAAATCGTCGCGGAGCTCGAGCCGCGTTGCGACATGGGCACTGGGGTCTTGTCGATCGATCTCTCGGCTGACGGTCTCACCGCTTACATGGTCTGTTACATCAGACCGCCCTTGACCACCACGGCCGTGGTCTGGATCGCACGGCGCCCGAGGATCGGCGCTGCCTTCACCGTCGACCCGGAGGCTTACGGCCAGGCGGGCGGCTGGGCTTCGGTCGGCGCCGATGAACTGGTCATGTACGGAACGATCTGCGGTGAAAGCCCAACCGGCGTTGTGTGTTCGCTCATGATGTTTCCCCGCCCAACGAAGTCGGACCGGTTCGTCACCGGGCGCGTGGTCCCGGGCCTCGAGACGGGCGGTTTGAGTTCGCCCGATCCCAGCGTTGACGATCTCTGGCTGTTCGGCGCGTTCGAAGGCAACATCGTCGTTGCCGGGCGCGAGCGGCGTGACGCACGCTTCGGAGCCCCGAGCGTCGCGATCGCGGGCGATTGGCAGCAAGGGGGAGCGATGCTCACGGATCCAGAGGTCTCCCGGGACTGTCGCCGGCTTTACTACATTCATCGGGAACCGGGCGTGTCGGGCGGCGGGATTCAGACCTTGCGCGTCGCCAGGCGCTGAAGAGCCGCCTTTATTGGTAGTGTGCGGCCGTGACCCGGGTTCTGGCCGCTTTCTCTCTCGTTTTGTGCTGGCTCGGCGCGTCGGGCTGCGAGGAACGGCGCGCCGACCGCTGCAAGATCGAATGCAAGGAGCACGGCCGCTGCACCGACCGCGACGGACGCTGCGTCGCGACCGGCGTGGACGACTGCCGCCGTTCCGTCGCCTGCGAAACGCAAGGACGCTGCGCGCTCGTGGCGGACGACTGTCGCGCGACGGCCGAGATCTGCGCGGCACGTCCAGACTGCGCGGCGAAAGGTGCGTGCGGCGAAAAGGACGGCCAGTGCGCGGCGACCGCGGATGCGCACTGCGCCCCGACCGAGGGCTGCTTCAACCAAGGTCGCTGCCGCGCGGTGGACGGAACGTGCATCGCGCGGCAGGAGGACTGCGCGAGCTCGGACGGTTGCCGGCGCTTCAGTCGTTGCACCGCGAAAGACGGCGCGTGCGGGACGTTCGGCACGTTCGACTGCGAGCGCGGCGATCTCTGCCGCCTCCAGGGCTACTGCACGTGGGTGCAAGACCACTGCGCCCTGACCTCGCGCGCAGACTGCGAGCGCACCGACGGCTGCAGGAATCTGGGCACGTGCACCTTCGTCGCCGACACCGGCAAGAGCATGTCCACGAAGACTCCCGGCTGCGTGATCGGCTCGGACGCCGACTGTCGAAAGTCGCGCGCCTGCAAGGAGAGAAAGCTCTGTCGCAAGGGCGAGCGAGCCTGCAGGCGCTGACCCAGTTGACAGAAACGGCGAAAGTCGTCGATAGACGACCCTGTGGGTGAGCGCAGGGCCGGGGTAGCAACGACGACGTTCCCGCGCGTCATGCTCGGCGCAGCGATCGGGCTGAACCTTTTCTTCTCGTGCGATTCGCGAGTCGCTCGTGCGAGCGGTCGAGAGATTGCGCTCGTCTACATCGCTCCCGAGGGTTGTCCGAAAGCGCCCGCGTTTGCCGCGGACGTTCACGAAAGGACGGAGCGAGCTCGCCTGGCCGAACGCGACGGGGGACCGGAAGTGCTTCGGGTCACCATCGAAGCGCGCGGCGCCGAGATCGTGGGTCAGGTCGACCTTGCCACGGCCACGGGAAGAACCGTCCGCACGCTGAGTGATGCGTCCTGCGAGGACCTCGTCGCCGCGCTGGCCCTCAGTGTTGCGCTCTTACTCGATCGAGAGGCCCCGCGCGAAGCTCCGCCACGATCGCAGAGCGCGCCCGCGGCGGCGGACGTGCCGGAAGTGTCGCCGCCCCCGACGCGGGAGCTGCCACCGCCACCGCCACCACCGGACGCGGGCTTTCGCGTGGCAATCGGCGTGGACCTCGAGTGGGTCAATGCGATCGCTCCCATCGGTTTGATCGGCGTCGCGCCGTTCGCCGAGGTTTCCCGGTTTTCCGGAGCGTTGTTCGCGCCGGCGCTGCGCCTTTCGTTCCGGCACTTGCGAAGCGGCATCGTCGACGCCCCGGCCGACGACACCCGTTTCGAGTGGACCGCCGGCCGGATCGAGCTGTGCCCGCTCCGATTCCCAGCGCTGAGCGCGGTTGCGGCATCTCCCTGTGCCGGAGTCGGTGCCGGCGTTCTGGTGGGCGCCGGTGTCGATGGCCCCGCCCCGCGCAGCGAGCCCCGCTTCTGGTTCGACGTCTCCGCCGGCGGTCGCGTAGGCGCGCTCTTGTGGGAGCGGCTCCTGCTCGAGGCACAAGGCGGAGTGATTCTGCCAGTCACTCGATATGACTACGTTTTTCGGCAACCTGATCGAACCGTGCACCGCGTCGGGTCGGTCGTGCCGGCGCTCGCCCTGGGCGTCGGTTTCAAATTCTAGTGATCGAATCCGGGTCATGCGGGCAAGTCATCGAGTGGATTCGCCAAGGCTGGCCATCGATGCGTGCCTCGGCCGTGGCCCACCTGGCCAGGGAGACGAAGCGGCGAGCTCACGGTCCGTCATCGACGACGCGTCAGCGCGACGCTTCGAGGCGATGGTGAACGCCAATTTTCAACCCGTCTGGCGCGCCCTGTTTCATCTCGGCGTGGCCAGCGCCGACCTCGACGATGCCGTTCAACAGGTGTTCTGTGCGGCTCTGGGAAAAGTCACTTCGATCCGAGAAGTGACGGAACGCGCGTGGCTGATGGGTGTCGCGCTGCGCGTCGCGTTCCGTTTCCGGCGTACCTACGCCCGGCGTCGCGAAGTGAGCGACGACGCGCTCGTGAATCGCAGCGACTCTGGACCAGCTCCGGACGACCTGGTCGATCGGCAGGTTCTACTCGTCTTGATCCAGCGCGTGCTCGACGCCATGCCCGACGACCTTCGGGAGGTCTTCGTTCTTTACGAAATCGAGGATATGACCGTGCCAGAAATCGCGGGTCTCTTGGCGGTACCGACGGGTACGGTGGCGTCCCGCCTGCGGCGCGCTCGCGCCGAATTCGAGCGCCGGGTCAAACTCGCCCAGCGCCCCGGGAGAGCGCGATGAGCGACGAAGAGCGCCTCGTGTCCGCGCGAGAGGGCCAGCTTTCGGGTCGACTCTTGCGCGTGGCGCGGTCCGTGCGTCCACCCGCTGGAGCACAGGCTCGTCTGATCGCGACGCTGAGCGCTGGAACGGGCGCGCTCGCCGCCAATGCAGCAGCAGCTGCTCCCGCAACGGCTGCCCCTGCTGCAACCGCCCTCGCCGGTTCCGCGAGCGGCAGCGCTCTTGCGGCTTCAGGGATCGCGAAATGGATGTTGCTCGGCGCATTGGTGGGAGGCGCTGCTACCGCCGGCGGCGCACGGATCGCGGACTCGATGCGAGATCCCGAGCCCGAGCCCGCGCTGCGTGCACTCGACGCCGTCGCGACGCCGGTCCACGCGATCGAACCTCGGCAGCCGGCTGCGCGACCCCCGGCGGTCTCCGAGTCCGTGCCTGCGGTCGCAGCCCCTCGTGACGAGGTGCGGCGAGACGCTCGAGTCGTGGCGCACGCGCCGCGCCCCTCCGTCACGACCAGCAAAGAAACCGAACCGCGCTCGACCGAGGTGCGCAGCGCCGGCATTCTGCCACCCGTCAGCACGGCGGCGGACCGCACTGACCCGGCCGCGCGCGCACCGGTTTCCGCGTCGGCGCTCCGCGCCGAGATAGCGACACTCGACGCTGCGCGAACAGCCCTTCGCGAAGGAGATTCACGGCGAGCACTCGCGCATCTGAACCAGATAGCGGGCGGACGACTCTCGCACGAAGCGACGTTGCTTCGCGTTCAAGCGCTTGCTAGCGCGGGCGACCCCGCGCGTGCGCGCGCAGTGGCCGAAGCGTTTCTGAGCGAGCACCCGGCCAGTCCGTTCGAGGCGCGCATCCGCGCGGCGGCGCGTCTCGACGAGAAACCCTGATCGTTCCGCGTCGATCCGGAGAAATCAGGGGGGGAAGGAACTACGCAAATGAGAATCGCTGCTTGGCCCGTTTACATTGCTTTCGTGAGTGCGGCCTGTCGCGCCGAGGTGATCCTGGACGACGGCCGACCAGACGGCGCCGCTGGCAATGCCGGAAATGCCGGAGACGGCTCCGGCGGAGCGGCGGGGCGCGGCGCGGGCGGTAGCAGTGGACGCGGTGGTTACGGAGCTGGCGGGAACGGACGCGGCGGGGCTATAGGTTCGGGATCGCAGGACGAGGGAGGCCTCGGATCGGGCGGCCACGCGGGAACGAGTAACGACGACGCCTCGACCCTGGGCTCCGGCGGGTCGGGCGCACCGACCGATGACGCCGGGACGGAGGGAGGCCCGATCTGGCCAGGTCCGCCGCCACCCCCATTGGACGCCGGCCCCGACGGCTGCATGAGCGTTGGGCCCGCCCCCACCAAGCCGGTCGTCGCGCAGTGCGACGGGTTCGCTTACTCGCACTACGACGCGCTCCGAAAGAGCGTGGTGCTCGCTTCTCCCTACCTACCGCCCGGTGTGGGCGGCGCCTATAGCCTCACCTACACGCTGGCAACCCCTTCCGGCGCGCACTACGTGAGTTCGAGCGGGCTCATCGAAATCGTCAACGGGTGGATGGTCATCGATCTGTCTCGTGCCCCGGACGTCGACAGGTTTCCCATCATCAACATTGCTATTTGCAGCATCACCTACACCGATTGGTGCGGGGTGACGCACCGCTACAGTGACGAGCAATTCATCGAAGATCAGGGCTGCGCCCGCTTGATCCTGCTGCCGAACGCGGACTCCGGCGTGGAGCTCGTGCCGGAATGCGTAGCCGGCGATTGCAGGGAGGGATGTTGAGGTTCATCCCGCTCCGCGTATCCGTTGGGGCGCGGTAGCCGGCCCTTTCGACCCGTGGCGCGCCGATGATAGAAGCTCTCGCATGCCGCGAGCGTTTCGGTTTGGGCTCCAGTGCTTCAGGTTGCCGCCCTCGAGCTGGGTCGAGGAGCTGCGCGAGATCGAGACGCTGGGTTACTCCAGCGTCTATTTTCCCGACCACTTCGGTACGCAGTGGGATCCGCTGACCGGTGCCATGGCCGTCGCGGCCGTCACCACGCGGCTGCGTGTCGGTACCTTGGTGTGCGACGTCGACTACCGGCACCCCGTCGTGCTCGCGAAGAGCGCCGCGACGATCCAGCTCGCTTCCGGCGGACGCCTCGAGCTCGGGGTCGGCGCGGGCTGGATGCAAAGCGACTACGATCAGGCGGGCATGGCGTACGACTCCCCCGGCGTGCGCATCGAACGGCTCGAAGAGGCACTGCAAATCCTCGAGCACATGTGGAAGGACGAAGAGACGACCTTCCACGGCAAGCACTACCGGATCACCAAGATCGGAAAGGCCATCGATCCGCTGCCCCAGCCCGCGCCGGCCATCGTCGTCGGCGGCGGACGGCCCAAGATCCTCGCGGTCGCGGGCCGTCACGCGAACATCGTGGGCATCAATCCGTCACTTCACGAGGGCCGCATCACGCCGGAGACCGCGCGCGACCTGACGTTCGAGCGCGTCCAGCGCAAGGTGGACTGGGTGCGCGAGGCGGCCGAGGCCGCCGGGCGCCGTTTCGACGAGCTCGAGCTCAGCACCCTCTCGTTCGTCGTCGCGATCGCCGACGATCCCGGGCCGATTCGCGACATGATCGGCCAGAACACCGGGATGACTCACGACGAAATCGCCGATTGCCCGCTGTTCCTCACGGGCTCTGCCGGCGAAATTCGGGAGACGCTCCTGCGGCGTCGTGAGAAGACCGGCATCAGTCACGTGGTCATCCAGCATCGCGATCTCTCGGCGACGCGTCAGTTCGCCGAAGCGGTGATCGCGCCGCTCGCCGGCACGTAGCGAGGGGACGCCTGCTCAGCTCCGGAGTTTCGGTCCGTTCGAACCGGAACCGTTGGAGCGAGGCTCCGCGGCCGGGGGCGTTTCCAGATTGGTTTCGCGATCGCCCAGGATGGTGGCCCCGTGCTCGACCCAGCGCGCTCGTTGGTAGCCGTCCAGGTTCTTGTTGAGCACGACCTGAAAGCAGGCGGCGTTGCCCTGGCGCGCGATGATCGAAGACCAGGCGAGAAAGAAGTGCCAGATGCGAAACCAGCGTTCCCCGTACTTGGCGACGACTTTTTCGCGATGGGAGAGCCAGTTGTCGTGCCACTTGCGGATCGTCCAGCCGTAATGCGAGCTCACGTTCTCCACGCTATGCGTTTCGAATCCGGCTTTCTCCATGGCTTTGATCATGGGCGACGGGGCGAGGCTGGCATCGGCGCCGGGGAAAATGTACTTGCCCATGAACATGATCCAGATCATGTCCTCCGGCCGCATTCCCCGGCGTAAACCGGTCCACTGCAGCAGAAACAGACCATCGTCCTCGAGCAGCTCGTAGACCTGTTCATAAAAGGAGCTCAGGTTTTTCACGCCCACGTGCTCGACCATTTCGAGCGAGCTTACCTTGTCGAACTTTTTCGGGGGCGTATCCCGGTAGTCGAGGCACAGCACGCGCGCCCGATCCTGCAAATTCCACTCGGCGATGCGCCGGTTTCCGAATTCGGTTTGATTCCGTGCGATCGTCACGCCGGTAGCGTCGACGCCGTAATACTTGGCTGCGTGGCGCGCGAGCGTGCCCCAACCGCAGCCGATGTCGAGCAGCCGCTCACCCGGGTTGAGCTGAAGCTTCTTGCACACCAGGTTCAATTTGTTGTCTTGCGCTTGCTCCAGCGACTCGTCGGGGTTCCGAAAAAACGCGCAGGTATAGACCATGCGCTCGCCCAAAAACCATTCGAAGAAATCGTCGCCACGGTCATAGTGCTCGCGGACGATGCGCCGGTCCTGAAGCTTCGAATGGATGAGCGCCTCGGGCACGAAATTCATGAGCGCCCAGCGGAAGTGCTCCAAGGTCAGCGAGTATTTGACGAAACCGCTTCGCGCTTCGAGAAAAGCGTAGATGTCGCCCGGAATATCGACGTCGCCATCGAAGTAAGCCTCGTACAGAACCGCCATCGGTATCCGCTTGTTAGCGAACTTTGTCGCGAGCTTCTGATCGTTGAACACCACATGGTCGGCAAGGCTTGTCATTCTTTGGTTCTTCTCCCGGAGCACGGCAATAGACCACAAGCGGCAGCAAACCGGGAATGTTTCGGGCAGCCCGAAGCTCACAATCGGCCGGCGCTCCAACTTTGTAGCCCCGCGCCGGCACTTGCTCGCTCATCCCGGCGGTAGCGCGCCTCGTGACGCGTCGGGACGAAAACGAATCGTCAGGGTTTACGGCGACAGGTACGCAGGCGTTCGTGGTCTCGCAATACGGCGCGCTCGTGGTGCCGCAGTTCCCGGTGCCGCTTGCCCGCGCACCGAGCGACGGCTGCATGCAGGTGTTTGCCGCCACGTAGGACTTCCACGCGGGCGCCGCGGCGGCGCAATCCTCGCGCTTCGCGAGCGACGCCTCCAAGCAGGCTCAGTGGAGGGCGTTTCTGTCGCGCTCTCTGGAGCGACACGACCGCTCGCGCGCTGTGCGCTCAATTCGTGCAAAGTCTGCTCGACCTGCGCAGCTCGATTCTGCCCACGAGTCCCGGATCGCGCGAGAAATCGGATCGCGATGCGCGCGGTGCGAAGCCCGGCATGCACCTTGCTGTCGGTGTGGGCCGGGTCCCGTGACGACAAGGGAGGCAATCGCATGTCGAAAAAGACAGAGTATTCATTCAAGGGTCATCGAAAGCTCGTGGGAATCGGTTCCGTGTTGGCCCTGGCAACGGCTTGCGGAGGTGATGATTTCGGATCGGAGTCGGAAACGAATCACGAGCCAATTGAACTGGAACCGGGCGAGAGCGACGGGTGCAAGCAGGGTGGTACCTCGCTTCCCATGGAGACGGCCCGGATCAGAACTTCGCAGGGCACCCGGGACGTGTCGTTCTGCCGTGTGTCTGCCAGCACCGTGGTCTTCGACGGTGACGTGGTCGCTAGCGCCATCGAGTTCGAGAAGGCACGGGTGGATCGCGGCACGCGCGGGGTAGTGACGTCCCTCGGCTCACGCCGCTGGCCGAACGGCATCGTGCCCTTCGTGATATCGGCGAATCTCCCGAGCTCGGGCAGGGTTACGAGCGCCATCAACCACTGGGAGCAGAACACACCGTTTCGATTCGTGGCACGGACCACCGAAGCGGATTTCGTCGAGTTCGTTCCGGGCAACGATCAGTGCAGTTCGGCCGTAGGACGCCAAGGAACGGGGCGCCAGACGATCGAGCTCGCGGCCGGCTGCACTATGGGCAGTGTGATTCACGAGATTGGCCACGCCATCGGGTTTTTTCACGAACAGTCACGCCGTGACCGCAATCAATACGCAACGGTGCATCCCGAATGCATTGAAGCAGGGCGTGAAGGCAATTTTTCGATCGCGAGCGGGAGCACGGCGCTCGGGCCATACGACTACCTCTCGATCATGCACTACGGCCGCCGTTTCTTCTCGAACGGTTGCGAGACCATCACGCCTTTGACGCCGGGCGCTTCGATCGGGCAAAGAACGGGGTTGAGCGTCGGCGACATCCTGAGCGCCCATCAGCTCCGCTACGGCTCGAGGCCTTTGATTCGGCCCGTTCCGGCCGACTACGACGGTGACGGCCGTGCTGACATGGCCTTGAAGGACGACGCTGGGTTCTGGCGGATCGACTTCGCCAACGCGTTCGGCGCCTGGGACAGCCAGTTCGCCGCTTACGGCTTTGCAGACGTGACGCCGGTGCCGGCGGACTACGACGGCGACGGTCGCGCGGACCTTTCGATCAAAGGCAACGACGGCGGGTGGTTGATCGATTACGCCTCCGACGGCTTCGGCGGCTGGAA
>Ga0111538_10002410_pt1 | contig 26254 bp, 18 predicted proteins | sample SoiMethybrSBSTD1_FD_79669 | JGI IMG/M metagenome (GOLD analysis project Ga0111538, IMG submission 79669) | Bulk soil microbial communities from a Populus tree surrounding site in Tennessee, USA - Soil MetaG P. TD hybrid SBSTD1 (version 2)... | ecosystem: Environmental > Terrestrial > Soil >...
ATCGCGCCGACGAGCGTCACGAGGGCCGCCTTCTGTCGCAGCTCGAAGGACAGCGCCACGCCCAGGGGTGTCTGGGGCTTGAACGGCATGATCAGGAAGACGGGGATGGCCACCCAGACGAACATGGAGGTGGCGACGAGAGTGGCGAGCACCCACGTCCATCCCATGCCGGGCCTTCGCGGTTTCGTACCGTCAGGCGTGACGTGAGTCATGGTCTCCTTCTCCTGATTGCAGATGTTCCCGGCGCGCGCGGGCCAGCGGCTCGTACGAACGGCGTTCGTGGGAGGGCAGGTCCACGGGGGGCGGCGAGTCCGGCATCACGACCTGCGGGAAGAGCCCGGTCTCGAATCCCTCGAAGTCGCGCGCCCACTCCTTGTGGTTGTACACGCAGACGGGCAGGCAGATCGAGCCCTAGTTGTGGCGCGCGAAATAGGGGATGGCGGCGCATTCAGACGGCCGCGACCCCGTACTCCGCGCGGATCTGCTCCAGCGGCACGTCGGCCACCGCGAACGGATCCCAGTGATCGCTCAGGTCCACCTTGCACGCCGCGCCCCGCTGCGCCGCGCGCAGCACCTTGGGGACGTCGAAGAGGCCCGCGTAGCCGGGCGACACGGGCGTCACCTTGATGTCGAGATGGAACTGGATGATGGCGAACATCAGGAACGCGAAGCCGTCTTCCCGTACGAACCCGCCCTGGAACGCGCCCTGCTGGATCTCGCCCCCCGGCGTCGTGTCGTAGCCCGCGAGGATGTGGCCGAAGTCGTGGAAGACCATCCGCTCCGGGATGCCGCCCTTCTCGCCGGGGACGCTGAAGCGATTCTTCGCGCAGTGCTCCCAGAACTCACGACCGATCGTGCCCTCGGGGAGCAGGCTCAGCTGCTTGTACTTCCACGCGACCTGCGGGTCTTCCCCGCCGCCCCAGAACGCCATCATCTTGCGCACGCCGGCGAAGCCCTCCTCCTGGTACGCCTTCGTCCCGTATTTCCCCATGAGGCGGCGCATCATGTCGAAGCGCGTGAGGAGCTGGTGATCGACGGCGATGTCGTCCAGGACCTTGAGGCCCCTCTCTTCCACCTCCAGCGCGGCCGCCAGCGCCTTCACCGCCGCCGCTTCCGCCGCCGTCACGTCCCCTTCCACCATGGCCGCGATCGACGCGAGCTGTACGACGCGCTTGCGCCGATGCGGCTCCGTAATGGCCTCCGCCACTTCGCCGGGCGCGATGCTCGCGAGCGTGTCCACGTCGACCCGGGTCGCGTGCAGCTCCGCGATCACCTCGATGAACCGCCGCTCCGCAGGAGTGATCGCGCCGTTGCTGGCGACGACGTCGCGCAGCGCACGCAGCGCGAAGGGGGTTTCCGTCTCGGTCAAGACCACGAGATCCATATCGTCCTCCGGCCGGACCCATTTCCACGGTCCGTGCCAACCGCGGCCGCCGGCGGCCCTGGTGTTCCAAGTGGCGATCATCCATGGAGATCCGCCTCGAGGCCCGACCGCGACCCGACGCGCACCGGCGCCCCGCGCGGGCCGTGGACAGCCAGGAGTGGCTCTATCGAGCCACCACCCGTGCGCGTCTCTAGTCCCTATAATCCCGGCCATGAGAACCCTGGCCGCCCTCCTCGCGTTCACCGCCGCGGCCAGCCCGCCCCTGCCCGCGGCCGAGCCCGTCGTGCTCGTCCGATGCGGCCGCCTGATCGACGGCCGCGGCGATCAAGCGCTGACGTCGGTCGTCGTCCAGGTCACGGGACAGCGCATCACCGCCATCGGCAAGGAGGTGCCCGCGGTGCCCGGTGCGCAGACCGTCGACCTCCACGACGCGACCTGCGTCCCCGGCCTCATCGACCTCCACGCGCACATCCTCATCAACCCCGGGGACGTCCTGGCCGATTCGCTGCGGAAGTCCAGCGCGCGAAAGGCACTCGAAGGGCTGCGCAACGCGCGCGTGCGATTGCAGAACGGGTTCACGACCCTGCGCGATCCGGGCGACGAGGACCTGTACTACTCGACGATCGAGATCCGCGACGCCATCGCCCGCGGCGACTTCGAGGGCCCGCGGCTCTTCGTGGCCCCGCACATGATCTCCTCCACGGGCGGGCACGGCGATTCCAACGACCTGGCGGCCGACCTCGCCCTCCAGGTCCCCAACGTCGTGGTCGACGGGCCCGACGCCATGCGCAAGGCCGTACGCGAGGAGATCAAACACGGCGCGGACTGGATCAAGCTCGCCGCCACCGGCGGCGTCATGTCCGCCGCCGACGACCCGCGCGCGCAGGCCTTCACGGACGAGGAGCTGCGGGCGGCCGTCGACGAGGCGCACCGGCACGGGCGCAAGGTGACCGTCCACGCCATCGGCACGGGCGGCATCAAGGCGGCCCTGCGCGCCGGCGTCGACGGCATCGAGCACGGCCTTCTCATCGACGACGAGGCCATCGCGATGATGAAGGAGCGCGGTGTGACCCTCGTGCCCACGGTCTACGTCCTGGACTACATCGTCGAGCAGGGCGAGAAGACGGGAATCCCCCCCGACCGAATCGCCAAGGCGCGCGCCTTGCAGGCGGATCGTGATCGCGCGCAGCGCGCCGCCTTCGCGTCCGGGGTCACCATTGCCTTCGGCTCGGACACGATCTTTCCCCACGAGACCGCGAACCGCGAATTCGCGCGGATGGTGCGCCTCGGACTCTCGCCCATGGGCGCCATCAAGGCCGCCACCGCCAACGCCGCCCGCGTGCTGGGGATCGAGAAGGACCTCGGGACCCTGGAGGTCGGCAAGCGCGCGGATCTGGTGGCCGTGCCGCGCGACCCCCTGGCCGACGTGACCGCGCTCGAGACCGTCACCTTCGTGATGAAGGACGGCCGCGTGATCCGCGGGTCCGGCCCCCAGGCGCGCTGACTTCCGCTTCAGGATTCGCGCCGCGGCTCCAGCCCGTCCCGCAACCGCCGGACCGCCGCCGGGATGGCCGACGCGTTCGATCCTCCGTATCCGAGGACGAGGCCCTGGCTCGTCGGCCGCCCGAGGTAACACGCGGACAAGGGCATGGTCCAGACGCCACGCCGGGCCGCTTCGAGAACGACCTCACGATCGGACCGCCGGACCTTCAGTCGCGCCACCAGATGGACTCCCGCCTGCTCTCCCAGCACCTCGAGAGAGCCGCCCAGCTCCTTGCGCAGCGCCTCCACCAGCACGCTGCGCCGCTCGCGGTAGAGCTGGCGCGTCCGGCGCAGGTGCCGCGCGAAATGGCCGGCGGCGATGAAGTCGCCCAGCGCGGCCTGGAAGAGGGCGGGCGGAAAGATGTCCATGGCGTCGCGGACGGCGGCGAAGCGCGGGACGAGGTCGGGCGGAACCACGAGGTAACCGATGCGCAGCGCGGGAAAGAGGACCTTGCTGAACGTCCCCACGTAGACGACGCGCGCGTCGCGGTCCAGGCCCTGGAGGGCCGCAATGGGCGGGCTCTCGTAGCGATATTCGCTGTCGTAGTCGTCTTCGAGGATCCAGGCCCCGCTTTGACGCGCCCACTCCAGGAGCTGCAGCCGGCGCGAAGCGCTCATGGTCACGCCCAGCGGGTACTGATGCGACGGGGTGACGTACACGGCGCGGGCCCGGCCGTGGCGCGCGATCCCCGTCCGCACGTCCAGGCCTTCTTCGTCCACCGGGACCGGCAACAGCCGCGCCCCGGCCAGCCGCAGCACGTCGCGCGCGCCGGGATAACCCGGTTCCTCCACCCAGACCGCGCTCGACGGCTCGAGGAGCACGCGCGCGGCGATGTGCAGCGCCTGCTGCGAGCCGCTCACGACCATCACCTGCGCCGCGTCGCAGTGCACGCCGCGCGCCGTGCGCAGGTAGGCGGCGATCTCCTCACGGAAGGGCTCGAAGCCCATGGGACCGCCGTAGCGAAGCAGGCTGCGGCTCGGATTGCGGCAATGGCGCGCCACGATCCGGGCCCAGGCCGGGAAGGGAAAGAAGTCCGCGGCGCTCTCGCTGGCGCGGAACGGGCCCGTGCGCCCGACCCACGGCCCCGGCGTGCGGCCGAGCAGGAAGTCCGAAGCGCTCGACACCGGGCGCGGTCCGGGGCGAGGGCGCGCCCGCGCCGGCCCCTCCCGCGACGGGAGCTCGGGGAGGGATCGGGCCACGAAGCTGCCCGCGCCGACGCGGCATTCGCAATAACCCTCGGCCAGGAGCTGCTCGAAGGCGGTCAGGGCCGGAATGCGGGAGATGCGCAGCTCCGCGGCCAGGGCGCGGGTCGAAGGAAGGCGCTGCCCCGGCGGCAAGCGGCCGGCGACGATGGCGTCGCGATACCCCTCGTAGATCTGGCGATGCAGGGGCCGTGGCGAACGCCGGTCCACGGCCATCACGGGCAGGATCCCGGGAGCGCGTTTCATCTTGGCATCATAATGGTTGGCAATTCTGCCTCGAAATGGCTATTGAGGCGACCATTCAGAATGAGCACACTCCGCCCATGAAACTCACGATCTTTCGCACCTCCGTCCTGGCCGTCCTGCTCCTCGCCCCCGGCGCCGTCGCGGGCACGGATCCCGTCACCGACGGCGGGCGCGATGGGCAGCACGACTTCGACTTCTTCGTCGGTACCTGGAAGCAGCACAACCGCCGGCTGAAGAACCCGCTCACCGGCTCCACCACCTGGTACGAGTTCGACAGCCGTACGGTCGTCCGGCCGGTGTGGGGTGGCAAGGCGAACATGGACGAGTTCGAGGCCGACTCGCCGAGCGGCCGCATCCAGGGGCTGACCCTCCGCCTCTACGATGCCAAGGCGCGCCAGTGGAGCATCTACTGGGCCAACAGCGCCGGCGCCTCCCCCATGGGCGTCCCCACCGTCGGGTCCTTCGACGCGAGCGGACGCGGCGAGTTCTTCGACCACGAGACGATCCAGGGCCGCTGGGTCCTCGTCCGTTACCTGTGGAGCGAGATCAAGGCGGACTCCTATCGCTGGGAACAGGCCTTCTCGCTCGACGGCGGCAAGACCTGGGAGACGAACTGGGTGACGGAGGGGACGCGGGTCCGCTGAGGAGAACCCGCATGAGCCTGGCTCTCGTCCCCCTCGCCATCGCGCTTCTCGCGGCGCCGGTCCCGTCCGCGCCGGATCCCCAGCACGACTTCGACTTCGAGATCGGCACCTGGAGGACGCACCTCAGGCGCCTCGTGCGCCCCTTGACCGGGTCCAGCACCTGGGTCTCCTACGAAGGCACTACCGTCGTGCGCAAGGTTTGGGAGGGCCGGGCCAACCTCCTCGAGCTCGCGGTCGAGGGCCCGGCCGGCCACCTGGAGGGACTGAGCCTCCGGCTGTACAACCCGGAGTCACGGCAATGGAGCCTCAACTTCTCGAACAGCCGCACCGGCGCCCTGAGCCCCCCCGCGGTGGGCGGGTTCGCGAACGGCCGCGGCGAGTTCTTCAGCGAGGAGACGCTGGAGGGCCGGCCCATCTCCGTACGGTTCGTGATCTCGGATATCACGGCCGATTCGGCGCGGTTCGAGCAGGCCTTCTCCGCCGACGGAGGCAAGTCGTGGGAGGTGAACTGGATCGCAACGGACACTCGCGTGAAGTAGGACGGGGAGCCGCGGGAATGCGGGCCTTGCGCATCGCGTTATCCTGGGTATGAGTTTGCGCGTGGGACTGCGTGCGGCGGGAGCGGTGGTGGGCGTGGCCGCGCTGGCCCTTCTGGCCGGGCGCGCCCGGACGGCGGACAAGACCGCGAACCCAGCGACGAAAGGACGGACCGTGAGCGGAAAGCCGAGCGACGAAGAGCTGAAGAAGCGGCTGACTCCTCTTCAGTACGAGGTCACCCAGCACGAAGGTACGGAGCCGCCGTTCCGGAACGAGTACTGGAACAACCACGAGGACGGCATCTACGTCGACGTGGTATCCGGCGAGGCGCTGTTCAGCTCGCGGGACAAATACGATTCGGGCACGGGCTGGCCCAGCTTCACGAAGCCGCTCGAGAAGCAGAACGTGAACACGAAGACGGACTTCAAGCTGATCCTGCCGCGCACGGAGGTGAGGTCCGCCCACGGGAACTCGCACCTGGGCCATCTCTTCGACGACGGCCCCGAGCCCACCGGCCAGCGCTACTGCATGAACTCCGCGGCCTTGCGCTTCATCCCCGTGGACAAGATGGAGCAGGAAGGTTACGGCCAGTACCTGTCCCTCTTCCGGCCGGAGGCGAAGCGCTAGGCGCGCGGTCCGGGGCTCTCTCGGTTACTCCGCCCTGTAGACGAGGGTGACGACGCCGGCGACGGGGCCGAGCCGCAGCTCGCCGTCCACGATGCGATAGGTCTTGGCCTTCCCCAGGGCGGCGAAATACGCGTCCTCCTGCGGCATCACGCCTTCGGCACCGCAGAACATCCGGGTCGAGGCCAGCGCCCCCACCGCGAGCTGCTCGCCCGTCACCGTCGCGCCGCCGGTGTACCGGTTGCATCCTGCGGATCCCGACACGCGGCTCTCGTTGTCGAACGCCGCGGTGACGTGGGTGCCCGCGACGACCTCGCGCCCGTCGAGGGTCACGAGCCGCCACGTCGGCCCCACGAGCGTGGGAGCCGCCGTCTTGCTGAGGATCGCGACGAGCGTCCGCCGGATCGAGGACCCGTCCGCGGGAGGATTGGCGACGGCCTCCTCCTTGATGCGGATCTCGTAGAGATACCCGGGTACGTAGTCGAAGCCGGCGATCTCTTCGTAGAGCAGGGTCCACGCCGCGTCGGCCGACTCGCGCACCTGCAGGCACGTCTGGGGCGCGACACCGGTGCACGCGACCCGCGACGGCGCGACCTGCAACGTCTTGACGGCGGAGTTGGACTCCGCGGACAGCATGGCCGTGGGCGTCGCGACCTCTCGCGTCGCACCGCAGGCCACGGCAAGAATGGCGGTCACCGCGACCGCAGGCAGATGGAGGGCGTATCTCAAATCGAATTTCTCCAATCGAAAGAGTGTGTCTCGAAGAGGCCGCTTGTCTACGCGCGCTGACACACTGTCCACTGCGGCGTACTGACTGGGCCCGCAAACAGGGTCGTCATGACCCTCGCCGCGCTCTTTAGCAATTCCGATGCCCGGTCTCGCGATGGTTGTTGCCACACACGCGTCGCCCGTGCGCGGGCGATCCTGAATACAGGACTCGCGTCCGGAGAACCGGAATGGCGGTGGCGGCGGAGCGGACTAGCGTGAAGCGAGGAGCCCGACCCCACTCGGCTCTCGCCTGATGAGAGCGGCGCGGCTCGCCGCCGCGCGCGCCGCCACCGCCGCGACGATGCGCTCGGCGTCACGGCCGACGCCGTGGATCATCGTGGACGACATCGAGTAGAGGAAGTGAAGGCCGACGAAATACAGGCCGGGCGCGTCAGGGACGACGCCGCCATCGTGGCGCGGCTCCGCGTGCTCGTCGAAGATCGGGAGATCGATCCACGAGAAGCCGGGATGGTAGCCGGTGCACCAGACGACGTTCGCCACGTCGAGCACGCGGCCGTCCTCGAGGAGCGGCTTGCCGTCGCGGACGCCGGCGATGCGCGGCACGCGCTCCACGCCGGCCGCGGCCAGCTCCGCCGGCCGGGTGCGGATCAGGGGCGAGCCCCGGTGCATCATCTTCGGGCGCGCCAGACGGCCGGCGGGGGTCCTCACCGTCAACACGCGGTGGAACAGGAACCGGAGGAGGAGAGGCACGAACAAGCGGCGACCGAACGGCCCGTCGATGTGGAACGGCAGATGGCCGGTGTCGCGGCCGGAGAGCCAGACGCGGGGAGCCGGGTTCGGCCCGCGTGCCGCGAGCTCGATCGCGATCTCCGCCCCGGAGTTGCCGCCACCCGCGATGAGCACGTCTCCCGCGCGGAGCTGTCCGGGATTGCGGTAGTCCCGCGAGTGGAGCTGGACGATGTCCGGGCCGAGATCCCTCGCGAAGAGAGGAACCCGCGGACGCTGGTAGCTCGCCATCGCCACCACGACCTGGCCGGCCTCGATCTCCCGGCCGCCGGCCTGGACGACGTAGCGGCCGTCTCGTTTCGCCAGGCGCTCGACACGGATCCCGGTCCGGACCGGCAGCTCGAAGCGCGCCGCATAGGACTCCAGGAAATCGGCCATCTCGTCCTTCGTCGGAAAGTAGGTGGGGGGAGCGGGGAACGGCATGCCGTCGAGGCCGTCGTAGCGGGCGGCGGTGAAGAGGCGCAGCGAGTCCCAGCGCCGGCGCCATACGTCGCCGATGCGGTCGTCGGCCTCGAGGATGACGAAGCGCAGGCCGCGGCGGGCCAGGTGGTAGCCCACCGATAGACCCGCCTGCCCGGCTCCGATCACCACGACGTCGAATCTGTCGTTCATGGCCGTCCCTCCGTCGCGTTCCCCCGCGTACGCCCACAAACTAGGGCACGAAGGCGGCGCGCCGCTTCGGGGCAATTGCCCATTTTCGTGGCGCCGCAAACGTGGGTGGTTCTACCCACAGACCCCAGCGGGCCGGGGCGTCTCAGACGAGCTTGTTCTTGTAGGCGAAGGCGGTGGCGGCGGCCCGCGACCGCACATGGACCTTGTTGAAGATGTTGCTCACGTGGCGGTCCACCGTCTTCCCGCTCAGGAAGAGCTGCTTCGCGATCGCCTTGTTGGTCTTGCCCGCGGCCACGAGGCGCAGGACCTCGAGCTCGCGCGCGGTCAGACCGTGGGGACGCGCGGCCCCTTCCTCCCGCAGGGCATCGAGGCGATCGAGATCGGGCTGCGCTCCCAGCCGCTCGAAGGTGCTGCGCGCCGCCTCCAGCTCGAGCCCGGCTCCGTCGCGATCTCCGAGGGTGCGACAGGCGAGCGCCAGCAGGACACGGACGCGCGCGGCCAGGTAGGGAGCGCCTGCCTCCTGCCAGCCCGTGAAGGCCCGGCGCAACGGACCGAGAGCGCCGGCCGCGTCGCCTTCCGCGAGGAGCAGCGCCCCACGGGCCTGGGCCGCGATCGCGGCCAGGGCTTCCGTCTCGAAACGGGCCGCAATCGACTCGATCTCTTCGCAGGCCGCACGCGCGGCTTCGACTTCGCCCGCGTCCAGGAGGATCTCGACGGCGGCGGGCAGCAGCCGCGCGCGCTGCAAAGGGTCGGACGTGCCGCCCAGGGCACGCCGGATGCCGCTGGTCGCGGCGCCGCGATCGCCTTGCGTCAAGCGCAGGAGGGCGAGACCCGGCTGCGGCTCGCGTCCCGCCTGGCTCGCCTTCCGATAGGCCGCTTCCGCCTTCGCCGCTTCACCCCGCAGGCGGTGGATCTCCGCCTCCTGGTAGAACGCATCGCCGCCGGCGCCGGCATCGGCCGCCCGGGCTGGGCGCTCCAGGACACGACGGGCCTCCTCGATCGCCTCCGCCCAGGCCCCGGAGAGCTGGTTGATCTCGGCGCGATGAACGAGACACGCGCCGGTGAACGTGACGAGCTGCGGCTGGGCGTCGCACCAGCCGGTGAGGGCCGATGTCCATTCGCGCGCGCGCCCGAGGGCGTACACCTGTTGGCAGCCGGCGATCGCGATGCAATAGATGAGGCCGGTGATGACCGGACCGAGCTCGCCCCCGGATACGGCCACCATGGCTTCATCGATCAAGGCCAGGCCGTCCTTGATGCGTCCCATCCGCAAGAGGGCACGGCCATGCAGGTTCCGCGCGAAGGCGCTGAGGTCCCGGTCGCGGAACCGGTCACCGATCTCGGCGGCATTGACGGCGGCGGCGCACGCCGCCTCCCACTCGCCGGCTCCGAGATGGCGCTGGGCGGCGGGCAGGCACAGGTACCCGCGCTCGACGCAGTCCTTCCCCGCCTTCTCCACGAGCCGCTGCGACCGCGCGATCCAGCCGCTGGCCCGCCCCGGCTCGCGGAGGCCGTAGAGACGGAAACCGACCCAGAAGGCGGCCCGCGCCGCGGCCACTTCGTCCCCCGCGTCGAGATGGGTGTTGTACAGCCGCTCGAACGCGCCCAGGAACTCCTCGACGCGTCCGGTCAGTCCCGCGCACAACGCCAATTGCTCGAGATCCGCCGCTTCCAGGGGTGCGGTGCGGTCGGCGAGGACGAACGACGCGTAGGCATCGTCCCACGCGCGTCGCGCCCAGGCGGCGCGCCCGCGCTCGAGCTCCTTGCGGATGGAGGCTCGCCTCACGATGGCCAGTTTAGCCCGCCGTCCATCCGTCCCGGGACGGATGAATAATCCAGTGATGAGCAAGCGTGCCGGCTCCGCCCGAGCCGAGGATCGTGTGGCCGTCGTCACGGGAGCGAACCGTGGTCTCGGGCTCGAAACCTGCCGTCAGCTTCTCGCCCGCGGGCTTCGCGTCGCCATGGCCGCCCGCGACGAGGACGCCGCCGGACGCGCCCGGCGGAGCCTGGGCGCCGATCCCGAACGGGCCATGGCCGTGCGAATGGACGTCACCGACATCGCCACCATCGCGGCCGCGCATCGGCGGATCGTGGACCAGATGGGCGCACCCGACGTCCTCGTGAACAACGCGGCCGTTCTGCTCTTCGATGCGGCCGATCCACTCGCCATTCCGCCGGAGGCCTATCGCCAGACCTTCGACACGAACGTCTTCGGAGTCATCGAGGTGTGCCGCGTCTTCGTGCCGCCGATGGCGGAGCGGAAGTACGGCCGGATCGTGAACGTCTCGTCGGGCGCCGGCCAGCTCTCGAAGATGTCCACGTACGCTCCGGCCTACTCGATGTCCAAGGCCGCCCTCAATGCATTCACGCGCCTGCTGGCCGCGACGTATCGCGGCCGGGGCGTCCTCGCCAATGCCGTCGATCCGGGCTGGGTGCGGACCGACATGGGCGGCCCCTCCGCGCCGCGCTCCGTCGAGCAGGGCGTGGAGACGACGGTCTGGCTCGCCACCTTGCCCGCTGACGGACCCACGGGAGGCTTCTTCCGTGACAAGCGCGCCATCGATTGGTGACGTGCGCAACTTTGATATTGACAAATCCGGAGTGCGCCCGTACATTGTCGTCCGAGGCTGAAGTGACGATCGCAATCTTCAATTCGCAGAGATCAACGACGGCGTGGCCATTTCCATTGGCCACCGCGCGTCGGGCGTGCGTCGGCGTGTCGGCCTCCGTGGCTCAGCCTTGGAGCGCCCGTAATCGCCACACGCTCGGAAGCGAGAGCGGCAAGGGGGACGTAGCGCCCTAAAGGGTCTGCATTCATCGAGAAACAGGCCTTCTGGGGCGATCCCCTGGAAGGCCTTTTTTGTTTTGGGCCCAGGCGCGGGGAGGGTATACGTCCGGGTCACGGGAAGGGTGTGGCTGATCGAGAGAGGTTGCGGCAGCGTGGTGTAACGGAGCATCCGAGCCTCCAAAGCTCGTGGGCCCGGGTTCGAATCCTGGCGCTGTCGCCAGACGGAGACGTGTGTTCGCGTGAGTGCTCGAGTTCGAGTGGGTTCTTTGACAATCGACGGTGATACCAAACGATTTTCGCGGCCGCCCTGCGGCCGCACACGAGCTGACATCCCCGGCGCCGGCGGCGTGCGTCGCCTCACCCTGTGATCGGCGGCGCCCGTTCCGCGTACGGGCTCTGAACGAAGGAGGTGTCAGGACCCGATAGCTCAACCAGGTAGAGCACCGAGCCGCTAACTCGGATGTTGCAGGTTCGAATCCTGCTCCAACCCTTGGAGTTGGTCGTATGTCGTGAGGTCTCCGGGGCGGGCGCCGTGCTCCGCCCGCCGGTCGCGAATGCCCGCATGGACCGCGGCCGGCAGCGTGCAGAGGCGTCCTGAAGCGCGCGGATACCGGTCCCGCCCAAGCGTTCCTTAGGCCCGTCGTGGCGAGGGACGAATCGGCGAGACCTCAAGTCGCGCTCCACGCCCGAGGCGTGGCGGCCGGCTCCCCGTCCCGGAGACTGTTTCCAGAAATGCCTTTTCAGAAAGGAGGTGCACGATGCTGTTCGTTCGTCGTTTCAAGGTTCGTGAGCACGAGCGCGGTCTGTTCTTCCGCGATCGTGTGTTCGAGCGTGTCCTCGGCCCGGGCCGTCACTGGATCTGGGATCCGCTGATCAAGGTCCACGTGGACGTGGTGTCCGTCCGCCACGTCTGGATCGACCACAAGGACCTGGACGTGATCGTGAAGTCCGGCGCCCTCGGTGACGAGGCGCGGGTGGTCGACCTGAAGGACCACGAGCGTGCGGTCGTCTGGGTCGACGGCCGCGTGGAGGCCGTGATCGGCCCGGGCCTGTACGCGCTGTGGACGGTCTTCCACGCCGTGCGCGTCGAGGTGTTCGACGCGCGCGAGGTCCGCTTCGCCCACGCGGACCTGGTCGCGGTCCTGAAGGCCCGCGGGGCCGCCCTGCTCATCGAGGGGGTGACGGTGGAGGCCGGTCACGCCGGCCTCTTCTTCAAGGACGGCCGCCACGAGGCGACGCTTGCTCCCGGCGCCCACGCGTACTGGAAGGGCGTCGCCAAGGCCCGCGTCCTCGACGTCGACCTGCGCGAGCAGGTCGTCGACGTGGCCGGCCAGGAGATCATGACCGCGGACAAGGTGACGCTGCGCCTCAACGCGGTCGTGACCTACAAGGTGGCGGACCCGCTCGCGGCCGTCACCACGGTGGAGGACTGCCGCCAGGCCCTCTACCGCGAGGCGCAGCTCGCGCTGCGCGGTGTGATCGGCACCCGCGAGCTGGACGTGCTGCTGAGCGACAAGGACGCGGTCGCGCGCGAGCTGGACGGCATCGTGCGCGCGCGCGTCGCGCCGTTCGGTGTGGAGGTCGTGGGCCTCGGCATCCGCGACGTGATCCTCCCCGGCGAGATGAAGGACCTCATGAACAAGGTGACCGAGGCCAAGAAGGCGGCCGAGGCCGCCCTCATCACGCGCCGCGAGGAGACGGCGGCCATGCGCTCGCAGGCCAACACGGCCAAGATCCTGGAGTCGAGCCCCACCCTGATGCGCCTGCGTGAGCTCGAGGTCCTGGAGAAGGTGTCGGAGAAGGCCAACCTGACGGTGGTGCTCGGCGAGAAGGGCCTCGCCGACCGCGTCGTCAAGCTGCTGTAGGCCGGGAGGGCGGCGGCAATGGGGCCGCCGCCCTCGTGCCGATGGCATAATCCGCCTCTCCCTTGGCCATCCATTCCACGTCCGTCGGCCTGTGGACGGCGACGGCGGCGGCGCTCGCCCTGGCCGCCTCCGCCCAGGCTCCGCCTCGCGATCCGCGCGCCGGTCGCGGGCCGGAGGATCCCATCCGCAAGTCGTGGGCCGCCTACGATCAGCACTGCGTGGCCTGCCACGGCCGCAACCTCGAAGGCGGCGCCGCGGGCAGCCTCGTGGACGGCGTCTGGAAGTTCGGCGGCGACGACGCGCAGATCGCCGAGACCATCCGCGAAGGACGCAAGGGCACGGCCATGGCGTCCTTCAAGCCCGTCCTCACCGAGGAGCAGATCTGGCGGCTCGTGGTCCTGATCCGCCAGGAGGAAGCGGAAGCCCGCGAGCATCCGCCCACCATCGTCGATCCGGACGGCGCCGTCATCCGCTCCGAGAAGCAGGGCTTCAAGATCGAAGTCGTCGCGCGCGACCTCGAGACGCCGTGGGGACTCGCGTTCCTGCCCGATGGGCGCCTGCTCATCACCGAGCGGCCGGGACGGCTGCGCATCGTAGAGAAGGGGCGTCTGCTCCCCGCCGCCGTCGCGAACACGCCGACGGTCTGGAACGAACAGGACGGCGGACTTCTCGACGTCGAGGTTCATCCTCGCTACGCCGAGAACGGCTGGATCTATCTCTCCTACGCGAAGCCGGGGCCCGGCGAAACGTCGATGACCGCGATCGTGCGCGGGTGCGTCCGCGAGAACCGCTGGGTGAACGAGCAGGAGATCTACTCCCCCGCTCCCGATCTCGACGGGAGGCCGAACCATCACTACGGCTCGCGGCTGCTCTTCGACCGGCAAGGCAAGCTCCTCTTCTCGATCGGCGACCGCGGGCAGAAGGAAGCCGCGCAGGACCTCGCCAGCCCGCTGGGCAAGGTGCACCGGGTCAACGACGACGGCACGGTGCCCGCGGACAACCCGTTCGCGGGCCGCGCCGGCGCCATCCCCACCATCTGGACGTACGGCCATCGCAACCCGCAGGGCTTGTCGATCGACCCCGCGAGCGGCCTTCTCTGGGAGTCCGAGCACGGGCCGATGGGCGGCGACGAGGTCAACATCCTCGGGGCCGGCCACAATTACGGGTGGCCGGTGATTTCGCACGGCCTCGAGCCCGGCATCACCGGGACCGCACACGAAGGCATGGAGCCCCCGATCGTGTACTGGAACCCCACCATCGCGCCGAGCGGGATCCATTTCTACGAAGGCACACGCTACGAGAAGTGGCGCAACGACCTCTTCGTGACCGGCCTCGGCGGCACGGCCCTACGACGCCTGGAAGTGAAGGGCCGCCAGGTCACGCATCAGGAAGTCCTGTTCAACCGCTACGGCCGCGTACGCGACGTCGTCACCGGCCCGGACGGCCTGCTCTACGTCGCCCTCCAGCTTCCCGGGGTCAAGCTGTCTTCGTCCACGCCGGGCGTGATCGTCCGCCTCCTTCCGGTCGAATCGCCATGAGCGCATCGAAGAGGACTCAGGCGACGGTCCACGGGCTGCTGGCCGGCGTGGCCGTCGTCGTCATCGGCGCCGTCGCGATCGGTCTCGGCCGCGGGCGTGCGGAGACTCCACGTGCGGCCTGGCCCCCCGCCGTCGTCCCCGAGGACAGCGGCGCGCCGGAGATGTCGGCCGAGGAATCGCTCAAGACGATCGTCGTTCCCCCCGGCTACCGGGTCGAGCTGGTGGCGAAAGAGCCGCTGGTCGAGGATCCGATCCTCATCGATTTCGACGCCGACGGACGCATGTGGGTCGTCGAGATGCCCGCCTTCGCGATGGGCGCGAGCATGAAGGACTCCCGCGAGGGGATCTGCCGCGTGGCTGTCCTGGAGGACCTCGACGACGACGGGAAGATGGATCGCCGGACGGTCTTCGCGGACAAGCTCGTCCTGCCGCGCGCAATCAAGACGTTGGCCGACGGCGTGCTCGTGGGCGAGCCGCCGAACCTCTGGTGGATGCGCGACACCAACGGCGACCTGCGTATGGACGAGAAGACGCTGGTCAGCGACAGCTACGGCCGCCTGGAGAGGAACCCCGAGCACAACGCGAACAGCCTCATCTGGGGGCTCGACAACTGGGTCTACACGTCCGAGCACGACTGGCACCTGCGGTACAAGGCCGGCGCCTTCGAGGTGGTGCCGACCCTCAACCGCGGACAGTGGGGCGGCTCCATCGACGACGGCGGGCGCGTGTGGCGCAACGTGAACAACTCGCCCCTCTTCGTGGACTACACGCCCGCGCGTTACTTCATGCGCAACCCCAACGTCGTGCAGACGCGCGGCCTCTACGAGTCGCTGATGTCCCTCACGGATGCCGAGATCTGGCCGGTGCGGCCTTCGCGGGGCGTCAATCGCGGCTACCGCGACCAGTCGTTCCGGCCCGACGGCTCCTCGCGCATCATGCAGAGCGCGGCCACGCCCGTCGTGTACCGCGGCGACCGCCTGCCCGCGGAGCTGCGCGGCGGCGTCTTCGTCACCGACTGCACCACGAACATGCTGCACTGGTTCGCCATCGACGACGACGGGCACGGGGGCCTCACCGCCCGAAACGGGTTCAAGAAGGGCGAGATCTTCGCCGCCCGCGACGAGCGCGTGCGCCCGGTGAGCGCGTACTCCGCACCCGACGGGTCGATCTACGTCGTGGACATGTACCGCGGGGTCGTGCAGGACGCGGCCTACCAGACCGAATACCTGCAGGACTACATCAAGAAGAACAACCTCGCCTCGCCCGTGAACCGCGGGCGCATCTGGCGCCTCACCCATGAGACGGCGCGGCGCGAGAAGAAGCCCGCGCTCGCGAAGGCGACGTCGGCGGCGCTCGTGCCGTATCTGGCTCATCCCATCGGATGGTGGCGCGACACCGCGCAGCAGCTCCTGGTGCAGCGTGGCGATCGAACGGTCGTGCCCGCGCTGAAGGACTTGCTGCACACGGCGCCGGACTGGCGGACCAAGCTCCACGCCCTCGGCACGCTCGGGGGGCTGGGCGCGCTGGATGCGGAGACGCTGCGGCCGCTCTATGGCGACCCGTCGCCGGACGTGCGCGCGTGGGCCATCCGCTGGTCGGAGCCGCGGCTGGCCGAGCCGGGTCACCCCCTCGCCGCCGCGGCCCTGGGCCTCATGGACGATCCGAGCTGGACCGTGCGCCATCAGCTCGCGTCCTCGATCGGCGAGATGCCGAAGGCGGCGCGGATCGCTCCGTCCCTGACCATGCTGCAGCGCTACGGCAGCGATGCGATCACGGTGGACGCCGTGGTGAGCGGTCTCGCGGGAATGGAAGCGGACGTCCTGGATCGCCTGCTCGGAGACGGTGGCGCCTCCGAGACCACGGCCGAAGGCGTCGCGATGCTCGCGGGCGCGCTGGCGCATTCGCGCAACCCCGCCGTCCTCTCGTCCCTTCTCGACGAGGCGAGCGTCACGACCCGCCCGGCATGGCAGCGGACGGCGCTGCTGCGCGGTGTCGAGGCCGGTCTCAGCCCCGGCGAGCGCACGCCCGGAACCGGACCTCGCGCGGCCGCGCCTCCTCCGCCCGTGAAGATGCCCGCGCCGCCGGCGTCGCTCGCGCGCATGCAATCCGAACCCGGCGACGTGGGCCAGCGGGCGACATCGATCGCCGCGTACCTCGACTGGCCGGGCAAGCCCGCCTCCCGCGTCGAGGCGCCGCCGCTGACCCGGGACGAGCAGGCCCGCTTCGACGCCGGCCAGAAGCTCTACGGCAACACCTGCGTCGCCTGCCACGGGCCCGACGGCCGCGGCCACGAAAAGCAGGGACCGAGCCTCGTGGGATCGCCCCTCCTCACCGGCGATCCGGGCCTGCCCATCCGTATCGTCCTGGGCGGCAAGGAGGGCGAGATCGGCCTGATGCCGCCGCTGGCCGCCCTCGACGACGGGGAGCTGGCGGCGGTCCTGACCTACGCCCGGCGGGCCTGGGGCAATTCGGCCTCCGCCGTCGCGCCGGATGCCGTCAGGGAGATCCGCGGCCTCACCAAGCCCCGCACGCGTCCCTGGACCACGGACGAGCTGAAGGCGTTGCCGCGATGAGATCAGGAGGATTCATGGAGCCGAAAGTGACGTTCGTCCTGCTCGCCGCCCTGGCCCTCGCCGTGCCCCTGGCCGCTCAGCTCGGCGCCCAGGAGGCGCCGCTCCGCGTCTTCATCCGCGCGGGAGAGAAGACCCACAACCCCGTGGACAACGGCGTGCACGACTATCCCGCGTTCCTGGCCGAGTGGAGCAAGCTCCTGCTGGCCCGGGGCGTCAAGGTGGACGGCGCGCTGCACTTCCCCACCGCGGACGAGCTGGCGCGGACGGACGTGCTCATCATCTATAAGGGCGACGGCGGCAATTGCAGCCCGGCCGAGCGGGCGGCCCTGGATCCGTACCTCGAGCGCGGCGGCGGGGTGGTGGTCCTGCACGACGGCATGTGCTCCGACGATCCGGGCTGGTTCGCCGAGGTCGCGGGCGCAGCCAAGAAGCACGGCGAGATGAACTGGTCGCAGGGAATGGTCAAGGCGCACGTCGTCGATCGCGAGCATCCCATCTTCAAGGGTGTGGCCGACTTCGAGCTCGACGACGAGACGTTCTACCTGCTGACCAGGGCCCCTGCCATGCACGTGCTGCTGGAGGCCCCGCTGCCGAAGGACGGGTCCGTACAACCGCAGGCGTGGTCGTACGAACGGACGCGGCCGGGCGGCCGGCCCTATCGGTCGTTCGTGTGGATGCAGGGCCACCACACGTCGAACTTCCTGAAGCCCGGCCCGCGCGACCTGATCCTGCGCGGCATCGCCTGGGCCGGACAGCGGCCGATCGACTCCCTGATGACGGTGCTGCCCGTACCCACGCCCTTCCCCGGCCTGCGGCGCGACTAGCGCAGCGGCTCGATCTTTCCCGTCCGCGCGTCGAAGCGCACGCCGCCCGGCGCGCCCAGGGCCGCGTTCGCGATGTGGGCCGCGCGCACGGCCTGGTGCCCGATGCGCATGGACGCGTTCGGCGTCTTGCGCGTGCGGATGCACTCGAGCCAGTTGCGGAGGTGGCTGACCGTCCCGTCACCCTGCGAGCGCACGTGGATCTCGGGCTCCGGCGTGTACTGCCCGGGGGCCTTGGGCGCGCCTTCCTTGTAGACGAGGAGCCGCTCGCGGTCGATCTTGAGCGTGCCCTTGTCGCCGCGGAACTCGAGGCCTCCGTCGTCGACGCTGCTGCCGTAGCTGCCGTTGTGGGTGACGAGGAAGTCCCCGGGATATTCGAGGGTCGCCGTGGCCGCGTCCGGCCAGTCCCACGTCTTCATCCGATAGCGGCGACCGATGGTCGTGGCCTGGATCGGCGCCTCCACACCCATGTACCAGTGCACGACGTCGATCCAATGAGTGAGGAGGTCGGTCAGCATCCCGCCCCCGGAGGCCTTGAAGTGGCGCCAGCGCAGGAACCGCTCCGGCTCGAAAGGCTGGTCGCCCGCGGGGCCGAGCCAGCGCTTCCAGTCCAGCTTGGACGTGTCCACCTCCGGCAGCGGCGCGGTCGTGGCGAGCTGGTACCAATACGTGTCGATGTAGGTCACGCGGCCCAGCTTGCCGGAATCGACGATCTGCTTGCCCAGGATCCAGTGGTCCCAGCTCCGCTGCTGCGTGCCCGTCTGCACGACCTGCTTGGAGGCCTCGACCGCCTTCACCATCTCCTCGCCCTCCTCGAGGGCGTGCGAGACCGGCTTCTCGACGTAGATGTCCTTCCCCGCCGCCAGCGCCTCGAGGGTCATCGTCTTGTGCCAGTGGTCGGGAGCGCCGATGAGGACGGCGTCGATCTCCTTGTCGTCGAGGATGCGCCGGTAGTCGGCCACCGTCGCCGCCTGCGTGGCCGGGATCGCCGCCGCCTCCACCATGCGCGGCTCGTACACGTCCGAGACGGCGACGATCTGCTGCCCGGGCAGGTCCTTGAGGTTGCGCATCAGGCCGCGGGCGCGGCCGCCCGTGCCGATCACGCCGATGCGGATGCGGTCGTTCGCGCCCAGGGCGGCGGCGGAGACGACGCGAGTGCCCGCCAGCAGCGCGGTCGCGCCGAGGGACGTGCGGAGGAAACGGCGCCGGCCGGACGGATCGGACGTGTCGCTCATGGGCTTTCTCCTTGGCGCGCGACCCTATCACAGGCCTCGCCGGCCGAGGCCGTCCTCGCGTGCCGACTCGGGTCCTAGTGCGGGCCGCTGCGGCCCGGTGCCACGGCGGCCGCGATCCGCGCGATCAGGACCACCGGATCGAAGGGCTTCGTCATCAAGTCCGCGGCGCCGGCCGCGAGCGAACGCGCGCGCCAGTTCTCCTCGCTGTGCCCGCTGATGACGATGATGGGAACGGCGATGGCACGGCTGGAGGGCGCCTTCCGGAATTGGCGGATGAACTCCAGGCCGTTCGCGACGGGCATCGAGTAGTCGGTGAGCACCACGTCCGGGTCGAATGAGCTGTAGACGCAGTCCATGGCCGCGGCGACGGAATCCACGCAGAAGACGGTGGCCGCCGCCCTCTGGAAGAAGACGCGGATCAGCTCACGGCATTCCTTGTCGTCCTCCACCACCAGGACGCGGGCCCCGGCCAGGCCCGAACGCGATCCGGAAGCCCGTCCGAGCAGAGCGGCCGCAGAGAGGGCGGGCGTGCTCGTCTTCGTCGTCGAAGGGGGAGGGAGAACGAGCGCGGGCGGTTTCTTCATGGGGGCTCCCGGAGCGGAAACCGGGGAGGGCGCGATCGCCCTGCGCCGCCTGTCCCGCATTCGCGCGGAAGGGGTGGGAGCCCGGAACGGCGTCGCTACAGTAACACCACGCCATTGCGCGCGCGAACGGGGGGCAAGACCGTACCGGGGGGGTTGCCCGCCCCCCCGGTACGCGCAGTCAGTGCCGGACCCCCCGGTAGAGGCTGCTCATGCGGAAGGAACGATAGTCACGAGCGGCCACCTCGAGGACGTAGACCTTGGTGCCGTCGGGGAGCACCTCGATCGACTGGCCGAAAGTTCCACCACCCTGAGAGCCCGAGTTGAAGACGTAGTTGCCATTCGGCATGCGCTCGGCCGTCCCCAGCTCGGGGGAGATGTTCCCGAGGTCCACGTTGAAGACCAGGGTCGCCGTCATGGCGTCTTCGTCGAGCTTCCAGACCTGCCCGCGGCTGTGCGCGCTCGGATCGGTGGCCTGACGGGTGTTGCCGTTGTCGAAGAGGATGAGCGTCGACTTGTCCAGGTAGTGGGCATAGTGCTGGTGTGAGAACCAGGGGCTGGGGTCGGATGAGATCGCCGCGAAGTCCCCGTCCTGTCCCAGCCGCCAGATCACGTGACCGTCGCCGCGGCCGTTGCGGTAGTCGATCTTGATCACCCAGTCCTGCAGACGTACGGAGATCACGAGGTTTCCGTCCGCCGGCGACCAGCCCACGGCGTTTTCGTGCACCCAGTCGACCGCGCCCGGAAGGGGGCACGGAGCGCCCGTGCAGATCACGGTCCCGATGGGCCCGCGCGTGACGTCGAGATGGTCGAAGGCGTCCCAGCTCCAGGCCACCTGGAGGTCCCGGTCCAGCACCATGAGCATGTCCCCCGCGTAGCTCGTCGGAGTCCCGCCCACGTCGATCGTCCGCTGCGTCCAGCCGAGGGTCACGATGTCCCCGCTGGGCAGGCGCGAGAACTCGTGGTGAAAGCCGTAGATGATCTCCTGCCCTCTCGCCTTCAATTGCGCATTCACGGCGTCGATGTTGGTCTCGCGGAGAGGGTTGCCGGCCAGATCGATCTCGCGCAGCACGTCGAGGCCCAGCGTCCTGTGGCTGTCGCGGCCGCCGAGGAGGACGGTGCCCTTCGGGAGGGGCGCGCTGCCGGGCAACCCGATCCCGATGAGACCTGACGCCAGCGGATCGTAGTACCACTGGAGGCGCCCGCTCAGGTCGGTGGCCAGCAGGTTGACGTGATTGGCGGCGGGCCGTGACGCGAGATTGTGGTAGATGAGGTCGCGACGCAGGTCGGCACCGGGAGCGGGCGCTTGACGGACGGTGAAGGCCGGGATGCTCAGCGTCGCGGGGGGCGTCCCCGTCGTGAAGAGCAAGGGCGCGGCGTCGTCGTCTTCGCCGCCGCGGTGGACCATCTCGTAGGTGGTGTTGGCGAGCATCCCCGCGACGACGAAGTTCCGGCTCTGGCCGCGCTCGCACGGCAGCGTGTTGGTGCTCGTCCAAGGGGCACCGGGGGCGCCGCCCGCGGGCCGGAACCGCACGCGGATCTCGCCGTGCCGGCAGGGGGGTGCGCTGTAGAGAGCGACCAGCGGGTTCAGCGTCGGCGAGACCACCGCGTCGTCCCCGGTCACGCGCGAGCTCACTTCGTAGGATACGACCGTCGACGTCGCCGCCATGGCGTCGAAGCCGTCCTTGACCTTGACCTTGATCTCGTAGCGACCCTCCGCCATCGGTGCCCACTTGAACGACGCGTCGAGGCTGAAGTCCCGCACCATTGCGAACCGGCGGCTCTCTCGGTCGCGCTCCCACCCCCTGCGGTGCCTGTCCTCGGCGCGAGCAGCGACGTCGAACTGGTAGACGGGCGCGGCCCCGCAGTTCGCCGCCGTCGCCGTCCAGGTCATCCGCTGCCCGACGAGCGACGGAGACGGTGCGCTCGGTTGCAGGGAAACCGTGCAGCCCTCGGGAGGCGAGGCGGCCGCGCCCGCCTCGAGGGACGCGGCCGCCATGACGGACACGGCCGCGAAAGCCGTGATCAACGGTGCTGTTTTCATCTTCTTCTCCTTGAGCGGGCCGCCTACCCTCGCGAATCCGGCCTTCAGCAGGTAAGGCGCCCTGGAGCGTTGAAACCTGCGATGTGCGGGAACTATCTCTTTTGTGGAGAGGGCTGCGGGTTCGGCCGCCGTTCTGCGCCTTCTCCTATGCATGGGTACGGCTCTGCTAGACTCGCCGCGGGTCCTCCGCATGAGCCGACGACCAGAAGGCCGGGACGGTGGCGAGGTCACGAACCTGCTCCGGGCCTGGAGCGACGGCGAGGCGGACGCGTTCGAGCAGGTGCTTCCCCTCGTCTACGACGAGCTGCATCGCATGGCGGCTCGCTACCTGGTCGGCGAGCGATCGAGCATCAGCCTTCAGGCGACGGCGCTGGTCAACGAGCTCTGCCTGCGCCTCCTCGGTTGGGATCCGATCCCCTTTCAGAGCCGCGGGCACTTCTTCGGAGTCTCCGCGGGGATGATGCGCCACGTGCTCGTGGACATCGCGCGCCGGCGACGGGCCGAGCGACGCGGCGGCCCGAACGCGGTCCGGGTCCCGCTCGACGGCATCGACGTCCCCGCCACGGAGCCGGGCGCCGACCTCCTCGCCGTGGACGCCGCCCTCCAGTTGCTCGCGCGGGAGGACCCACGCAAGGCCCAGGTCGTGGAGCTGCGCTTCTTCGGCGGCCTCTCCATCGAGGAGACGGCAGAGGCCCTCGGCATATCCGCACGGACCGTCCACTCCGACTGGGCCTTCGCGCGGGCGTGGCTGTACCGGAAGCTGAGCGCCATCCATGCCCACTGATCGCTGGCAGCGCGTCGAGCACCTCTTCCTGGAGGCGTTGGAGCAGCCCGCCCGCGCACGCACGGACTTCCTCGCCCTCACCTCCGGCCCGGATGCCGCGCTTCGGGACGAGATCGAGTCGCTTCTCCAGGCCGCGGAGGACTCGGGACCGTTTCTCTCGGCCCCCGCCCTCGATGTCTTCGCGCACCAGATCGCGCGGGAAGGCTGGAGCGTCCAACCCGGCGATCGTGTCGGCTCCTACACCGTCGGGCAGCGGCTGGGTGCGGGGGGAATGGGTGAGGTCTGGCGCGCGCGCGACGAGCGCCTCGGCCGCGACGTGGCCATCAAGCTCCTCCTTCCCCATCCCTCGGACGCGGAGGAGAGAGTGCGCGCGTTCGAGCGCGAGGCGCGCACCGCCGGTACGCTGAATCACACCAACGTGCTCACCGTCTACGACGTCGGGGATCACGAGGGCGCCCCCTACCTCGTGACGGAGTGCCTGGAAGGCCAGTCGCTGCGCGCGCGCCTCGCCACCGGCACGCTCTCTCTCGATGGCGCCCTCGACATCGCCCTGCAGGTCGCGCGGGGGCTGGGGGCGGCCCACGCGCGCGGCATCGTGCATCGCGACCTGAAGCCGGAGAACATATTCCTCGCCCTCGACGGCCGGGTGAAGATCCTCGACTTCGGCCTCGCGACCCTGCACGACACCGCGTCGTCCGCGTCACCCTCGCCGGACGTTCCGGGCGGGACCACCCGCCCCCTCATCGCCGGCACCGCCGGCTACATGGCCCCGGAGCAGGTGCGCGGCGAGGCCGTCGACCCACGCGCCGACATCTTCGCCCTCGGGGCCGTGCTCTACGAGATGCTCACCGGCGGCCGGGCGTTCAAGGGGGACGGCACGCTCGGCACCCTGGACGCCGTCTTGACGCGGCAGCCTCCGGACGTCGCCGAGGTCAGCCGGGACGTGCCCCCTGCTCTGTCGCAGATCGTGCGCCGGTGCCTCGCGAAGTCCCCTGACGACCGGTTCGCCATCGTCGGCGATCTCGTGTCCGCCCTCGACGCGGTCCTGCGGGAGCGCCATCTGCCGCCGCCCCCCAGCCTGGGCGCGCTCTTGCGCCGGCCGGTGGTGATGGTCACCGTCATGCTCGTGATCCTCGCGATCGCGGCCGGGACTTGGCGATGGCGCATGGCCACATCCCGGGCGCGCTGGGCGCGCACCGTGGCCGCGCCCGAGATCCAGCGCCTCTCCAATCATGGTGACTACGTCGAGGCATTCCTCCTTGCGCGTCAGGCGCTCGACCTTCTGCCCGATGACCGCCACCTGTACCAACTGTGGCTCGACACCTCGATTCCGGCCGTGGTGACCTCGGATCCGCCGGGCGCCGACGTGGCCGTTGCCTCGTACCACACGCGCACGTCGAGCTGGTTTCCCCTTGGCCGGACCCCCCTCAACGGCGTTCGGATTCCCCGCAGTCTCTTCCGAGTGCGGATCTCCAAGGACGGTTTTCAAACGATCGAAGGCTCCGGCCGCCCGCCGGCGCTGCGCTACGGGCTGGATCCGGTCAACGCGGTGCCATCGGGCATGGTGCGCGTGGTTGGAGACAGCGATCCCATTCGTGCGGGCCTGGTCGGCGTGCCCGACGACTACTGGCTCGATCGATTCGAGGTCACCAACCGGCAGTTCAAGGAGTTCGTCGATCAGGGCGGGTACCGTCAGCGCGACCATTGGCGGGAGCCGTTCGTCGAAGGCGGACGGTCCGTACCGTGGGAGGAGGCCGTCGGGCGATTTCGTGACGCCAGCGGACGGCCGGGGCCGGCGACCTGGAAGTCTGGAACGTATGCCGACGGTCAGGCCGAGTTTCCCGTCGGAGGCGTGAGCTGGTACGAAGCGGCGGCGTACGCCGCGTTCGCCGGCAAGGCCCTGCCCACCATTCATCACTGGTACCGGGCGGCGGGCCTGGGGCGCTTCATGGACATCCTCTGGGTCAGCAACTTCGACGGAAAGGGCCCGGCGCCGGTCGGCCGTTATGACGGCCTGGGCCCGTTCGGCACCTACGACATGGCGGGCAACGTGAAGGAATGGTGCTCCACCGAGACCAGCCACCGCCGATTCCTCGTGGGAGGCGCCTGGAACGAGCCGATGGACATGTTCGCGGACTACGACGCGAAGGACGCGTTCGAGCGGGCGCCGGGCTACGGCTTCCGTCTTGCGAAGTACAGCCGGCCGCTACCGCCGGCGGTGTCCGCACCCGTCCGGATGGAGGCGCTCGTTCGTGACGCGCGAAAGCAAAAGCCGGTCGGCGACGACATCTTCGAAGTGTATCGACGGCAATACGCCTACGATCGCGCACCCCTCAACACCGTCGTCGAGGCAACCGAAGAGACGGAGACCTGGCGGCGGGACACCGTCGCCTTCGACGCCGCCTACGGTGGCGAGCGCATGCGCGCGCATCTCTTCCTGCCCCGGAACGCGTCGCCGCCGTACCAGACCGTGGTCCTCTTTCCGGCGGGAGACGCATTCCGTGTGAGCTCGAGCCGCGAGCTGTCGCTTCGCTGGGTGGACTTCATCATCCGCAGCGGACGAGCGCTCCTCTACCCGGTGTACAAGGGGACCTACGAGCGGGCGACGTTCGAACACATCGGACCCTTCGCCGGACGCGAGCTCCGTATTGCGTGGTCGAGAGACCTCGGACGCGCCATCGACTATGTGGAGACGCGATCGGACATCGATCCGACTCGTCTGGCCCTTTACGGGCTGAGCGATGGTCCGGGGACCGCGGTGATCCTGACCGCTCTCGAACCACGCCTGAAGACCCTCGTCCTCCAGGGAGCCGGGATCGGAGAGCCGGTGGCGCCCGAGATCGATACGCTCAACTATGCGCCGCGCGTGCGCATCCCGACGCTCATGTTGAATGGGCGTTACGACTACGAGACGCCTTTCGAGGCTTCGCAACGCCCACTGTTCGTCCTGCTGGGATCTCCGCCCGAGAACAAACGGCACGTAGTCCTCGAGTTCGGTCACGCCATGGTGGTCGACGCGGCGGCCCGCGAGATCATCCCCTGGTTCGACCGCTATCTCGGACCCGTCGTCAGGGCTCCTCGCTAGACCTTTCGCCCCTTCGCCGTCTCCAGCAGGTGATCGCAGCCGCGCGCGCTCAGCGCCATCATGGTCAGGGTCGGATGTTTGTCCCCCGTCGACGGGAAGGCATTGCCGCCGAACACGTAGAGGTTGGGGATGTCGTGGGTCCGGCAGAAGGAGTCGAGCACGCCGTCCTTGGGGCTGACGCTCATCCGCGCGGTGCCGACCTCGTGGATCGATCCGCCCAGCGCTCGACGGGGAACCGCCGCCGCCGCGCCGGGCATGACTTCCCCGCCCGCCTTCCGGAACAGCTCCTCCGCCTTCTGCTGGAAGTCCTCGATCAGCTTGTGGTCGTTGTCGCCGTGCGTGAAGTGGATCTTGAGGACAGGGATCCCCCAGTGGTCCTTCACCTCGGGATCCAGCTCGACGAAGTTTTCCTTCCGCGCCAGCATCTCCGCCCCCGCGTTCCAGACGCGCGCCTGCGCGACGTAGCGGCTCTTGATCTCCTTCTTCCAGTCCGAGCCGTAGCCGGGCAGGCTCGCCGCGTATTGCGGGTATTCGGTCTGGCCGCCGGTGGCGTTCATCACGTAGCCGCGGATGAAGTCCTTGCGCGCGCTCTTCGCGTCGATGTTCTGGAAGTTCGGGATCGTGATGCCCGCC
>Ga0111538_10002411_pt1 | contig 26249 bp, 16 predicted proteins | sample SoiMethybrSBSTD1_FD_79669 | JGI IMG/M metagenome (GOLD analysis project Ga0111538, IMG submission 79669) | Bulk soil microbial communities from a Populus tree surrounding site in Tennessee, USA - Soil MetaG P. TD hybrid SBSTD1 (version 2)... | ecosystem: Environmental > Terrestrial > Soil >...
CGATCGGAGCCACGCCGCCGCTCGGAGATCGGAAAGCGGATCGGCCAGGTACCACAACAGCGACAGCACGTCTTTGATCTCGTCGGCGTCGAAAAAGCCGAGGCCTTTGTACACATAGGACGGCAGACCATGGCGCTCGAGCGCGTCCTCGAACTCGCGATGGCTCTCACGCGTACGGAACAGAATGGCGATGTCTCCGGGGCGAACCGGCCGCCGCACACCGGTCGTGCGGTCGCGGACGAGCGTACGCTCCGCGACGAGCCGGGCAATTTCGCCAGCGGTCGTTTCGGCACACGCTTCGGGCGTGTCGCCGGTCACGAGCCCGAGGGCCCCCGAATCGTCCGCCGTCGTGTCCGGCTTTAGCCGGACGTCCTCATCGAGCGGAAATCGATCTTCTTCCCCGTACTGAAAGGCGTCAGTCCGAGCGGCCGCCTTCTCGATGTCCTGGCAGAGGTCGTTGACGAACGCCAGCAACGGCGGCACCGATCGAAAGCTCCGCGAGATCGAGCGACGGATGTCGCCATCGGGCCGCAGCCCCTCGAGATGCCGCGCCGCCTCGCGCAACAGCGCGACGTCGGCATCGCGAAAGGCGTAGATCGACTGCTTGCGGTCGCCCACGATGAAGACGGTTGGATGGAGCGCGCCAGAATCAGCAAGACCCGCGCCCTCACCCCAGGACTGCGTCAGCAGCGCCACCAGATCCCACTGCGCGCGGCTCGTGTCCTGGAACTCGTCCACCAGCACGTGGTGATATCGCGATTCGAGTCGATAGCGGCTCCTCGCGAACTCCTCCATCTGACCGAGCAGCTCACGCGCGTGCAGCAGCAAATCCGGGAAGTCGAGCACGGCGTGGGCATCAAGGGTTCGGCGGTACTCGGCCTCGGCCACTTTGAACATGCGCCACACGCCGCGTGAGACGAGCACGTTCAAATCGCGACGGTAGGCGGCATAGGCATCGATAATCGCCGGCGCATGCGTGAACACGAGATCGCGATGCACCTGCCAGTCGGTCGCCGAGGCGAAGTCCTCTTTCTTGTAGAGGAGCATCTTCGTCCGCGGCAAACCGTCCTGGGTCAGGAAGTGCTCGCGCGCACGACTGAAGGCGGCGTGCACGTGGCCCGGATCCAGTGCCTCGTCGCTCTGGAGGCACGCGTCGAGTGCGCGCAGCTGACGGCGCACGATCACAAACGGCGGCTCGAGAGGCCCGGTCTCGAGAAAGCGATCGAGCCCGCCGCGCATCGCGGCAAACACCGCGATGAGCGCCGCGGCGCCGCGGCGCGCCGCCGTGCGCAGCGTGAGATCGCGAGGGCCACCCGACAGGAACCGCGATAAGACCGCGGGTGCGGCGATCCGCCGATCCAGCAGCGCGGCAAGTCCGGCTCGCGCGCGGCGATCGCCCAGCTGCGCGAAGACCAGCGCGACGTGCTCGTCCTCGGTGGCGAGGGTGCGGCAGGTGCGCAGCGCCCGATCCAGGGATTCGGCGACGAGCCTGGGCACTTCGGTCTCATCGGCCATCGAGAAGCCGGGGTCGAGCCCGGCTTCGAGCGGGAACTCGCGCAGCAGCGACAAACAGAACGCGTCGATCGTGCTGATCGTCACGTCGGCCGTCCGGTCCCTGAGCTGATGCCATCGTTCGCGAGGAAACTCACCACGGGCTGCGGCGTCGCGAAGCGTGGCCACGATCCGCTCGCGCATCTCGGCGGCAGCCTTTCGAGTGAACGTCAGCGCGAGAATCTCCCCTGGGTCCACACCAGCCTTGAGCAGGTTGACGTAGCGGTTGACGAGAATCCTCGTTTTGCCGGTGCCGGCCGAGGCCTCGAGCGCGACATTGAACCGCGGGTCCACCGCTCGCTCGCGTCCGGCGCGGTCGCGCGCATCAATCCGGGACTCGACAGTCTCCGGGCCGGGCTGCGCCGAATGCGGGCCGGCCTCGCTGTCGCGTGGCGAAGGCGGGGGATCTTCTTCGAACGGCAGGCGGTAGTTAGTCATGGTCTACGTAGTCCTTCCGGCAGACCGTGACGAACGCACAGTAGGTGCAGATGATGGGATCGTGCGGACGGGGCGGAAACTCGCCTCGCTCGATGCCGTCGATGGCGGCAAAGAGCCGTTCGCGGGCGGCGGTGAGCACTTCATCGCCTGCCGTACCTGGCTTGATGATCGGCACGTACGATCGCTTTCCGGAAAAAGCGATGTACGCCGCCTCGTCGATCGCCCACGGCTCCCCGCTCGAACCCTCACGCTCCTGCGCGCTCAGCGCATAGATCGGTACTTGCAGCGCCCGGCGCGGATTCGGTGCCGAGCCGGTCTTGTAGTCGATGACGCGCAGCCGATGACCGTCGAGCACGTCGATGCGGTCGGCAACCCCCTTGAGCGGAACTCGTCGTCCGTCTGGCGAGCCCAGGGCGAACTCACCCTCGAGACGATGCTCGAGCCGACGGGCGAGTACGCGGGCGTCGCTCGCGACTTCGCGTTCGAAGACGACGTCCACGCTGCCGGTGGAGATCGCAGACCCGAACAGCCGCGCCCGCTCGAGCGCGGCGTCGGCGGCAGGCAGACGCGCCAGCAGCGGTTCGGCGATATCGGCCATCAACGCGCGGGCATCGTCGAGCGATTCAGCGGTGATCGCCCCGCCGCCGCGCCCGTCCCAGGCCTCGAAGAATCGCTGAAACACTTCATGAATGAACCGGCCGCGCGCGCGGGGCGACAGCGTGGACTCATCCTCCGGCACTTCCTCGAGGCGAAGCACGTCGGACGCGAAGAATTTGAAGGGACAGTCCTGATAGCGCTCGAGAGCACTCAAGGAATACGCCGGCGCGCGATGCGAGCCCGTCCAGCCGCCCTTCGCGCTCCGCGCTCCGGCGGCCAAGGCCCGCCATCGGCGCGCGGCCCATTCACGCGCCGCGCTCGAGCGAAGCGGTGACGCGTCCAAGGGTTCGAGGCACAGTGCTTCGTACTCAAAGATGCGCACCGGCGACGCGGCGGCCTCGATCATCGTGAAGTCCACGTGATCGACTTCGTCCACGAGCGACGATGGGCTCACGAGCGCGTCCGCTTCGAGGGTGAAGACCGAGACCGTCAGGCGAGACGAGGGCAACCGCAGCAGATCGGCAAAGAGCGCACGCTCGCCAGCCAGTCGATCCGACTCGGCGGGCCATCCGAGCTCGCGAAGAATGGACGAGGAGTAGAAGATGTTGCGGCGTGCCGGCTCCGGCCACTCACCGTCCACGAGACCGGCCAGGTGTGCCTCGTCAAAGTCGCCGAATCGTGCGCTCCACGCGTCAACCAGATGGACTCCTGACTCGCCGGACCGCGGCGCGAACGTCTGCACGTCGATCCATCGACGAATCAACGCGGCGACCACGTCGCTGTCCACGGGCGTGTCGTCGAAGCGTGCCCAGGCGTCGCGAAGCGTGATCAACGTGCCGAGGATCGCGCCCCGGGCACGCCGCGCCCGACTCTGGTAGGGCGGGTCCTGTTCGTTGGACCCGCCGGATCGTGAGGTGTGGGGCGGGTCCTGTCCTTCGGACCCGCCGTGCTTTGTCAGAAACGCCATGATGCGCGTCAGGTGCTCCGATACCGTCGCTCGCGACCGGAGTGGCACGAGGTCGCGAACGATCCCCCGCAGCACATCGCCGGCGCGGAGCGCCCGCTCCATTCGGCCGCGGACGGGAGATGCCGATTGCCACAACTCGACCAGCCGATCGAGCGACTCGGCATCGCCGAGATAACCAGCCTCGGCCAACGCCCGATCGAGTGCGGGGACGTCTTCGACGTCTCCGAACTGAAAATGAGCCGAGCGCAACAGCGCGACCGCCGGCTCACGCGCGAAGTTGGCGCTGACGCACGACAGCACGAGATCCAGCGCTGCGGCGTACGGCTCGGCCGCCAGGGGCAGCGCATCGAACATCTGGCAGGCAATACCGGCCGAGCGCATCACCTCGCGCGCCACGTAGACATACGGCAGCGGCCGGCGGACGATGAAGGCGGCGCGGCGCGGTGACGCAAGCTCACCGCTTCGCGCCGCTGCCTTCACGCGCCGGGCGAAGCCAGCGACTTCTTCTTCACGGTCGCGAGCCTTCTGGATCCGTTCGCCGCCGGTCGTCACCAGAACGGGCCTCGTCGCGGGCTCATTCGACGCGAATGGAACCTCCTCAATGCCGGGCAGTACTTGATGGATGCGCTCGTGAAGGGCGCCCGCGAGCATCGTGTCGGTCACGAGGGCGTCGAGCCGCTCGAGATGCGGCACGCGCGTCAACAGATCCCAGTCAGCGGGAAGCAGGCCGTACGGATCAAACGCCGCATCGGTGACCGCCAACACCACGTGCCGGTAGGGCCGCATGGCGCCGGTGGTGGCCAGCCGCTCGCGACGGGCGTGATCGTCTTCGCCGTGTTCAGCGACTCGCCGTTCGAACTCCCGGAACGCCGCGGCGAGGAAGCGCGTCTGGCTGACCAGGCGCTCGGCTCCGCGATCGGTCGAGGCGCCTGGCTCGAGCAGATACAAGACGCGTCGCTCGAAGTCGTCCACGCTGTTTCGGCGCAGACGCAGCTCGTCGTAGAAGCGCAGGATTTCGGCAATCAGGCCGGGCCGGATCTCGAACGGCGGCGCGTGCCCCGCGTCGCGGGTGGCGCGGCATGCCGAACCCAGCAGCGCTTCGCGTTCGGCGCCGGTCACCATCCGCCGCGGCGTGTCGAGCCGCTCCGCCAAACGCTCGGTCAGCTCGCGCGGCGTCACCAGATCGGGGACGATCACCGCTCGGGCATGCGCAAACGCGCGCGCTTCGATGCCGTCCACGAGATGCGAGGCCGCGGCGCGGGTCGGGACGACGACGAGCCGGTCGCGCGCATCGAGCGGGGCACCGTCGCACGCGAGACTGATCGCCGCGTCGCGAAACGCGCGCAGATCCCGGACCCGGACAAGCCGCGTGACACGCGGAGTAGGCCTTGCTATCAATGCTCAATGCTCAATGCAGACTGCGCAATGCCCGACGAATACCCAAGTGCTTGGGCATTCGGCATTGTGCATTCAGCATTGTGCCTTGTTACTGCAGTCTGGGCGGTTCCAGCAGCGAGCGAATTTCCGCCTGGGCGCGACTCAGCATCATCAACGCGCCGGCCGCGGCGGAAGACGCCTCCCAGGCAGCGGCGGCATTGGTCTTTTCGATGGCTTCGTAGCGGGCACGGGTGGCGTTTTCCGCGAACCGCCAGGCGCCGACCAGCAGTTCATGAGTCGAACGCAGGTACTCGGGCGTGCGCAACCGTTCGAGACGTGCGGCGCCGCCGCTCAACTGCTGCCGGAGGGCCAGCAACCGATCCGGTGGTGGTCCTTGCAGTGTCCTGATCGACTCGAGCGAGTTCTGATTCTTCACCAGCAGCAGCAGCGAGGAGCCGACTGACCGCTGATACTCTCGATAGGCCGATTGCCTGAGCAGCCATTGATCGCGCTGGAGACGCAGCCGGCGCGCAGCGAACAGCTGCGACTGTACGGCGGTGTTCATCGCCTGCACCATCTCCGGACGCTGGCCGCCTAGCTTCGCGTCTTCCTTCGGAACCCGCGTTATCAGCCGCTCGATCTCGCTGATTCCCGCACGCGCCGCATAGGTCTTGGCCTGCCCGACGACCTTCTGCGTCAACGAGGCGTACTTCCGGTCGGTGGTCAGCTCCTGGCGAATTTGCGACTCGGCCGAGCGCTTGAGCGCCGGCGCATCGGAGATCGTGCCGCCCGCTTCGGCGAGCAGCGCCAGGCCTGACTGCAGCAACGCGACTTTCTCCGCCCCTCGCGTATTCGCGGCCACGTAAAAGATCTGATCGAGCTTCTGCCGCGTGTTCGGCATGCCAGCCACCGGCTCGAGTTCCGGCGCCTCGGTCATCGCGACGAGTGTGAGCTCGAAGCTGGTAGCGCCCTGGGCCGCGCGCAGCGTCGAGATCGCCTGATCGAGTACCGAGAGGATTTCGCGCACGTCGTTCTGACGATAGCCGTAATGCATGCGCGGCCAGTCGGCCACAGTCCGTCGTACGGCTTCAGCCAAGGCGAGCGCCTGCTGGCGATTCTGGCTGAGCGCGATGTCGTTCAACGCGACCGCGACCTCGTTGCTCAGAATACGGAAGTCTTCTTCGCCGCGCGATTCGGCGTAGCGCTGATACCGCGCCGACGCCGAGTACTTATCAGTGCGCGGCCAGTCAACGAGCGCGGCTTTCACCGACATCACTTGGATGCGAGGTTCTTCCGGTTTTCCGCCGACCGGCATCGAGAACACGACATCCTCAGCCACACGCGCAAACTCGCCGTAGCTTGTGAGCACCGAGCCGTCGAGCATGAAGAGGCGAAAGAGGGTGACGTCGGATCCGGCGGACGCCAGGCGGGCGTTGCCCGCGAGGCACACGAGAACCGCGAGAAGTCTCAGAATCCGCGTCATTTCCAAGTCCACCGCATTCTACATGCCGGGGCGCCAGCCCGGATCCGGTAACCTCTCGAGGACCGGCTGTGGAAAAGCTGTGGATGACGCGTGAAAATCTTGTGGGCAACCTGACAACGCAGATTTTTCTTTTGCGGGATCAGCCGACGATCGGCTCGGACCCGGGGTGTGGACGACGCCTTCGCGCTTCCCTTCGCTTGATCGCACGTGACGACCGCGTAAAATCACCGGCGCTCCTGACTGATTAGAAGGCGTCTGGTCCCAGCCAGATACTTTCGTTTGCTCGGTCAGGCCCCCAGACAAGTGATCGTTCACCATTTCGAAGAAAATATCGGCGGGCGTCCGTACCAGATCGAAGTGATGCCCGTCAGCAATCGGTGGCGCGCCCAGCTGCTGAGGAAGCCTGGCATGCCCACCGCCATGATGCCCTTCTACGGCCAGACCCCAGAGGAAGCGGCCGGCCAGCTGGCCGCGTGGCTGTCGCTCGCGCATCGCCGCCACATAGCCCAGCCGGTTGCTCCGCCTGCCAACTAGGGCTGGCCTCGGGAGTTTGGACCGCACAGCCTGCGTGTCGGTCTTTCCGGGCGAAAGGTTTAGTTTTCTTGAAGCGCCTGCCGCACGTCCGCGATGACGGCCGACCAATCGCCGGGCGTTCGCTGACGGAAGAGCCGCATCGTTGGGTACCAGGGGCTATCGCTGCGGCCCTCCATCCATCTCCAATCGGCTTCATGCGGGAGAAGGGTCCACACCGGAGCGCCGAGGGCACCAGCCAGATGGGCGGGCATGCTGTCGATCGAGATGACGAGGTCCATCGCGCCAATCGCCCGCGCTGTTTGCACCAGTCCATTCGTATCGAGCTGACGCAGGTTGGGGTGCTGCTCCTCGACGCCGTACTGCAGCTGCAGCCCGTACCACGTCACGTGAGTATCGTCGAGCAGCGTGCGGATGTCGCTGAAGGCGATGGAGCGGCGATCGTCGCGGTCACCCACTCGCCATGCGATTCCCACGCGAGGTTCACGGCCGTCGAGGACGAGCGGTCGCACAGCCAGGTATGGGATGTCCGTCGGGATCGTAGACAGCGTCGTCCGGAACGCGTAGGGCAGTTCCATCACCTCGACGTCCACGTCGTACTCGACGGGCGGTGAGGGCTCATCGAGCGGCAGCAGCCGGTCGATTCCAGGCACACTGCGCAGCAGCGGCAACAGCGACGGCTGTGCCGCGACGAACACCTTCCTGGCCAATGCCTTGAGGAGCGGCGCATAGCGGATGAACTGTATCGTGTCGCCCAGGCCCTGGTAGCAGCGGACCAGGACGCGTTGGCCGGCGAGGGCCGTCCCGTCCCAGACATGTTGGCGATGGCGCGGCATCCACCAGTCAGGACGCCATCGACGCCTCTGCGTGATGCGATCGCTGGCAAGCCACGCGCCTTCGAGATCGCCGCGCCGTGCGAGTCGCAGCCACTCGCGTGCGTCACGGGCGTTGAGAAAACTGTCGGCTGTTGCATTCATCGGCGGACGGTTTTAGCAAACGGTATTCCTGTAAATGCGAGTCAGGCTGGCCGATTCGCGGCGCGGTTGGCTCACAAACAGGTATCCGCTGACACAAACTCGTTCCACCGAGACGATGTCTTAGGCAGCCTTTGGCTCAGGGACAACCCGTACTGACGTTAGGCGTAAGGGATCAGGCGAAGCCGGTAAGCGAAGGCTGGTGGATCTGACGGGAGTCGAGCCGATCCAGGCGAGCCGAAGGCGATGCCGATCTGACTGACGACCGGAAGGTCCAGCGACGACCGAGCGAAGCGAGGGAGTTTGGTGGACCTGACGGGAGTCGAACCCGTGACCTCCTGAATGCCATTCAGGCGCGCTCCCAACTGCGCTACAGGCCCACTCTGGTTGGGGTGCTCGAAAAACTGATCCTAACACTCGCGCCCGCTGAACCAAAGCCGTCGCGAACGCATCGAAGGCCTCAGCCGTCTGCTACTCGCATCGGCCCACAGATGAAAGCCGCCATTTATCGGCGTTACGGCCCGCCTGACGTCATCCAGATCGTGGACGTGCCCACGCCCGAGATCACGAGTACCGACATGCTCGTCAAGGTCCGGGCGGCGACAGTCAGCGCGGGCGACGCCCGGTTGCGCAGCGCCCGTGTGCCGCGCGGATTTGGCCTCCTGATGCGGCTCGGGTTCGGTATTCGTGGTCCGCGCAAACCAATCCTCGGATGGGAACTTGCTGGAGAAGTGGTCGCCGTAGGTCAATCGGTCACTCGTTTCGTTCCAGGAGACGCGGTGTTCGCGGCGCGCAGGGAAAGCCATGCCGAGTACGTGGCCGTCCCCGAAGACAAGGCCGCTCCGATGCCACGCAACTTGACGTTTGAGGAAGCCGCCGCGCTCACCTTCGGCGGCCTGACGAGCCTCGTTTACCTGCGAGACAAGGCCCGGATTCAGCCAGGCGAGCGCGTGTTGATCAACGGAGCATCCGGCGCGGTTGGGTGCGCAGCCGTGCAGTTGGCGAAGCACTTCGGCGCCGTGGTGACAGGCGTGTGCAGCGCAGCCAATGAGCTGTTGGTGAAGTCGCTGGGTGCAGCCCGCGTGGTGGACTACACCAGAGAGGACTTCACGAAGTCGCCCGAGCAGTACGACGTCATCCTCGACGCGATCGGCAACTGCACGTTCGCTCGTTGTCAGCGTGTGCTCAGGCCCGGTGGCCGGCTGCTGCTCGTCGTCGCCAGTCTGGGCCAGCTGGTGGCTGGACTTGTGTGGTCATCGCGAGCAGGCCGCAAGGTTCTCACTGGAGTCGGCTCCGTGCAGACTGCGGACCTGGACTTCCTGCGCGCACTCGCGGAGTCAGGCGCGTTCAAGCCCGTGATTGACCGGACGTACGAATTCGCGCGAATCGTCGATGCTCATGCCTATGTCGACACCGGACACAAGAAGGGCAACGTCGTGTTGACCTTCCCTTTGTAGGGGCGACACATGCGTCCGCCCTAGCCGTGGCGTTTGAAGAACTGCACTGCGCGCTCGTGCTTCTCCGCGGCGGCCCGGCTGGAAAACGTGCCGAGATTGCGTCTGCGACCGGTTCGTGGGTCAGCTTTGCGAGAGTACAAACGATACTCGCCTGACTTCAGCTTGCGGATCATGCGACGCTAGTCAGGAAGTGGGAGCGGCTTTCCCGGCTCCCGGGGTGGTTTCGCGGCTTGGGCGCCTGACGCGCTTGCTTTCGCCGGTTCAGTCGGCTGCGACTGCCCGCCGCCCTGCTTGTGCGACTGCTCGCCGCCCTTTTTGTGTAGATCCTGATTCTGCTGTTGAAGGATACGGTCCTGCTTTCGCATGGGCACCTCCGTACCACGCGCATGCAAAGCACGGGGACTGAGCCGCGGGCCTGCGGTAAGATCGCGGCCGTGCCGCGAGGGCGGCCTACGGTCCGCGTAAAGGGTTGAACCCACCCTGCAGTCGTCGAATATCAACCTTCTGATCCTCGCCCTAGATGCGGACAACGGGCGGCAAGAAAGGGCATCGCTCTTTCGAAGGATAGGAAGGTTTCCATGTCTGACCAGACGTCCGCGTCGCTTCCGGACAATCCCAACCTGGAGTGGCTGCGAAAGCAGGCCAAGACTCGTCTGGCAGAGTTGCGCCAGATCCACCCCAGCGCCACGCTCGCGGAAGCGCAGTTCGATCTCGCCAAACACTACGGTTTCCCCAGTTGGCGCGCGCTCAAGGCGCACATCGACTCGCTGACCGTCGATGGTCAACTCATCGAGGCTGCACGTGGCGCCAACGTCGAGCGACTCCGAACGCTGCTCGATCACTATCCCGACAAGCTGCATCTGAAAGTGCCGCCCTATGACGCGTCGCTGCTCTTCCCTGCCGCACAGGGTGGCAGCCTCGACGCCGTGGACCTTCTGCTCGGACGCGGGCTCGACGTCAACTACCGCGAGCGCGGTGACAACACCTATGCCCTGCACTGGGTCGCCGCTCAGGGCAATCTGGCGATGGTGCGCAAGCTCGTCGATGCTGGCGGAGACGTCATCGGCGAGGGCGACGACCACGCCGGAGGCGTCATCGGCTGGGCCTCCTGCTGGGACGGGTCCGACGACGACGCGCATCGGGAGGTCGTCGATTTCCTGATCAGTCGCGGCGCGCGTCATCACATCTTCTCCGCTGTCGCCATGAACCTGCCTGACGAAGTGCGTCAAATCGTGGCTGCCGATCCCGCAGCGCTCAACCAGCGTCAAAGCCGCAACGAAAACCACCAGACGCCGCTGCACTTCGCCGTTCGTCGGAACCGTCCGGCGATGGTGCAACTGCTGCTCGAGCTTGGCGCCGATCCGCTGGCCGTCGATGGCGCGGGCATGCCGGTGGCGGGCTATGCGCAGGATCCGCATATCGACCTGCCCGTGCTGGAACGGATTCGAGCGATGACTCTTGGAGAACTGGACAGCGCCGACCGCGGGCATCGTCGGCCAAACCTCAGCGCAATGGATCTGCTTGCTGCCGTCGCACTCCGCGATTGGCAGACGGCGTCGACGATCGTCGCCGCCAATCCCACGGTGATCGATCATGGCGGCGCGCTTCACCTCCTGACCAAGCGCGGCGACGCGACCGGCGTGAAGTGGCTTCTGGAAAACGGGGCAGACCCGAACAGAACGTGGGCCCACTGGGATTCGGAGGTGACGGCGTTGCATCTTGCCGCTCTCACTGGTGTTCCCGACGTCGTACGGGCGTTGCTCGCGGCTGGCGCCAACCCCGACATCCGCGACAGCCAGCACGCCGGCAGCGCACGAGGCTGGGCCGAGTTCTTCAAGAGACCAGAGATCGTGCGAATCCTCGACGATGCTCGGCCATTGCCGTAAATCTCAACGGATCTGGCTCGCTGTCCCGTCTAAAGGTGCATGTTGACGACCAGATTCGAGCAGCTTGGGCGCGACCTCGGGAATGCACTGCGACAGGTCCGGCGCAACCCGGGATTCTCGGCCATCGCCATTGCCACGCTGGCGCTGGGCATCGGCGTGAACACGGCGATGTTCAGCGCCGTTGACGCCGTGCTCGTTCGTCCGCTGCCGTACGCCAACGCCGACCGCCTCGTCATGGTCTGGGACGACAACAGCCGGGTCGGTGACTCTGCCCATTTCTTTTCCACGCCAGCCGAATGGTACGAATGGCGGCGCCTCAACACCGTGTTCACCGACATCGCGGGGACTCAGCCCGGAGACGCGGCGGTCTCTGGCGATGGCCAGCCGGAGGAGCTCTCGGCGCGCAAAGTCACTGGCAATTTCTGGAGCGTCCTCGGCGCACGACCGTTGCTCGGGCGCGTCTTTACGGAGGACGACGACGCGCGAGGCGAGCGCGTCGTCGTCATCAGCCACGGACTGTGGCAACGGCGGTTCGGCGCGTCGCCCGACGTCGTGGGGAAGACGATCACACTCAACGACAAGCCCTACCAAGTCGCCGGTGTGATGCCGCGCGAGTTCTACTTCATGCCCTCGCGCGACATCGACGTCTGGATGCCAACCTCGTTCTCCCCTGAGATGCTGAGGCACTGGGGGTGGCACGACCTGCATATCGTCGCCAGACTCAAGCCCGGAGTGACCGTCGATCAAGCGCAGCATGAGATGGCGGCTTTGAGCCTGAGGATCTCCGCCGAGAACGTGCCGGTGGCGCGTTCGGCAGCCGTGATGCCGCTGCGTGAGGAGCTCGCGGGTAAGACCTACACCTCGCTGATCGTGCTGCTGGCTGCCACGGCCGCCGTCCTTCTCATCGCGTGCGTGAACCTGGCGAATCTCCTAATGGCCCGCGGCACGATGCGCCGCCGCGAAGTCGCGGTACGCGCCGCGATCGGTGCCGGCCGCGGCCGATTGATCTCGCAGTTCCTGGTCGAGAGCCTCGTGCTTGCCGGCCTGGGCGCCGTGGCCGGGCTTGTCATCGCCGTGCCCGTCATGCAGTTCCTCGAGACGTTGGTGCCGGAGACGATGGCCGCCGTGCGGCTGACGCTCGACTGGCGCATGCTTGCCTTCTGCGCAGCGAGTGCAGTCGCCGCTGCGCTGACATTTGGACTGTTGCCCGCAATCAGCGGGTCGCGAATCGCGCTCAATGAAAGTCTGCGCGACGGCGGACGCGGCAGTTCAGGCGCACGCAGCCATCGATTCCAGCACTCGCTGATCGTCCTCGAGACGGCACTTGCCCTCGTCTTGCTGGCGGTCGGCGGTCTGTTGCTGCAGACGTTTCAACATCTGCGGCAGCTCGATCTCGGTATCCGCAGCGAGCGGGTCCTCACGCTCGTCACTCCGCTGTTCCGTTATCCCGACTTCGACCGACGAGTCGCCTTCGTCAACGCGGAGCTGGAGCAGATCCGCGCGGTTCCAGGCGTCCTCAGCGCGGGCGCGATCTCCCGCGTTCCATTGACCGTCAACGATCAGGCGACGTTCTACCGCATCGAGACCCAGTCCAGGGAGGAGGCCCGCGATCAGGTCGCGCTCTCGCGCGTGGTGACAGGCGGCTACTTCGCCACCGTTGGCGCGCGTCTGCGCGAAGGCCGGTTTTTTGATTTGACGGACAGACGCTCCGACGCCCCGGCCGCGATCATCAATGAGAGCTTCGCCAACCGGCATTTCCCTGGACGGTCTCCGCTCGGCGCCCGATTCCAGTTCGGAGTCTTCGGGCCGAAAGCCTACTGGTACACGGTCGTCGGTGTGGTGAGGGAGATTCGCGATCGCGGCGTGGCCGAAGAGTTGAGGCCGACGATCTACCGCGTGCACGAGCAGGCCGACCAGAGCTGGGACGTGCCGAGCGGCATCCTCATTCGCACCGCGGTCGAACCGACGTCAGTCGTCGCGGCTGTCCGGAACGCCATCTGGTCCGTGGACAAGAATCAGCCCATCGCGCGCGTGCAGACGATCGACAACATCGTGACTCGCCAACTTTCGGTGCCGTCGCAGAACACGACCTTGCTCAGCGCGTTCGCGTTGGTTGCGCTGGTGCTCGCATCGCTCGGACTGTACGGCGTACTGTCGTATACGGTGACGCAACGGACGGGAGAAATCGGCTTGCGCATGGCGCTTGGCGCGACCGCCCGCGACATCCTGCTGTCATTCAGCCGGCGCGGACTGGCGTTGACAGTGGCCGGCCTGGCCATCGGCTTGGCGCTGACGATTGTCGCGGGGCGCGTCATCACCACGTTGTTCTATGGCTTCCGACCCGACTTCGTTGCAGCGGTTGTCGTAGCGGGCGTCGTGCTCCTCTCAGTGGCGGCGCTCGCCTGCTTCGTGCCGGCTCGTCGTGCCTCGCGCATCGATCCGATGGTGGCGCTCCAGCACGAATAGCGACCAGCGGTCCGTTAACAAACGATTTCAATACGCACGGCGTCCTATGCTTGACGCGATGCGGGTTGACCTCTTCCACCTCTGCCGGGCCCTGCGGCGGTCGCCCGCCAGTGCGTTGGCCGCCGGTCTCACGCTGGCGCTGACGCTCGGTGCCGGCGCGTCGATCTTCGCGGTCGTGGATGCGGTCTTGCTCACACCCCCGCCATTTGCCGCACCCGAGGCACTCGTCACCATCGGCGAGACTCCGCTCGACGAGGCGCCGGGCGTCCCTCGCGCAATCGGCGCCGCGACGTTCGAAGCGTGGCGCGACCGCGCGCGCTCGCTCGCAGCGATCGAAGGATTCGATCCGACGAACCTGACGCTCACTGGGCGTGGCGCCGCCGAGCGCATGCGAGCGACCGACGTCACGCCAGGGTTTCTCGGGCTGCTTGGCGTAACGCCGTTCATGGGTCGCGGCTTCGGCGCCGACGACGTCGGACGGCCGGTGGCGATACTGAGCCACGAGTTCTGGCGTGTCATGCTCGGCGCCGATCCCGGTGTGATCGGCCGTGAGCTCGTCCTCGACGGCCAGACCCACACCGTCGTCGGCGTGCTGCCCGAGCGATTCTTCTTCGCGCTCGATGTGTCTGACATCTGGCGGCCGCTGCCGGTGACCTCGGCCCAGGCCGCACGTACGGGCGTGCGCTTGCGAGCGATCGCCCGTCTCGCGGCACACGTCACTCCGGCAACGCTGACCACGGCACTGGACGAGGTCAGCCGCGCGTCAACGCCGCCGGCGCGCGTGACCTCGACGCCAATCGCCATGGCGATTGCGGGGCGCTCGGCTCGCACGCTTGGCCTGCTCGCTGGTGCTGCGGCATTGGCGATGCTCGTCGCCTTCATCAATCTGGCCGGACTGCTGCTCGTGCGCTCGCTCGATCGCGGACGCGAGCTGGCCGTACGAAGCGCGCTCGGAGCCACGCGCATCGAGATCGCGCGGCAGCTCGTGCTCGAAGCCATGACGATCGTCGCCGCTGGGACGATGACCGGCATGCTGTTGGCCGTCTGGCTCATACCTCATCCTGTCTTGCAGCAATTCGCAGGCATCGTCGGCCGCGACATCACGGTCAGCTGGCGCGTGATTGCCGGCATGTCGATGCTGGCCGTGGCGTGTGCGGCCGCATGCGGCATGGTCCCAGCCGTCATCGCCTCGCGCCGCAACCTCGTAGACATCCTGCGCCGGGGCGCGACCGCAGCGCCGCGTGAGCGCTGGCTGCGCCGCGCCTTCGTCAGCGCGGTTGTCTCAGTGGCCTTCGTGCTCATCGTCTCAGTGACGCTCGTCGGCCGCGGCCTGATGACCACGCTCGCCATCGCTCCCGGATTCGTGCCCGATGGCGTGGTCAGCGCGGGCATCGCGCTTCCTGCGGCGCGGTACCCGACCGTCGAACATCTGGTGGCGTTCTACTCGACGCTCGAGAGCGAGCTGTCGCAGCGTCTCGGCAGTCGCGCCGTCGCCATCGTCAACGAAATCCCGTTGGGCAACGATCGCGGGCGCGGTCTCGTGTCGGTGCGGCGGACCGATCCCAATCGCGAGGCGGTGATTCGCGTCGCCAGCACGTCGTACTTCGACGTGATGCACATCCCTCTCGTCGCCGGGCGCGCATTCGAGCGACGAGACGACGCGTCCGCGCCACCGCGCGTCGTCATCAGCGAAACGCTCGCGGCGACGCTGTTTCCGCGAGAGTCTCCCGTGGGCCGCCAGATCACGCTCGCCGGACGCGACCGGCCGGCCGAAGTGATCGGCGTGGTCGGCGACGTCAAGCATCGATCGCTCGACGAGCCAGTGCTGCCGACGGTGTACCTGTCCGCCTGGCAATTCCCGTCTCGCGGAAACATCCTCGTTCTTCGCTCCACGCGCCCACAGGCGGACGCGATTGCCGTGGTGCGCGAGCACGTCGCACGGCTCGATGGCGATCTGCCCGTCTATGGGCTCGCGTCGCTCACCGGCATGGTGGACCGGTCGCCAGGCGTACCGGCGAGGCGTCTGCTGACCGCCACCTTTCTCGGATTCGCGCTCCTGGCGCTTGTGCTCGGCGCCATTGGACTCTTTGGCGTGGTCGCGCACGACGTCGCATCGCGTCGCAGTGAGCTGGCGCTTCGGATCGCGCTCGGCGCCAATCCCACGCGAATCCTCACCACGACGATCGGACAAGGCGCCTGGATGGTGGGATCGGCGCTCGTGGTCGGAGGGGTGCTCTCGTTCTGGGCGTCGCAGGCGCTTGGCGGCGCAGTGGTCGGCACGTCAGGAGGGTTCGACGTGGTCACCGTCGGTGCCGCCGCCGCAGTGCTCGTCGTCGTTGGCGTCGTTGCCGTGCTTCCCGCAGCTCGACGCGCGGCACGCACCGACCCGTTGATCGCTCTTAGGGATTGATCACGCGCGTCCGGCCACGTGGACCTCAGCGAGGAGCTTCCCGAGCTTCTCGATGTTCGGTGGCTTGACGAGGTGATGGTCGAAGCCGGCACGCTCGGCGCGCCGCACATCCTCTTCCTGTCCCCATCCGGTCAGCGCAATCAGCCGCACGCCGTTGCCACGCCTCGCTCTGATTCGGCGCGCCACTTCGTAGCCGTCCATGAACGGCATGCCGATGTCGAGCAGCACCACCTCGGGATCGAACTCGTCGATCACGGCCAGTGCGTCGGGTCCACTGTGCACGGTTCGAACGGTGGCGTGCAGCGACGTCAGGAGCATGCCGAGCATGTCGCCGGCATCGTGGTTGTCATCCACGACCAGGACGCGGCACTCGGGGAACGGGCCGAGCACGCTCGGCTCGGAAGGAGACGGCTGTTGATCGACGGCGAGGGGCAGGCGCACCTCGAACGTCGTGCCCATGCCGATGCCTTGGCTGCGCGCCACCACCGAACCGTGATGCACGGCGATGAGGCTTCGCACCAGCGTCAACCCGATGCCCAGCCCGCCCTGCGTCCGCCGATCCGAGCGGTTGACCTGCGTGAACATATCGAACACGGCTGACAGGTGCTCGGGGGCGATCCCAATCCCATCGTCACGCACCGTGACCACGGCTTCACTGCCCTGACCGCTCACGTCGATGCAGATATGACCGTCGACGTCCGTGTACTTCGCCGCGTTGTTGATCAGATTGGCAAACACCTGCGTGAGGCGAACGGAATCGCCCTCGACGATGAGCGATTCGGCGGGAGCGGTGAACATCAGCTGGTGGCGGCCGCTCTCAACGAACGGACGGCTGCTCTCGATCGCGGCGTTGATGATCGTGGCGAGATCCAGCGGCTGCATGGTGACGTCTATGACGCCGCGGGTGATGCGCGAGATCTCGAGGAGATCGTCCACCAAGCGAACCAGGAATTGGACCTGCCGCTCCATCACCGCGACCGTGCGTGCGACGAGCCGCTTGGAGCCGCCGCTCTGCTTCAGCAGATAGAGGCTCGTCAGCAGCGGTGACAACGGGTTTCTCAGCTCATGACCGAGTGTGGCGAGGAATTCATCCTTGCGGCGATCGGCTTCCCGCAGCGTCTCCATTGCCGTCGCGCGCTCGGCGAGGTGGGCGCGAATCTGATACTGCCGCTCGCGCGCCCGCAGCGCGGTGCGGACCGCGCTCACCAGCGTGGCCACTTGCACCGGGCGCTCGAGCAGCGTCACATTGCTCAGCACGCGCACGACATGCGCGGTGTACGCGGAGTCGGCGCCAGGCCGGGTCAAGACGAGGATCGGCAGATCCGACCACGGTGGCTGTTCGCCGAGCACGCGCAGCAGTTCAATTTCGCCGCCGGCGACCGCTTCCTCGGGAAGGAGCAGCGCGGCCACTCCGCGCTGCATTTCGCGCACGACGGCAATCATGGATGGCACCGTCTCCGACGCGATGCCCGCCCGCGCGAGCAGCTGACACGTGACCGTGCCGTCTCGGGGCGTCGGTGGCATCACCAGCACCCGCCGATCGCGAAGCGCCTGAGCCGTGTCAGTCACCGGACGACCTCTGAGCGCCGCCTGTGCCGTTGCCCTCGTAGACCGGCACGCCGGTGAGCACGCCGCGGAACTCGCGCAGCGCCGCGCCGACGACGATGCGGCCGCCGTTGAAGCCGAACTCTCGAATGGTCCGCTCGTGCTTGCTGCCACGCTTTTTCATGACCGACAGCGCCTGGCGCACTTCTCCGCGCGTCTCGAAGTAGCGGATGAGCACGACCGCATCGGCGAGATAGCTGGCATCCACCGGCGTAGACATCTGCGCGCCGAGGAGTCCCGAGTGCGCGCACACCAGGATCGTCGCCACGTTGCGTTGGCCGAGATACGTCAACAGTTCATGCAGCTGCACCGCCAGGAACCGTTCCTCGGGCATCGCGTTGAGATACCCGTTCAAGCTGTCGATGACGACGATCTTGACGTCGTCTTTTTCGACGGCGAGACGGATGGCATGCGTCAATTCACCAGGCGACAGCTCGGCAGGGTCCACTTGACGGAGGCTGACCAGTCCCCGATCAACCGCCGACGAGAGATGGACATCCAGTTCCTCGGTTCTCGTCAACAGCGTGGTCGGGCTCTCGTCGAATACGTACAGCGCTGATTTTTGTCCGCGCGCGGCCGCAGCCGCGGCGAACTGCGCGGCCAGCGTTGATTTTCCTGTTCCTGCCGCACCGACGATCAATGTACTGGTGCCCTGTTCGATGCCGCCGCCGAGCAGCGAGTCGATCTCAGCAATGCCACTCGCCATCCTGACGTGCGTCCTCGCGATCCGGTGTTCCGCGGCGACAAGCCGCGGATACACCTCGATGCCGCCGGCGCGGATGGCGTAGTCGTGATATCCGCCCCGGAATGCCACGCCTCGGTATTTGCGCACGCGCAGACGGCGGCGATCGGCGCCGTACTCGGGATTCATCTGCTCGAGCGCGATCACGCCGTGCGCGATGCTTTGGATCTGTCCGTCCGAATCGTGCGCGGTGAGGTCGTCGATGAGCACAGCGGTGCAACCGCGTCGGTTGAAGTACTGTTTCAGCGCGAGGATCTGGCGCCGATACCGAAGGGCATTTCCCGCCAGGAGCCGGAGCTCGGAAAGCGAATCGATCACCACGCACGTGGGATGCAGATTCTCGATGTCGGCGAGCACCTGCTGCGTCGTCGCGGCGAGCTCGACCTCTGAGAGATGGAACATGGTGGAGGCTTCGCCCGGATCGAGCGCCTCCTCCGAGGGCATGATTTCGCGCAGCGTGACGCCGTCGAGCGACCAGCCGTGTGAGGCGGCGGCGGCGCGCAGTTCTTCCGCGGTTTCCGATAGCGTGACGTAGAGGACCGGCTCGCTTCGACTGGCACCGGCCTGGAGGAACTGGAGGGCGAGCGTTGTCTTGCCGGAGCCAGGAACCCCTTCGAGCACATAGGAACGACTTCGCCGAAAGCCACCGTTGAGCACGTCATCGAGTCCGGCGACACCGCTGCTGATGACTTCAGACGCGTTTGCGATGCCTGACATCGACCTTTCCCTCCTCATTGACCACACGCACGCGCAACTTCGGCAGCAGGCACACCGATCGCGCAGAACCGACCCCGTCCGCCTCAGCAAATTTGGAGCCGGATTCCAATCCCAAGACACAATGAGGACGTGCCGAGCCGCGTCGAACACGAGATCCTCACCGTCGCCGGCCACGACGTTCCGATCTCCAACCCGGGCAAGGTACTTTTCCCGCAGGCCGGCTATACGAAACTCGACGTGGCCCGCTATTACGTGGCGGTCGCTGAGGGCGCGCTGCGGGCCGCCGGCGATCGGCCGAACGTGCTCGTACGGTATCCGAATGGAATTGATGGGGAGTTCTTCTACCAGAAGCGGGCACCAGAGTCCCGACCCGACTGGATCGAGGTTGTCGCGCTGAAGTTCCCCTCCGGTCGAACCGCGGAGGAAGTCGTCCCCCGAGATGCCGCGGCGCTGGTCTGGATGGCCAACCTGGCGTGCCTCGAGCTGCATCCGCATCCGGTTCGCGACGATGACCTCGATCACCCCGACGAGCTGCGCATCGATCTCGATCCGGTCCCGGGAGTTGATTGGGATCACATTCGGACCGTGGCCGGTGTCGTCCGCGCGACGCTCGCCGATCTCGGACTCGTCGGCTGGCCAAAGACGTCCGGCTCGCGCGGCATTCACATCAACGTACGGATCGAGCGCCGCTGGACGTTCAGCGAGGTACGTCGGGCGGCGTTGGCCTTCGCGCGCGAGGTCGAACGCCGCGCACCGGACTTGGCCACCAGCAAGTGGTGGAAGGAAGAACGTCACGGCGTGTTTCTCGACTACAACCAGAACGCCAAGGACCGCACCGTTGCCGCGGCGTACTCGGTCAGACCGAAGCCGGATGCGCGCGTCTCCGCGCCGCTGGCCTGGGACGAAATCGACGCGTGTGAGCCCGGCGACTTCACGCTGGCGACGATGCCGGCGCGGTTCGCATCGGTGGGCGATCGTCACGCGAACATCGATCAGCATCCGGCATCGCTGGCGGCGCTGCTGGAGCTCTCGGCTCGTCACGAGAAGGAAGGCCTTGGTGATGCGCCATGGCCGCCGCACTACAAGAAGCAGCCAGACGAGCCCGCCCGCGTGCAACCGTCGCGGCGCCGCGTTCCGAAACACCCGCTGATCGAGATCGGCCGCGCGGAGAAAAAGGATGATGCACTCGCCGGTCTCGAACGATGGCGGGGGCGCCATCCAGAAGCGGCGGCGCATCTGCAGCCCGCCGACGTGCTCGTGGACGCCATGCGTGGACGGTTCCACACCTGGACCCGCATTCGTGTGAACCTGCAGCACGTGCCGGAGCCTCTGCGGCCGCCACAGGAAGCGCTCGATCCCGCCGAAGAGCCCGGCGGCTGGAGCGCCGAAGAGCGCGCGGCGTGGGAGGCGCGACCCCGTCGCAGGCCTGCTCGCGCTCGAAACGAGTCGTGATTAATCCAGCACGAGGTGCCAGCCGACCGTGGCGAATTCGGCCGAATGCGTGGTCGGTTGGTGCTCGCCTCTGCGAACGACACCCGTGACCGCGAGCATCGTGAAGAAGGCGTCCACGACGCGCGGGTCGAACTGCGTCCCGTTCAGATCGGCAATGATGGTCACCGCCTCGTCGTGGCTGAGCGCGTCGCGATACGGCCGCTTCGACGTCAGCGCATCGTAGACGTCGGCAACCGCCAGTATGCGCGCACCTTCGTCGATGGCCTCGCCTGCCAGGCCGAACGGATAGCCATTGCCGTTGAACCACTCGTGATGCTGCAGCACGATTGGAATCAGATGTCCGTATTCCGGAATCGGCTCGAGGATGCGCGCGCCCATTCGCGGATGTTCTCTCATCACCGCAAATTCCTCGGGAGTGAGCGGCCCCTCTTTGTTCAGCAACTCCGTCGGCACCGCAATCTTGCCGATGTCATGGAGCAGGCCGCCGCGCGCGAGCGCGTCGAGCGCGGTGGGATTCAAGCTCATGGCCCGGCCAATTTCCACTGCCATCTCGGTGACACGCTGCGAGTGACCTGCGGTCCACGGTGACTTGGCGTCAACCGTGCGAGCCAAGGCGCTGAGCGTACCCACGTTGAGCCGCTCGAGCGCCTGGACCAGATTGGCGTTCGCCTCGAACTGCTTCTTCAACTCGCCAGCCATGGCGTTGAAGGATGCGGCGAGCTCTTCGAACTCGTCGCCGCTCCGAACCTGGACACGCCCGTCGAAATCGCCTCGCGCGAGGCGCTGCGTGCCTTCGCGCAACCGCTCCAGCGGCACCATCGAGCGCCGAACCTGACTGAGCGCGAAGAACGTGACCACCCACATCGACAGCGTCATGACCAAAATGAACGTGACGCGCGCGCTGCCAATCGGTGCCAGCATGTCGCTCCGCGATTCGCTGGCGACGATTTTCCAGTCCGGAGCGAGAAACTCGAAGCTCAGAGGGAGCGTCCAGTAGTCGGCGGCGTAGGTCTCACGCTTGTCCGACCACTCGACCTGGCCGGTCGCCGTCGCGGCAATGGTCTTCACCGCGCTGTCGGTCAGCGGCAACGCGATCGGCGCCATGAACAGCGGCGCCGAAGACGGACCGAGGACATGAACGAGCGTCTCCGGCGGCACGCTCTCGGGATTCAAGACGAACCCCGCGTTGATCTCTCCGCTGAGCACCAGGTCCGATTCACCCGACGCGAGCCTGCGCATCATGAGGAGGCGCGCGGCACCGCGTTCCCCGACCGACACACGCAGCGCGCTCTTGCCGGCGCGCATGTGCGCAAGCTCTGCGGCCGTCGGCGTGACCGTGATCGGCTGCGACCCGAGCAGCTCGCGCGTCGCACCGTCGGGAGCCATGATCGTGAGGGTGACGAATCGCTCGGCCAGCCGCTGGCGCAGCATGGGGACGTCCATCGGCGTCGCCACGTAGCGCGCCGCAATCGTGGCGTCGATGAGAATGAGATCGGACTCCACACGGCGAAGCTGGTCGAGGACTTCGATACCCAGGTTCTTGACCGTCTGATGGAGGCGCTGACGCGTCGCCTGTCGCAGCTCACCGGTGACCTCCATCCAGGCGACAAGCGCCAGGCAGATCACTGGGACGAGTGCACACAGCACGAACAGGACGACGATTCGTCTGGCGACCGTGCTGTGTCCCGGGGCGCGCGGCGTCATCGAAGGCGACGCCGGCCTAGAAGTCTTTCAACAGACCTACGAAGCCGCCGTTGTTGGCGCGGATGATCTCGTCGAGGCTGTCCTGGTTGGAAATCTGTGGCTTGCGGACGTCTCCTTTACCCTTGGTCCCCCACGGATCGTAGGCGTCGGTTAATCCCCGCTCAGAGGCATCTCGCCACACGCTGGTGCTTATCGGCCTCATTGTGACGGGGCTTAAGCCCTTGTCAGGGTTTCTCCCGATGCGAGAGCGCGCGAAAGCGTGAAACGGCGATCAGCCGGCCCCGAAGACCTTCTCGAGTTCGTATGGTGTGGTGACCTCGAGCTGGTCGTAACGGCAGTCTGTCGGCGGCTTGTCTGGGCGCCAGCGTTCGAAGACCGCGGCGTGGCGGAACCGCTCGCCCTGCATGTGGTCGTACTTCACCTCACACACCCGTTCGACGCGAACCGCCTCCCACGACAGATCTTTTCCCGCGCTCCATCGGCTCCCTCCACCGGGCATTCTGGTGCCGTCGCTGAACTCGGCCCACTCGCGCCAGGGATGCCCCTCGAGTGCATTGACGCGAAGCGGCGCGAGCTCCTCGGCCAGCTCGCGGCGTCGAGCCATCGTGAAGGCGGAGGTGACGCCGACGTGATGCAGCCGCCCGCGGTCGTCATAGAGACCGAGCAACAGCGATCCAACCAGCTCGTTCTTCCCGTTCTTGTGCCAGCGGAATCCAGCGACGACGCAGTCGGCAGTGCGCGAGTGTTTGATCTTGATCATCGCGCGCTTTCCGGGGTCGTACGTGCCCGTTATCGGTTTGGCGATCACGCCGTCGAGACCCGCACCCTCGAATCGAGACAGCCACTCTGCAGCCACGTGTCGATCGCGCGTCATCGGTGTGAGATGGATCGGCGGCTTCGCCGCGGCCAGCACCTGCTCGAGCCGCGCGCGGCGCGCGCTCTGCGCGGTCGCGCGTAGATCCACACCGTCGACGGCCAGCGCATCGAAGGCGACAAACGACGACGGCGTCTCACGCGCGAGCTTTGCCACCCGCGATGCCGCGGGATGCAGACGCAGCTGCAGGGCGTCGAAGTCGAGGCCACGCGGCGTCGCGATCACGATCTCGCCGTCCACAACGCAGTCGTCAGGAAGATTCAGGAGCAGCGCGTCGTGCAACTCGGGAAAATACCGATCGAGCGGACGCAGGTCGCGACTCTGAATGTAGGCCTCGCCGCGTCCGCGAAAGACGATGGCGCGAAAGCCGTCCCACTTGGGCTCATAGAGAAATCCGCCGTCGGGGGGCAGCTCCTCGGCGAGCTTGGCCAGCATCGGCTCGATGGGCGGATCGATCGGAAAGGACACCGCCCAAGTGTAAAACGCGTTACACTCCGCGGCTGGATTCCGCCTTCGCCGTAGCCTCGGCGAAGGCGGGCTGGAGGTCGAGATGCTGACACGAACGGCCACGCTAGCGTTCATCGCGGCAATAGCCTTCACACAATCGTCTTCAGCTCAGCAGAGTACGGTTCGCAACGATCTTCCGCAGCCCTATCGCACCACGCGCGACTGGGGCCAGCTTCCGCCGGGTGTCGTCTGGGCGGCAGTGACAGCCGTCGAACCTGCACCCGACGGCACGATCTACGTGATCCATCGCTGCTTCGAGAATTCGTGCGCCGGCCGCAAGGAAGATCCGATCCTCAAGTACGACAAGAACGGAAAGCTGCTCAAGGCGTGGGGCGCCGGGATGTTTCTCTTCCCGCACGGCGCGACCGTCGATCGCGAGGGCAACCTGTGGGTGACCGACGCTCGCGGCGAGAACGGCAAAGGACATCAGGTCTTCAAGTTCAATCCGGACGGCAAGGTGCTGATGACGCTCGGCAAGGCGGGCGTCAGCGGATCGGGCGCCGACCTCTTCGACCAGCCGACCGACGTCCTCGTCGCCGCTGACGGCACGATCTTCGTGACCGACAGCCATCGCAACGGCAAGAACAATCGTGTGGTGAAGCTGACCAAGGACGGCAAGTACATCAAGGAGTGGGGGTCGAAAGGTTCCGGCCCTGGTCAGATCAGCGAGCCGCACACGATCGCGATGGACTCGCAGGGCCGCCTGTTCGTTGGCGATCGGGAGAACAATCGCATCCAGATCTTCGATCAGGACGGCAAGTTCATCGCCGAATGGCGACAGTTCGGCCGGCCGAGCGGCATCACCATCACCCGCGACGACACGATCTACGTGACCGACTCTGAATCAGGTCCCGATACCGGCGCGCGAGAATTGCCCGGCATCAAGAAGGGCATCCGCATCGGAAACGCCAAGACCGGCGCGGTGACGTCGTTCATCGAGGACATGGAATCAACGGTGGCGGATCACTCCGGCGCCGAGGGCATCGGCGTCGATGCGCAGGGCAACGTGTACGGCGCGGTGGTGCGCCGCCGCATGCTGGAACGACACGTGAAGAAATAACGTGGTGTCCGGCTTTAGCCGGACGAGGGAGATTCATATGCGTCGCACCATCGCTTTCTGGATCGTGCTCATCGGCATCATTGGTACGATTGGCGTCGTGACCGCACAGAATCCAGGCCCCGGTGCCAAGCCGCCGGATCCCAATAGCGTCAAACTGATCGGCAACCGCTTCGCGCCGCTGACCTATCAGGCGATGACGCCGGCGCAGAAGAAGATGTTCGAGAACCTGATCTCGGGCGAGCGGCGCGGCGCCGCCGGCCCGTTCAACGTCCTGCTGCGCAGTCCGGAGATGGGCGATCTCGCACAGCAGTTCGGCGCCTCGATGCGTTTCCACTCGTCGATGCCACCGAAGCTGAACGAGTTGGCGATCATCATCACCGCGCGCCACTGGTCCTCGCACTACGAGTGGTACGCCCATCGTCGCGCCGCCGCCAACAACGGCCTGAATGAGGCCATCATCCAGGCCATTGCCACCGGCAAGCGGCCCACGGGCATGGATGCAGACGAAGAAACCGTCTACAACTTCGTGTCCGAGCTGCTGACGACGAAGCAGGTCAGCGACAAGACGTTCGAGGCGACCAAGGCCAAGTTCGGCGAGCGCGGCGTCGTCGATCTGATTGGCGTCAGCGGCTACTACCAGCTCGTGTCGATGCTGCTCAACACCGACAAGTACCCGCTGCCTGACGGCGTGCAGCCGGAGTTGAAGCCCCTTCCTTGACCATGCGCTGGCGATCAGCGTGTCTCGTCGTCATCGCGATCGGACTCGCTGCGACGGCGGACGCGCAGTTCCGCCGCGGTCTGTTTGGTGTGCGTCTGGCACGGCCGTCTGACTTCGACGGCCGCTTCCACTTTTGCCGGCTGGTCTACGAGCCGTCGCCCACGGGAACGGGCGGCAGCTGGCGGACCGACTTCCCGCGTGCCGACATCAACATGTCGATCCGGCTGTCCGAGCTGACTCGCACCGACGTCAGCTTCACCGCCTCGCAGCCCAATCCACTCTTGGTCCGTCCCACAGACGATGCCCTCTTTCAGTGCCCGTTCGTCCTGATGTCGGCACCGGGCAGCGCGGGGTTTGACGACGAGGACGCCAAGAAGCTGCGCGAGTTCGTGCTGAAGGGCGGGTTCCTGTGGGCCGACGATTTCTGGGGCACCTACCAGTGGGAGCAGTGGCAGATGCAGATCCGCAAGGTGCTGCCGGCCAACGAGTATCCGATCGTCGATCTTCCGCTGTCGCACTCGATGATGACGACGCAGTTCGTCGTGAAAGAGGTGCCGCAGATTCCGAACATCGGCTACTTCATGCGCTCGGGCGGCGACACATCCGAGCAGGGCGCCGACAGTACCACTCCACACGCGCGCATCATCTCTGATGCGACGGGACGTGTCATGGTGTTGATGACGCACAACACGGACATCGGCGATTCGTGGGAGCGCGAGGGCGACGACCCGCG
>Ga0111538_10002412_pt1 | contig 26244 bp, 23 predicted proteins | sample SoiMethybrSBSTD1_FD_79669 | JGI IMG/M metagenome (GOLD analysis project Ga0111538, IMG submission 79669) | Bulk soil microbial communities from a Populus tree surrounding site in Tennessee, USA - Soil MetaG P. TD hybrid SBSTD1 (version 2)... | ecosystem: Environmental > Terrestrial > Soil >...
ACACGCCCGGGCAGCGATCCGCAGCTGGTCCTCTACACGCAGCGCATGTACTTCGATCCGAGCCTGGAAGCGCCAAAAGCGCCCGGCACCCGAAGGACCGTCGATTTTCTGTGGCAACCGAACGACGAGGTCACGAGCACGATCCGTCCTGGGGCCACCGACGCGCGCAATTACGACCTCGCCGCGCTAGAAGCCGGCAGCTACACGGCCGAGATCCGGCTCTTGTTTCGATCCTTTCCGCCGCATCTGTTGCATCGGCTCGAGCGCGAAGCGGGCCTCGATCCCGCGGTCGCACCGCTCGTGCCGACGATGGAGCTTGCGACGAGCCACGTCGAATTCGCGCTGCCATAAGCATTGGCGCGCCTCGCCTCGTCTGGGGTAACGTCCCCGCGCCCCCCTCGGCGCCGCCATGGACTTTCCGACGATCAGCCTGCGCAGCAAGATCATGGGCACGATCGTGCTGGTGACGATGATCGTCGTCGGAATCGGGGCCTACAGCACGTCGGAAGCGGTGCAGGAGGCCGAGAGCCGCGGCCGCTATTTGGAAAAGCACTGGGAACGCCACCAGCAGTCGGCGAGCGATCTCGGCACCAGCGAATACGCGGTGGCGCGGCTGCTCGCGAGCGATCCCACGCTGGCCGGGGCGCTCGAGGCGGGCGAGCCCGCTCAGGTGCTGGAAGCCGCCAAGCGCATGCAGGAAACGCTGCAGGGCACGCTGGCACCGGACCTTCTCGTGATTTCCGACGCGGCGGGCAACACCTACGCCGGGAATGGGCTCAAGGGCCTGCGCTCCAGCGAATGGCGGGCCTCGCGCCTGTTTCAGGATTTGCGCGAAGCCAAGCCCGTGCGCTCGAAGCTCGCGATCGTGGAGCGCGACGCGTACCGCGTCTCGGGTGCGCCGGTGAAGCGCGGCGAACGCGTGGTCGGCGTGGTGCTGCTCGGCCAGGCCTTGAACACCTGGTTCAGCCAGGTCGCCGACCGCTCGGCCTCGGGACAACCCGAGAAGCAGCACCGGCTCTCACTGGTCTCGTCGGACCGCGTCGTGGCCAGCGCGCTTCCGAAGGGCGACTGGCCGCTCCTGCTCGACGCCATCAAAAAGCCGAAGCAAGCGCGCGAAGGCGACCTCAGCGTCCCGGTCCTCGATTTCAAGGACAAGGGCCTCTACGACTACGTCGAAGACGACGCCCGCGGCTATGACGGCAGCGGCGACCCCGACACGACGCGGATCGGCAAGTTCTATCTGGTGCGCTCGCGCCTGCATCAGGCGGCCAAGGTCACCCAGGCGATCTGGGACGTATTCAAGATCTTCGGTCTCGCGCTGGCCGTGGCGCTGGTCATGGGATACCTGCTCGCGGTCCAGATCACGCGCCCGCTCAAGCGCTACATCGGCGCCACCGGCGAGCTGACCCGCGGCTACGCGGACCTGTCGAAGCGCCTGGAAGTGCGGACGCGCGACGAGCTGGGCGTCCTGGCGCGCAACCTGAATCGCGTGTTCGCCAAGATTCACAGCCTGGCCGCGGCGGTACAGCGCTCGGCGTTCCAGGTCAACGCGTCGAGCGGCGAGATCTCGAGCATCAGCCGCCAGATGCACGACGGGGCGCGCGAGCAGGCCGGCAAGATCAGTAACTCGACCGCCGCGGTGACCGAGCTGTCCTCGTCGATCCAGCAGGTCGCGGAAAACGCGGCGGCCGCCAGCCGCACCGCCAAGCAAAGCGGCGAAGCGGTCACGCGGGCGATCGGACGGCTCGGGCAGATCCGCCAGACGGTCGAGGACGCGGCGGAACGAATCGGCATGCTCGGCGAGAGCGGCAAGCGCATCGGCAACATCGTCGAAGTGATCCGGCAGATCAGCGAGCAGACCACGATGCTGGCGCTGAACGCGGCGATCGAGGCGGCGCACGCCGGCGAGCACGGCCGCGGCTTCGCGGTCGTGGCCGATGAAGTCAGCTCGCTCGCCAAGCGCGTCGGGCAGAGCGCCCGCGACATCGAAGACCTGATCGCGACGATCCGCGATCAAACCACCGAGGCCGTGCGCGTGATGCAGGACGGAACCCGCGTGGTGGAAGAAGGGACCAATCTGGTGGAAACGACCCTGGCCGACTTGAAAACGCTGGTCAGCGTGATTGACGACACGGCTTCGGCGGTGCAAGAGCAGGCGATCGCCTCCGACGAAATCGCCCGCAACATGGACGCCGTGCAGCGCATCGCCGCCGCGGTGGTCGGCTCCAGCGAAAGCGCGGTCAGCCAGGGCGAGCGTCTGCAGAAGCTGGCCGAAGAGCTCGAAGAGAGCGTGGGCGGCTTCAAGATCGATCCCGACCGCGTGGCGCTCGACGAGATCGAGCTCAAGAGCCTCCCTGAGGCGAAGGCATGAGCTCGCTGTCTGGCATCCGCTGCCGTCCGATCCTCGCGTCCGCGGCCGTCGGCCTCGCGCTCGCCGGCGGCTGTGGCGGCGACGACGATGAAACGACTCCGCCGCCCGCGCCCACTCCAGCCACGGTGACCATCCAGGCCATCACCGCGAGCTCGGGGCGCGCCTTCCAGGTCGACGCCGATTCGGACGCTCCGCGCTTCCTCGAGCTGGGATGCGATCCGGATCGGACCGTTGCGGTCTCGATCTCGCTAGGGAAGTTCACGCTGCGTCCCCCCGGAGCTTGCGGCGGCAACCCTCAGTGCGGCACGGTGCGCGTCAGCGTCGACGGCCAGAACGTGTCCGAGCGCAGCTCCGCCAGTGCCCCCTCGCTTGCCCTCGCCGGCCTGCCACTGCCCGGCGAGTACGTGTTTCGAGCCCAGCTCCTGAATGACGCCGGCGAGGATTTCACGCTCGGAGACCCCGAGGACACGGTCACGGTCGAGCTTCGGCCGCCGTCGGCATGCGGCGGCCCGGATGCGAGCACGGACGCGCAGCCGCAGGACGCGGGCCCCGATGCCGAGCCCGACACTGGATCCGACGCGCGCGATGCCGCACCCGACCATTCCGTCACCGATGCGCCGGCGGATACTCGCCCCGACACCGGCGACGGTGCCGTTCAGGGGTGAACGAACAGCACCGTCCCGCGCAGCGGCAAGAGCGCTCCGTGCCAGCCGACGGGTAGCGCGGGCTCGGTCCAGAAAAAGATCCGGCGCGCGTCCTCGGGTGCCAGATTGATGCAACCGTGGCTCTTCGGAATGCCGAAGCGGTCGTGCCAGTACGCTCCGTGCATCGCGTAGCCCTCGTCGAAGTACTGCACGTACGGCACTTCGCGGAGCTCGAATTCCTCTCCGACCTCGGCCGAGCTCATCGTCGCCGAAATGTGTTTGGTGTGGATCCGGAAGATGCCGCGCTTGGTCGCGGTCGAATGCTCGTGGTCCTCGAGCCCGGCTTCACCGCTCGAGATCAACGTCGCGTAGACGGGCCGCGTCCCCTCGTACAGCACGATCGTCTGCTTCGTCACGTTGACGTCGATCCACTTCTCGCCATTTTTGCCCCAGGCCGGCATGCGCCGCGCGGGGTCGAGCCGGGACGCGTCGCGGTCGTTGAGCCACTTGCCGTCGCTGGTTTCGTAGTGGAGCCGGCCCTCGAAGAACTGTTGCTTACCGGTGAGCTTGATCGCCGTGCGATACGGCGCGGCTCCGGCGTCGATCAGGTGCTTGCTCGAACGCTGGTACAACCAGAGCTTCGCGTCCGGCTGGCGCACGAACGCGAATGGAAACTCGATTTGCTTGCCGATCTCGACGCCGTGAAAGTCGGAGCCGCGGATCGGTCGCAGCCGATCGGTGGGCAAGAGCTTGAGATCCGCACTCAAGCCATAGCGCCGCCCCTCGAACAGGAACGTGTAGAGAAACGCGTAACCCACCTTGGGGCGCATGCGTTCGTCCACCAACCCGCCCGCGTCTTGCTCCTTGAGCATGCGCGGCACGCTCCCGCCGTTTTCCAGGAACCAAGGCAGAGGATCGCTCTTTTTCTCGCTCCAGGCGCGGGCCGGTTCGATCGCGAGCGGCTGTCCACCCTGCCAGACGTCCTGCGCGTACGAAGCACCGACTTCGCCGTCGGCTTCGAGCCAGCGCTGCATGCGTTCGTCGAGATCGGGCTCGCTGGCCTTGAGATCCTCACCGCTCGGGAGCCGGGCGTAGATCGGACCGGGGCGCCGCACCGTCCCGTAGATGTACGGAAGCTTGCGAGCGGGATCCGCGCCGTGCTCCTCGACCGCCCGCACCACCGGATCGCGGGCATCGAGCGTGGCGCGCTCGTCGAGACAGACGAAGCCCTCCGGCTCGATCGGATACCAACCGCCCTTGCAGCTCGAGTTGCCGGCCGGCGTGGCCGAAGTCGGAGAAGAAGAGCCGGCCCGGAGGTAGCCGAGGCGCGGCGCATCCTTGCTCGGGCGCTGATGCACCCATGTGTGCAGAGCGCGGCTGTAGACCCGCGGCGCTCCGGGGGTGACGATGGCCTGGGCTGCGGGGCGCGTCTCTCCAGCGAGATTGACGAGCGGCGGCTGGACCGCGCGTTGCCGTGGAGCCTCGGCCGAGGCGACCGAAAGCGCAGCGGGAGCAGGATTCGAGCTCGGCCCGCCGTTCGGCGCGGGCGCCGGTCTTCGCGAACACTGCGCCGTCGCCACCAGCAGCGCGACGAGCGAAAGCGGCCGCCATCCTTCACGCATGGGCCGAGCCATCGCACGACCGGCAGCGCTGGACAAAAAAGAAGGGCGGCAGCCCGGGCGGAGGGGGGGGACACCTCGGGCTGCCGCCGTCCCAACGAGGTAGCAACTGTCGTGCCGAGCTGAATTCGAGCGAGTTTAAATGGTTATCAACTCTCGCCACACGCGGGCATTTCAAATCTGAAAAAGTGGTGGCGATCCCGCAAGCCTCGAGCCGCCCATCCTCCCCGTGTAGAACCTGTGGTGAAATTGGCAGCGCTACCGGGAGCCGAGGTTATAAACGGAGTTCCATGGTGCTGGTCGGGGTCGACGAGAGCTCTGCGCGGCTTCGGGCGAAGCTGAGGCTGCGGCCTCCCGTTCTGGTCGCGATCGCGTTTTGCGCGGCCGCGATCCTGCCGCTGGCCGTTCCCGAGCACAGCGGCACTGGTCACTACGCTTCGAGCGCGCTCCTGGTTGCGATCGGCGTGGCGCTCGCCCACACCAGCCTGCGCCAGCAACGGCGGACGATTTCCTTCGTCGATCGAAGCTTCAAGAGCGACGACCGTGTCCTCCCGCTGGGAGAGGCGCGAGAAATTGCGCTCACCGGCAGCGACCCGGACGGACTCGAGCCCGTCTATCGGGCCGAGCTGGTCTTCGAGGGCGGCCACCGGGAGCTGCTGCTCGAAGACGACCAACCGGCTCGCGTCCTTCAAGATCTCGCGGCTTTGCTCGCGAACCTTCGGCTTCCCGTCCGCTCGGGCTGGAGCCTACCCCAGGGAGTTCGGCCGTGGGAATCGCCGGTTATGTCGAATAATTCGAAGCAGATCTCTGAAGTCAAAACTCGGATGTTTTCCGTAGCGGCCCCACCCGCTCAACGCCGCCCTGCGATCGCGCTGATGGTCGGTGCGCTCGCGCTCGGCACCGTTCAGGCGATCCTCGTCGTTCCCGAGATCCAGCGTACCTCCGAGATCAGCCCGTTTTCGGTGGGCCTCGCGGTCACGAGCGTGCTCACCGTGTTTTTGCTCGGCACGATGGTGTTGAGCCAAAGGCTCGTGGTCAACGTGGGGCGGCGCGTCGCCGTCGAGCTGAAGCTGCTCGGGGTGGGCTTACGCACGCTCGCCGCCGCGCCAGCGCCCGTGCGTGGCGCCTGGGCGGTGAGCCCGGGAGGTCGATCGCCGCGTCACGTGTTGATCGCCACCGAGGGCGGGCTGCTTTCCGTCCCCTGCGAGGGCGACGACGCCACTGCGCTCGCGCGCCGGCTGGTGGCGGAGGCGCGATGACACGGAAGCTCCGTCTCTCGCTCGCGACTGCGATCGCCGCCTTGGTCGCGAGCGCGGTGCCTGCGGCGAGCGCCCGGGCGCCCGACGCAGGCCGCGAGCAGCGCCGGCAGGAGCGCGAAGACCGCCGTAACGAACGAGCCGAGGCTCGCAAGGAGCGCGCCGAGCAGCGGCGCGAACGCCGCCGTCAGCGGCTCGCTGCGCTCAGCGCTCGCTTCGGTGCCGCGCTGCGCCAACCCGCGGTGCGCGCCGAGCTCGAGCTCCATGCTCGACGCACTGCAAAGTTGAAAGCCTTGCACGCCGTGGCCGAGCGCGAAGGCAAAGTGACGCTCTTGCCGCGCATCGACCGGCTCACGCAAAAAGAGCAGGCGCGGCACGAGCGACGCATGGCGGCGCTCAGCGCCGACGCCGGGAGAGCACAATGAGGCTGGCTACGAGCGCCGTCGTCTTCGTCGCCCTCGCCGCCGCGGGCTGCAACAAGAAGAGCGAGCCGCCACCGCCGCTGCCGACCGCTGCGGAAAGCGTCCCGGCGGCTCCGGCGCCGACACCCGCTCCGACCCCGGTCACGACCGCGCTCGCGCCGGAGAATGACGCAGTGCCGACCGAAGAGGACTACGAAGAAGAGGCGCAGCGCGGCATTAACGCCGGCAACCTGGAGGCCGAGCTCGACAAACTGGAGCGCGAGATCGGACAGTGATCGTTTGCCCGGTGTGCGGGCTTTGCGCTAGAGCCGACCACGATGAAGGCAACTTGGCGCGTTTCGACATGGCTCGCTTTCGGCGTCCTCGCCGGCGGCTGCAGCAAGGAGCCCGCTCCGCCGCCCGCCCCTTCCGTGGCGCACGTCAAACCCGCCGAAGGCTCGGCAAGCGTGGACCCGACCCCTTCGGCGACGCCGCGCAAGAAGGCGGCGGCCGCGACCGCGGCCCGCCCGCAAAAGCCGCTGAACGTGATCCTGATCACGGTCGACAGCCTGCGCGCCGACATGCCGTGGGCGGGCTACTCCCGCGAGATAGCGCCGAACCTCAGCGCGCTCGCCAAGGAAAGCGTCGTCTATACCAACGCATACTCCGTCTCGAGCTACACGGCGAAGAGCGTCGCGGCCCTGCTCACGGGGCGTTACCCGTCGAGCCTCTACCGCTCGGGGTGGTTTTTCGCCAATTACGCCAAGGCCAATCAATTCTTCACGGAGGCGCTCCAGTCGAAGGGCATCCGCACCATCGGCTGGCACGGCCACATGTACTTCGGTCGCGGCAAGGGTCTCGAGCAAGGCTTCGACGTCTGGGAGCTCGTGCCCGGCATCACCTTCGATCCGCAGACCGACAACCACGTCACGAGCGACAAGATGACTGCGCTCGGCATCGAGCTCCTGGACAAGCCGGAGAACAGCGGCGGCCAATTCTTCGCGTGGGCCCACTACATGGATCCTCACGACCAGTACAACAAGCACCCCGAGTCACCCGACTTCGGCAACAAGGGGCGCGACAAGTACGACTCCGAGGTGTTTTACACCGACCTCTGGATCGGCAAATTGCTCGATCACCTGAAAAAACAGCCGTTCTGGCAGAACACCGCGTTGGTCGTCAGCGCCGACCACGGGGAGGCCTTCGGCGAGCACGGCATGTATCGCCACGCGTTCGAGGTCTGGGACGTTTTGACGCGCGTGCCACTGATCATCAAGGCGCCCGGCGCGGAGCCTCGCCACATCGACCTCAGGCGCAGCGCGATCGACGTTGCGCCGACGATCATGGATCTGATGGGACAGCGTCCGCTCGACGGCTTCATGGGCAAGAGCCTGGCCAAAGAGGTCTACGGCGCGGCGCCCGAAAATCGCGAGCCGATCGTGGTCGAGCTCAGCGAGGACAGCCATAACCCGCTCCGGCGCGGCATCATCAAGGACGACTACAAGCTGATCGTCATCGACGCCGGGTACAAGTATCAGCTCTTCAATCTGAAGAGCGATCCGGAAGAAAAGCAGGACCTCGCCAAGAAAGAGCCGGAGAAGCTCGAGCAGATGAAGAAACTGTTCGAAACCACGTACGCCTCGATCCCGAGCGTCGAAGCCTACGGTGGGATGAAGCTGAAGAGCGGCAAGATGGCGAACGGCCCGATGGCTCCCGCCAAGGCGGAGCCGGTTTCGAGCGTTCGATGACGCTGAGTCTGCAGGAGCAATACGCCCCGCAGAACCAGTGTTTCGGCTGCGGTCCCGCCAACGCGCGCGGCCTCCGGTTGAAGAGCATCGTCGACGGCGACACCGTGATAGCCGAGTGGACGCCCGAGCCGCATCATCAGGCGTTCGAGGGTGTGCTGTGCGGTGGGATCGTGGGCAGCCTGCTCGATTGCCACAGCAACTGGACTGCCGCGTGGGCCCTGATGCGCGAACGCGGCAGCCCCACGCCGCCCTGCACCGTGACCGCCGAGTTTCACGTCAAGCTGCGGGCGCCGACGCCGCTCGATCACCCGCTGCACCTGAAGGCGCAGCCCGTCGAGATCAAGGGCGACCGCGTGGTGGTCGAAGCGGAGCTCACGAGCTCAGGCAAGCTGACGGCCACGTGCCGCGGCGTGTTCGTGGCCGTGAAAGAGGGTCACCCCGCGTACCACCGCTGGTGAGACCTGGACCTGGTCCTTGACCTGGACCCTCTCTTTCTGTTTGGGGGTGAGCCCCGATCGTCACAACCGTCGGCGGGACGTCACCGCGACGACCCGGCTCGAAAGACGCGAAGCGCGTGAGGCGACGCCGGGGGACGTGCAGAGCTACGACCCCAAATCTCGAGAGGCCCAGATCCAAGTCTACGTCCAGGACTAGGTCCAGGTAGCTCGCCTTACTTCAGCACCGCGCCGAGATCTTGTTCGACCTGCTCGGCGGACGCCTTCAGCACCTGGCCGTGCCAGCGCGTGTACTCCGTGTTCACGAGGTAGCCCGCGTTGCCCTTGCTCTCGGGGATCTTCACGAGGTCCATGAAGCCGATGTTCTTCTTGGCGTCGAAGTACTCGATGCGCACGATCTGGTACTCGGGAAGGATCGGCACGCCGACCGTTTCCACGTACTGCTGCACTCGCAGCCGCCCGACCTTGCTCATCCAGTTGCCCGCGGTCTCGTCGAGCTTGCCGGGGGTCGCGATGTCGGCCCAGCCGTCCTGCTTTTCTTCGACGCGGGTGAGCTCGCGAGACTTGCCGCCCTTGGTGATCTTGACGCGCTTCACGTCGGTCGCCTGAAAGCCGTGGAGCTCGCGCTCGATCAGCCGCGATTCGGCGAACTGGAGCCCGCGCGGAATCTCGCCGGAAATAGCGTAGGCGTTGTTGTTGCCGTCCTTGACGTAGCGGTCCCCGCCGCCAGGCGTGGTGCCGCCGATCGTCAGCACGTGCTGGCGCGAGCCGAACGCCACGCGCAGCGTGCCTTCGGGCTTGTCGAAGCCGAACTCCTCGTTGCGCGCGGGATCGACCTTGCCCAGGGCCCGCAGCGCCATCATCGGGGCCAGCAGGTCCGTCACCTTTTCGCCCTCTTTGGCCGACACGAAGCGCTGGGTCTCGCGCTTGGTCTGCGGCTTGGCCGCGCCGGCATCGCCGGCGGGCGGCATCGAGAGCGCTGGCGGTGGAGCGCCGGCGTCGGGACCCGCGGGGGGGGCGTCGATGGTCTTCTCCAGCGTCACGGCGTACCAGCGGCCGGTCGAATCCTTGCGCGGCTCGAGCTGGACGCGCGACTTCTCCGCCTCGTAGGAAACGCTGGTCAGCTCGTCGCTGCGGCCGCCCCAGATCTCGATCTGCTGCTCGCCGGCCGTCTTCGGCTTCTCGTCTTTCGTCCACACCATGAGCGCCAGCACGGAGGAAACTCCGAGCAAGGCCCCGTGAAGCGCGACGCTACGGATCAAGCTCATCGCTCCCCTCCCCGCGGCCGCGTGCGGCGCGACCGCCGCACGTAAGCGAGACCAACTCCGAGCACCAGCGCGGGCGCGCCGAAAATCGTCCCGTAGAACCAGACCAGATCTTTTTGCTTGGTGTGTTCGATCCGCACGTCTTCTTCCGTTGTGACCTCGCCGGCGAAGCTCTCCTCGCCGCCGAGCCAGCGCACCGCATCCACGAAGAGCACCTGGTTCGCGACCACGTTGCTCATTACGAAATCGCCGAAGGCATCGGCGTCACCGAGGACGAAGGCGCGCATTTCGTCGGGCGGCGGCTTCTTCTCGTCCTTCTTGGCGTCCTTGGACTTGTCGTCTTTTTTCGGCTCGGGCTTGGGCGGCTCGGGCGGTTTTGCCCGCGGCGTCTTGGCCGGCTGGCTGACGGCCGCGCCCATGTTGTAAACGCTGCGCTTCTCCGCCCCGTCGTCGTAGTCGTAGTTGCGGTTCAGGTCGGAGAAGGTGGAAGGCCGCGAGCGCACCGTGAAGTCGATCTGGCCGGTCGCGCCCGGAGCCCGATCGAGCCCGGCGGCGCCGAAGCTGACGATCGCGGCGCGCGGCGAGTTGCGGCTCAACGTGGACACCGACGCGTGGGACGAAAAGCTGTTCGTGACCAGCAGCGTGTGGTCCGAGTCGTTGAAGCGACGCCGCAGGTGCTCCTGGTCGTTGGCCAGAATTCCGGCCTGCAACGTCACGCCCGCAATCGCGGCCAGCGCCTGCAAGCTGCGGGCTGCATCCGTGGTCGGGATCAGCGCCGTGGCCTCGGGCGGCTTGGGCGGCGCTTCGCCCGGCTTCAGCGGCTTGGCACCGGCCGCGCCCGGCTTGGCAGACGCGACGGGCGCGGGTTTCGCCGGCGGCGCGGCGGGATTCGCCGGGGCCGCGGCGGCGGGATTCGCCGGGGGCGCGGGGTTGGGCAACTTGGGCTTCACCGGCGGCTTCACCGGCGCCTTGGCGCTTCCGGCGTGCGCCGGGGCCTTCACGCTCCCGGGCGGTGTCGCGTGAGCATGATCCGCTCCAGGCGGTGGGGACGGCTGCTGATCGCTGCCGGGGGGCGCGTCGTCGTCCGCCGGCGGCCCTTCCGGCACCGGTTCGACCGCGACTTCCACGTCGCGCGCGGAAAGCGCGTCGGGATCGAGCGCCAGCATCAGCTTTCCGCCGCGGTCGGCGTAGCGCTTGAGCGAGTTGATCTCCTCGGTCGCGAACGGCTCACTCGGCCCGAGCACGATCACGATGTCCGCGTCCTCGGGGACCTCGTTGCCGAGGCCCTGGGCGAGGCCCAGGTCCTTGACCAGGTAGTTCTGCTTCTGGAGCAGCGTCTTCGCGATGGTGCCGACCCGGCCCGGCTCCTGCCCGGTGCGCGAGGCGTCGGTGAGCTCGCCGTGACCGGTCGTCAAATAGGCGGTCCTGCGCGAGCGCAGCAGCTTGAGCAGCCGCTCCTGAAAGTCGCGGTCGAGGGTTTTCAGCTTGGGCCGCGCGGTCTGCACGTCGGTGCCGATCACGAGCGTCTCGGTGGTCTTGTCGCGGCTCAGGATCACGACACCGTCCTGCGTGGCGCGAAGCTCGCGCGCGAGCTTCGGCACCATCAGCCGGTCGTGCGACTCGACTTGCAAATTCGGGATGCCCTTCGAAACGTCGCGCAGGTACGAGTCGACCTCGGAGCGCACCTCGTTCACGTCCGGGAAAAACGCGATCACCTTGACCGGCTGGGTCAGGCTTTCGGCGATCTTGCGCGTCGAATCGCTCGGACCGCTGGTCTTGAAATACGAGTAGTCGGCCTTCAGCGCCGGCCCGCTCGCGGCAAACGTGAACAGCGCGGCGTAGAGCGCGGCGAACACCAGGGCGACGCCGCTCGCGGCCGCGGTGCGCACGCGGCGCGCCTCGGGGAACACCGCGCGGCGCATCGGAAACAGCGCGGACTCCACGAACAGCATCGGCACCACGCTGATCAGGATCAAAGCGATCCAGGCGACCGTCAGCACGCCCTCGACGCGTTCGCGGGTCGCGAGCTCCGCCGTGGCAAGTCCGATCCGGTCCTGACCCCACTCGGTGGTCGACAGGTACACCAGGAGCCCGACGATGCCGATCACGCTGAGCACGGCCAGCAGCCGCTCGATGTCGCGGCGCTCGCCGCCGACCCGGAAGCGCGGCGCGAACCGCACCATCGTCGCCACCAGCACGGCGAGCAGCCCGGCGCCGGTCGCGATCCAGTGCGCGGCGGGCGTGGCTTCGAGCACGCGCTCTCCCAGGTAAACCAGGATCAGGCCGCCGACGTAGAGCGGCACGACCCACAGCGGAGCGCCCGGTCCGCGAACCTCGCGCGCCGGCGGCGGCGCCTTGGCCGCGGGCTTGGGAGCTTCCGGCGCCACGCTCTCCGGCGCGGCCGCCACCGTTTTCCCCTCGTCCGTCACCGCCATCGCCGGGCCTCCAGAACTTTGATCGCCGCGAGCAGGAAGAAGTACGTCACGGCCAGGTAATAGGCGACGCGATCGAGCTCGAGCGTCCCGATCATGAACGACCGGAAGTTCTCGTGATGGATCGCGAGCGCCGACAAAAACTTGTTGAGTGGCGGATCCGTCGCCTTGGCGACGACCCAGAGCAGGATCAACGCTGCCAGGATCACCGCGCCGACGATGCCCGCGACGACCTGCGAACGCGTCAGACTCGAGGCAAAAAGACCGATCGCGACGCTCGACGCCCCGAGCAGGAGCAGCCCGAGGTAGCCCACGGCAATGTGGCCGATGCTGACCTTGCCGTTCACGAAGATCAGCGCCGGCATGTACAGCGTGAGCAGCGTCAGCAGCGCGAGCAGCCCGAGCGCGGCGAAGAACTTGCCGAGCACGATTTCGCGATCCTTGATCGGCGAAGTGTTGAGCACGGTGATCGTGCCGGTCTGGCGCTCCTCGGCCACGAGCCGCATCGAGAGCAGGATCGCGGCGATCATCGTGGGACCGCTGGCGCCGTAGAAGAACTCCTGGAGCACCACCGCGCTCAGAAGCTTCTCGGTCAGCCCCTTCCAGTAAAAATAGATGCCATCGATCAACAGCGCGCCCGCGATGATCGACGCGCCCAGCGGCGAACGCAGGTACGCGAGCAGCTCGCGCCGCGCGAGCAGCAGGGTTGCGGTCATTGTGCCTCCTCCGCCGGAGCGGCGCCCTCGCCGTTGCTTGGCCCCTTGTCGACCGGAGGCTCGGGCTCACGGATTTTTTGCAGCGCTTTTTTGCGCCTGTTGCGCTTGCCGGTGCCGTCGCCTTCGACCCGGCTCAGTTCGGCGAACACGCGCTCGAGCTCGCGTTCGCTGCGCGCCAGCTCGAGCACGCCGATACCTTTTTCGACCAGCTTGCGGCACACCAGGTCGCGCACGTCGGACGTGGCGTGCACGCGGAAACTCGCGACCTGCTCGCCCGCTTCGGACGGCTCGAGCTCGTCGGCGCGAGTCACTTCCGGCAGCTCGCTGAGCAGGGCCTGAATCTGACCGAGCGCATCGCGGTACGGACCGCCCTTGAGCCGGACCGTGAGATCGATCTGCATCCCGCGCAGAACCTTGGCGCTGAGCTCGCTCTCGGTGCCGCTCGCGACGATCGTCCCCTCGCGGATGACCAGGATCCGATCGCAGGTCTCGCTGATTTCGCCCAGGATGTGACTCGAGACCACCACCGTGTGCTCGCCACCCAGGCTGCGCACCAGATCGCGCATCTCGACGATCTGAACCGGGTCCAGGCCGGAGATCGGCTCGTCGAGCACCACCAGCCGCGGCTGGTGCACGATCGCCTGGGCGATACCGACGCGCTGCCGGTAGCCGTGCGACAGCGAACCGATGATCTGGTCGCGCTCGGCGCCCACCTCGGTGAGCTCGATCGCGTCGCTCACCCGACGCGCGACGTCCTGGCTCGACACGCCGCGTAACCTGGCGACGAAGCTCAGGTATTCGGCCACCGTCATGTCGAGGTAGAGCGGCGGCGTGTCGGGCAGGTAACCGATCCTCGCCCGCACGTCGTCCGGATGCTCGACGACGTCGATGCCTTCCACGCGGACTGTGCCGCTGGTGGGCAAAAGGTCGCACGCGAGAATGCGGAGGGCGGTGGTTTTGCCGGCGCCGTTCAGGCCCAAGAGACCCACGATCTCGCCTTTTTCGATCGTGGCCGACAGCGGCCCGATGGCGCGCAGGTCCCCGTAGTACTTGTAGAGTTCCCGGATCTCGATCACAGCCTATTCTTCCCGTGAGGGTTGGGCTCTCGATGCCTTTGGTCTCTGCCTGACCCCAGGGCCTGCACCCCAGGGCCGGCCCCGCGTTACCACGAAAATTCCGCGCCAGGGACCAAGAAGCGTGAATGTTTATTCCGCGGCGCTTATCGAAGTTCGTCTTTTTCGTGGCTGGCGCGCGAGATCGGGGGGAAATCTTCCGGCGAGGCCCAATGAATGAGCCCTCCGCCGTGAGCCCCACCACCGCGGGCCCGACAGAGCTCGCGAGCGCGCTGCGAGACGCAGCTCTGGCCGCGGGGTTCGTCCGAGTCGGGTTTGCTCCGGCCGAGCGCTTCGAGGGCGGCGCTGAGCGGCTCGAGCGCTGGCTCGCCGCCGGCCATCACGGCGAGATGGCGTACCTCGCGGGCGTGGAACGCGCCTCGCCGCGGGCCCTGCTAGCCGAGGTCCGGACGATCGTGGTGGTCGCGCTGCCCTACCCTGCCGACCCGCTGATGCAGCTAAGACGAAAAAATTCATCTCAGCTGTCCGGCGCGGTGGCTCGCTACGCGCTGGGCGACGACTATCACGTCGCGCTGAAGCAGAAGCTCCAGGTCCTCGCCGACGCTTGCGCGAAGGTCGTGGGTCGGCCGGTAGCCGCGCGGGCCTGCGTCGATACAGCGCCGCTGCTCGAGCGCGAGGCCGCAGCCCGCGCCGGCGTCGGCTTCATCGGAAAATCGACGATGGCGATCATTCCGGGAGTCGGCAGCTACTTCGTTCTCGGCGAGCTCCTGCTGGACGTCGAGGTCACGCCGAGCGCGCCGGAGGAGGCGGCCCACTGCGGGAGCTGCCGCGCCTGTCTCGATCGCTGCCCGACCGGTGCTTTCGTCGATGACTACGTACTCGATGCCCGGCGCTGCATTTCGTACCTGACGATCGAGCTTCGGGGCGCGATCCCTCGGGAGCTCCGGGCGCCGATCGGCACGCGCGTCTTCGGCTGCGACGTGTGCCAGGACGTCTGCCCGTTCAACGCTTCGCCACGCCCTCGCGCGGTCGCGCCCGAGCTCTTGCCGCGCGATGGGCGCTCCGCGCCCGATCTCGTGCGTTTGCTCGAGCTCGGCTCGGCCGAGTATCGCCGCTTCGTCAAGGGCAGCGCGATCCGGCGCGTGAGCCGGACTCGGCTGGCGCGAAACGCCGCCGTGGCCCTGGGCAACAGCGGCGACCCGCTGGCGATTGCGCCGCTGGTACGCGCGCTGGAGCGCGATCCGCGGCCGCTCGTGCGCTCGCACGCGGCGTGGGGCCTGGGAAGGCTCGGAGGCGATCAGGCGCGCGCCGCACTGGCCGCGAGCGCGAGCTCGGACTCCGATCCCGAGGTGCGCGAAGAGGCGCGCTCGGCATTGCTTGAGCTCGCACCGCCGTGTTAGCCGTTATCGCGATGATCCGATGCCTCGCCATGACGAGCGCCGGGGCGCTGATTCTCTTGAGCTCGCTGGCGTGGGCAGAGCCATCGCCGCACCACCACGTCGACGAGCACGGCAACGTCCACGGCGATCACTCGCAAGCGCACCTGATCCTTGCCGGCCTGGTCTCGGCCACGTTTCTCGTGGCCGGTGCGCTGGCCGGCCGCGGCAAGGGCGGACCCGCCTCGCGTCGTTCGCTGCGGCCGTCAGGCCGTGGTCCGCTTCAAAAAGGCTAGCGTCCGCTCCCAGGCGAGCTCCGCCGCCGCAGCGTCGTACACCTCGGGCCGGTTTTCGTTCATGAACGCGTGCTGAGCGGCGTAGTGGTAGAGCTCGTACTCCACCCCGCCCGCCTTGAGCGACGCTTCAAGGTCGCCGATCAGGGCCGGCGTGCACCAGTCGTCCGTGTCGGCAAAGTGCAGGATCATCGGGATCTTGATGCTCGCGGGATCGCCGGCTTGCTTGGGCGGAATGCCGTAGAAGCACGCACCGGCATCGAGCTCCGGAATGCGCAGCGCCGAGAGGATCGTCAACGCGCCGCCCATGCAGAAGCCGCCCGCGGCCACCTTGGTCGGTGCGTGCTCTTTCAAGTGCTGCACCGCGCCGCGGATGTCCTGCTCCGCGGCGTCGGCGAAGTTCAGGGTGCTCATCATGTGGCTGGCCTCGTCGTGATCCGTCGTGAGCTTGCCGCGAAACAGATCCGGGACCAGGACGCGGTAACCGGCTTCGGCCAGACGATCCGCGGAGTTTTTGATCTGGCCGTTCAGGCCCCACCACTCCTGGATCATCACGAACCCCGGGGCGTTCTTGCCCGCCGCTGGCAGCGCCAGATACCCGGGACACTTTTCGCCGTCCGGTCGCGACCACTGAATCATGTCACCCATGGCTCCTCCTGGCTTCGCTCCGAAAAGCCGCTACCGCGCTTTTTATCGAGCAGCAAGAGGGGGTCAAGCGAGCGCCGCGAGCACGTCCCTCAGGTCGGCATGATCGCCGGCGAAACGCGAGCGGTGGAGGTACACGAGCTTCGGCGGCGGATCGGTGACCATCGTGCCGCCGAGCTGGGTGAGATCGCCGAACAACCCGGTGACACGATGTCCGTCGCGACGCGCCTCGCGGTAGGCGCGCCGGGCGCCGCCGTTCAACAGCCTGGCCATGCCGCGCTCGAAGTCGGCAGTCCGATAGACCTCGCGCTCGGGATCGGTGACGACGTCCACGCCTTCACGGGGTAGCGCTTTTTCGGCGTAAAAACGCACGGCCTGCTCGACCGAACCGTTGCCGACCACGACCACGCGAGCGCCGCGCGCGTGGATTCTGGGCACCACCGCGATCAGGTCGTCGACCGCCTGGTGGCAGAACAGGCAACCGAAGTGCCGCACGAAAGTGGTGACGGTGCGGCCTTTCCGCCACAGCTCGCGCAGGCTGGTGCGGGCGCCATCGAGCGCCAGAACCGGGGCGATCGCGACCCGAGCGACGAACTGATCCTCTTCGAAGACGTCGTCCATGCGCCAGGGTCAGTTGCACTGCGCGGGATCGGGATACCCGCACTTGCCGGCTATGCATTCCGCCGGCGCGGCGCAAACGCCGAGCGTCGCGCCTCCGCACGTTGCTCCCACGGCCTGCTTCGGCTCACAGACGCCGGTGGTGGCCGAACACACGCTGTCTCCCGCGCAATTGACGAATGAACTGCCCAAGGTGCCGCAGGCCTGACCGCGATCGGCGAACTGAAACGCGGTGCAGTTCGCGTTCCCGGCCCCCGAAACCGGGCAGTAGTGACCGGCCAGGACGTTGCAGGCGCTGGGGTTCATGATGCACGAAGCGCCGAGCGGGAGCGGATCGCGGCAAGCTCCGTTGATGCAAGACAGCGTGATCGAGCAGGGGGCCTGATTCACGCACGACTCCAGGGAGCCGCGCGGCTTCTGGCAAGTGCTGCCCGCGCACTGCAGGCCGGGATTGCAAAGCTGCCCGTTCGCGCAGTTGCCCGATTCGAGCACGTAGTTCGTGCACGTTCCGCAGGGCGCCTGACCCCCGGTCTGATCGAAGGGTCGAAAGCACACACCGCTCTGGCACTGGCTCGAGTAGGCGCAAGCTTGGCCGTTGGTGCGGGTGCCTTTGAAGGCGCAGAACCCCTGCGCCGCCCCGTTCAACAGCTCGTCGCAAGCGAGCCCGGCGATTTGATCCACGCAGGCCTTTGTGTCCGACGCCTTGGCGTCAGGAGCCGCGGACGCATTCGTGCACTGAGCCACGTTGACGTCGAGGCACGCCTGGAGCGAGCCGTAAACAATCTTGATCACATACGGAGAACACCGGTTGATGGCGGTGCACTGGGCGTCCGCGAGCGCTGCGCACCCGAAGCCGGTGCCGCCGCTGCCACCGCTGCCGTTCATACCGCCCGACGCGCTCCCGCTGGTGCCACCGCTGCCGCCGCCGGTGCCGCCGGTGCCGCCGGTGCCGCCCCCGACCTGTCCGCCGCTGCCCGCCGCGCCAGCGCTGCCCGCCGCGCCGCCGCTCCCCGCCGCGCCGCCGCTCCCCGCCGCGCCGCCGCCACCGCTACCGCCCGAGCCGCCCGCTCCGCCGCCTGCCGTCCCCGCTCCGCCCTCGACGGGTACGCCGTACGATTTACTCGTCGACGAGCACGCCGGCGCGGAATGGAGTATCGCGATCGCAGAAAGCGCCAGCCACCCGTATGCCGATCGTCGTCGCGCCATGGTTGCCGGATCTCGATAACGTACCCTGGCCGGACCGCGCGCCGCCACCGCAATCGATTGGGCCATCATGATACGTTTTGCACCCGCGGCAGAGCGCAACAAGGAGCCGATTGCCGAAGTGTTGCGCGAGGTCCTTCCGGCCTCGGGCAGCGTGCTCGAGATCGCCAGCGGCAGCGGCCAGCACGCGGTGTACTTCGCGAGCGAGTTCCCGCGGCTCACGTGGCAGCCGTCGGATCGCGATCCCGACGCGGTCGCCAGCATCGCCGCTTACCGAGCCGAAGCCGGGCTCGAGAATCTCGCCGCGCCGCTCGTCCTCGACGTCGAGAGCGAGCCCTGGCCGGTCGAGCGAGCCAGTGCCGTGCTCTCGATCAACATGATTCACATCGCGCCGTGGTCGGCGTGCCTGTCTCTGCTCGCGGGTGCGGCGCGCGCGCTGGAGCACGGCGCGGCGCTGATTCTCTACGGCCCATTTTGCTTCGACGGCAGCTTCACGGCGCCGAGCAACGCCGCGTTCGATCAGCGCTTGCGCGGCGAGGATCCCGCCTGGGGCGTGCGCGAGCTGCGAGACGTGGAGCGCGCCGCCGAGCAGCGCGGGTTTTCGCTGGAGAAGATCGTGGCACGGCCCGCGAACAACCACGTGATCGTGTTCCGGCGCAGCGCCGTCACGACGCGCTGAGCTCGCCGAGCGCTTCGGAAATGCCGTCGGCGAAAACCTTCAGGTCCGGCACCACGTCGTAGTCGCCGAGCACTCCGAAGTTGAGCTGCCCCGCGTAGGACAGCACCGCGACGCCGACCGTGGCCGTTCCTAGGATCGGAACGCACGGAAAGGCTTCGATCATCCTGCCGCCGAGCATGTAGAGGGAAAACTGCGGCCCCGGGACGTTGGTCACCACCAGGTTGACCATGCGCTGCAGCGCCGCGGCGCGTCCCGCGAGCGAGAGCACGGTGGCGGGTGCGTACTCGCTCATCTTGACCCAGAAGTCGGCGCCGATCGCCTGCTTCGACTCCTTGAGGCCCGCCATGCGCTGGCGGATGAACTCGATGCGCTTGCGCGGGTCGCGCTCTCCGACCGGAAGCTCGGCGGCCATCATGCTGACCATGTTGCCGTAGGTCATGCGCCGCGACGGGTCGCGCACGCTGACCGGCACCATCGCCTTCAACACCAGATCGTCGATCGCGTCGCCGCGCGAGCGCAGCAGCTTTCCGAGCCCGCCCGAGACGATCGCCAGCACCACGTCGTTGACGGTGCAGCCGTACTGATTCTTGACGCGCTTTACCGCCGCCAGATCGGCGCGGACGATCTCGAAGCGGCGATGCGGGCCGATCGGCGCGCTGAGCGAGGTGCGCGGCGCCCGTTCGAAGCTCGACTTGCCGAACGCCACCACGCCTTTTGCAACGTCTCCGGCCCGGTGTGCCATGTCTCGCGGCGCGCGCGCAGCTTCGCGCAGCGTCCGCACCAGACCGGCTGGCTGCGTGAAGCGCTCGGTCAGCGACTTGCGCAGCAAAATAGCCTTGGTCGGAAACGGCTCCGGGGACCACGGCTCGACCTCGGTGCGCGGAGCGTCCGGGTTGAGGTCGAGCAGCACGGTCCCGAGATCGACCCCGCTCACGCCGTCGATCAAACAGTGATGCGTCTTCTGGATCACCGCCTTGCGCTGGTCCGGCAGATCGCAGACCCAGAACTCCCAGAGCGGCCTTTGCCGATCGAGCGGGATGCTCATGACGCGACCCATCAGCCGCAGCGCTTCGCGTTCGCCGCCCGGCTTGGGCAAGCCGGTGAAGCGAACGTGGAAGCGAATGTCGAAGTGCGGATCGTCGACCCACACCGGGTGGTCCATGCCGAACGGAACCCAGCGCAGCTTCTTGCGAAAGCGCGGCACGTATTTGAGCCGGCTCTCGATGTGGCGCAGCATGTCCTCTTCGGTCTGGCCGACGTCGTCGAAAATCGCGATCGACCCCACGTGCATGTGGGCAACCGGCGACTCCACGTACAGAAAGGACGCGTCCTGGGCACTCAGGCGCTCGTAGTTGGTCATCGGGTAATCGAGGGGGGGAGCATGTTGGAGGGCAAGTTTTCGGATCGAGCAGCGTGCGTCAGGGGTTCGCCGCGGCGCTCTGCGCCTCGCGGGTCCTCAGATCGGTAATTGTGCGCGGAAACACCGGTGAACGGGCAAGCATGCTCAGCATTTTCAGGGTCAGCGCGGGGTCACGCTCGGCGACGCTCGCGCGGTCCGGATCGGCGAGGCCCAGATCGTAGAGCTCCGGAATGCCCGCCTCCAAGGAAAACACCAACTTCAACGGCTGGTCGGTGGGTACGAGTCCCACCCTGACCAGCTGGTCCTTCGAGGCCGCCGCCATCAGGAGCGGCAGGCGGCGCGGAGGCCGCTTCGGCAAGCTGTAGCTGAGGAGATCCTCGCCGTGATAGCCGGCCGTCGGCGCATCTTTCACCAGGTAGCGGGCGAGCGTCGGCGCGACGTCGACCAGCGAAACCCGCTCCTCGACCTGTCGCGGCGCGACCCCGGGGATCTTCAGGATCAGCGGCACGCGCACCAGCGAGTCCCAGAGGAAAACCGAGTGCACCCAGAAGCCGTCGCGGCCGAGCGCCTCCCCGTGGTCGGAGACGAACAGCACGATCGTACGATCGGCCAAGCCATTGTCCGCGATCCCCTTCAGCAGGCGTTGAAACTCGGCGTCGATCGCGCGCGCCACCACGCGATAGCGCCAGTTGTGCTCGCCCCCGTCGGGCACGCCGTACTTACGCGCTGCCACGTGCACGTACTCGCTGTCGAGCTCGCGCCAGTTGTGCTGATCGAAGTGGAAGAGCCACGCGAAAAATCGGCGCTTCTTGTGGACCTTGATCCACGACAGCGCCTCGTCGACGATGCGGCCAGCCGTCGGCGCGTCGGCTCCGTAGCCCCAGACGTCGGTTTTCTCCGGCGGGTAGTCGGGAATCTGCACCGTCTGCTCGAACTTGAACGTCGGGTGCAGCTTGGCCAAAAACTCGAAGGCCGACTGCGCGATGAAAAGAACGCCGTGAGCCTCGCTGCGGCGGAGCACGTTCAAGAGATCGCCGCTCGGCGGCTCGGCTCCGACCTCGTAAGTTCCGCCAGTGAGCGACGGCAGCGCCCGCAGCGTGTCGGAACCTGCCGAATACGCGCGCTGAAAGTTGAGCGCGCGCTTGGCGAAGGCGTTGGTGGCCGGCATGACCTTGGGGTCGGCGGCCACGTCGGCCCGCAAGGTATCGACGTAGAACACCACGACGTTGAGGTCGTCGCGGCCCTCGCGGAGGCTCTTGAGCTTGGCGGCTAGCTCGGGCGGCTCGCTGAGCGGCCGTTCCCAGCCCGGATCGCGCGTGACCGGCAGGTTCCAGCGCTTCTCCAGGCGATCGACGCGTGCCATCGCCAGACCTCGAAAGCCGATCGGATCGGCCAGAAACGCCTCCACGGTCTGAAGCCGCTTCAGCGTGCGCCCGACGTAGAGCTCGTCGAGCCAGGTGCGGCGCAGGCTTTTGTCGAACCATTCTCGGAGCGGCGATGCGACGGCCACCAAACCGAGCCAGAAGAGCGCGCTCGCGGCCACGATCCGGATCACGAGCCTGGGCTTCGCCCAGCGTTCGGCGGCGAGCGAGAACAAGAGCCACGCGGCGCACGCGGAGAAAGACCAGGCGCCGATCTCGAGCAACGTGTGCAGGCGCTCGTAGAGCGCGACGTAGACCTTGAGATCGATCGCCATCGTCGCCGCGCTGAGCGCGCCGAGCAGCAGCGCCAGCGCGAGCGCGGGCCAGCGCTGACCCGATCGCATGCGATGCAGCACGTTCTCGATCGCCAGCGCGAGCACCGCGACCACGAGCGCGACGCCGAGCACGAACAGAACCGGCCCGAGCTTGCCGACCAGCGTGCCCTTGACGCGCGCTCCCGAAAACGTCCAGGACGCGGTGCCCAAGCTCAAGAGCCCGGCGACCACGCCGTAGCAGGCGGGGCGCGCGAACGGGTCGAAGCGCGGCAAGCGCCGCCCAAGGCGCGAGGCCGCCGCGGCAGCGACGGCAGTGCCACCGGCCACGATCAGCCCCCCTGCTGCGCCGGCCACGGCGAGCAACCCGAAGGCGGCAACCAGATGGCGCCCGATCGATCCGGGCTCGAAGGCGCGCTGCATGGCATCGGCCAGCACGAGCGCCCAGGCGCCCAGCACGCCGGCCACCGTCAACGCAGCGGTACGATCCAATTTCGCGGTGATTCTTGCTCGTTCAGCGCCGGAAGCGCGGGCAAAAATGGAGGAGGCGCAGCATATCCTTTCGGGCCGAGCGCTGTCACGCCGAGCGGGGCGACAGGGCCCGGCCGGATGTGGCAAAAGGGACGCCAGTGACCGCGATAGAACCCGTTTCCCGCCGCGTCAGGCTGGCCACCGGCCTCGAGTACCACGTGCTCGAATGGGGGACGGCGGCAAAGGCTGCGCACAGCGTCGTTCTGCTCCACGGTTTTCTCGACCTGTGCTGGGGCTGGGAAGCCACCGTCGACCACGGACTTTCCGAGCGCTTTCACGTCATCGCGCCCGATCTGCGCGGGCACGGAGACAGCGACCGGGTCGGGGCCGGCGGGTACTACCACTTCGCCGACTACGTCGCCGACGTGAGCAGCTTGATCGACCTCGTCGCCGGCCCCCGCGTCTCACTGGTCGGCCACTCGATGGGCGGCAGCGTGGCGAGCTACTACGCCGGAACCTTCCCCGATCGCCTGGAGCGGCTCGCGCTGCTCGAGGGCATCGGGCCGCCCGAGGACACGCTGCCCGCTCCCGAGCGCACCGCGCTCTGGATCAAGGGCTGGCAACAGTCGCTGGAGCGAAAGCCGCGCGGGTACCCGGACGTCGCGGCCGCGGCCGAACGCTTGCTTCAGAACGACGCCGGTCTCGAGCGCGAGATGGCATTGCGCCTGGCGGAACGGGGTACCGAGCTCTGTAGCGACGGGCTGCGGCGTTTCAAGCACGACCCACTGCATCTGACGCGCGGGCCGTATGCGTTCCGCGTCGATCTCGCTCGCCCGTTCTGGGAACGTATCCGCTGCCCGGTCCTGTTCGTGGACGGATCCAACTCGCCCTTCAGGGGCCGGCTGGTCAACGTGGAGGAACGCCTCGGGGTGATCGGCAACGTGCAAAGAAAGACGCTCTCCGGCGCCGGCCACATGCTGCAGCGCCATCGACCGCGCGAGCTCGCTCGAGTTCTCGTCGAATTTCTCGGCTGAGATCGGGGCTGGGTCCGGTGCTAAAACACATTCACAGGCACGCGCCGGCATGGCTACCGACCCCTTCTTGAGCACGCGCGAAACGCGTGAAACGCACGGAGCGCGCGAACCTTCATTCAACATTTCGTCGCGCCAGATGGGGGTCTGGATTTTCTTCGGCTGCCTGACGGTGCTCTTCACCGGCACGATCATCGCGTACCTGGTGACGCGCATGCAGACGCCGGTCTGGCGCACCGCACAGCTGCCGCCGCTGCCGATCGGGCTTTGGGGGAGCACGGCGCTTTTGGTCGGCGTCAGCGTGTCGATGCACTCGGCGCTCAAAAGCGCGCGCGCGAACCGCTTCGACGCTCTGGCGTGGAGGCTGTGGCTCGCGCTGCTGTTTGCGGCAGCGTTTCTGGTCGGCCAGGCCTTGAACTGGACGCAGATGCGTCCGACCACCGGGTCGGTGCGATCGCTCTACGTCTTCACGTTCTTCATGCTCACCGGCTTGCACGCGCTGCACGTGCTGGGCGGCTTCGTGCCGCTCGGCCTGGTGATTGCTCGCGCCCATCGCCGCGAGTACTCGAGCTCGCGCCACGAGGGGGTCACGTTCTGCAAGCAGTACTGGGACTTCCTGTTCGTGGTGTGGCTGGTGCTCCTGTTCACGATGTACATGGTCACGTGACCCGCTACTTCTGGGACTTCTACGGCCCGCACGCCGAACGCACGGCGCAGCATTTCCAGCGCCATCTCGAAAGCTTTCTGGCGGAGCACGCCTGTTCCGGGTGCAGCACCGGCACCGAGTCGAACGGCACGGCGCACTGGGCGGCATATTGCGATACTCCCCCCGAGCACGAGCAAGTGATCCTGAGAGCGCTCCGCCCGCGCCGCAAGCTGTAGTGCCCGTGCTCGATCGTTCTTGGGGGTGAGCCGTCGCCGACAAAGTGCGTCGGCGGGACGCCACTGTACCAAGTGTCGTCCCGCCGCCGGACCACCCCGGGAAACGCTCACCCATCAATTCCGGAAAGTCAGATCGTGTAGGCGGCCGTCCGCGCTGCGGTAGATGACGTGCTGCGATCCGTCGGGCGCCTGGTAAGCCGCCGGATCGCTCGCGGCGAGCGGCGGGTTCTTGAGGTATGCGAGGTTCGTGAGGTCGTCGTGCGTCACGAAGCCGAGCGTCCACGAGAGAGCCCGCACGTGGCCGTCCGCGCTGCGGTAAACGACGTGATGCCTGCCGTCCGAGGTCGTGAAGTACCCCGTGGGGTCGCCGATCGGCCCCGGCGCTTTCGAATCGTTGGTGAGATCGTCGTGACCGACGGCGCCCGTCGACCAGTTGAGGTCGTGCACGTGTCCGTCCGAGCCTCGGTACACGACGATCTGCTGCCCGTACGTCGTCGCGATGTACGCTTTGGGATTGCCCGCCGGCGCCGGCGACTGGGAAAGCGACGTGAGGTCGTCGTTGCCGACCGCGCCGGTCGACCACCAGAGGTCGTGCACCCGCCCGTCGTTGCCGCGATAGAGCGCGTTCTGCATCCCAATAGCATCGAAGACATAGCCGAAGGGGTCACCCGCGGGCCCGGGCGCACCGGACAGCGACGTGAGGTCATCGTGCCCGACGGCGCCCAACGCCCACCAGAGGCCGTGCAGGTGGCCGTCGACGCCGCGGTAGAGGACGTTCTGGTTTCCCAGCGCCGGGAACACGTAACCGTAGGGATTGCCGGCGGCTTGCGGAGCGTTCGCGAGCACGGTGAGGTTGTCGTGACCGACCGCTCCCCATGACCACCAGAGGCCATGGATGTTGTTGTCGGTGCCGCGGTAGACGACGTTCTGGTAATCGTACTCCGGGAACACGTACGCCGTCGGGTCGCCTACCACGTTCGGCGCGCCGGCGAGCGCGGTGAGATCGCTGTGACCGATGCCGCTGGACGTCCGCCAGAGCTCGTGCGCATGGTTGTCGGTTCCGCGATAGATGACGTTCTGCACGTCGTGCGACGGGAAGACGTAGGTGAACGGATTGCCCGCGGCGGGAGGCGCGCCCGACGCGCTGGTCAGATCGGAGTAGGAGACCGGCTGCGGCTTGGTTCCGAACACGCGCTGCAGTGTGCAGAACTCGTCGTCGAGGACGTTGAACTCGTTGCAGACGAGGTCGGGCGTCCTCGTGATCGCCGCCGCCGGATACGCCGTCACGCCGCCGATCCACGGCAGGTTGCGCGCGAGCCGGACCAGATCGTAGTCATAGCGGTTCGACGCTTCGCCCGGCACATCCTTCAGCTTTTCCCAGTAGGTGCCGACCTGAAGCTTGCGTCCGACCGGCAGCATCGCGGCCGCGGCCAAGAATTCGCGCGGCGCGTTGCCGACGCTCTCGGTTCCACACGGATCGGCCAGGCACGCATCCCCGCTGTCGCTCCCGCTCTCGTTGCGGAAGTAGAAGAGCAACGTGTCGACCGTCCGCGCGTAGTCCGGCGGAATGTTCCCGAGGTCGGTGTAATAAGTGGTCGATACGAACGTGAGCCACGGCGCCTGCTGGCGCATGCGCGATTGCACCTCGGCGAGTTCCTCCTCCGGATAGTCGTCGAGATGCTCGGAAAGGTCGTCGATGCCGACGGACACGAGCTGCGGATAGTCCTGCGCAAGCCGCCCCAAGAGGGACGCCCAACCGAGCGTGTCCTTGCAGATGTCGGCCGCGCTGGCGTTAGGTGCGAAGAAGTCGAGCTCGTGCCAGGAAGTTTCGTCGTTGTCGCAGGGCACTTGGGTAGTGCCGATCTTGCCGCACTCGCTCTTCGGGTACAGCGTGACGGACACGCGCAGACGCCTTCCGTCGATGCACGTGTTCTTCGTCGCATCGGCAGCCAAGAACGCCACGAGCGCCTTGTAATCGTCCGACCCGGTGATGGTCCAGCTGACGGTCGTGGC
>Ga0111538_10002416_pt1 | contig 26213 bp, 11 predicted proteins | sample SoiMethybrSBSTD1_FD_79669 | JGI IMG/M metagenome (GOLD analysis project Ga0111538, IMG submission 79669) | Bulk soil microbial communities from a Populus tree surrounding site in Tennessee, USA - Soil MetaG P. TD hybrid SBSTD1 (version 2)... | ecosystem: Environmental > Terrestrial > Soil >...
ACTTTTCCAGGACTGTCCTCTTCCCGCCCTGTTAGTAAATAATCTTCCCCATTCGTCCTAACAGTGGACGAGCCAAATTAGACAGGACGCCCAAATGGCAGGCGAAACTGTAATAGCTTTGCCCCAGACTACCAGCCTGAAGTCTGAACACATTCGTCGGGGCCGCGATGTCAAAGAGGTCGTAAACGATCTCTACCGGCAATTGCGCGCGCCGCTCGGAGCCTACGTCTATCACCTGGCCGGTTCGACGCGCGACGCGGAAGACCTGGTCCAGATCGCTTTTATACAGCTCTTTGATCATCTTGAACGCAATGAGGAGATCGAGAACCTCCGCGCCTGGCTTTATCGCGTGGTGCACAACCTCGCAATTGATGTGGCGCGCGAATCCGAGCGCCGCAGTTTGCTGCTTCAGCAATGGTTCGTCGATCGCGGCGCTTTGACGCCGGATTCAGTTGAGTCAACCGAGGAAGAATTTATTCGCCGCGAGCAGATCGAAAACGCGCTCGCTTCCCTGAACGAGCGCGAGCGTCACGCATTGGTGCTGAGAGCTGAAGGACTAAGTTATCAGGAGATCGCGGACATCCTGGAGATCAGCGTGAAGTCCGTCAGTGTTTACCTGACGCGAGGGTTAAAGAAATTCGAATCGAGGCATGAAAACAATCAAAAGTGACAACGCCCTGGTACAACACCTCGTTGAGGACAATCTGATTTCGTACCTTGACGGCGAATTGCCGCGCGATGAGCAGGAACAGGCGCGCGCGCACCTCGAGAGCTGCTGGAGTTGCCGGACGCGTCTGGCCACCAGACAGAACAGCGTGGAGAATTTCGTGCGCCTGCGGCAGGAGGTCCTTTTGCCGAGACAATTGCCTCCTGAAGGTCCCACACTGAATCTCTTCCGGCACCGGCTGGATGAGCACCACGACACACATCAAACCCGCCCGCGGCTGACCGTGGACTTGGCGCGGCTCCGAACCACGTTGCGGAGTTTTGTTCGGCGATTCGAAAGCGATCGCCTGGCATTTCTGACCTCACCAACCGCAATCAGAACTGCGGTCGCCATCATTGCCGTCGCTATTCTCGTCCTGATCGTATTTCGTTCGAATCGCGTCACGACCGTATCGGCCAATGAATTGATTCAACGCGCGATCGACGCGCAAACCGCCAGGCTCCGCGCGACTGCGCAGCCGGTCATTCATCAACGGCTGCAGCTGCAACGAATAACCCGGACGAATCAAGAGACAGTTAGTTGGGAAACATGGAACGATACAATTAACGCTCGTTTTAATGAGAAGTGCGATGATTGCCCGAAAGAGCCTGCGTCGAAAGCCAGGCCCGACACCCCACCCTCGACGTCTAATTCCCTAATCGCTGATCTTAACGCCGTATTGATCGCGAACCGGATGGAGGCGCGCCATCCGCTGTCAGCGATTTCCTATCAGTCGTGGCACGACACGCTGCACGGCCAGCAGGATGAAGTTTCGAGGACAAAGCTCGCGGATGGCACTGACGCTCTGATTTTGCGAACGTTGCCGGCTACGCCCGGTAGTACCGGCCAGATAACTGAAGCCAATTTCGTCATTCGCACCAATGACTGGCAGCCAATGGAACTGCGACTGGAAGTTAAGAGTGAAAGTGGCAATCAAAACTATCAATTGACCGCAGTGCTCTCAGAGGTGATAAGCCTCACTCAAGTCGATCCAAAGATTTTTGGCGCCGCGTCTTCGACTGCTTCATCGAGTCAGCGAACGCTCGGGGAGCTCGAAGCTCGGAACTCGAAACTCGAAACTGTTTTACCCGTTGCGCCTACCACTTCGACTCTTGCCGCTTCTGCCGAATTGGAAGTCGAAGTGCTGCGACTCATCCATCAAGCCGGTGCGGATTTGGGCGAGCAGGTTACGGTGCATAGAACAGCCGGTGGGCCAGTTAAAGTCAGCGGCATTGTTGAAACCGATCAGCGCAAAAAGGCCATTGTGACCGCACTCAGGTCGCTCGCCGGCAACCTGGCTGTTCGGATCGACATTCAGACCGTCGCTGAAGCAGTGGCCCTGCAGCAATCAACCACGGGCCGCACTAAGTCTTCACCGATCCCTGAAGAGCAGGTTGCCATCAACCGCGAAGCAATCGCCGCTGCGCCGGAGTTGCGTCGTCATTTCCAAAACGATGATCAGGTGCGTGAGTTCGCGGCGCGCATGGTAAGTCAGTCGAACAGCGCGATGCGGCACGTTTATGCGATGAAGCGGTTGGCCGGACAGTTTTCGCTGGAAGAATTACGCACGATGACGCCGGACGCGAAGAACAAGTGGCTAGCGCTCATCCGCTCACATGCGGGCGCCTACCGCAAAGAAGCAGCAAGTATTCAAGGCGAACTCCGGTCGATTTATCCAGGCGCATCGGGAACCGCCGGCGACACTATAGAGATGACCGACGACGCTTCGCTGGTTCGCGCAGTCAATCGGCTATTCGAACTAGCCGCTAACAACGACTCGGCAATTCGTTCATCCTTTGCGATGTCATCAGCAAACAAGACGGCATCAGTCAGCTCGCCGCATTTCTGGCAATCGATGAAGAGCGCGCAAGCATTAGCTGCAGCCATTAGCAATTGATTCATTGGTTCAATTGGTCAGCCATCTGCGGGATGAGGTCAGTACCATCCGCGTCAGCGGATGGGCTCAGGACTCAAGTTGCGCCCTTAACCCACCCGCTCACGCAGGGTGGTACTGACTTCATAGCCCGCTGAGTCAATGAATCAATGAACAAATTGAAAGGACCATAACCATGATTCAAACTCGCTCGAGTCGCCGCCTGGTACTGACATTGTTTGCCCTTGCCGCTTTGCCCTTTACCGCGATTGCACAATCGGCTACCGCAACCCTCAGCGGCACCGTGGTCGATCCAAACGGTGCAGCCATACCCGGCGCTAACATCACCATCACGGAAACCGCCACAGGAATTCAGCGAACGGCAACCACAAACGACGACGGCCATTTCACCATTCCGTTACTGAAACCCAGTACTTACACTCTGCTGGTGGCGCATGATGGATTCGCTACCGCTGAGGTTCGCGACCTGGTGCTGAATGTGAGCGATCAACGCGCCTTGCGCATTCCCCTTAAGACTGGGGATATCAACGAGACAGTCAACGTCACCGGCGAAGCGCCGTTGATTAACGAGTCGCCGACCGTCGGCACAGTGGTGGACCGGCAGTTCGTGGGCAATATCCCGCTCAACGGCAGAAGTTTCCAATCATTAATCAGTCTCGCTCCCGGGGTGGTAGTCACCAAAACGTCAGTTACTGAGAATGGACAGTTTAGCGTGAACGGACAGCGGGCCAATGCCAACTACTTCACCGTCGACGGTGTCAGCGCCAACATTGGCATAACTGCCGGCTCTAATAACGGTCAGAGCGTTTCCGGAACGATCCCGGGTTTTAGCGTCTCAGGAAGTACGAGCAATCTGGTTTCGGTTGACGCGTTGCAGGAGTTTAAGATTCTGACGTCGACCTTTGCCGCCGAGTTTGGACGCTCACCGGGCGGTCAGATTCAGATCGTAACGCGTTCTGGCACGAACCGCTTCAGTGGGATGTTCTTTGAATACTTTCGCAACGATGCCCTGGACGCCACCGATTGGTTCGTCAACGCCAACCCGCAGTTGAAAAAGTCACCTCTGCGCCACAATGACTTCGGGGCTGTGGTCAGCGGTCCTCTCCTGTTGCCGCGCTTCGGTGAGGGTAAGTCGTGGTATGACGGGCGTAACCGAACTTTCTTCTTCTTCTCGTATGAAGGGCTTCGTCTGCGTCTACCGTTTTTTGCCGTTACTGATGTGCCCTCGCGCGCTGCTCGCCAGGCGGCTCCGGCGGCGATCAAGCCGTTGCTCGACGCCTTTCCGCTGCCAACCGGCGCGGACAGAGTAAATGGACTAGCTGACTTTGCCGCCACTTATGCGGATCCTTCAACTTTAAATGCGACGAGTTTGCGAATCGACCACGCCGTGAATAGCCGGCTTAACATTTTTGGCAGGTACAACCACGCGCCGTCATCATCTGAGCAGCGAGGAGCAAATCTTTCATCGCTGAACACTGTGAACTTCGTGCAAATTAAAACTCAGACATTTACCGTGGGTGGAACTTTCATGGTTTCGCCGCAGGTTAACAATGAAGTGCGGTTCAATTACAGCCGCAACCAGGGAACCAGTTTGTTCCAGCCAGATAATCTGGGCGGCGCAGTACCTCCAGGTGACGGCACTCTTTTTCCGGCCCCGTTCTCATCAGGGAACGCGCTGATTTTTTTCCAGATCGCGCAAGGCGGCAGAAACGCTCTGCTGACCGTGGGCAGCCTCTCAAATAACCTGCAACGCCAGATCAACCTGGTAAATAATCTCTCGATTCTTAAAGGCCCACACCAGCTGAAATTTGGCGTCGACTATCGGCGGATGTCGCCGGTGTATGTGCAGAGAGAATATGGGCAGACAATTTCGTTCACCGGCGTGTTGGGAGCAACAGGACTCGCGTCGCCGGGAACGGTTTTGTCAGGCATCGCCCAGGTAGCTGTGGCCGCCGCGCAGGATTCGAACACGGCATTCTTTACTAATTTTTCGGCGTATGGCCAGGATACGTGGAAGGTTACTCCGCGCCTGACGTTGACGTATGGCTTGCGTTGGGACGTCAATCCTCCGCCGCACGCGGAAAAACCTTTGATCACCGCGACGGGGCTGGATAATCCGGCAACGTTTGCTCTGGCGCCCGTGGGCACGCCCCTCTACGAAACAAAATACGGAAACTTTGCGCCTCGCGTAGGACTCGCGTATCAACTTTCGCGCAATCCGGGTTGGGAAACGATCGTGCGTGGCGGCTTTGGCGTTTTTTACGATTTCGGAACCGGGCACATTGGAAACGCCCTTAACAGCTTTCCTTATTCGAGATCAAAGACGACGACACTGACGCCATATCCTCTGAGTGCTACGGTCGCGACCCCGCCACCTTTCAGCCTGGATCAAACCTTCACCAACCGGATCTTCGTTGCCGATCCCAATCTCGAACTTCCACGGACTTACCAATGGAACATCACTGTTGACCAGTCGCTCGGAGCCAGCCAGATGGTCAGTGCCGCGTATGTTGGTGCAAAGGGCCGCCGGCTGCTGAGATTCGAGGAATACGCAAATCCGAATCCAAAGTTCAACTTTGTAGATGTAATGAGGAATACCGCGAGCTCGGATTACCAGTCGTTTCAGTTTCAATTCCAACGGCGGCTCTCAAAGGGTCTTCAAGCGCTGGTTTCATATACCCTGGGAAAATCGCTTGATAATGTCTCGAGTGATTCAGTTCTCCTGACACCGAACGAGAGGATCGATCCGCAGCGCGACCGAGGACCCTCAGACTTCGACGTTCGCCATCTGCTCTCTGGCGCGGTGACCTACAACCTACCGGCGCCGGCCTGGGGCGCGGTCGGCAACGCCGTCCTGCGAGGTTGGGCGATCGATACGATCATAACTGCTCGTTCGGCGAGTCCCGTCAACGTCACCTACAGTCGTAACATTGGCTTCGGTACTTTTAGCTTCCGGCCGGATTTGGTTCCGGGGATTCCGCTTGACCTTGACGATCCAAGTGCTCCGGGCGGCCGACGCTTCAACAACGCTGTAGTCGTGATTCCTGGAAACACACGTCCGCAGGTCGGCCCGTTCCTACCACCAGTTGAGAATCGCCAGGGGACTTTAGGACGCAATGCCCTCCGCGGATTTCCACTTCATCAAGTCGACTTTGCCTTGCGTCGTGAATTCGGCCTGAGTGAGCGCTGGAAACTTCAACTGAGAGGTGAAATGTTCAACCTGTTCAATCACCCAAATTTCGCAGATCCGAGTGGCGTCCTCCTATCCGGCAATAGTGCAAACACCGCTTTCGGAAAATCGCCATCGATGTTTGGAAGAAGTCTGGGCAGCGGTGGCCTCCTGGGTGGTTTTAGTCCTCTGTATCAGATAGGTGGGCCTCGCTCGATTCAACTCGTACTCAAGCTTTCATTTTGAAAAACGGCGACTGAAGGTTCGCAAGCTGTAAAGCTGTCGATTCTTGCGATCGAGATTCCATTGTTCCGTTCATGTTGTTTCCCCGCGGAGGTTAGAGGTGAAAAGACGGTTCACTAACGGTTCCATTATGAGTTTCGCCAAGCGTTTGGTAATCAGCCTTACACTCGCAGCGATTTGCGTATCAGGGGTTGCCCGCGCGTTCGCCAGGCCCGTCGCGAAAGCCCAGCGCAATTTCGCCGTCGCGCCAAATGCGGCGACAGCTTTTGCGCACCAGGACGGCGGGCGGCCGATGACCGTGGACGACCTCCTCGGACGACAACGAATTAACGGAGTGGCTCTGTCTCCGGATGGCAACCTGGCGGCGGTGGTTATTGAACGGCCAAAGAAGCCCGGTGAGCTAAACGCCCGCGGCTTCCTTGGGGGTGCCGGACGTTCCGACGTGTGGCTTGTGCCTGCTAAGGGAGGCCCGCCGATCAATGTGACCCGTGGCGAGCGGGCCCATGCCGGATATTGGGAGCCGGTTTGGTCTCCGGATGGTAAGCGTTTAGCCATGCTTTCCACGAATGGTGGCGATAACGTCCGCTGTTATGTTTACGACTTGGTGCAGCGGCGCTTAAACCGGGTGACGGAAAATGGGGTGGATCTGGCACTCGGCGTTCAAGTGGGACAACAGAGACCCTCCACCGGAATGAACTGGTATGGTGGGAAAGCAGGCACGATGCAATGGCTGGATCCCACTCACGTACTGCTGGGAGTTTTGCCTGCTGGCGTCCGCCCCGCGCCGTTGGACGAGTCGGAACTCACATCTCAGATTGCCAATAAGGCACTGGCCGCAGTGAAGCATGGTCAGGGAGTGACGGCCAATGTAATGACCAGCGGAGAAGGCCAGCGCGTGGAACCGCCGAGTTCAGCAGTGGCCCTGACCCTGCTTGATACTGTGACACAAAACCACCGCGTCATATCGAAAATTCCCTTAACCGAAATCCGGCTCTCGCAAAGAGTGGTGTCGGTTTCTCCAACACGACAATACGCAGCGATCATGGCGACCTATCCGCTTTCGGGAGTTCGCGCGGGTCGCCAGTTATCCAATTCCGATCCTCGTGTCTTAAGGCTGGGCGTAATTGAATTTAAGGAGCGCCAGGCCATCCACTGGCTCGATAATGTGAGGCCGGTGACCTTTGGCCTCAGCGAAATTACCGCGCCGATTAGATGGGCGGCCACAGGCTCAGTTTTCGCTTCCATCGGTGTGCTCGACGGCCCGGAGAGTATCGAAGCAAAAGCCTTCACAGTTAATTTTGACAAAGGAAGGGTACCGGACGTAAAGGCAGTTGCGCGTGGCGCCGACGCTGCAGGTTCTGATCGTGTTTTGCTACCGGAAGATGTTCAATGGGCCAACCCGGATCACCTGCTGATTTACGCCTACACGGTAGCCCGGTCTGACTTGCAGGCTGAAAGCGTGGCCCGGAGTGTCAGAGGTTTTGGGTTCGACAATACGGTTGATTCTGCGCGGCGTGACTGGTGGGTCATTTCGAGTGCTGGCCCGGCTCGCAATCTTACCCGCGAAATGACCCAGGCGCCCCGCCGACTCTTCCCCACGCGGTCAGGGTTAATGCTGGGGAGTGGGGGCGGAAAGCTTTGGACCATTGATTTTGTCGGCGGCACGATCAGCGCACTGGCAAGTCCAAACATTCCCATTGCGGCCATAGTGTGGCCGGAAGCTGATGCGGCGCGGAATACTCCGGTCGATACCCTGCTCATCTCATCGCCCTCGAACGCAGGGGCGGATCTTTATCGAGTAGATTTGAGCGGTAGCCGGAACAGCTCGCGTCGCATTGGAACGATGCCTAATAACGCCACCTACCGAGACTACTCGGATCGGAGTGGCGCTGTTGCGTACGTCACCCCGGACACCCGTCTCTGCGTCGTTCAGGAAGGGCGTGATACGCCGGTGACGCTGGTTTCTTTGAACCGCGAAATGGACAGCATTGCCAAACCGCAATATCGCTTTTTTGATTATCGGAGCACGGACGGGAAAACGCTCAAAGGCGCTTTGCTTCTGCCTCACGGTTACGTGACCGGTAAAAGCTACCCGATGGTTCTCATTGTGTACGGCGGCAGTGTCGCCCCTACCGGCGACTGGGCGAGCCCTTATAGGGTTTCGGGTTTCCCGGAGCCCCTGCTGATAGCCAGCAGAGGTTACGCGGTACTTATACCGAGTGTGCCTCTTCAGCCGATGGGTGTAGCCAGCGATCCCATGCTGGAGCTCGATAAGGGAGTAAAGCCAGCAATTGATAAGGTCGTCGAGATGGGCGTTGCCGATGCTAACCGGGTTGCCGTATTCGGGCACAGTTATGGCGGCTATACCGTCTACGGGCTTATCACACAAACGCAAACGTTTAAGGCTGCCGTGGCCTTCGCGGGAATAACCGACCTCGTCTCAATGTACGGGCGCTTCGATTCCCGCTACCGTTTTAGTAGCACTGTGAATCCGCTCTCGGCGCCGGCAGCGGTCGAGGCTCAGCAGTCGCGGATGGGCGTTCCCCCCTGGGAAGACCCGGAGCGTTATGTGCGGAACAGTCCGTTTTTTCACGCCGATCGGGTTAAGACACCGGTTCTCATGATTCATGGTGATCTCGACTCGATCTCGATGACGCAGGCAGAACAATTCTTTGTGGCGCTGAATCGGTTGAACAAGCGGTCAAAACTCGTCCGCTATCTTGGCGAAGGTCACGGCATCGACTCTCCCCAAAATGTTCGCGACTTTTGGCAGCACGTATTTTCATGGTTCGAAGAGTTCCTCCTGAAGCCAGAGAAGGCCGACACCGCTAAGCAGTAAGTTCAAAAACCGTCGGAAGCGGCGTGGGCAATTTGGGCCGGCCCAACTCGAAGTCAACAACCTGGCGACCAGACCGTCGTTGTCAGACCTGCGATTTTTGCCATTCTGGTTCCGCATATCGGGCAAGGTTGAGAACCGCAAATCAAGCCTGACCCTTTTTGTCTTATTCTGCCACCAGCAATCTTGTCCCACCGATGATATAAACCCCTCTGCGGCGGAGTCTCAACCAATGAAAGGCGAATTAAGTTTGGATTTCGACGAAATCTATAACGAAGTCGCTGCCGGAGTGTACCGCTATCTGCGGCGGCTGACCGGCTCGCGCGCACGCGCAGAGGATATTTTGCAAGAGACTTTCATCAGGTTGCATGCGCAATTGAACGCCGGTGTCACGATCTCGCATCCGCGCGCCTGGCTGTTTCAGGTGGCCACGAACCTTTCCAAAGATGAACAGCGCCACGCGATTCGCGCCGCCGTCCGTGAAGAAAATTATTCGGCTCAGGCCGGCAACGTGGTCCTCGATTTTCCGGCGCAAATCGAGACCCAGCAGATTGTCAGGCGCGCCCTTGAGGAATTGACGCCGCGCATGCGCCAGCTGCTGTTGTTGTTTTCCGAAGGCTTCACTTATCGCGAGATTTCTGAAATTGCCGGTGTCGAGCCCGCTTATGTCGGCGTCTTGTTGCAAAGAGGGCGCGCCGCTTTCAAAAAGCATTACGAACATGAGCAGGAACTGAAAGTTGGAGAACGATACAAACCAAATTCACTGTGAAGACGAGTTGACGTTGCAGCGTTTGCTCGATCAGGAACTGGATGCCGATGCCAGCGAGCTGGTCTTCCATCACCTGCAAGGCTGTCCCTGCTGTGGGTCAGTCCTTCATGAGTTGAAGGAAACGAAGGCCCTGTGTGAAGGACAACTCGGGCTCGAAGATGAATCCGAAGTTCCGTTTTCCACCGCCGCGCTGGCGCGCGTACGCGGCGCCATTAAGAGCTCCGTCAAAGATCCGATGGCCGGCAATGGGCACGAGAACCTGCTTCGGCCCGCGGGAGATTCGCTGACGCCTGTATCTATCCCGATCAATCAGACAACTAATAAGCGCGCGTGGTGGCAGTCGATCAATTTCATTTCTCTTCTGCAACCCAGAGTGGTGACCGCGGTTGCTGCAATTTTGCTGATCGCCGGATTGCTGATTTGGTTGCGCCCGCCGGCCACCGTTTCGGCGGCTGAGCTGCTGGCGAAGTCCACCGCCGCCGATGAAGCCATCACCACGCATGCCGGTCAGGTGCTGCGACGAACAATTAGCCTGCAGACCCGCGTCGGGCAGAGCATGAGTTTTCCGGAAACCGGTCAGACGATCCTGACGCGGCGCATTGAGATCTGGCAAGCGGCCGACAAGGGCCTGGCTGCGCGGCGGTTATTCGATGAAAAGAACCACTTGCTGGCCGGTGAATGGCGAAAGACGGATGGCTCGCGTGTCGTTTATCACGAAGGCGACCAGCCGCAAATTCAACCTGCCGCCGATCGCCAACCGCAGGCGCTGTTGTCGCCCGGCAATGTCTGGCTGCTGAATGTATCGGCGAAAGATTTCACCTCGTTGGTTGGAAGCGGCGATTCGGCGCAGGTTATGCAAACGGAAGGCGCCTATGTCATCGACTACAGCGCACCGAACGCCGCGGCATCCGCCGGACTCGTCAAAGCTGTGCTCGTGCTGAGCAAAGCGGACCTGCATACAATCGAACAGACACTGGTCGTGAACTCAGCCACCGATCGGTCGCAATTCATTCAATACAAGTTTTCCGAAACCAGCTTCGAACGCCGCACACCGAATTCAGTGGCGCCTGCTGTTTTTGAGCCTGATCCAGCGGTTCTGGCCGGAGTGAAGACCAAAAGTGGAAACGCTGCGCTCCTCACTGAACCGTTATCGCCGATAACTGCGCCGGCTACGATTCCGGCCACCCCCGCCGCTTCGGCCGAACTGGAAGTCGAAGTGCTGGAAAAACTCAATCGCGTAAGCGCGCTTCAAGGCGAGCAAGTCAGCTTAACGCGCGCTGACGGCAAACTGCTGATCACCGGCGTAGTCGAAACGAACGACCGTAAGAATGAAATTCTGCGCGCGCTGAGCGACGTCTCTCAAAATCCGGCAGTGAGAATTGATTTGAGTACCGTCGCTGAAGCGCAGCAGCGTCAAAAGCAAACCAGCCACAACATCATCGTTGAGAATGTTGAAGTGGCCGAGAACAGCCTGCCGGTTGATGCCGAACTCCGCAGCTATTTTTCACGCCGCGGGCTGGCCGGCGAGCAGTTGGAGAAAGAGATTGAACAGTTCTCGCGCCGGATGCTGGGACATTCGTCGCGCGCGCGCTCACACGCGCTGGCGCTAAAGCAGATTGCCGAGAGATTCTCCACGGCAGAGATCGAAGCGATGGACGCCGATGCGCGCACGCGCTGGCGAGCATTGATGAGCGAGCACGCGAGACTCTTTCGCCACGAACTCGAGGAGGTGCGCCAGGCATTGGCGCCCATATTTCCCTCAGCCAGCGCGGGCGGGGGCAATGCCGGCATGAACATTGGTAGCGATCAGGATCTGGCGCGGGCGGCCAAGCAACTGTTCGAACTTGCAGCATCGGCGGATAACGGATTGCGCCGGTCCTTGTCACTATCAGCCGAACGCACGAACGCGCCGGTGAGATCAATGCAGTTCTGGAATTCATTCAAAGATGCCGAAGCTCTGGCGGAAAATATCAGCCGGCAGTGACCTGGCCTCTCGATTTGCGCCACCTCTGAGGTTAGGAAACGCGGCTTGCCCACGTCTCAGGGTGCATTGGTTTCAAGGAGCGGGGGCAAGCCCGGCAACCAGAGAGAATTTTTCAGGAGAGTGATTGTTTCTTCATTCAAGGCCTTTCAGTCGAGATGCTCTTAAAGGAGAGACTCCAATGAATCATCGTTCCGCGTCGACTTTCGCATTTCGTCTCATTCAACTCTTTGCCCTTAGCTCTTTGCTCTTTGCGTCCACCTTCGCACAGAGCTCAACCGCGACCTTAAGTGGTCACATCACCGATGAAAACGGCGGCCTGGTGCCAGGCTGCACTGTCACGCTGCTGAATGATGCGACCTCACTGAAACGCGAGACGAGTACCAACGACAGCGGCTTTTTCACCGTCCCGTTGCTGCCGCCGGGAACATATCGCCTGACCGCCTCGCGCGACGGATTTAAAACGGTCGAAGTACGCGACATCACCCTCAATGTTAATGATGAACGATCGCTGCGAATTCAGATGAAGGTGGGCGCGGTGACGGAAGTGGTCGATGTAACCAGCGAACAGTCGTTAATTGACGATTCGGCGGCAGTGGCTACGGTAGTGAACCGGCAGTTCGTTGCGAACCTGCCGCTGAATGGAAGAAGTTTTCAGTCGCTGATTACTCTATCGCCGGGTGTGGTATTGACGAAAGCTGAGAACTTCGAGAACGGTCAGTTTTCGGTTAACGGACAGCGTCCTAATGCTAACTATTTTACCGTCGACGGGGTTAGCGCAAACATTGGCGCGCCGACCGGTATGTTGCCCGGCCAAAACGGTGGCGGCTCGCTTCCGGGTCTCACGACTTTTGGCGGCACTAATAACCTGGTTTCTGTCGACGCGTTACAGGAATTCAAAATCCTGACGTCCACCTATGCTCCTGAGTACGGACGCACGCCCGGGGGCCAGGTCTCTTTAGCAACCCGATCGGGCACAAATGACTTTCACGGCTCGTTCTTCAACTATTTTCGTAATGATGCATTGGACGCTAATGACTGGTTCGCTAACAGCCGTAGTCTGAAGCGGCCCGCGCTCCGGCAAAATTGGTTTGGCGGCGTTCTCGGTGGCCCAGTCCTGCTGCCGCGCTTTGGCGAAGGCGGCAGCCAACCGGGGTACAACGGCCATAATCACACTTTCTTCTTTTTCTCATATGAAGGCCTGCGTCTTCGCCAACCCCTGGTCGGTATTACCTCCGTGCCTTCGAGGGCTGCTCGGGCAGCGGCGGCAGCCTTGCCCGCCGTGCAACAGTTGTTGAATGCGTTTCCGCTACCCACCGGAGCTGACCAGCCGAGTGGTCTCGCGGAGTTCGCAGCCAGCTTTTCCAATCCCAGCAAACTCAACGCAACCAGCTTACGAATTGACCATATCTTCAGCGAAAAGCTTTCAGTGTTTGGACGCTACAATGACGCTCCGTCAGAAACCGCGACCCGCAGCGGCGACGGTATCAGGAGCCTGAACACGGTTCGTCATCTGCGCATCGGCACACGCACGTTTACGATGGGCGCAACTTTTTCGCTCAACTCTTCGCTGCTGAATGATTTGCGATTTAACTATAGCCGCAACAGTAATGGCGGATTGTTTGAGCTGGACAGTTTTGGCGGCGCGATTCCGCCACCTGAATCGCTTCTGTTTCCCACCGTCGCTTCACCCGCGATTGGGGCGCTAATTGTAAACATAAACCCCTCGGCTAATGTGAGTCTGTTCTGGGGAAACGCAACCCAAAACGCTCAACGACAGTGGAACCTTGTCGATACTCTTTCGATGAATCGCGGCTCGCATCAGATCAAATTTGGCGTCGACTATCGCCGCCTATCCCCGATCCTTTCTCCGTTCGTTTATCAGCAGCAGGTATCTTTTAACGGCATTACGAATACTACGAACGGCGCTCTCTCGGGCAGAACGCAAAGTGTCAACGTACAGAACAACATTGGTCCACAATATCCCATCGTCACCAACTTGTCGGTTTACGGGCAAGACGTTTGGAAAGCGACTCGCCGCTTGACGCTTACATATGGGTTACGCTGGGAAGTGAATCCGCCGCCCCATGAAGCAAATGGCAATGAGCCCTATGCGCTAAATGCCGTGGTGGCGCCTAATAATCTAACGCTCGCTCCGAGAGGAACAGCTCTGTGGAAGACCACCTACAATAATTTTGCGCCGCGAATCGGCGCCGCCTATGCGCTCGTTAAGACGCCCGGTCGGGAAACAGTTTTACGCGGCGGCTTCGGCGTTTTTTACGATCTGGGTACGGGTTCCATCATCAACGCTTACGTGGGTGAATGGCCATTTCAAGCGAGTCGCACGACCACCAACCTTCCCTTTCCGGTGCCTGCGGCGAACGCGGCGCCGCCAACGATCAATGTTAACCCGCCAGCCACTACGCCAATTGTGCTGTTCGATCCCCATCTCGAACTGCCTTACACCCTGCAGTGGAATACAGCGCTTGAACAATCAATCGGCAGGTATCAGACACTCTCTGTTTCTTACGTGGGGGCCGCCGGACGGCGATTGTTGAGACAGGAAGTCATCAGATTCGGAACGGTTACCTTCGTCAATCCAAACTTCAACAGCAGCGTGTCTCTGACTACGAATAGCGCTGAGTCAGAATACCGGGCGCTGCAAATTCAATTTGAGCGTCGATTGTCGAAAGGGTTACAGGCGATTGCTTCCTATACCTGGGCCAAATCTGTCGACACGGCCTCGAATGATACGAGCCAGTTCAGCACCCCACTGGCGCTCACTAACTTGAGCAGGGATCGGGCACCTTCCGATTTTGACGTGCGCCACACAATTTCGGCGGCGATAGTTTATGACCTGCCTGCGCCTAACTTTGGAGGCGTGGGAAACGCGATTTTCAGGAATTGGGGTGTTGATGCCACGTTCAATGCCAGATCGGCGACACCTCTGAATATTGTCACCGGAATGTTTACAACCACGTATGGTCTCAATTTCTTTCGGCCAAATCTTGTAGCCGGAGTGCCAACTTATCTGTTTGACTCAACGCTTCCCGGCGGAAAACGGATTAACCCGGCGGCCTTCTCAATTCCACCACTGGGAGAGAACGGAGATTTCCCCCGCAACTCGCTTCGCGGATTTGCCTTGTGGCAGATGGATCTGTCGCTTCGCCGTCAATTCATGTTAAAGGAGCGGCTAAAATTACAGTTCAGGGCCGATATCTTCAATATTCTCAACCACCCGAATTTCGGAGATCCGACGTTCAACGATCTCACCTTTGGAACCTTTGTGCAGGCGAGTAACTTCTTTTCTCCTCCCAGCGCCAATTTTGGCCGATCAACTACGATGCTCGGCCGGCGCTTGGGGGCGGGCGGAAATTCAGGAGGCTTCAATCCTCTCTACCAGGTCGGAGGGCCGCGCTCAATTCAACTGTCGCTGAGGTTGATGTTCTAGCCACCGTCGAGCCGACACCCGTGAGTAGCCAAGGCAATTAACCCCATGCTGATAAGAACCTGGATCCTGCTGTTTGTATTCGGTATAGCGGCCAAGGGACAGGCGCTCAATACCGTGCCGGGATTTGATCCCACGCCCATTTCTATTTCCCCAATCTCTACCAATGATTCTCGGCTCATCACGCCGCAGGACCTGGTTTCGATGCGAGATTTTGTCGGCGCGCGCATCTCTCCCAATGGCAAACATGTTGCATTCGTGGTGACGCAGCCGGTGCTGGAGACAAACAGTTATCGCTCAGGACTCTTCGTAGTCGCCACTGAACCCGGCGCGGTACCAACGAATCTTGGCACTGTCGGACCTCCTCGTTGGGACGACTATGGGCAGGTTGGCGGTGCGCCACAATGGTCGCCTGATAGCCGGTCAATTACGTACCTGACCAGCAAGTCCGGAACGTTACAAATCTGGAAATGGCGTCTGATCGAGGGAGAACCGCAGCAACTGACTCGTAACGGCGGTGACGTTCAGGAGTACGAATGGTCAGCGGACGGCACCAAGATCGTTTTTGTCAGGCGCGACGCCGCGGACGTCGAACAAGCAAAGGCAAAGGCCGAGGAAGGAATACTGTGGGACGGATCAATTCAGGCGTCGCGTGGTAAGCCCGTGATGAATTGGGTGCTGGACTCGCTGCCCAGGAAAACGCACCTTTGGATCTATGAATTAGAAACGGAAACAGAAAGAGAAGCGACGGCGAACGAAGAGGCCACTTATAAACAATCGCACGCACCGCTCAATGGCATTCCTTTCAGCCGCTACAAGGTTGCGCCCGACAAGAGCGCAGTTGCTTATTCAACGACTATCTTCGATGCGAAGAAATACAAATATCAGGCGGTCGTTCTCAATTTGCAGCGAAAGAGCGAGTCCGCTGTTTCCCAGCTGACCCCGCTCATGCCTGCCCCTCTCTACTATATTCAGGATTTTTGGTGGAAAGGCGACAGTCAGGAGATCTATTTCAATCAAGCCGTCGGAGCTAAATCCAACTTGTACGCCGTGCCGGTAACAGGGGGGCCACAGCGCGACATTACTAAAACTGAAGATCTCATTCATACCTGCTCGTTTGACCAAGCCAAAATCCTGGCGGCGTGCATTCGCGAGAATGCAACTACACCTCCCGAACTCGTGCGGGTAGATACGCGTGATGGATCAGTCCTTCTACTGGCTCAAATTAATCCGGAGTTTCGAAACATAAAACTAAGCCCGGCGACGAAACGGGAGTGGACAAATAAGTACGGCGATCCGGCCTTTGGACACCTCATCAAGCCAATTGATTATCAACCCGGCAAGCGTTATCCGCTGATCGTGACTACCTACCGTAGCAAGGGGTTCCTCAAGGGCGGTGTCGGTGATGAGTATCCAGTTCAGCTGTTCGCAGCCAATGGCTTTGCTGTGCTCAGCTTCGACGCTTCCACCAATCGCCCCGACGACGATGATTTCAACACCAACATGCTCAGATGGAACTCGCCACTGGCGACGCTCGATCTGGCAATTAAACAGTTGGACGATCTGGGCATTACCGATCCCAACCGCCGAGCGATAACGGGGCTGAGCTATGGCGCCGATATTACCGAATTCGTCATCACGCATTCTGATCTGTTTCAGGCGGCGGCAACCAGCGGCGCCAGCGGGCGTGATCCGTTGTTCTATTATTTATCGGGCAATGGCGGAGCGAAGTTATTTAAGACCTGGGTGGGTGGATGGCCCGGGGGCGCCGCTGCTCCGAGATGGCGAGAACTATCCCCGGCATTGAACGCTGAGAAGACGCAGGCCGCGCTCTTAATTAACGCCACCGAAAGAGAATACCTGGGCGGGTTGCAGCTTTATACCGCATTAAAAGAACTCCGGAAACCAGTTGAACTGGTTATTTATCCGGACGAAGGGCACGTCAAAAACCAGCCGAAGCACCGCTACCAGATCTACCTGCGGAATCTGGACTGGTTTAAGTTCTGGCTCCAGAATTCGGAAGACCCGGATCCTGCGAAAAAGCAACAATACGAACGCTGGCGGGCGATGCGTGCCAATTCACAAACTAAATTCTAATAAAAACGCGCGAGAGGTCTTTGTCGGCGGAAGACAGCTAACACGCGATCACCCACATCCGCGAGTGCAGCGAGCTTTGGAGTGCGCTGACTTGTCAGCGCTTTGTATCAGAAACGCCGAGCCGTAGCGAGGTGGATCCGGTCGCGATCGCTCCCGGTACTCACACTTCATGAAAGCGGCGACAAGTCGCCGCACTCCAAACGCCGGCGCTCCGGACTTATTCGAAATTTTTCCACCCTTAGCAAATTTTTCCGTTTAGATTCAGCAGTCGGCAAGCAACTTGGTATTAGCAACACTTAACTTTTGGTAAGCCGCAAACGCATCTACTTTATGCTGAGGCTAAAGAGACTGGCCGCCAGGTCCAACCACGAAGCGATCTTCGTGGAGCGTTATCAAAAGCTCTTCAGCTGGCTGCTGCATTTGACTGACGGCAATCGCGAACTGGCCGAAGACCTGGTCCAGGATGCTTTCATTCAGTTTACCTTTAGACGTCCCGACCTCTCGTCGATTGAAAACCTCGATAATTACCTATATGGATTGGTGAGAAACCTGCACCTGTCACAGGTGCGCCGGTCCACTAACAATCGCCTGCAACCACTGGAAGTCCTTGATTACGATTCCAGCGAGCTCGGGTTGCGAATGACCGATCCGCGCGATCAGATTCGCGTCCAGGATGAGCTGCGACGCATCTGTCACTACGCCTGCGCGCGGAAACAATCATCCTGGGCCGGATCGGTTTTGATCCTGCGGTTTTTTCACGGCTATTACCCGTCCGAGATCTCAAAGGTTTTACGCAATTCGCGACAGTCGGTTGATGTTCTGCTGAAGCGTGCCCGAAATGAGATTAAGCATTATCTTCAAAGTCCCAGACCGGAAGCCCTGCTCAGAGATAGTTCAACGTTCCCGCTGGGCAATACGGGCTTTGCCCGCGCCACCGACGATTTCCTGATCGAACTGCGGGAGATGATTTTGGGTTTCAATGGTGGTGCGTGCATAACGCGCAAGCGAATCGAGCGGCTTTATCTTTCCGGCAAGACCGAAGAGATGTCGCGCCCGGAACTGGCCCACCTCGTCAGTTGCGAGAGTTGTCTCGACATCGTGAACAAGCACCTCGGTTTAGTGAAACTGGCAGACCGGTATCCAACTGAAACTCTGCGCCGCAATTCCGGGAAAAAGGACGACGGGAACGGCGGCAACAGCGGCGGCGGATCGCCTACTGGAGATCTCGGCCGAACGCGGCGGCGGGCCAAAGCAGTTTTTGAACACCGGCCGCAGGAACTGCATATTGCGGTCAACGGTTACGTGCTCGGCTCGCAAAAAATAAATTCCAAACTCAGCGAACAAACCCTGGAAGTAAACCTCTCTGAATCGATTGGTTTCGTCGAAGTGTTCAGCGAGCAGCAGCTCCGGCTTTTGTTCAGTTGCATTGAGCCTCCGCCCGCGGGCCCGCACGAGCTAACCGAACAAATCGAGTTAAGCGATGGCCGCCGGCTGGAGTTGACGCTGAGATTTCGGATCCCGTGGCCGTCGTTGCATGTCGCCTACATCGATCCAACCTTTGACGAGATGGACGTGAGCGCCGTCGAAGGGTTCGAGCAAGATCCGGCGGGGACACAACCTCTTGATGAGAGCGAACCTGAAACCGCTTCGCCGCCTGAGTCAAGTCACTCGCGTTTCTCGCACTCGAGATGGCCCACACTTCCTGGGTGGAACTTCTGGCTCCGGCCGGAAGCAATTACCGCCATGGTCGCGCTTGTGATCTTAACGGCCTTAATCTTTGTCAATCGTTCCAGCCCACCTCCGTCTGCGCAACAGATCCTGCGCCAGTCGGTAATGAACGAGCAGGCGCAATTTGCGCGCACCGATCAGATTCTCCACCGTACGATCCTACTTGATGAAAAAGCACCATCAGGCGAAGTCCTTTCACATCGCAGGATTGAGGTGTGGCACAGCGCCGAGAACGGAATCACGGCCCGGCGAATCTACGACGGCGGAAATCAGTTGATCGCCGGCGACTGGCGGCGGGCAGACGGCGTGGAAACTCTCTACGCTCACGGCGCGAGGCCGCAAATTCAATTGCGGCCGGATAAACGCCCGACTTTTACGGTTAGCTTTGAGAATGCCTGGCAGATAGACCTAACAGCGCAGGATTTTTCCACCCTCGCCAGGGAAGCAACACTTGAGCTCGATGAATCCGGGAAAACTTATTTGGTGCGATATCGCTCCGGAACGGGCGAAGGGCTGGTGCACGGATCGCTGGTTCTGAGCCGCCCGGATTTACGAGCGATAGAGCAGCAGCTGGTGATCCGTCACGCTGGTCAGGAGCGGACCTATTCATACCGCGAAGCAAATTACGAAAGCCACGCGAAGAGCGCGATCGCCCCAAAAGTGTTCGAGCCCGAAGCGGACCTGCTCGGAAAGGACAGCTTGACACGCCCGCGTGGGGCCGCGGAGAAGCTCGTCGCGCCGCCGCGTCCCCCTCTCTCGGCATCGCTCGCCGTCGCCACCCCTGCCCTTGAAGTGGAAGCGCTGCGTTTGTTGCATCTGGCGGGCGCGGACATGGGCGAGCAGGTGACCCTAACTCATCTGCCAGACGGCAGACTGAATGTGGAAGCGCTGGTCGAAACCGACCACCGCAAGCTTCAAATTCTTAGCGCTCTCAGTTCACTAAAAGATAATCCTGCGGTAAGAATCGATGTCAGCACTGTCGCCGAAGCTCTTCGACGAAAGCCCCAGATTAAGGAATCGACCGCAGCGATCGACGTTTCAGATCTGACCGCTGTAACCAATACCATTCCGGTCGAGGCCGAGCTGCGCGCGTTTTTCAGCAATCGCGGACTCGCTAACGATAAGCTCGGCGCTCAGGTTCGTCAGTTTTCAACCCGGATAATTGTCCGTTCCCGGGACGTCTTGAATCACGCGTGGGCGCTCAGGCGACTAGGTGAAAGATTCTCTCCCGAGCAACTGCGAACCCTGGATACCGAGACGAAGACAAAATGGCTCGGCCTTGTGCGCACACATGCGTCGGCGTTGCAACAGGCCACCAGAAATTTGCGTCAGGAACTGGCGCCCATCTTCACCGGTGATAACGCCGCGGAGTACACGCTTAAAGATGAGGAAGACCTGGTGCGAAATATCGAACGGTTGTTTGCATTGTGTTTCGGAAATGATCAGGCGATTAACGCGGCCTTCGCCATCTCTCCCGACACGGACAAAGCCGAAGCGGTGAAGAGTTCAAAGTTCTGGCGGTCGCTGCGGGAAGCAGAGTCGCTGGCTGGGAAGATTGTGAATAGTCAGTAGTCAGTTGGTCCTGGGTCTTTGGGTCCGGGGTCTTTGGCCTTGGATCTTGGGTCAGATTTCTGATTTGTGGGAGAAATGACAATGAACCTTCAACACCTTTTTGCCCTTCGCGCTTTGAGCTTCGGAATGTTCTGCCTGCTGTCTTTACTCATCACTCACTACTCATTACGCCTCACGGCTTCCGCACAAACCGCAACGGCGACCCTCAGAGGAACCGTTGTCGATCAAAACGGGGCGGTGATTCCCGGCGCGACTATCATCGTGACTAACACAGCCACCGGCCTGAGCCGGGAAACAACCTCCAATGACGAAGGCAATTTCACCATTCCTCTGCTGCCGCCGAGCAGTTATTCCCTAACAGCCAGGCACGAAGGTTTCTATGTGCTGAGAATCTCCCAGATTGTTCTGAATGTGAGCGACGACAAGGCCCTGAAAATCCAATTGAAAGTTGGGGACGTCAATGAAACTGTAAATGTGACCAGCGAGCCGCCCTTGATTAGTGAATCCCCTGCTGTCGGCGTTTTAGTGGATCGGCGTTTTGTCGAGAACCTGCCGCTGAACGGAAGAAGTTTTCAGTCGTTAATCAATTTGACTCCGGGTGTCGTGCTTACAAGAGCCAATTCCGACAGTCCCGGACAGTTCTCGGTGAATGGACAGCGCAGCAATGCCAACTATTTCATGATTGACGGTGTGGGTGCGAATATTGGCGTCAGCCCCGGGACCAATGTGGGTGTGCAATCGGCGGGCACCACGCCCGGTCTGTCCGCCACCGGCGGCACGAACAATCTGGTTTCGATTGACGCCCTCCAGGAATTCAAGATTCTGAGTTCGAGTTTTTCGCCCGAATTTGGCCGGACTCCAGGCGCGCAGGTGCAAATACTCACGCGATCGGGCACCAACGATTTTCACGGAACGATATTCGAGTACTTTCGCAACGAGAAACTCGACGCCAATGATTGGTTTGCTAATCGAATCGACAGCAAACGCGCGCCGCTTCGGCAAAATGATTTTGGCGGCGTGCTCGGTGGCCCGCTGCCCTTACCTCGTTTCGGGGAGGGAGGCCCTTCATTCACCAACGGCAAGGACCGTACATTCTTCTTCTTCTCGTACGAAGCGTTGCGACTCCGGCTGCCTAACACCGCTATCACGTCGGTCCCGTCACTGGCCATACGCAGCAGCGCGCTACCCGCCATTCAACCGCTTTTGAATGCGTTTCCGCGACCTAATGGGGGTGAGCTTGGAAATAACCTCGCCTCGTTCAATTCGACCTATTCAAACCCGTCGACTTTGGACGCTACCAGCATTCGCATCGATCACGCCATCAATCCTAAACTGACCATCTTTGGCCGGTACAATTATTCTCCATCAGAGGCGAATATTCGGGGTGGCAGTTTCAGTCTAAGCACGATCAGTAATAGCAACTACAAGACTCATACGTTAACTGGCGGCGTAACTGCTCTTTTCGGATCCGCCGCCAGTAACGATTTCCGCTTCAATTACAGCCGGAGCTCTGGCGAGTCAGTCTTCCTGGAGGACAACTTTGGTGGCGCGATTCCAATGCTGGATTCCCAGTTATATGCGAATCCGCTCGGCTCGACTGAGACCGGAAATTTCTTTGCTAGTTTTGGCGCCGGACTCGCGCTTCAAAAAGGCAGATTTGGGCTCGACGTGCAACGGCAGATTAATGTGGTCGATACGTTTTCAATCACCAAAGGTAATCACCAGCTCAAGTTTGGCGCCGATTATCGTCGTCTAAACCCTATTCAGGACCGCACCCGTTACTCGCTGCAGGGATCTTTCACCAACGTCACCACGGCCGCCACAACCGGACGGGCTTCACTCGCTCTGGTATCCGGTTTTTCCGGACCGCTCTTCCCTATCTTCAACAACCTCTCTTTATTTGTTCAGGACAGTTGGAAGGTTAACCAGAGACTCACCCTCACCTACGGTACCCGATGGGAATTCAACCCGCCCCCAACTGAGGCAAGTGGCAGGGACCCTTTTGCGCTTACCGGCCTGGCCAGTCCTGCGACCATTGTTTTTGCGGCCCAGGGGACTCCGCTTTACCAAACCACCTACGGCAATTTTGCGCCGCGGATCGGCTTGGCCTATCAACTAAGTCAACGCAACGGTTTCGAAAATATTCTCCGTGGGGGCTTTGGTGTTTTTTACGATATCGGAACAGGAGCGGTAGCGAATGCATTTGGAGTTTCGTATCCCTATTTTGTCCGTAAGACTATCAGTAACGCTGCTTTCCCGTTGGACGCCGCGAACGCGGCCCTGCCACCCCTGACTCCGCCTTTTAGTGTCGTGGGTGCGATGGATCCCAATTTCAAGTTGCCCTACACGCTGCAATGGAACGCCAGTCTCGAACAATCACTCGGTTCAAACCAGACAATAATTTTTACCTATGTGGGGGCGACGGGCCGGCGGCTGCTTAGACAGGAAGTCCTTTCCAATCCGAACGCGACTTTCAGTTCGATCCGGTTGACCAGGAACTCGGGCTTCTCGGATTATCACGCAGGCCAAATACAGTTTCAGCGGCGGCTGTCGCGCGGTTTGCAGGCGCTCGCCTCGTACACGTGGTCACATTCTCTCGATAATGTTTCCAGTGAAGTATCGGGCGAAGCTCCCGAGTTTCTGATTGATGTGACTCGTGAACGCGGGCCTTCCGACTTTGACGTGCGGCATTCATTCACCGGGGCCGCGTCCTACGATCTCCCATCACCCGCAGATAATTACCTGAAAGCTCTATTCGGTGGCTTTTCGCTGGACGCTATGTTCATAGCCCGAAGTGCCTTTCCGGTAAATGTGATCACCGGCGCCAACGCCATCCAGGGAAACGGTGTATCCCGACCGGATCTCGTTCCCAATGTCCCTCTTTACATTGACGATCCGCTGGCCCCCGGCGGCTGGAGAATCAATCGATCTGCTTTCACCATCCCAGTTGGCCGGCAAGGAACTCTGGGCCGCAATGCGTTGCACAACTTTCCCATGTGGCAGCTCGATATGTCGCTGCGACGACAGTTCAAACTCACAGAGCGCTGGAAACTTCAGCTGAGGGCCGAGGTATTCAATATCTTCAACCACCCGAATTTCATCATCGGAGATCTGGAGCGCCGGCTGAATAATCTGACTACCTTCGGAGTGGCTACCACCATGTTGGGCAGGGGTCTCGGCTCGGGAGGTTCGAGCGGTGGCTTCAATCCGCTCTACCAGGTCGGCGGGCCACGTTCGGTACAGCTGGCCGCGAAACTAACGTTTTAGCTTCACGGTTTTTTGAGTCAATCCACCAAATTTCCAACAAAGGGCAAAGATGAAAAGAGTTCAACCCACCATCAGCTTCGGGTCGTTGATCGCGCTTCTAACGATTGGGTCGTGCGCTTTGGCGCAGAGTGTGTCACGGTCGGCAGCCAAGAGTGTAAAACCGCATCCCGCCGAGCTCTCAATCGTAGTGGGACAGAACATCCAGGCAAGTAAGTCGTTTGCTGGAGATCCGCATAGCGAAATTCACGTGGCGACCAACCCGCGAAATCCGCTCAACCTGGTTGGCGGAGCCATGGTATGGAACCAAAAGAAAAACATGATGACCGTGATCGCCTATACCTCGTTTGACGGGGGCCAGAGCTGGACGCCCACGCTCACTTTTGATGATAATTATTTCCATTCTGATCCCGCGGCCGGATTCAGCCCTGACGGCACCGCTTTCTTCCTGCAAATCACCAATACCAGTGAGCGAGAGCCGAAATATTTTACGCACATCTATCGTTCGAAAGATGGCGGCAAGTCGTGGCTCGCACCCACTGTTTTGGATATGTACGACCGGCACTACATTGCCTTCAATCAAACTCAGGGAGAGCACAAGAATTGGCTCTTCATCAACGGAATGAGCTCCAGCGCGCTTGAATTTGGCCGGTCAAAAGATGGAGGTGCTACCTTTGATGAGAAGCGCAAGTTGGCCTCGCCACCTACCGGCAAGCGCGAGAGCGGCCTCGCGCCGATCCTGACTTTGTCGAATGGAAGAATCGTAATGCCGTTTCACTGGATCGCGACCGAGGGAATGTCTGAGGTTGAGGGCGTGCCCCGCAAGGCGCACGCCACGCTCAACGCGATAATCTCCGACAATGATGGTGATACTTTTTCCGATCCGATTACCATCGCCGATATGGGTATGGGCCACATGCTGAGGTCCAATCCGGGTCACTTCAGTTCGGCGGTCGATCAAAGTGATGGTCCTTTCAAAGATCGGGTCTATATCGTCTGGACCGATTCATATTTTTCCGGCGGCGCCGGCGTCTCGTCCAAAAAGGTTAACGGCTCAAACGTCCTGCTCAGCTATTCAGCGGACGGCGGCAAAACGTGGGCCAAACCTATTTTGATTAATGACGATGCCACGCAGGAAGCCGCGTACACCGCCGTCCATTTTCAACCCGTAGTCGCCGTTAATCGTGACGGCGTCGTCGGCGTAATGTGGTATGACCGGCGCGATAGCACCAATGGCATTGACTATACGACCCGCTTCACTGCTTCCCTGGATGGGGGCAATGTGTTTCTGCCCAGCGTTAAGGTGGCTGAGGCGCCCTTTGCTTACGATAAGTTTCAGAAGATGATCGTTTCGGCGCGTCCTTACGGCGGCGGTCAGCGGCCAATGAACCGCGCGTTTTGGGGCGGCACTCTGAGATTCGATCTGGGAGTCACTCAATTTGATCTGGCAGGCGGCCACACGGCCGGCATGGCGGCCGATGCATCCGGACGATTTCATCCGTTCTGGATCGATAATCGGACCGGAGTCTCTCAGATATGGACCGCGGCGGTCACCGTCAACGGTAAGGCGGTCCCCAACGGCAGCGCTGATTTGTCGTCGCTGCAGGATTTATCCGGAGACATCCTGTTGCAGCTTCGTAATCCGCGATTTGAGATTGCCTCGGGCAAGCTGGTAGTTGACGCGACCATTCAAAACGTTTCGACTACGACCATCAAGGCGCCCCTGAAGTTACGCGTCGTAGTGCTCGAAGCCACTTCAGGCGGAACCGCAAAGATTATGAATGCAGACAACGCGGTGAGCGGCATCGGCGCAATCTGGGACTTCACCGGTTTCGTAGGCGACAACCAATTGGCGCCAAATGAAACGTCTCGCGAGAAACCGCTGGAAATTCACGTTTCGAATGCACCCACTCTGACAACTGAAAGAATCACCGTTAATGGGTGGAGGGCACTGCAATTCGTACATCTCGAGGCAAGACTGCTCGGCAAAGTTGATACTGCGGCGACCATGAAGTAGCGGCCGCATCCGTTGGTTCCATCCCGCCATGGTTCAGCAGTGCTTGTTGACAAGGGTTTCAGCGGTTCGACGTTTAAGTCAACAAACCCCACCTTGACCTGGAATCAAAGTGTCGCCGACCGGTCATCCGCGCCGCCTTTGGCGACAGCTTCCTAAGATTCTCAACTAAGAGCTCTTCAGGCCGTATCCCTCCAATTCTAAGAATTCTTCGAAGAATTCCATTCTCAACAACTCTCGCACGCGAGCGCTATACGTTGGTTTGGCATGACCGTTGACAGGTACGTGGAAACCTGTATCAGCAAAACACCCGCTGCTGAAAACTCTGGGGAATCAAGGATCAGCTTAGCGGTCAACCATGAGTTAGGACGCCGTTCGAATGGAGATCGGCAGAGCCGAATCCTGAAAAGGCCGGCGGCGGCGGTTCGATTCCATCCCTGGCCACCATTCTTTTCAATGACTCACCAGGCCCGCCGCTAACCTAAAACTGAG
>Ga0111538_10002417_pt1 | contig 26210 bp, 12 predicted proteins | sample SoiMethybrSBSTD1_FD_79669 | JGI IMG/M metagenome (GOLD analysis project Ga0111538, IMG submission 79669) | Bulk soil microbial communities from a Populus tree surrounding site in Tennessee, USA - Soil MetaG P. TD hybrid SBSTD1 (version 2)... | ecosystem: Environmental > Terrestrial > Soil >...
AACGGGTATCCGCTCATCCGCGACTACGACACGTCGGTCGCGTTCGGCGGACCGATCAAACGCGACCGCCTGTGGTTCTTCTCGGCAGCGCGTGCCTGGCAGAAGGACGCGTGGAGCCGGCAGCAAGACCGCATCTGGGACAACGCGAACGCCGGTATCTGGGGCCAGAACTACCTGCCGGACCGGTCGTCGGGGCCGCTGACCCTGATCAACTGGACGCGCAACGCCAACACGCGCCTCACGGCTCAGGCGACGCAGAAGAACAAGATCAACTTCTTCTGGGATGAGGGATACACCTGCCAGGATCCGTGTGACGGCTCTGTGGCGCCATGGACGGCGCGAGACGGCTGGTGGTCGGGCCAGGTGCATCCGGCCCGGCTGGTCCAGGTGGGGTGGACGAATCCGCTGACCAACGTCATCCTGCTCGAAGCAGGGATGACGGCGAACCGGCAGCTCTACGACTTCTCGCAGCATCGCTACTACACGCCCAATCCGGACATTCCGCGCGTCGTCGAATTCGGAAGAACGGTTGGTGCGACTCCCGATTATCCCGTCCTCAACGGCACGGATTTCACCCTCTTCGGCGTGCCATCGGGACCGTGGTCCGACGGTATCGGCGGCGCGGCGGAGCAACGACAGCTCAATGACTGGCGGCCGCGCGCCTCGATCTCGTACGTCACCGGCGGGCACGCCGCCAAGTTCGGATATGACGGCGGCTACTTCGCGCAGACGCGGTCCAACAGAACCAACAGCAACCGCCTGGAGTACCGCTACGACTCGCCGGCGGTGGGCTGCTACAACGCAGCGGATCCGGCGGCGTCCACGTGCGGCAACACGAGCCTCTATTACCCGAACGATCCGTTCAACCAAGCGATGCGGCCCGTGCCCACCCGAGTCAAAATCAATACGGGCCCTTCCACGATCGATAACCGGGTGGCCTACAGCGGTTTCTACGCGCAGGACCAGTGGACGCTGAGGCGACTCACGCTGAGCGGCGGCCTCCGTTACGACCACGCGACCAGCGAATACCCGGAAACGTGCATTGGCGCCGACGGCAACAGCCTCGAGGCCGGCGGCAACGAACCCTATGTCCCCGTGCAGGTTGGCGGGTCGTTTGCGGGGCAGCGCAGTTGGTGCACCGCTGCCTCGAAGGGCGTCTCCTACCACAACGTCTCGCCGCGATGGGCCGTGGCGTGGGACCTGTTCGGCACCGGCAAAACGTCGGTCAAGTGGAACATGGGCAAGTTTCTGTCAGGTGCCGGGATCGCCGGCATCTATGCCGACGCCAACCCCGCCCAGCGAACCGTCAATACGTACACCCGTACCTGGACCGACGTGAACGGCAACCGCAGGGTGGACTGCGACCTGCTGAACTTCAACGAGCAGAACGTGCCCGGCGGGGATATCTGCGGCGGGCCGACCTCGGTCTTCACTGTTCCCGCGCAGGACTCTGTGCGGTATGGGCGTGACCCGGCGAGCCTCGACAGCGCTGGTACGCCAATCGGGCTGGCGACGACACAATGCGGGCGACGCGAGGCCGGCATCCCAGCGGACGTGCAGGCCTACTGTGACGTCTACGGTGACAGCCTGCTCGACGGGTGGAACAAGCGTCGCTCCGAGTGGCAGTTCGGACTCGGTATCCAGCACGAAGTCCTGCCGCGCACGTCTGCCGAGTTCACCTACAACCGCAGGAGCTACGCGAACCTGACGGTGACGGATACGCTCGGGATCGGGTGTGATCAATTCAACGGCCGCCTGGAGATGAGCGCGTGCCAGGACGGCTTCATGAACTTCACGTCACCGGACTACGGGTTCTTCAATGCCGTTGCGCCAAGGAATCCTGGCCTGCCGGGCGGCGGCGGATACACGATTCGCGGGCTCGCCAACCCGAATGCGACGCTCCCAGTGGGGCGGCCGTCCGCGGTGACGATCATGAACGAGCTCTCGTACGTGTCGAACTTCTTTGACACGAACTTCGTGTGGCGCGGCACCGACAAATGGGGCCTCCGCGGCTTGCGCGTCAACGGAGGGACCACTACGGGCCGGGCGGTGCGTGATCAGTGCGGCACGATGCTCGACGGTCCGGACGTCCGGCAGCACGATGGCACGACGCCCTCCTGCAACCCGTACACGCGATGGGAAACGAGCGTCAGGGGCACCGCGACCTACACGGTTCTGCCTGGGCGTACGTGGGGCGACGTTCTCGTGAGCACGGTGTTCCAGCGGCGGAACGGCCCAGAGCGGGCTGCGAACCACGCCTTCACCAAGGACCAGGTGACGTGGGAAGCGAGCAGCGCTGCTCGCGCGGCGGCGCCGTGCCCAGCCGGCGCGACGGCTGGCCAGGTCGGATGCTTCACGCCACAGGGCAACACCATTACGGCGACGAGCTATACGGTCAACATGCTCAATCCGGGTGAGCTGTACGGGCCCGGTTACACCATCTTCGACCTGAAGCTCGGGAAGAACATCCGGTTCTCAGGCAAGCGCCTCAACGTCGGCGTCGATATCTACAACCTGTTCAACAAGGAGCAGGTGCTGACGTACCAGGACAACTTCGACACGGTTGACAACCCGACGACGCCGGCCGTCGAGCAGTGGGGGCAGGCAACCTCGCTGCTGAGCCCGCGCTTCGTGCGTCTGTCGATACAGTTCGATTTCTGATGTAGGGATTTTGGAACGTTGATTCGTTGTTGATTTGAGATTGTTGATTCGTGATTTGAATCAGCAGTCAACAATCAACAACGAATCACCTCACACAGATCACCAATCAACAATCACGGCCAGGGCTGGCCTTCCGAAGCGCGTTGGCGCAACTCCTCGAGCCGTCGATTCACATAGGTCGCCCGCTCACGAGCGCTGTCGGCGGTGCGGCCGAGCGTGTCGTACAGATCCGCGAGCCTTCGATGAGCCTCCGCCCCGGCGCCGAGTGAAATCCCCGTGAGGTACTCCGTCACCGCTTCGTTCGGACGATTCGCAGCGACGAGCGCCTCCGCGAGCCGGAGCTGCCTCGCCGCGCTTCCGCGTTGCAATGCGATCGCCTCCCGCCAGAGATCGATCGCCCCGTTGAAGTCGCGCGCTCCCATGCGGACCTCGGCCTGAAATGTGAGTACCGCGACGCTTCGCACGCGTCGCTCGTTTTCAATCGCACGTGCCTGGAGCCGTTCGGCCTCCTCGAGACGCTGCTTTCCCTCGGCGGTCCTGCCAGCGCGAATCAACGCATCGGCCAGTGCGCGTATCGCGAGGGCGTTCGTTGGGTCGCTGCCGATCGCGCGCTCGAGAACCTCGATGGCCCGCGCGGGCCGCCCAGCCGTCAGATGCAATCGTCCGAGATCGACGAGCGTGTCGATCGCGTCCGGGTCGAGCATGAGTGAGACGAGGAGCTCCGCGAATCCTTCGGTGTCGCGGCCGTTCTCCACGTAGGCTCGGCTCAGCGTCTGATGGGCCGCAGCGTTGTTCGGGGTGATGGCGACGGCGTGCTCCAGCAGACCAACTGCGGTGTCGTAGCTCATATTCAGCTGCGCCAGCCTGGCGAGCGCGCGGTACAGCTCGCCACGCCCGACCAGCATGACGAGCCGATCCGCCATCGCGACCAGCGTGAGATCGGCCTGATCGGCACGCTGCCGTTTCTCCAGCGTCGTAGACAACCGCCAACGCAGTGCGCCGGCTTCCGGCAATTCGATGACGGCTTCGCGAAGCACATCCTCCGCGTCGGCCACGCGGCCGGACTCGTCAAGAGTACGAGCCAGTGCGACCCATGACCGCTCGTCCCGTGGATTCAGACGCACGGCATCACGCAGATGTTGAACGCTCCTGGTGATGGCCCCCTGAATCAGGTACGCCGTGCCGAGAATCCGGTGTGCCTCGGAAGAGTCATTGGCCCGCGCGGCGGCCGCCTCGAGTTGTTCAATGGACGCCGGAACCAGCCCCTGCCGCAGCGCGGCGATTCCGCGAGTCATTGGTTCCGACCGCGATGGGGAATCGGTGATCAACGGATCGCTGGCGAGTGCGGCACGCAACGCGGCAACGCCGCTGTCAAGCTCGCCCCGCAGGATGGATGAGAACCCACGCGCATAAGCGGCAGGCACGAACGCCATCGCGCCGCCCGCCTCGTCCCTGATGCCGTGGATGTCGATGAACGGTGCTTCGATACGTGGCCGCTTGCGCTGAATCAGCTCGCGTTCGACGTTCGTCAGCGTCTCGAGTGCACGTTCGATCTCCTGGGGCGTGGTCAGAGCGGACCTGTACGCGATCAGCCGATACGCGTTTTGCGGATCGGCTGGATCGAGCAGCCAGGCGTCGCGGAACTCGTCCGCGGCTTCATCCGACCGGGATATCGCCTGCAGGACGATCCCTCTCAACCGGTGAAAGGGGGCGCGCCGACGATCGATCAGAAGGATCTGATCGAGTTCGCTCAGTGCATCGGCGAAACGTCCGCGCTCTATGTACAGCGACGCCAGAAGCGTATGGACTTGCAGTTGCGTCTGGGTGTCAGCGGACGTCAGCCGCTGCCGCAGCCCGCGCTCCGCGTCGCTGATCTCGCTATCCCAGCGGGTGAGCGCCGTGGACATTGCCTCCAACTGGACGGCGAGCTGTGGTCCCTCGTCGCCATAGAGGCCGGCCGACGATTTGTGGAAGTTCACCAGGGCCGCATAGAACGAGTCGCGCTGGGCGAGAGCCGCGGAAGGAACGACCAACAGCACCAGGACGAGCGCTGACACGAGCCGCAGACGTGTCGCCGCCTTCGCCGAACGCCGCTCAGCGCCGGACCTGTCCGCCGTAGCTTCAGCGAAGGCGGAACGGCACGCGTCCAACGACACCCTCACCTTCGCGGATGGTCACGATGTGATTTGCAGGAAGGTCACCGATCACTTCAGTCGTACCGGAAGGCCAACGGATCTCGAGGCGATCGGCTCTGGTCATCGAGCCAAGCCCGAAGTGCGCGCGCAGGTCATTCTGCCCGAGATAACTCGACCCCGACTGAACCTCTCGGATCTGCCGTCGCTTGCCCGTAGTCAGTGTGAGCCGTGCGCCGATACCGCTTCGGTTACTCTTCGCACCGATCACGCGTACCGACAAGGCGTTGCCGATGCCGCCCTCATTCAGCAAGAGATTCGCACCGGCACCGTTGTTGGTGATGAGCAGATCGAGGTCGCCGTCGTTGTCGATGTCGCCGGCGGCAAGCCCGCGGCTTACCAGCTCGATCGCAAAGCCGGACCCGGCCTTGTCCTTCATGTCCTGGAATCGCCCATCGACATTGCGGAGGAGCAGATTCCGCTGCGCGAACGTCGCGCGAACGAGCGCGGCATTCGCCATGACGTGGCCGTTCGCGATGGCGATGTCGAGGCGGCCGTCGTTGTCATAGTCGAGAAACGCCACTCCGAAGCCGACGTACGGGCGAGTGGCCGGCCCGATACCGCTGGGGAGCGTGACATCCGCGAATGCGTCGCCGTCCACGTTCACGAAGAGGCTGTGCATCTCGGTTTCGTGGTTCGTCACGACCAAGCCGAGACGTCCGTTCCCGCTGAAGTCGGCAAAGGCCGTCCCCATCCCGGCTTTGGCTTTTCCGTCGGAAGACACCGCAACGCCGCTGAGACCGCCGACATCGGTGAACGTCCCATCCCCTTTGTTGTGAAAGAGGAAATTGGGCATCGCGTCGTTGGCCACGAAGACATCCGGCCAGCCATCGTCGTCGACGTCGGCCACGGCGACGCCGAGCCCGTTCCCGCGGAGCGCGCCGACGCCACTCTGCTTGCTGATGTCTTCGAAGGTGTTTCTGCCGGTATTTCGATAGAGGACGCTGTGTGAAGGCGGATAAATGAGCGGATGACAGTAATCCCTGACCGGCGGCGGGCCGGTGAGGCCGCAGAATTCATTCTTGCCGCCACTGACGTCCACGTAGTTGGTGACGAAGAGATCGAGGTCGCCGTCTCGATCGATGTCGAGAAACGCGCAGCTCGTGCTCCACAGATTCGGATTGGCGCCGCCGGCGTTCGGCACTTCCGTGAAACGGCCGCGGCCGGTATTGCGGTAGAGAAGATTCGCGCCGACGTTGGTGATATAGAGGTCGATCAGACCGTCGTTGTCGTAGTCGCCGGCACACGCTCCCATTCCGTAGTCGCGATGCCGGATGCCCGACGTGGCCGTCACATCTTCGAACTGTGTTGCCTGCCCTGAGCCTGTCGAAGGGCCGCGGTTCCGGTACAAGCGGTGGCGCGCGCGACTGGCGACTGCCTTGTCAGCGAGGGACCCGCCGTCCACGAGAAAGACGTCGAGCCAGCCATCATTGTCGAAGTCGAAGAAGAGGCCACCCGAGCCGACAATCTCAGGGAAGAACCGTTGTTCGCTTGCGCCGCTGGTGTGGACGAAGTCAATCCCGGCGGATCGGGCGACGTCGCGGAAGGTGGGCAGCCGTGCCGCTTTGTCCAACGCGCTCGGTGGACCCTGGAGCACACCCACCGCCACGATCAACGCGGTGTTCAAGATCAGTTCGCGCATTCACGCGCGTCGTCGCTCAGCGCGCTGCGGCAGTGGTTGGCCGACGCGCGCAACACCGCGCGTGCGCACGTAGTCGGACGCCACCGATTCCACAGAATTCACGAGCTCGGGGTGTTGCGTCAGCATCCCTTCAATGCGTCGTACGGCCTGGCGCAGCACCGGAAGCCGCTTCTTGATCATCGTGTCCCGATCCAGCCGGTTCGTCACGTCGGAGCAGTTGGCCGCGGCGACGATGCGTCCGTGCGGTCCGAAGATCGGCAGCGAGACCGAGACGATTCCGTAGTCGAGTTCGTCCTGGATCGCCGCGTAGCCTTTTGCACGCACGTCCTTGAGGATTCGTCGCAGCGTGGCGGGATTGGTTTCAGTGTGCTCGGTCAGCTTGCGCAGTGTGGCGCGCTCGAAATACGCGTCGATCGCCGAAGTCGGTTGAAACGCGAGCAGCACGCGCCCCATCGACGTGGGATACACGGGGTACCGCGAACCGGCCCCTGCTGTCAGACGGATCGCGCGATTCAGCGACGCATGCGCGATGTAGACGATGTCGATGTCGTCGAGAACAGTGACGGAGGAGCTGCCGCCCAGCTCGTTGACGACGTCCTGGAGAAACGGCTGCAGCACGACTTCGGCATTGATGGCGCTCAGATATCCAGTGCCGATGGCCAGGACCTTCGGGCGAAGCAGGAAGCGGCGTCCGCTGCGGCCGATGTAGCCGAGCGACTCGAGCGTGTGCAGCGATCGCCGTGCGGTGGCGGGTGTCAGCTCGGTCAGCGTGGCGACTTCACTCAAGGTGAGCTGCGGATGCTCGCGGGAAAACGTCTGCAGCACGCGCAATCCCCGTTCGAGCGAGGCGACGAATTCGGCCTTGGAGTTTTTCGCCATGCGAAGGTCGGGATTATAGCCGTACGGTCCCGCCCTCGACATGAGAAATTCCTTCGACATAGGCAAACGCCCTCCGGATCACGGTTGTGATTCCGTTTCGAATGGCCGAACATTTGCCCACCCGAGCCTTGACACGATCTGCTGCGAGGCGCACACTTCGAGCGTTCAGTGAAAAAGCGATTCGCGTTGCGAAAACTTGCGTGTGTTTCATTGACGCGCCTCGCCAGAGCCTCGGCGAAGGTGGACCCGGAGGGAAAATGATGCGGAAGGGAAGAGTCCTGCGGCAGTACGCCACAGCCCTGCTCCTGGCTTTGGGAATCGTGATCGCGCCCCGTATCGGCGCGGCACAAGTACTCGGATCCTTGGCGGGGACGGTGACCGATCCGTCGGGCGCGGTCCTGCCCGGCGTCACCGTGGAAGCGGCGAGCCCGGCGCTCATTGAAAAAGTCCGCACAGCCGTCACCGACGGTGAGGGTAAGTATCGAATCGTCAACCTGCCCGGCGGCACCTACGTCATCACCTTCACCTTGGCGGGATTCAGCACTGTCAGGCGCGAAGGCGTGGACGTCTCGATCAACATCACCTCCACCATCGATGCGCAACTGCGCGTCGGTGATTTGAAAGAAACCATTACGGTGAGCGGCCAGACACCGGTGGTCGATCTGCAGTCCAACGCGCAGACCACCGTGGCCGACGAGCGCACGTTCAAGGAGCTTCCGTCAGGCGGATCGTGGGTCAACATCGCGCAACTCGTCCCGGCCATCAACTCCGCGTTTTTCGGTGTTCGCGACGTCGGAGGGCTGCAGGGCGATCAGACCGGAACACAGGTGTCCGTGCATGGGGGAATCCCCGGTGACGGGGTGTCGATGATCGACGGCATGCGCATCGGCAACATGTATCTCAGCTCGAACCTGACGAACATGAGCCTGTCGGCGCTCATCTACGACGAGGTCAACATCTCGTTCTCAGGACAGACCCCAGAATCGGGGACCAACGGCGTGATCATGAACGCGATCCCGAAGTCAGGCGGCAACGAGTTCCACGGCTCGCTGCTCGCCAACGGTTCCGCGCCGTCACTCCAGGGTAGCAACGCGAACGCTCGACTTCGAGCCAGGGGCGTCACCGACACCGACTCACTGAAGAAGCTGTACGACATCAATGGGGCGATCGGCGGACCCATCAAGCGCGACAAGCTGTGGTTCTACTACACGTCACGGTACTTTACGAACGAGTACTACCAGGCAGGGCTGTACTTCGCCGTCGATCCATCGGCCTACATCCGCACGCCCGATCTCTCGCGGCAGGCGTTCGCCGGCACGTGGACGACGGACAACAACATCCGACTGACGTGGGCGCCCACGGCGAAGCAGAAGATCTCCGGCTGGTACGCCTACCAGCGAAAGGACGATGCACACTGGCTGTCGCAGCTGCTGTTCATGTCGCCGGAAGCGGCGCAGCTCGTGCGGTGGCCGACGCAGTTGAGCACCATTACGTGGACGTACACCGCCACCAACCGCGTGCTGATCGAAGCGGGAGTCGCGCCCGGCGAGAGCCCCGACACGATCACGCAGCCGCCGGACAAAATCGCGGGCGTCCCCATCTTCGAGCTTGGAGGGACGGACGTCCCGTTCAGTTTTGCGCATCGCGCGTCGTGGTTCAACGACTTCGACGATCGCTTGCCGTCGCAGACGTTCAAGGGCTCGCTGAGCTACGTCACGGGCAGCCACAACTTCAAGGTCGGCACGCAGCTGCAGCGCGGACATTTTGAGCGGCGCGACAGCAACCACGCGCAGGGTGACTACTACATCGTCTCGCTCAACGGGGCGCCACTGCTCGCGACGATCACCTCGCCGCTGGCGGGCTGGGTGGACCGTCTGAACTACAACCTCGGGATCTACGCGCAGGACTCGTGGGCGATGAAGCGCCTGACGCTGAGCGGCGGCGTGCGGCTCGACTTCCAGAACGAGTCGGTTGACGCGTACCACTACGGGCCCGGCCCATGGCTGCCGAACCGGAATGTCAGCCGTCCGGAAATCAAGAACGTGCCGAACTGGAAGGACGTGAATCCGCGTGTCAACGTCAGTTATGACCTGCTGGGTAACGGAAGGACGGCGCTCAAGGGGAGCCTGAGCCGCAGCGTCCTGCAGGACTCGATCGGCGTCGCGCGCGCCAACGATCCGGCTGCCAATGCGCTGGTGACGTCAACTGACCGCCTGTGGTTCGACAACAACGGCAATCGGACGCCTGATTGCGATCTGTCGAATCCGGCGCCGCAGAATTTCTTCCCGAACGTCGATTTCACACGGGACTTGTGTGGACCGTGGAACAACGCCAATTTCGGCAATCCCGCCCTCGCGACCACCTGGGACCCCAAGATCCTCGACGGGTGGGGCGTGCGGCCGTACAACTGGGAGTACTCGATCGGCGTCCAGCAGGAAGTGATCCCGCGCGTCTCCGTCAGCGCGGCGTTCTTCCATCGCGCGCTTGGGAACTTCTGGGTGACCGACAACGAGCTCGTGAGCGCGGCTGACTACACGTTCTATAGCGCCACGGTACCGACCGACCCGCGTCTACCCAACTCGGGGCAGGTCATCAGCGGCATTCCCGATCTGAACCCGGACAAGCTCGGTCTGAGCCGGAACGTCGTCAAGGACGATTCGCAGTTCGGCGACCACACCGAACACTTCGACGGCTTCGACCTCACGGCCAACGCTCGGTTCAGCAACCTGTTTCTCCAGGGTGGCCTCAGCACCGGGCGACGGCTGACCGACGTCTGCGCGGTTCGCGCGCAGGTGCCGGAATCGACGTTCCTCGCCATCACCGGACAGGCGACGGCCGTCATCTTCCCGTTCTGCCGCGTGAGCGAACCGATGCAGAACAACATCAAGGCCTACGCGTCGTACGGGCTCCCGTGGTACGGCATCCGAGTGAGCGGGACATTCCAGAGCGTCATTGGCCCGATTATCAACGCCTACAACACGTATGCGGGCACGGCGCCTGGATTGGGACGGCCGTTCTCGTCCGGCTCGTCAACGGTCAACCTGATCCCGGGATGGGTCGATGCCTTTGGGTTCCGGGGTCTCCCGACCGGCACCGAGTTTGGCGATCGCCTGAACCAGTTCGACCTGCGCTTCACGAAGATCGTGAGGACGGGCAAGGGCAGCGTCGATCTGAACGTGGATCTCTACAACGCGTTCAACTCGGATGCGATTCTGCAGGAAGTCCAGAATTACGGCGTGGCCTGGCGGAACGGGACGTCGGTCATTCAACCGCGGTTCGTGAAGTTCGCCGCACGCTGGGATTTCTAGAGATCCAGATCGATCCAGCAGGGCCGGTCCCGTTCGGGACCGGCCTCGTTTTTTTCAGTCGGACACTATGCGCAAAGTTTGAGCGCCCGCGCCTTGACAGTCGCGGTGGCGAAGCGTATATGTTCGTCCGGTCAGGGAAAAGAGATTCGCATAGCGAAAACTCGCGTGTGTTTGCCCTGACATCCCTGGGAGGGAAAGATGCGGAGAGTTCTGCGACAGTACGCTTCGGCCCTGCTCATGGCGTTGGGACTTCTGGCGGTGCCGAGCGTCAGCGCGGCACAGGTGCTCGGCACTGTAGCGGGTACGGTGGCGGACGCTTCGGGCGCTGTTCTGCCGGGAGTCACGGTGGAAGTGGCCAGCCCTGCGCTCATCGAGAAGGTTCGAACATCGGTCACCGACGGAGCGGGTCAATACCAGATCATCAACCTGCCTCCTGGCACTTACAGCGTCACCTTCAGCCTGACCGGGTTCAGTACCGCCAAGCGTGATGGTGTTGAGGTGCGGCCCAACTTCACTGCAAACATCAACGGCGAACTGCGGGTCGGTGCAGTTCAGGAAACGATCACGGTGACCGGCGAAAGCCCGATTGTCGACATCCAGTCATCGGCGCAGACCAGGTCGATGACCGACCAGGCGTTCAAGGAACTGCCGTCAGGCGGATCGTGGATTCAGATGGCCGCGCTCGTGCCGGCCATCCGCGCCAGCAACACCGACGTCGGTGGCGTGCTCGGCGATCAGACCGGCGCACAAGTCGACGCGCATGGCAGCCGGCCGGGCGACGGCGTGTCGATGATCGACGGCATGCGGATCGGGAACATGTACATCGACTCCAACCTGACCAACATGAGCCTGTCACCACTGCTGTTCGATCAGGTTGATGTGAGTTTGTCGGGGCAGATGGGAGAAACGGGTACAAACGGCGTGATCATGAACGCGATTCCCAAAGCGGGGGGAAACCGGTTCACCGGATCACTGCTGGCGAATGGCTCCGGACCGAGTCTGCAGGGCAGCAACGTGACCGATGATCTCCAGGCTCGTGGTCTGCGAGGCGCCTCGACCACGCTGAAAAAGCTCTACGACATCAACGGAGCGCTCGGCGGACCGGTCAAACAGGACAAGCTGTGGTTTTACGGGACCTCGAGGTATTTCACAAACGAGTACTACCTCGCGTCTCGTTTCTACGCCACCGATCCCGCGGCGATCGTTCGCACAGCCGATGCGTCCCGTCAGGCCTTCGGTGGCACGTACACATACGACAACAACGGCCGGTTGACCTGGGCGATCAATGAGAAACAGAAGCTCTCCGGCTGGTATGCCTATCAGTACAAGGTAGACCCGCACTGGCTGATTCAGATTCTCAACGCGTCTCCTGAGGCGGTCCGGATCACCACCTGGCACACGCAGCTCTCGACCACAAAGTGGACCTACACCCGCACGAACCGCCTGTTGTTCGAAGCCGGTGTCATGGCCGGCGCGAGTCCCGATACCATCAAGCTCGATCCGTCCCAGGTCGCTGCGTGCCCGTCGCAGGGATCGCTGGCGCCGCGCTGCATCTCGATCACGGATCAGACTGCCGGAAACTTCTTCTATCGCGCGCCGACGCAGTTCGACTTTGACGATCGGCTGCCCAGCCAGTCGTTCACCGGATCGGCGAGCTACGTGACCGGATCGCACAACGCCAAGATTGGCTTCGACATGCAGCGCGGCCACTTCTGGCGCGGTGACAACAACGATTCAACCGGTGGCGTCTGGTACACCACGACGACCGGTCTTCCATCGTTCGTGACGATCCAGGCGCCCGCCTACGGCTATCAGAACAATTTGAACTACAACCTCGGCATCTATGCGCAGGATCGCTGGACGCTGGACCGCATGACGCTGAGCGCCGGTGTTCGCGCGGACTTCCTCAACGAATCCACCGAGCCGTTTACGCTCGGCCCTCACCGCTGGCTGCCGAATCGCAACAGGTTCTACGATGCCGTCAAGAACGTCCCGAACTGGAAGGACGTCAACCCGCGCATCTCCGCTGCCTACGATCTGTTCGGAAACGGCCGGACAGCGCTCAAAGGGAGCGCGAGCCGCGGTGTCATGCAGAACTCCATCGCGATCGCCCTGGCGAATAACCCGGCGACCACGGTGCGGACGCTGACGAACCGAGCGTGGAACGACGTCCTCGCCGTGCCAGGCGGTATTCCGGGCGATTTCGTGCCTCAGTGCGACCTGATGAACGGTGCGGCCAACGGCGAGTGTGGGCCGTGGCTGTCCCCGGACTTCGGCAGCGACTTCCCCGGCACGCGGTACGATCCGGCCATCATGAACGGCTGGGGCGTGCGTCCGTACAACTGGGAATTCTCGGGTGGCATCCAGCAGGAAGTGATGCCACGCATCTCGGTATCGGCCGGCTACTTCCGTCGCATCTACGGCAACTTCAACGTGGTCGACAACGAAGCGCTGTCGGCAAGCGACTTCACGCGGTATTCGGTGAGGATTCCAACGGCCAGCTCGCCCGGTGGAACACTTCCGAACGCCGGCGGGACGATCGACGGCCTGTACGATCCGAACAGCACCACCGTACGTAATGTCATCAAGGACGCGTCAGTGTTCGGCAAGCAGCAGTCGCATTGGGACGGAGTCGATTTGACCGTGGACGCGCGGCTTCGCAACGGTTTGTTCCTTCAGGGAGGGCTCAGCACTGGGAAGACGATGTTCGACTATTGCGACATCATCGACGATGTGCCCGAATCACTGAACTTCGTGGCTCAGCAGACGGTGACTGGAAATGTGGCGCCAGCGGGTTCGATCACTCCAGCGGGGTGGTGCCACCAGGAAACGCCGTTCCTGTCGCAGTACAAGGCGCTCGCGTCGTACACGCTGCCCTGGTACGGCATTCGCGTCGCCGGCACGTATCAGAGCCTTCCCGGTCCACAAATCGCCGGGAGCAACATCTACAACGAAAGCCCGACCAACGCGAATGGCAACCGGCTCGCGACGACGACCCTCGGCCGTCCATTCACGAACGCCCAGGCGAACATCAACGTGATCGAGCCCGGGTCGGCGTACGGCGATCGGTTGAATCAGATCGACCTGCGAGTCACGAAGATCGTCAGCGTCGGCAAGGGCCGAGTCGACCTGAGTGTGGACTTCTTCAACGCCTTCAATTCCGACGCGGTGATTCTGGAGAACGGCGCGTTCGGACCTGTGTGGCGGCTACCGCTCACGGTCATCCAGCCGCGCTTCGTGAAGTTCCAGGCGCGGTGGGATTTCTAGAGTAGAGCGGGGTACGTTCCGAGGGTCCGACGTCAGTCGGCCCCTCATCAAGGCAAGGCGAGTCACAGACACCCAGTCGCACGCCTGGGTTCGCGGGGCTCGTCCGGCAGGGTGCGCTGTCCGTCCCTACCCGCGCGGACAGCGCGCCCGACTAATTCGGCCCATCTATACGCCCCCCCACAAGCCCATTCTCTTGACACTCGCGGAGCCGTCGCGCGATAAACAATCGTTCGGATAGTGAACGATGAATTCGCTATGCGAAAAATGGTTCTTCTAGGCCGAGTGAGCCGGGGCGGCCTGGGCTGGTGAACAACCAAACGGAGAATTCGCAAATGCGTGTCTGTCTGCGTACGTTGTTGGTGCTGGCGTCACTGCTCGCCATCGAGTCCACCGCGTGGGCCCAGGCGACGATCGCCGGCCTCGTGAAAGATTCATCCGGCGCCGTGCTGCCTGGTGTGACGGTGGAAGCGGCCAGCCCGGCGCTGATTGAGAAAGTACGATCGACCTCGACCGATGGCGCGGGACGCTATCGAATCGAGGATCTCCGACCGGGTACCTACACGGTCACCTTTACACTGCCGGGCTTCGCAACCGTGAAGCGCGATGGCCTTATCGTCAGTGGCTCGGTAGTCATTGCCGTCGATGCCGATATGCGCGTTGGCGGTGTGCAGGAAACGGTTACCGTGAGCGGCGAGACGCCTGTCGTGGACGTCCAGAGCACCAAGCGCGAGATCACGCTCGACAACGAAACGTTGCGGAACCTGCCCAGCGTGCGTAGCTACAGCTATCTGCTCACCGCCGTGCCGGGCCTGCAAACCAACAACAACAACGTCAACACCGGTCCGGTGTTCGCGATCTTCCCGATCCACGGCGGCCGCGGCGTCGAGTCGCGTCTGACGGTTGACGGACTCAACATCAGCAACCCGCCCGGTGGCAATCAGCCGCCGAACTTCACCGCCGATATCGGCAACGCGCAGGAAGTGACGATGATCACGTCGGGCGGCCTTGGCGAGATCGAGACTGCCGGCCTGACGATGAACATCGTGCCGAAACAGGGCGGCAACCGCTTCTCCGGTCTGTTATTCACCTCCGGTTTCTCGGAAGGGATGCAGTCGGACAATTTCACCCCCGAGTTGGTCGCGCGCGGCGCGACGCAGCCGACTCCGGTCACGCGCGTCTACGACGTCAATGCGTCGGCTGGCGGACCAATCATCAGGGACCGGCTGTGGTACTACGGCACGTTCCGCGTCCAGGGACAGCGGCAGAACACGCAGAACGTGTTCTACAACCAGAATGCCGGCAACCCGGCCTCGTTCACCTACGTGCCCGATTTCAGCAGGCCAGCCTTCTCCGATCGCACGTGGGAGAACTACACCCCGCGTATCACGTGGCAGGTGACGACGCGCAACAAGATCACGGCGTCGTGGGATGAACAGCCGGTGTGTCGCAAGTGCTCGGGCACGACGTCGCTGACCGGCTCGCCGAACTTCTTCTATCCGACGTCGCCCGAGGCCGACGGCCACGGCGAGTTCAGCCCGCAGCGCGTGCAGCAGGCCCGGTGGACGTCACCGGTGACCAATCGACTGCTCCTCGAAGCCGGGTGGGGCACGACGTATTACGAGTGGGGCGGCAAGTCGCTCGAGGGCGACCCGAACCAGAACCTCGTGCAGGTGGTGAACCTCACTCAGGTCATCACGCCGACCGTGTCCTCGAGTATGCGGTACCGCTCGCAGAACTGGTTGAACAACAGGACCAGCGGCACGACCTGGAACATGGCGGCCTCGTATGTGACCGGTTCGCACAGCATGAAATTCGGCTACCAAGGCAACCACTGGCGCGACGATCGCGAGATGCACGTCAATAACCAGGACCTGGGGTACCTGGCCGTGACGACACCGTTCGGGCTGTTCCCGATCTTTATCAACCAGTACCTCAACCCGTACAACGTGAACGCCCGCGCGATGCAGACGTCGCTCTACGCGCAGGACAACTGGACGATCAACCGCCTCACGCTGCAGGGTGCGATTCGATACGACCGGCCATGGAGCTGGTTCCCCGAAGTGGTCCAGCCGGCGAGCCGATTCTTCCCCGGCGCAACGTTTGCGCGCACCGATGGCGTGACCGGCTACAACGACGTGACGCCGCGAATGGGCGTCGCGTACGATCTCTTCGGCAACGGCAAGACGGCACTCAAGGTCAATCTCGGGAAGTATCTGCAGGGCGCCAGCGTCAGCAACCTTGGCTACGGCGCGAACCCGTCGCTGCGGATACCGTTCGGTACCGGGCTTTCGACAACCGGCGTGTGCGGGTTCGGCGCGCTCGGCTTCGCGAACCCATGCATCGCCCGGCCTTGGACGGATTTCGATTTCGATTTCGAGCCGGACTGCGTCCTGACGAACCTGGCGGCGAACGGCGAATGCGGTCCGGCCGACAATCTCCAGTTCGGCAGCAATCAGCTCGTCGGCGCCCGATTCGCTGACAACCTGTTCAGTGGATCCGGCTTGCGTCCGTCGGACTGGGCATTCGGCGTGTCGGTGCAGCAGGAAATCATCCCGCGGGCGTCGGTGGAGGTCGGCTACTTCCGGCGCTCGTTCACGATGTTCACCACCGGCGGGACGGTCACCGACAACGAGCGGGTGGGACCGAACGATGTCGGGTCCTACTCCCTCATGGTTCCGAACGACCCACGCCTTCCGAACGCCGGATCCACGATCACCCAGCTGTATGACATCAACCCGACCGTGTTCGGCCAGGTGAGCAACGTGATCAAGTCAACGAAAGACGTGGGTGAAGACACTCGCGTCTTCAACGGTGTCGATGTCAATTTCACCGTGCGCGCGGCGCATGGCTTCACGTTCCAGGGCGGCACCAGCACGGGCAAGGTGGAAAACGATTGGTGTGAGATCCGCGCGGCGGTTCCGGAGGCGTTCCTGCTCAACCCGTACTGTCATGCCGAGTCGCCGTGGCAGACATCCGTCCGTGCGTTGGCGAGCTATACGATTCCACGTGTTGACGTGCTGGTCAGCACGGTCTTCCAGGACAAACCGAACATCGGCACCGATCAGATTGCCTCGCTGGTCGCGACGTACACACTGACGCCGGCCGACATCGCGTCGGCTCAAGCACAGCTGGGTCGCCCGTTGACCAACCCCGCGCCACAGGTGAATCTGCTCGCGCCTGGCGAGTTGTATGGCGATCGCATTCGTCAGTGGGATCTGTCTTTGAAGAAGATCTTCCGCTTCGGTGGACAGCGTGTGACGGCGGGTGTGGATATGTACAACCTGTTGAACAACAACGTGACGCTGCTGTTCAACCCGACGTTCGTGCCGAATACGCCGGGATGGCAGTCGCCGCAGCAGTACATGAACCCGCGCGTGTTCCGTCTGGCCGCCGAGTTCGCCTGGTAAGCGATTTTATGAAATTGACGATTGACGATTTCAGATTGACGGATTGCGTCAAACCGTAGGTCGTCGATCGTCAATCGTCGATTCATGCATCGTATCCTCACTACTCACGTCGGCAGTCTTCCCCGACCAGCACACGTCGTCGAGTGGCTGTTCGCGCAGGATCGCGGCGAGGCGACCGACGCCTCCGTCGTCGAGGAGGTACTGCAGCAGGCCGTGAGCGACGTGGTGCGGCTGCAGGAGGATGCTGGGCTCGATGTGGTGAGCGACGGCGAGATGAGCAAGATCAGCTACGCCACCTATATCAAGCACCGGCTGACGGGATTCGACGGCGACTCGACGCGACCAACGCCGCAAGATCTCGATGACTTTCCGCAGTTCCGCGATCGGCTGGTCAGCGAAGGCCATTCGCCCACCTACCGTCGTCCGGCCTGCGTCGGTCCGATCGGCGTGAAGGATTGCACGCCGCTCGTACGCGACATCGCGCGACTGCAATGCGCGCTCACCGGATCGCGTGCGGTGGCTGGGTTCATGACCGCCGTGTCGCCCGGAACGGTCGGCGTCTTCCAGCCCAATCAGTACTACCGGTCGCACGAGGCGTACATGCAGGCCGTCGGCGCCGCGATGCGTGCGGAGTACGAGGAAATCATCCGCGCCGGTTTCGTCCTGCAGATCGATTGCCCGGATCTGGCGATGGGCCGTCACTCGCGCTTCAAGCACATGGACGATGCGCAGTTTCTCCGCTGTGCCGAACTTCATGTGGACGTTTTGAACCAGGCCGTCGTTGCCATTCCTGCCGATCGGATGCGGATGCATGTGTGCTGGGGCAATTACGAGGGCCCGCACACGCACGACATTCCGCTGCAGGCGATTCTGCCGATCGTTCTGAGAGCCAAACCGTCGGCGCTGTTGATAGAAGGCGCCAATCCCCGCCACGAGCACGAATGGGAGATCTGGACCAGGCACCGGCTGCCGGATGACAAGGTGCTCGTGCCTGGCGTGATCGACACCAGCACCAACTACGTGGAGCATCCCGAGCTGGTGGCGCAGCGCATCACCCGCATCGCGAACATCGTCGGCCGAGACCGCGTGATGGCCGGAACCGACTGCGGTATGGGAACGTTCGCTGGATTTGGCCCAGTTCACCCCGAGATTGCCTGGGCCAAGCTTCGCTCGCTGACCGCTGGCGCCGAGCTCGCCTCGAGCCGCCTCTGGACGCACGCCGCCACGGCCGTGTAACGGCGGCTTGACACCTGCCGAGCTCTCGCGAGATAAACGATGGTTGGTTGGTTTCGTAGAGTGAACGGCTGTTCGGTATGCGAAAACAATCACGGCGAGGTTTTGGATCGGTGCAACCAAGAAGTTGAATTCGATCAGTTTCCTTGTGGCGCCTTTTCCGCGCCTTTTCGAGGCGGGATGCCTAATGCGCCGCTTTGCACACGCGCCGAGAGGTGTTTTTCACTGTTCAGACGTTGATTGATGTCACAGCTTTGTCTTCGATTCTGCCACCCGCCTCATGCGGCGAGATTTGCATAATGCCACGGGCTCGCACGTCGGCCGTATCCTGCCGGTCCGTGCGGGCGAAGACCAGGAAGTCTTTTTGATTCATTAAGAGGTGAGAGGAATGCGACTAGTGTTACGCACGTTGGGCCTGATGGCCCTTCTGCTTGTAGTGCCGGCGATCGCGCAGGCCCAGGTTACGCTGGCCGGCGTCGTCACCGACGCCTCGGGAGCCGTGCTCCCGGGTGTCACTGTTGAAGCGTCGAGTCCGGCACTGATCGAAAAAGTCCGCGCCGCGACAACGGATGGCAGCGGACGGTATCGCATTGAAAGTCTGCAGCCAGGCACGTACTCCGTGACGTTCTCCCTCGCGGGCTTCTCGCAGCAGAAGCGCGACGGCGTGATCCTGTCGGGCAGCGGCGTCGTGACCGTCAACAGCGACTTGAGAGTCGGCGGCGTGCAGGAGACGATCACCGTGACCGGCGAAACACCGGTCGTGGACATCGCCAGCACGAAACGCGAGCTCACGCTCGACAACGAGACGATGCGCAACCTGCCGGCCGTCCGCAGCTACAGCTATCTGCTCAACACCGTGCCCGGCATGACCACGAACATCACCGACGTCAACACCGGCCCGGTGTTCGCGATTTTCCCGGTGCACGGCGGCCGCGGCGTCGAGTCGCGCCTGACCGTCGAGGGAATGAACATCAGCAACCCACCGGGAGGCAACCAGCCGCCGAACTACACAGCCGACATCGGCAATGCCTCTGAAGTGTCTGTGCTGGTTTCGGGCGGTCTTGGCGAGGCGGAAACAGGCGGCGTCCAGATGAACATCGTCCCGAAGCAGGGTGGCAACTCGCTGTCGGGCCTCCTGGCTGTCTCCGGCTTCTCGAAGGCGATGCAGTCGGACAACTACACCGAGGAGTTGAGGCTGAAAGGGGCCGGAACGCCCAACCCGACTTACCACGTCTACGACTTCAACGTCGCCGTCGGCGGCCCGATCATCAAGGACAAGCTCTGGTACTACATGAGCGTGCGTCAGCAGGGCTCGCGCCGCAACATCCTGAACGTCTACTACAACCAGAATGCCGGCAACGCGACGCAGTTCTACTACAACCCGGACTTCACCAAGCCTGCGTACTACGATCGCATGTGGGAGAACTACACGCCCCGCATCACCTGGCAGGCTTCGCCGAAGAACAAGCTCACGTTCTCGTGGGACGAGCAGCCCGTGTGCCGCACCTGCACGGGCACGGCGAATTTCAGCGGCTCGCCCGGAGCGACGACCGCGCCGGATGCTGACGGCCACGGCGAGTTCAGCCCACAGCGCGTGCAGACGGCGCGCTGGACCAACCCCTTGACCAACCGGATGCTCCTTGAAGCCGGCTTGGGGAACACGTATTACCAGTGGGGCGTCCGCGAGCTCGATCCGAATCCGGGCCGCAACCTGGTTCGTATCACCGACAACGCGACCATCATCAATCAGACTGGCCAGGTGGGCACGATGACCTACCGGTCGCAGAACTGGCTGGAAAACAAGACCGACGGCGCCAACTGGTTCGTCTACAGCTCGTACATCACCGGCTCGCACAGCATGAAGTTCGGGTACCAAGGCAACTGGTGGAAGGACGACCGCTCGGAATTCACCAACGACCAGAGCCTGGCATACACGTTCACGGGTGGAACCCGTGCCGCCGACGGCACGTTCATCCCCAGCCGTCCGAGCTCGATCACTGAGTACGCGAACCCGTACTTTAACAACGCCCGCGCCGCGATGATGTCGTTCTTCGCACAGGATCAGTGGACGCTCAAGCGCCTGACGCTGCAGGGCGCGCTGCGCTACGACCATCCGTGGAGCTGGTTCCCGGAGGTCGATCAGCCGAGGGGCCGCTTCTTCCCCGGCGTGCACTTCGACAAGTCGGACGGCGTCACCGGATACAACGACATCACGCCGCGCTTTGGCGCCGCGTATGACGTCCTCGGCACCGGGAAGACGGCATTGAAGGTCAACATCGGCAAGTACCTGCAGGGCGCCAGCGTCGGCAACCTGCTCTCGCAGGCGAATCCGTCGCTGCGCATTCCCGGCGGCGCCGCCGCGGGGTTTGCCAATCCCTCGGTGACCCGCACGTGGGCCGACACCAACAACAACTTCACGCCCGATTGCGATCTGTCGAATCCGGCCGCGCAGAGCCCGGCGACCACCGGCAGCGTCGACACGTGCGGTGCGATCAGCAACCCGCTGTTCGGATCGAACCAGTTTGTTGGCGCAACCATCGATTCGCAACTCACCCATGGTTCGGGCATCCGGCCATCAGACTGGAACTTCGGTGCGTCGATCCAGCAGGAAATTTTCCCGAGAGCGTCGGTCGAAATCGGGTACATCCACCGGGTGTTCACGATGTACACGACAGGCGGCGTCATCACCGATGACATCAATGTCGGGCCAAACGACATGACCGCGTTCACCGTGACGATCCCGAACGACTCGCTGGGCCGGCTCCCGAATGGCAGTCAGCAGGTTGGACCGCTGTACAACAAGACGGCCGACGCGTTCACGCGCGTGCAGAACCTGGTGCTCAGGTCAACGAAAGACATCGGCGACGACTCGCGCGTCTTCAATGGCGTGGACATCACGTTCAACGTGCGCAACGTGAAAGGCGTCACCTTCTCCGGCGGCACGAGCACGGGCAAGGTCGAGAATGACTGGTGCGACATTCGCAACGCGGTGCCGGAAAACGGCACCTTCGCGACCAACCCGTATTGCAACGTCTCGTCGCCGTGGCAGACGTCATTCAACGGACAGGCCTCGTACGTCATCCCGAGGGCTGATGTGCTGGTCAGCGGGGTGTATCGGGACCGCGTGATTCTCAACGGAACGCCGAACAACGCCAGCACCGACCAGCTCGGTGGTTCGCTGCCGGCGACGTTCACGTTCACCGCAACGGACGCGACCGGCCAGGCGGTCGCGCAGCAGATCGGCCGCAACCTGACCGGTGGGCCATTCAACATCAACGCGGTGACGCCAGGGACGTTCTATCCCGGTCGCAACCGGCAGCTCGACCTGAGCTTCAAGAAGATCGTGCGCCTCGGCCGGCAGCGGCTGACCGGCGGTCTGGACCTCTACAACGTGATGAACCAGAACACGATCCTGTTCTACAACACGACCTTCGTTCCGAACGTCGCTGGATACCTGGCGCCGTTCGCGTACATGAACCCGCGGGTGTTCCGCCTCGCGGCCGAGTACAGCTGGTAACAGTCCTCGCAGTTCGACCGGAATCCGCCTCAGGCGGATTCCGGTCGGCTTCTGTTTTATGATTCCGGAGGCGCTGTATGGCCTCCCTCGTCCAAGGCATCCACCACATCACGCTGTGTCCGGGTCCGGCACAGGAGGATCTGGATTTCTGTAGCCAGGTCCTTGGGCAGCGCCTCGTGAAGCAGACGGTGCTCATGGACGGACGCATTCCCATCTACCACTTCTATTGGGGCAACGGCGACGCCGAGGTTGGGTCGATCGCGACGTCGTTCCCGTACAGCCGGAAGATCGGCCGTCCGGGCTCTGGCCAAGTCACCATCACGACGTATGCGGTGCCCTACGGCACCGCGCCGTTCTGGAAGGAACACTTCGAGCGGCACAACGCCGAGCACAGCGACATTCAGGAGCGCTTCGGCGCAAAGTTCGTTCGTGTCCGTCACCCGGCCGGGATGTTGTTCGAGGTCGTCGAGACTCGTCACGATCCACGCCGACCGTGGGTGACGAACGAGATCAGCGCCGATGTGGCGACGCGCGGTTTCTTCGGCGCGGTCATGTCGGTGCGCAGCGTCGAAGAGCAGGAGCAGTTCCTCGTTGAGGCGCTCGGGTTCCGCAAGCTGGGCGTCGATGGCGCCTATCATCGGTTCGAGGCTGGCGGGCGCGGTCCGGGCAGCGTCATCGAGTTGCATCACGAGCCGACCCGGCCGCCCGGCACATGGACGTTCGGTGCCGGCACGGCGCACCACATTGCGTTCAACGTCGAGAATGACGAGGCGCTCGTCGCGCAGAAGGCGCTGTACGAAGAGCTCGGCTACACCGACGCGTCTGACATCAAGGACCGGTTCTACTTCCACTCAATGTACGTCCGCTCACCGGGTGGCATTCTCGTCGAGTGCACCGCCACGGTGCCCGGCGGTTTCTTCATCGACGAAAGCCCCGAGGATCTCGGCCGGCACCTGAACCTGCCGCCGTGGTACGAAGAGAAACGCGAAGACATCCTGACGATGCTCGAGCCGATCATCGTGCCCGAAGCCAATCGTCCGCGCGCCGGCGCGGTGCGCGCGCGCCTGCCGCTCGAGCCCGCCGCCATGACGCCGGCCGGCGTGCCCCTGACGCGCACCAGAGCCCAATTCGTCACCGACAAGCGGTAATGCGCTAACGCGCATTACTTGGTCCTTAGTCCTTGGTGCTTAGTTCCCCATACGCGTCCAACAGGACAAAGGACCAAGGACCAGGAACGGACCAAGAACCAAGGCCCAAGAACCAGGGACAAAGGACGCCGACAGCGATGGGGTATCATCCGCTTCGATGCGGACAGATAGCCGGGAGTTCAACCTCTCGGGTCTCGAGCGCGTCGTGTCCGGGGCGGGATCCGTCGAGCGTCTGTCGCACGAATTAGAGCGTCGCGGACTCGAACGAGCCGTCGTCGTCACCGGACGGACGCTGGGCGCGTCGGCGTTACTCGCGCGCGTCACCGCTCCACTCGGCTCACGTTGCGTTGGCGTCTTCAAGGATGCGCGACAGCACGTGCCCTCGTGCGCCGTCGCGAAAGTTGCGAGTCTCCTGCAGGAGCACGCTGCCGATACCGTCATCAGCTTTGGCGGCGGCAGCCCCATCGACACCGCCAAGGCCGCGATCTACAGCGTGATTGCCAAACGCGCGCATCCGGCGTCCGCGCGGCCACCTGCCCACATCGCGATTCCGACGACGCTCTCGGCGGGTGAGTTCACAGCCGTGGCGGGGATCACCGATGAGAAGACTCGCATCAAGCGCCCGGTCAGCGACTCGCGCATCACGCCACGGACGGTGATCGCCGATCCGACGCTGACCTTGGAGACGCCGGCCTGGCTGTGGGCGGCGTCAGGGATTCGCGCGCTCGATCACGCGATTGAGTCGATCTACTCCGTACGGCACTACCCGGTGAGCGACGCCGCGGCATCGAGCGGGCTGACGATGCTGTTGCGGCATCTGCGGCCGTCGCTCGAGACGGGTGATCCGCGCGTGCTCGAGTATCGTGGCGAGTGTCAGCTGGCGGCGTGGATGTGCGTGTTTGGCGTCACCAACGCCGGCTTTGGTCTGTCGCACGCGCTTGGCCACCAGATCGGGCCGAGCTGGGGCGTGCCGCACGGGATGACGTCGTGCATCACGCTGCCGCATGCGATGCGGTTCATGGCCGATCTGGCGCCGGAACGGTTCCGGCCGATTGCCGAAGGGTTTGGCGTCGCGTTCGATGCGGCCGAGCCCAGGCGCGCCGCGCTGGCCTGTGCCGATCGCGCGGCGGCGTTCATCGCGCAGTTCGACGTGCCGCAGCGTCTACGCGACGTCGGCGTGCCTCGTGACGAGCTGGGGGAAGTCGCCGCGATCGTCCACGACGTCATGGATGCCGCGCACGTCGTCGATCGTCTGATCACGAAGGACGACATCGTCACGCTGCTCACGAACGCCTATTAGGCGTGTCAACTCCCAAATCCCAATTCCCAACTGCCAACCACTCCCAACTCCCAGTTTCCAACTTGGTTGGGAGTTCTTGGGAGTTGGGCCTTGGGAGTGGTTGGTAGTTGGAAGTTGGGCGTTGGGAGTTGATCGAGATAAGATCCGTGAGTTGTTCGAACAATTTTTCGCATAGCGTAGGGCGGTCTTGGAACAAAGACCGGCTTGGAGTCGCAACGCATGGTTAAGAAGGTTGTTGACACACTGCTGCCCACCACCATGGTCGGGTCGTATCCGCGGCCGCACTGGTTCACTCAGCAGCTGAACGGGCGGGATGTTCGTGTCGCGTTCAAGGAAGTGCAGCACGAAGAGGTATACAACGACGCCGTCGCGACGGTGATTCGCGATCAGGAACGGGCCGGCCTCGACATCGTGACCGACGGCAACATGTGGTACGACGACTACGTCGGGTCGATCGGCTCGTTCTGCTGGTACTTGTACGAGCGCATCCCGGGGTTCGAGCCGGCGCGCGAGGAGCACCCGTCGTTCGTCAACCAGGAGTCGAGCTTCGGCAAAGTGATGTTCGACGACTGGGGCGGCGTGATCAACAGCGGCCCGGTCTCGCGCGGACCGATTCGTTGGGTCGATCTCTACAAGATCGCGGCGACGCACGCGAAGGTGCCGGTCAAGGTATCGGTCGGCGCGGGTCCGATCAATCTCGCATGGCACGCGTACTTCAATCACTACAAGGACGCCAAGGAACTGAGCTACGCGTTGGCGCCGATCTTCAACGCGGAGATGAAGGAGCTGGTGGCTGCCGGTGCGAAGTACCTGCAGATCGAAGACCTCGGTGCGTGGATGCCGCTCTTCACCGGTGACAAGGCCTACTACACCTGGATCAAGGACGTCATCGCGCAGTGCTGCGACGGCGTCAACGCAAAGATCGGCTGGCACTTCTGCTTCGGCAATGCGTGGGGCAACGATCTGATCAGCGGCGCGTTCCCTGAGGGCTATCAGACGGTGCTGCCGCACTTCTTCGATACGCCGGGGATCGACGAGTTCGTCCTCGACTACGCCAACCGCAACATGGCGGGCGTCGAGTTCCTGAAGAACCTGCCCAAGGACAAGTCCGTGCAGGTCGGCGTGCTCGACGTCCGCTCGAATGCCATCGAGTCGCCGCAGACGATTGCGGCGCGTATCAAGAAAGCCGTCGCAGCAGTCTCGCCGGATCGCCTCGTGCTGAGCACCGACTGCGGCATGAAACCGCTGGCGCGCATGGTGGCGAAGTTGAAGCTGCACTCGCTCGCCGAAGGCGCCGCGCTCGTGCGCAAGGAAGTCGCAGGCGCCTAGGGAATAAGTGGAAAAGTAGAAAAACTGGACGAAGTGGAAAAGTCGCCGCGCTGGTTCGCGGCGACTTCTCCCTGTTCCATTGCTTCGACTTGTTCACTTACTTTTCCACTTCCTCCACTTTCCATTTAAAGGGACCGAGACATGTTGAAGGCCACTGCCGGGATCATGCTCCCGACGACGATCACGGGCTCGCTGCCGCGCCCGAGTTGGTATACGGAGAATCTGGGGACGCGGTCGTTTCTGGACGCGATGGTGACGTCGCGGTTCCGCGAGCAGTATGTGGATGCGCTGTCGGTGTATCTGCGGGAGCAGGAAGTGGCGGGGCTG
>Ga0111538_10002418_pt1 | contig 26204 bp, 21 predicted proteins | sample SoiMethybrSBSTD1_FD_79669 | JGI IMG/M metagenome (GOLD analysis project Ga0111538, IMG submission 79669) | Bulk soil microbial communities from a Populus tree surrounding site in Tennessee, USA - Soil MetaG P. TD hybrid SBSTD1 (version 2)... | ecosystem: Environmental > Terrestrial > Soil >...
AGATCGGCAGCGGCGCCGTGAGCTGCGTCACGGTGGCGTCGCCGACGGTGAGCTCGGCGAGGATCGCTCGCCGGGTGGGGTCGGCCAGCGCCGCGAACACGAGGCTGAGCTGGTCGGTGGCGGTCACGCCCATCACTTAACCAACTCGTGAAGTGTTTCGTCAAGGCAGGACCGCGCAAGGTCCGGTCCGTGCTCGATCCGCGTCACCTACCACCGGGACACGGTGAGGGACCCACCACGGGCCACCGGCCCGCGAGGACGCGGCGGGATGTCGGGAAGTCGTTGCCGCAGCCGCCTTTCGGCCTGGTTTGATGCGCGCATGGGAAGGTCGTTCGACTCGCTGGTGGACGAAGCCGCCGAAGCGTCGGTCGAGGGTTGGGACTTCTCCTGGCTGGACGGTCGCGCCACGGAGGAGCGCCCTTCGTGGGGGTATCAGCGTCTACTCAGGGCGCGGCTCGGCAGAGCGACGGCGGCGCTGGACATCCAGACCGGCGGTGGCGAGGTGCTCGCCGGCGCCGGCGCCGAGAACTTCCCACCGACGATGGTCGCGACGGAGGGGTGGCCGCCCAACGTCTCGAAGGCGACAGCGCTGCTCCATCCGCTCGGAGCCGTCGTCGTCGCCGATCCCGAGGAGCCGCCGCTGCCGTTCGCTGACGACGCGTTCGATCTGGTGACCAGTCGGCATCCGGCGACCGTCTCCTGGTCGGAGATCGCCAGGGTGCTCGCGCCTGGCGGCACGTACTTCGCGCAGCACGTCGGCAGCGAGACCAACGTCGAGATCAGCGAGCACTTCCTCGGACCCCTCGAGTCTGGCCCTGGGCGACATCATGAGATCGAGGCCGACCAGGCCCGCGCCGCGGGCTTGGAGATCGTTCGGTGCAGCAACGAGCGACTCCGCCTCGAGTTCTTCGACGTGGGAGCGATGGTGTTCTTCCTTCGCATGGTGATCTGGACCGTCCCGGACTTCAGCGTCGACCGCTACCGCGACCGCCTGAAGGACGTGCACGACCAGATCCAACGCGATGGCGTCTTCCACTCGACCATGTCGCGAACGCTGTTCGACGTCCGCAAGCCGCCATCCTGACGACACCTGGTCGGGGCTCCCACACACTGCCCCTCATCGCCGGCTCTGGAACGCAGGTGCCGTCTGCACGGCCCGGACGACCTCGAACCTCGGACGACCCACCCGTCCATGAGCGCCGGCCGACCGCCACGGCCGGCGCTCCCGCGTTCGACGGCCGTCTGTAATGAGATCGTAGTATGGACGGTCCGGCCGGACTACGGTCGGTAGCGACGCCGGGCTGGGGCTTGGGGGGCGTCGGACAGCGAGTCCACAGAGACCCGGAGGAACCCATGGCGCGCTGCTGGGAGCGTACGGGGTCGTCGGTCGGCGCACCCGATGCCGCCCTGACGAGATGTCTGGCGGTTTCGGCCTGCGCAGTGGTCACCGTGCTGCTGACCGTGTTGTCCGCCACCGGCCGGGCGGTCCCCGCCGCCGCCCACGCCCGGGTCACCGGGTCGACGCCGGCGACCGGGGAGGTGGTGACCACCCCGCCTGCCGAGGTGAGCCTGGTGCTGGACGCCAAGCCCGCCACCGTCGAGGGCGATCCGCTCCAGGTGTACGCGCCGGACGGGCGGCGGGTCGACACCGGCGCCGCCACGGTCAGCGACGACGCCCGCACCCTGACCGTCGGTCTCGATCCGACGCTGTCCCTGCCGGCCGGCGACTACCAACTGATGTACCGGGTGGTGTCCGCCGACACCCACATCATCGCCGGGCGCATCACCTTCAGCGCCGACCAGCCGGCGCCGGCCAGCGCTCCCGTGGCGGGCCTCGTCAACGGGCAGGCCGAGCCCGCAGGCGCGATCCGGTCTGCCCCCAACCCGCGGGCCGATCAGCCGCCGTCCGGACAGGCCGCGGATGCCCCCCGACTGGCCCCGGGGCGCCCCGACGACATCCGGCCCCGGGCAATGGCGGGCGCGGCCGCCGCGATGGCGGTGCTGGGTGTCGGGTGGCGGCTCCTCCGGCGCCGCAGCCGGCGTCGCTTCGAGGCCGATCTGGCTCCCCCGCCCATGCCCGCCCGACGCCGGGCCGAGCTGCGCCTCGTCCACCCGGGTGTGGGCACGGGAGCGTCGCCGCCCAGCCCGGCCTACCGACCGGGAGCCGCCGGCGCCGCACGGCGGGAGGCGCCGTGGCCCTCGCCCGACCCCAGGACCGAGCCCGGGCGTGGACGTCCGTTCGCCCATCCCGCGGGAACGCCCCGGCGCCCGTGGGCCGCACGATGAGCCGCGGCCGACCCCGCCCGGTGGCGGCCTCCACCGGCTGGGCGTCCGACCGGATCTTCGTCGCCCCCGACAACCAGTGGCGGGGCAGCCGCCTGCCAGACCCCGACGACATCCTCGAGGTCCTGTGGGGCGCCGACACCGAGGTCGTCGACCTGACCAACGGTCCCGGGGCAGGCCTGCGCCACGTAGTCGACCCGCCCACGACCCGCCACCGGCGGCGAGCCCGCACCCACCCGCATCCGCGTGTCGACCCCGGCGCCGCCGAGATGGTCGCGGCGACCGGCTCTCTGCCGGCCCGGGCAGCCCGCGCCGTGGTGGCTGCACTGGGGCGCGGAGTCGGTGCCCTCGTCGCCACGGGCGTTGCCTGGCTGGTGCTGGTCGTCGTGCGGGCCGAGCAGCGCATCGTCTACCGCGACGCGGTCGCCGCCGACCTCGACGCCGCGGTGATCGAGACGCTCACCACCGACCACGTGCTGTCCGTGGCCACCTGGGTGGGGTACGTGAGCGCGACGGTGTTGCTGGGCGGCCTGGTGTTCGAGCGGTTCGTGGCCCGCCGGCCGGTGCGGATGCGGCTGGGCCCGTTCGCCCTGACCGGCGTGCTGGCCGCGGCCGCGTCCTTCCCGCTGCGGGCGGCCGAGATCAGCGGGCAGGGGCTCACGGCCGTCACCGACACGGAGGTGTTCCGCGTGGTGGCCACCAGTGCGTTCGGCGGGGCCCTGGCCCTGCGGGCAGCCGGGCTGCTGATGCTGGGGGCCACGCTCGGCAGCCGGGTGGGTGCCGGGCGGATGCGAGGCCTCGCCCGTGTCGCCGGGGGTGCCACGGTGGTGTCGTCGTACCTGTTGATCGGGCACCCGCAGGCCAACGACCCCACGGTCCTCGAGGTCGGGGCCCTGGCGGTCCACCTGCTCGCCGTGGCCACGTGGTTCGGCGGCGTGGCCGTGCTGGGCACCGAGCTGCGCCCACGGGCCGGCCGCGGCATCCGGCGCCTGTCCGACCAGGCCGTGGCCCGGTTCAGCCGCATGGCCGAGGCGATGGTGGTGCTGGTGCTGGCGTCGGGGTTGGTGCTGGCCGAGGGCCAGAACGCGATCAGCACCGCCCCCTGGCACACTGGATACGGGCTGGCGCTCACGGCCAAGCTGATCTTCGTCGGGGTGGTGCTGCTCATCGGCGGGTACAACAAGCTGCGAGTGGTGCCCGCCATCGCCGACTGCGACGGCGCCGCCGCCCGCCGGCACCTACGCTCCACCTGCGTGGTCGAGGCCATGGTGATCAGCATGGGGGTCCTGCTCATGACCGCCGCCATGACCAGCGGCGGATTCTGACCCCCACACCTCATGGCGTCGCCGCCCTTTCAGAGCCGGCGGTACATGACGTGCAGGTCCACGTCGCCCTGCTCGGGGTGCAGCAAGGCCTCGGGCACCGTGGCCAGCACCTCGAAGCCCAGCGAGCGCCACAGTGACACGGCTCGGGAGTTGCGCCCCCGCACGCGGCCGCCGCGACCACGACCACGAGGGCGGGACGGGTCATGCGGATATGTGTCGCACAACGAATGTGCGCCTCCCCTCGCCGTGCGATCAGGGCCGAAGGTCCCTCCCACCGGCCGACCGACCTTCGGGTCACATCGAGGGGCGGGTCGCATGGGCGGCGACCGGCAACCCACAGCGACGGGCCCGGCTCGAAGCCCTCGCGTCCAGGATCGACTGGTAACTCCCTCCGTCAGGCCGTGAGACGCTCGGGTACCGGCGCGACCTTGCGCTCGATCTCGCCGTCGGGGTCACGGCGTTCGATCCCGATCAGCCGTTGCTCATCGAGCACACGCAGGATTCGTTGAAGGGTCGGGATGGTCGGCATGTGGTCACCGCTCTCGAACTCGCCGACGTTCTTGTCGCGGGAGCACTCGGCCTGGGTCCCGACGCTCGATATCGAAGCGTGGTGGTGGGCGAGGGGGGACTTGAACCCCCACGACCTTGCGGCCACTGGCACCTGAAGCCAGCGCGTCTGCCAATTCCGCCACTCGCCCGAGTGACAAGGCTGCAACGATAGCGCGCCACCCTCGGGGTCCCGCCAACGGGAACGGCGGGCGCGACGGCGTGATCCGCCGGCTCGCGGGGCGCACGGCGCAGCGGCGGCCCGGGGGACGACGACTACGCTCGGCCCCGGACGGAGGCGCCGGCGGGCACCGCCGTCGCGGCGGGACGGCAGGGGCGAACGGGGCGGACGGGGCGGACGGGGCGGACGGCGATGATCCTCGCGGGCGTGCAGGCGGCGATGGCGGACGGCGGTGACCTCGTCGAGCGGTGGCGCGACCTCGGCCCCGTCCTGTGGATCGTCGCCGGCGGGGCCGCGGCGCTCTGGTTCGGGCTGCTGGCCCTGCTGACCGCGTGGCTCGACCCCCGGCGGGTGGCGCCGGGCCCGGCGACGCTCGACGTGCCCGGCGACGAGCCCCCGGCCGTCGTGAACCTGCTGGCCACCGACTGGGACCTCGGTCACGAGGCCGTGCCCGCCACGCTCGTCGACCTGGCGGCGCGCCGCCACCTCGAGATCGACCTCCAGGGCGACGAGACGTTCGTCCGCCTCCGCACGCGGCGGGGAGCACCCGACCGGTTGATGCCGTACGAGGACATGGTGCTGGCCCACGTCCGCTCGCTGGCGGCGGAGACCGACGACGGGCGGGTGCCGGCCGCCGCGCTGTCGGTCGGCCCCGAGGACACGCACAAGCACTGGTGGCGCCGGTTCCGGTCGGCCGTGGTCGACGACGCCCGCGCCCGGCGGCTGTCCCGCGCCCGGTGGTCGGCCGGCGTGAAGGCCCTGCTCGTCGGGCTCGCCGTGCCGGTGGCGCTGGCCGTGGCGGTCGCCGGGTCGACGTTGCCCGACGACCCCCACGACAGCGACGACAACCCCGTGGCCGCGGCGGCCTGGATGGGCGTCGTCGGGTTCGGCGGCCTGTCGGTCGTCGCCGGGCGCCTGTCGGGCGAGCGCGACACGGCCGAGGGCCGGGCGGCCGCCGCCCGCTGGCTGGGCCTGCGCGAGCTCCTGGCCGACGACCCGCTGTTCGGCGACCAGCCCCCGGCCGCGGTCGCCCTCTGGGACCGCATCCTGGCGCAGGGCACCGCCCTGGGGGTGGCCCACGGCGTCGTGCGGTCGCTGCCGCTCGGCGCCGAGAGCGACCGCCAGGCGTGGAGCCCGTGGGGCGGCCGCTGGCGCGTCGTGCGCGTCCGCTACCCCCGCTACGTCCCGCCCGGCTACGGACGTCACCCCGGCATCGCGCTGCTCCTGGGCGTCGCCCACCTCGTGGTCGGCATCCCGCTGCTCCCCCTGGCGCGCGGGGTGGCCGACGCGGTGCGCGACGCCATCGCCTCGGGCGACCTCACCGGGGGTGCCGGGCCCGGCGAGGTCCCGGCCGGCGCTGCGATCGCCATCACCGTCGTCGTCGCCGTGGTGGGGACCGTCGCCGCGCTCGTGAGCGTGCGCGGGGCGTGGCTGACGCTGGCGGGGCTCGCCGACCTCGTGACCCCGCGCACGGCGGTCGAGGGGCGGGTGCTGCGTTTCCGCGACCGCAGCTCCGACGACCACGTGGCGCTGTACGTCGCCGTCGACGACGGATCGACCGACCGGCTGCGGGCCTGGCTGCTGCGGACGCGGGTGAGCGTGCCGCAGGGCTCGACGGCACAGGCCCGCGTCAGCCGCTGGCTGCGTCACGTCTCCGACCTGCGCGTCGCCCGCACGGCCGGTGCCGGCCTCACCGACCCGACCGCCTCGGCCGCGCCCGACCTCGCGGCCGCCGGCGCCGGGGCGGCGGCGGCCGCCGGGCAGCTGCCCGGCGGCCTCGGTGTCGCGTTCGGCGGTGCCGACGGCCAGCCCCCGGCGCGCACGGCCCAGGTGATGGGCGCCCTGATCGGGGTCGCCCGGGCCGCGCAGCAGGCCACCGCCGACGATCCGACGACGGCCGCCGCCGACACCGACACCGGCTCGGACGGCCCCGCGGCGGCCGCCACGACCGCGCCGCCGCTGCCCTCCGATCAGGCGGCCTCCACCGCCCTCGGCCGCGCCGTCGCCCGCGACATCGCGGCCGCCGCCCACCCCGCCGCCCTGCGCGGCGGGTCGGCGCTGTACCGCGTGGCCGGCGCGGCCGGCGCGGCCGGCGTCGTGCAGCTCGCGTGGGTGCCCGAGGTGGCGATCGGCGTCTACCGGTCGCTGCCGCCCGACCGGCAGCGACCCGTCCCCGGCCTCGGCGACGAGGCCTACCGCGCCCGCGCCGGCGGCGCGCTCATGGCCCGCCTCGGTGACCACGTGCTGATGGCGACCGTGCACCTGCCCGACCTGACCGACGAGGCCCGCGACGAGGCCGCCGCCCGGCTGGCCGCGGTCGCCCTCGCCGGCGCGGCCGGGCTGGTCGCCGCGCCGGCGGCCGTGGCGACGCGGCCGCCCCCGCCGCCATCATCCGCCCCCGGCGACGCGTGAGTCACGGGACGTACCGGTAATCTCCGTACCCGTGGCGATCCGAGGGTTCGAACGTCGACTGGAGCGCATGGTCGAGGGAGCGTTCGCGCGCGCCTTCCGGTCCAGCATCCGGCCGGTCGAGCTCGCCCGGCGGCTCGCCCGCGAGATGGACGACCACGTGTCGATCGGCGTCCAGGGCACGCCCGTGGCCGCCAACCACTTCACGATCTACCTCTCGCCCGGCGACTTCCGCGAGTTCGGCGAGGTGCGCGACGCCCTGCGCCGCGAGCTGTGCGACGCCGCCCGCGCCCACGCCCGCGACGAGGGCTACCGCTTCATGGGCCCCGTCGACGTCGAGCTCGTCGTCGACGAGTCGTTCGGCACGGGGTGGTTCGAGATCGAGGGCCGCTTCCGCGAGGGCGCCGGTGGGGCGGGCGCCGGCAGCCTGGTGCTGCCCACGGGCGATCGCTTCACCCTCGAGGAGCACGTGATCTCGATCGGCCGCCGGCCCGACTCCAACATCGTGCTGGCCGACCCCAACGTCAGTCGCAACCACGCCGAGATCCGCCCGCAGGGCGACGGCTTCGTGCTGGTCGACCTGGGGTCGACGAACGGGTCGAAGGTCAACGGCGTGCGGGTCGACCAGCGCCTCCTGACCGACGGCGACGAGCTCACGTTCGGCAACACCCGCATGCGGTTCGAGGCGAGCTGACCGCACGTCGGCCCGGCCTGTCCGCCGACCGCACGACGCCGGTCACCGCACCGATCGCGGTCCCGGCGACACGATTCGCCATGGCCTGCGGCGGCTCCGACCTGCGGTGATGCAGCTGCGGAGCGCGCGCCGGTCGGGCGGGCGCCCCGCCTGCCGATAATCTCCGCCTCGGTGCCCGACCAGCTCCTCAACCTCCTCAAGCTCTTCCTCCTCGTGCTGCTCTACCTGTTCTTCCTGCGCGTCCTCCGAGCGGTGTGGACCGAGGTGAACGTCCCCCGGCTGGCCGACGCCCCTGCTCCGACCGGCAAGTCCAAGGGCCGCAACCGCCGGGCCGCCCGGCCCGGGCGCACCAACCAGCCGCACCTCAAGGCGCTCGAGCCGTCGACGCTGCGGGGCCGCAGCTTCCCCCTCGACGAGGAGATCACGCTGGGCCGGGCGGCCGGGTGCCAGGTGCCGCTCGACGACGCCTACGCCAGTCAGGTGCACGCGCGCGTCTTCCAACGCGAGGGCCAGTGGTACGTCGAGGACCTGGGGTCGACCAACGGCACCTACCTGAACCGCCGGCGGGTCGCGGGGCCGATGGTCATCAAGCGGCGCGACAAGCTGCAGATCGGCAACACCGTGCTGGAGCTCCAGTGACCGGGCGGCCCGAGGTCCGGCGCGCCCCGTCGCCCGCCGCCGCGACGTGGCGATCCGCGCGCGAGCGCGGGCGAAGGGTGCACCCGTGACCGCCCGCGCCGACCGCACCGCGCTGCGCTGGGGGGGCGCCACCCACGTCGGCAGGGTGCGCTCGCTCAACGAGGACCACTACGTCGCCCGCCCCGACGAGAGCCTGTGGGTGGTGGCCGACGGCATGGGCGGCCACAACGGCGGAGAGATCGCGTCCGAGCTGGCCAGCACCACCGTCAGCGAGACGTTCGTGCAGCACAGCATCGACGGCCTCATCGACGCGGTCGAGCAGGCCAACTCGGCCGTCTTCCGGGCCGGCGCCGACGACCCCGAGCTCACCGGCATGGGCACCACGGTCGTGGCGCTGGCCGTCGTCGACCACGACGAGTCCGAGGTCCTGGCGATCGCCAACGTGGGCGACTCGCGCTGCTACCGCTTCGCCGACGGCGAGCTCGACCAGGTCACCACCGACCACAGCCTCGTCGCCGAGATGGTGCGCGAGGGCAGCCTGTCGCCCGAGGAGGCGGCGGTGCACCCCCAGCGCAACATCGTCACCCGCGTGCTCGGCGTGCACGACGAGGTGCCGGTCGACGTGTTCGCGGTCGACCCCTACCCGGGCGACCGCTACGTGCTGTGCTCCGACGGGCTGTTCAACGAGGTGCCCGAGCGGGGCATCGCCGGCGTGCTGCGGTCGATCGGTGACCCCGGCGAGGCCGCGGAAGAGCTCGTCCACCTGGCCGTCGACGGTGGGGGCCGCGACAACATCACCGTGGTGGTGGTCGACGTGGTCGCCGACGACGGTCGCAGCGCCGCGGCGTCGGCGGCGCTCGCCGGCGAGGCGACGGGCATCGGCTCGGGCCCGCAGCCCAGCCCCGCCTACGCGGGTGGCGAGCCGGCGTGGCGACGACGGCGGGCCTCCGACACCGCCGAGCTCAGCGCGCTGCCGAGTGACGACGACCTCGACGACGACGTCGACGAGCGCGACGCCACCGATCGGGGGCGCCGCCGGCGACGCGGCGGGCGACACGCCGCCCGGCCGCCCCGGTCGCGCCGGCTCACGTGGCGGGTGCTGCTGTTCGTCGTGCTGATCGTCGTGCTGGTGGGCGGCGTCGTCGCCACCATCCAGTGGTACGGCACGTCGGCCTACTTCGTGGGCTTCGACGGCGACCAGGTCGCGATCTACAAGGGCCGGCCCGGCGGCGTGCTGTGGATCGACCCCGAGCTGGTCGACGACACCGACCTGACGCGCGCCGACGTCCCCGACGCCCGCGTGGCCGACATCGCCGACGGGGTCGAGCAGGGCTCGCTGTCCGAGGCCCGCCGGTACGTCGCGAACGTGCGCGAGCAGGCGGCCGAGCTGGCGCCGCCCACGACCACGACCACGGCGCCGACGACGACCACCACGGTGCCGGTCGCGCCGCCGCCGGTGGCCGTGGCGCCGGCATGACGACCGCCTCGCGCCGCACGACCGAGCTGGGGCTGCTCGTCCTCGGCACGATGTTCGTCGTCGGCGCCTACCTGCTGGCGTCGGTGCCCGAGGACAGCGACATCCCCACGTCCGTCGGCCCGTTCCTCGGCATCATCGTCGGCCTGCCGCTGGCCGCCCACGTCGCCGTCCGCCGCTTCGCCCCCCACGCCGACGGCATGCTGCTCCCCCTCGCCTCGCTGCTGAACGGGCTCGGCTACGTGTTCATCGTGCGGCTCGACGAGGCCAAGCGCGAACCCGACGGCCTGGCCGCCCTCCAGTCGGTCTGGATGGTGCTCGGCGTGGCGGCCTTCGTCGGCACGCTCATCGTGGTGCGCGACGCCCGCAAGCTCGAGCGCTACCGCTACACGGCCGGCTTCGTCGGCCTCGTCCTGCTGCTGCTGCCCCTGATCCCGGTGATCGGCCGCGAGATCAACGGCAGCCGCATCTGGGTGTCGTTCGGGCCGGTCAACTTCCAGCCCGGCGAGTTCGCCAAGCTCTGCCTGGCCGTGTTCTTCGCCGGCTACCTCGTCGAGAAGCGCGAGCTGCTGGCGATCAACCGGGCGTTCGGGCCCATCGCCCTGCCCGACCCCAAGCACCTCGGGCCGGTGCTCATCGCCTGGGGCGTCGCCCTGGTCGTGATGATCACGCAGAAGGACCTGGGCACGTCCCTGCTGTTCTTCACCCTGTTCCTGGTGCTCATCTGGGTGGCGACGGAGCGGGCGTCGTACCTGGCCGTCGGCGTGATCATGTTCTTCGCCGGCGGCTACCTGGCCTTCAGCGCCTTCAGCCACGTGCAGTCGCGCTTCGACATCTGGCTCAACCCGTGGGGGAAGACGAAGGGCTACCAGGTCGAGCAGTCGATGTACGCCTTCGCCGACGGCGGCATCTTCGGCCGCGGGCTCAACCTCGGCGTGCCCCTGAAGATCCCGGTCGTCGAGAGCGACATGATCTTCGCCGCCATCGGCGAGGAGCTGGGGCTGCTCGGGGCGGCGGCCATCCTCATCGCCTTCCTGCTGATGATCGGCGCCGGCCTGCGCATCGCCCAGCAGACGACCAGCGGCTTCGAGCGCCTGCTGGCCACCGGTCTCACCACCCTGCTCGGGTTCCAGGCGTTCATCATCCTCGCGGGCGTGACGCGGCTGCTGCCGCTGACCGGCGTGACCCTGCCGTTCGTGTCCTACGGCGGGTCGTCGCTGCTCGCCAACTGGGTGCTGCTGGCGCTGCTGCTGCGCATCTCGAACGACAGCGCCGAGCGAGAGGCCGAGCGCCTCGCCGCCGGCCAGCTCACCGAGATCGGCGGGCGCTGACGTGGGGACGCACCGGTGAGCAAGCAGATCCGCAACCTCGGGGTGTTCCTCGCCGTCTGCTACGTCGCGCTGTTCCTGCAGGTCAACCGCCTGACGGTCTTCGAGGCCGAGACGCTGCAGGACAAGCCCGGCAACAACCGGGCGGTCGAGCGCGACTTCTCGAGCCCGAGGGGCGACATCGTCAGCGCCGACGGGGTCGTGCTGGCCGAGTCGGTGCCGTCCGACGACCGCTTCCAGCTGCAGCGCGTCTACCCGCCCGAGACGGCCGACCTGTTCGCCCACATCACCGGGTACTTCGCCTTCTCCCTGGGGTCGACCGGCGTCGAGCGCGAGTACAACGGCTACCTCAACGGCGACGACATCGGCTTCGACTTCAACCGGCTCGACGACCTCTTCGTCGACCGCGACGTCGTGGGCGACGTGATCCTGTCGGTGCGCAACGACGTGCAGCAGGTCGCCCGCGAGGAGCTCGGCGACACGCCGGGCTCGGTGGTGGCGCTCGACCCCCGCAACGGCGAGATCATCGCCATGTGGTCGACGGCGACGTTCGACCCCAACGCTCTGGCGACGCACGACTTCGACGCCGCGGCCGCCACCTCCGAGGCCCTCAACGCCGATCCCGAGCGGCCGACCCGCAGCCGCTCCTACCAGGAGCGGTTCTTCCCGGGCTCGACGTTCAAGGTGGTCACGGCGACCGGGGGCATCGAGCGGGGCGGGGTCACCGAGGACTCGCCCGACTACCCGGTGTCCGACAGCTACCAGCCGCCCGGCGGCGGCCGGCCGATCCCCAACTTCGGTGGCGACAGCTGCGGCGGCACCTTGTTCGTGATCCTCCAGCAGTCGTGCAACACGGCCTTCGCCCAGATGGGCGTCGACACGGGGGGCGACAACCTCTACGCGGCGGCGCAGGGGTTCGGGTTCGACCGTGACATCCCGTTCGACCTGCCCGGCGGGGTGCAGTCGAACTTCCCCGAGGAGATCGTCGACGACCCGCCGCTGGTCGCCCAGGCGTCGATCGGGCAGAACGACGTGCAGGCCACCCCGCTGCAGATGGCGCTGGTGGCCGCAGGTGTCGCCAACGACGGCGTGATCATGGAGCCCCACGTCATGCGCGAGGTGCGCGACGACCAGGGCGACAAGGTCGCGGACTTCGACGAGGACGCGTTCGCGCAGCCCATGTCGCCCTCGACCGCGGGCACGTTGCGGGCGGCGATGGAGTCGGTCGTGTCCGACGGCTCGGCCCGCCGCCTCGACGACGGCCTCGAGGGCTTCGCGGTCGGCGGCAAGACCGGCACCGCCCAGCTCGGCACCGACCCGCCCCAGTCGCACGCGTGGATCATCGGCTTCGCCGGCCCCCCCGGCGAGACGCCGCACATCGCCGTCGCGGTCATCGTGGAGGCACAGCCCGGCGCCAGCGAGCAGACTGGTGGGCAGGTGGCGGCCCCGATCGCCGCAGCGGTGATGCAGCGGGCGCTCGCACCCCCGGCCGAGGCCGGCCAGGACGACCAGGACAGCCAGCAGGACGGGGGCTCCGGCGACGGCGGGTGACGCCAGTCGCCTGACTCGGGGCCGCATACCCCCATCTCGTAATCTGGGGATCGCATGTCGCAGCAGAACCAAGTCATCTTCAACGGCCGGTACGAGCTCCACCGGCGGCTCGGGCGCGGCGGCATGGCCGAGGTGTACCTGGCGCGCGACCAGCTGCTCGACCGCCCCGTGGCGGTCAAGGTGCTGTTCCCGGCGCTGGCCACCGACCAGGGGTTCGTCGAGCGCTTCCGCCGGGAGGCGCAGGCGGCGGCCAACCTGCAGCACCCCAACATCGTCAGCGTGTTCGACTGGGGCGAGGCCAACGGCACCTACTTCATCGTCATGGAGTACGTCGAGGGCATGACCCTCGCCGAGCTGCTGCGCGACGAGGGCCGCCTCCACCCCGACCGGGCGGCCGAGATCACGGCCGACATCGCCGCCGCCCTCGGCTTCGCCCACCGCAACCGGGTGGTGCACCGCGACGTCAAGCCCGGCAACGTGCTCATCACCCGCGACGGTGGCGTGAAGGTGGCCGACTTCGGCATCGCCAGGGCGCTCAGCGACTCGTCCGACATGAACCTGACGAAGACCGGCTCGGTCATGGGCACGGCGACGTACTTCTCGCCCGAGCAGGCGCGGGGCGCGCCGGTCGACCCCCGCAGCGACATCTACAGCCTCGGCTGCGTGCTGTACGAGATGACCACCGGGCACCCGCCGTTCGCCGGCGACAGCGCCGTGGCCATCGCGTACAAGCACGTGCAGGAGAACCCGATGCCGCCCCGGCGGTTCGATCCGGCGCTGCCGGAGACGCTCGAGGCCATCACGCTCAAGTGCCTGGCCAAGAACCCGGCCAACCGCTACCCGAGCGCACAGGACCTGCGGGCCGACATCCGCCGCTTCCTCGACGGCAGCCGCATCATGGCCGAGCCCGTGCTGGCGCCCCCGGTCGATCCGGGCGCCACCAACGTGCTGGCCCGCACCCAGTACGGCGAGCAGACGGCCGCCATCGCCGGTCCCGTCGGGTACGCGCCCCAGGGCTACGACGACGGGTACGACGACTACGACGACTACGACGACGAGGACGAGCCCAAGCGGTCGAAGTGGTTCCTGGCCGCCCTCATCCTGCTGCTCCTCGTGCTGGCCGGCCTGCTGTTCCTGCTGGCCCGCAACTTCAGCGGCGGGGGCGACGGCGTCGAGCAGGTGACCGTCCCGGGCGTGGTGGGTCAGGACGTCAACGTGGCCACCGGCGCCCTCGAAGCCGCCGGCTTCGAGGTGAAGACCGAGTTCGCCAACGACCCCACGGCGCCGCCCAACCAGGTCACCAAGCAGGACCCCGAGGCCGGGGTCGACGCCGACGCCGGGTCGACGGTCACGCTCACGGTCAGCCAGGGGCCCGAGCCGGTCACGGTGCCCGACGTGGTGGGCATGGCCCAGACCGAGGCACAGACGGTCCTGACCCAGGCCGGGTTCGTGGTGAACGTCGTGCCGCAGGAGAACGACGACGTCCCCGAGGACACCGTCATCTCGCAGGACCCCGCCGCCAACCAGCAGGTGCCGCCGCAGTCGACGATCACCATCGCGGTGTCGTCGGGCTCGGGCAAGGTCGCCGTCCCGAACGTGGTGGGCCAGACCCAGGGCGCGGCCCAGGCGGCGCTGTCGTCGGCCGGGTTCGCCACGGTCAACGTCCAGCAGCAGTCGTCGGGCGACGTGCCCAACGGCACCGTCATCAGCGTCGACCCGCCGGCCGGCACCCAGGTGCCGCCCAACCAGGCGATCACGCTCGTCGTCTCGTCGGGACAGGAGCGGGTGGGGGTCCCGAACGTCGAGGGCCTCAACGAGGCCAACGCCCGCACCCAGCTCGAGGCCGCCGGCCTCTCCGTGTCGGTCTCCCAGGAGGACGTCTCCAACCCCGGGCAGGACGGTCGGGTCCTCCGGCAGAGCCCGAGCGCTGGTCAGCAGGTCGATCGCGGCTCGACGGTCAACATCGTCGTCGCCAGGTTCAGCGTGACCGGGGGCGGCGGCGGGGGCGGAGGCGGCGGCAACTGATCGCGCCGGCCGCGGGTTCGTCGGCCGTCCGGGCAGCCCAATAGGTTTGCCGCTCATGGCCCGACGCTTGGTCCTGCTCCGCCACGGCGAGAGCACGTGGAACCTCGAGAACCTGTTCACCGGGTGGTACGACTGCCCGCTGAGCCCCAAGGGCGAGGCCCAGGCGACCGCCGGCGGCGAGCTGATGGCCCAGGAGCGCGTGCTGCCCGACGTGCTGCACACCTCGGTGCTCACCCGCGCGATCCGCACCGCCGAGCTGGCGCTGGCGCCGCTCGACCGGGCGTGGATCCCGGTGCGCCGGCACTGGCGCCTCAACGAGCGCCACTACGGCGACCTCCAGGGCCTGAACAAGCGCGAGACCGCCGTGAGGTTCGGCGACGAGCAGGTCAAGGTGTGGCGCCGGGCGTACGCCATCGCACCGCCGGCGATGGCCCGAGACGACGAACGCAACGTGCGCCACGACCCGCGCTACACCGGGCTGCCACCCGAGGTCGTGCCCGACACCGAGTGCCTGGCCGACGTCGTCGCCCGCATGCTGCCGTACTGGTACGACGCCATCGTCCCCGACCTGCAGCCCGGGCGCACCGTGCTGGTGGTCGCCCACGGCAACAGCCTGCGGGCGCTGGTCAAGCACCTCAGCGGCATCTCCGACGACGACATCGTCGAGCTGAACATCCCGACGGGCGAGCCCCTGGTCTACGACCTGGGCGACGACCTCCGCCCCCTCGACGACACGCCGGTCGACGAGAGGTACCTGCGCTCGCCCGACGAGATCCGGGCCGCAGCCGACGCCGTGGCCCGCCAGGCCTCGGGCTGAGCGCCGGGCCCCGAAGGGGCCGGGCCGATTCCCTGTCGGGACGTGGACCGCGTGGCGGAACGGTTCAGCATCGGCCCGGCCGTCCATACCGATCCGGCATGGATCGGTGCGTCGGGTGGCGTGGATCGGTCCTGGTACCGAGAACGCCCCAGCGCGCCCTCGAGACAAGACCACCCACTGTGGCGAGCACGCATGACCACCTGCCGCGACGCCCGACGTCCGACCTGTCGCTCGGATGCCGTCTCACTGCTGGCGATCGCCCGGAACCTGCCTCGACGGCATCGCGAAGTGCCTCGGCTTCGCACGCGTCCCGATCCCGGTACTTACCCGCTGGTAACCACTATGGGTGAATCTGGTTGCGAGGTCAAATACCGAGGGTGGCGCGCACCGATACCGTGACGGCATGACCGCAGGTCACCGCGCCCACGAGCAGCGGACCGGGTGACGGGGTCGCAGCATGAACCTCCAGCAGCTGCGCTACGTCGTGGCCACGGCCGACGAGGGGACGATGACGCGGGCCGCCGCCGAGCTCCACGTCGCTCAGCCCGCCGTCAGCCGGGCGGTGCGCTCGCTCGAGGCCGAGATCGACGTGACCGTGTTCGAGCGCGACGGGCGCGGCCTGCGCGTGACCCGGCAGGGGCGCGAGGTCGTCGCCCTCGCCCGGCGGGTCGTGGGCGACGTCGAGCGCATCTCGAACCTGCGCGACACCACCGTGCTGCACGTGTGCGCCGTGGCCGGCCAGGCCGGCGAGCTGGGCTCGCCGGCGGTCGCCCGCTTCGTGGCCGAGACGGGAGAGCGGGTCGCGCTCGACGTCGTCGACTCGAGGGAGGACGTGGCCGACGCCGTGCGCGACGGCCGCGCCCACGTGGGCCTCATCGAGCTGCCGGCGCCGGCCGGGCTCGAGGTCGTGTCGCTCGGCTGGCAGGAGATCGTGCTGATCCATCCTCCCGACTGGACCGTCGACGACCCGCTCGACGTGGACCGGCTCGGCGACATGCGCCTGCTGTCGCCCGAGAGCGGCAACTGGCGGCACGACAAGGTGCTGCGCAACCTGCGGGCCGCCGGGATCGAGCCCCGGATCGCCGCGGAGACGAACGACAGGTCACTGCTGACCTCGCTCGTGCAGCAGGGCGCGGGGGCGTGGTTCTCCTACGGGCGCCAGGCCCAGGCCGCGGTGGCGGGCGGGGCGGGCATGGTGCACCTCAGCCCCCGGCCGCTCCGCGAGATCGGCGCCGTCCACCGGGGCGAGATGCGCCCGGCGGCGGCGAGGTTCATCGACGCCCTGCGGGCGGAGGCCCAGCAGACGCTCGTGCCGGCCGACGACCCCGGCCTCGAGAACTCCGCGTGGATCAGCGGCGACGAGGTGCTGGCGGTGCCGCCGGGCCGGCTCCGGCCCCCGCCGCGGTCGTGACGACACGTCGTCGGTCGACCGGCGCCCCGACGCGCCGGGGCGCACGGACCGATCGGCCCGTGCGCCCCTGGTGGACCGTCCTCGTGACGCTCACAAGATGATCGCGACCGTCCCGTCGAGGGCGGGGATCGGCCACAGGATGACGGCGACGATGAACGTCACCACGGCCGAGGCGTTGTCCATGTTCTCGGCGTAGTCCTTGCTGACGGCGACGATGACGCCGATGACGATCCAGATCAGCAGCACGATGGGGATACGTACGCGTCCGCGCATGATTGCCTCCCTCCGGGAAAGCTCCCGAACCCAGCGCTCGGACGACTCCCGTCCGGCAGGAGAGCCGTACCCCACGTGCGGTAGGTCCAGTCACCTCGCGACGGGGCACGACGGCCGACGGGACTCACCCGCGAGGGGTTCAACCGACCGAGATGCTGCGCACGCCGTTGGTGTGCGCAGCGCGAGCGTTGTCGGGGGGGACCTGGCCGCCACCGTCGGACCGCTCGAGGAGGTAGCCCCGCGACCGCACCGTGCGGATGGCCAGCCGCAGGGGCGAGAGGCGCCGGCGCAGCCGCAGCACGTGGACGTCGAGGGCGTTCCGCCCCGGCGACCCCCCGGGCCAGCCCGACCGCGCCAGGGCCTCGCGCGACACGACGGCCCCGAAGCGATCGAGCAGGGCGCGGGTCAGCCGCGCCTCCACCGGCGGGAGCGACACCCACCGGTCGCCGACGCGGAGCACGCCGTCGTCGTCGAGCGCCGGCACCGCCCCGGTGTCGCTGTCGGTGCGGCGGCGCAGGGCCTCGACCCGGACCCGCAGGTCGAGGTCGTCGGCGGGCAGCCGGATCCAGTCCTCGAGCTCGTCGGTGGGGATGGGGGGAGCACCCCGTTCGACCAGGAGCAACCGGGGCTGGCCGGAGCGTCGCAGCTCTTCTCGCCGGTCCTGCTCGGCCGGCCACTGGACCAGTGCCACCTCCACGGGGACGAAAGGTACGAAGCAAGCGTTTCGCGATTGTTTCGGTCAGATGAACCCCACGCTCCCGCAGGGATCCGCCGCGTTCCGTGAAACGTCCTGGCCACGCATCGTGACGGCGCCCCGGCGCACCAGCACGGGCCATCACAGGTTCGTAAGCTGCGCCGCCATGGCACGCGAGGAGTACCTCAACCATCTCGCCTCCGTCCCGCTGTTCTCGGGATGCACCACCAAGGAGCTGCGGGACATCGCGAAGGCGACCGTCGAGCTGACGCTCGACGAAGGCAAGGAGTTCGTGACCCAGGGCGACGTGGGCCGCGAGGCGTTCGTGATCGTCGAGGGGCGCGCCGAGGTCAGCCGCAGCGGCCAGACCATCGCCGAGCTCGGCCCGGGCGACTGCGTGGGCGAGCTCGCCCTGCTCGATCACGGGCCCCGCACGGCCACGGTGACGGCCGCCACGCCGCTGACCGTGCTCGTGCTCGGGCCCCGTGAGTTCTCGGGCCTGCTCGACGAGGTGCCGACGCTGACGCACAAGATCCTCGCCGCGCTGGCGGCCCGCGTGCGCGAGCTCGACTCGAAGAACTACGGCTGACCCGGGGTCGGCGCCCCCCAGCGCGGGCCGTCGCAGCCCCTCAAGTGACCGCGGGGTAACCGGCCCGCCGGCGCGGCGCGCACGATTCCGCCCGGCCCGCGTGCGTTCGGTAGGTTCGGGCGCGTGAGTGAGCGCAGCGAGCGAACCGTGAGCACAGTGCGTTGCTCGGCCCGCAGAGCCGGCTGCACATCGTGCGCTTCCCGAGGGGTGCGCCCGTGAGCGGCCCCGAGAGCACCCCGGCGACGACGGGCCGTCACGTCAAGCCGACGCAGATCGCCCTGGGCATCGGCGTCGGCTTCGCCGCGATCACCGTGGCGTCGGGCATCGCGGCCACGGTCCTGCAGTGGCACGACGAGGACTCGCTGGTGCAGCGCGAGGTCTTCGTCAACATCCCGTCGGCGTGGAAGGCCGTCTTCTACACCGTGCTGCCGGTGCTGATCGTCTACGGGGCGATCCTGTTCGCGCAGCGGGTCAAGAACTGGGAGCGGGGCCAGCCCGACGACCGCGCCACCACCAGGAAGAACGTCGCCAGGCGCCTCAAGGACTTCCGCGCCGGCGTCTACATGCAGACGCTGCTGCGCGATCCCGCCGCCGGCGTCATGCACTCGCTCATCTACTTCAACTTCCTGATCCTGCTCGCCGTCACCACGGTGCTCGAGATCAACCACCAGATGCCCGAGGGCGCCAAGTTCCTGCACGGTGGCGTCTACAAGGGCTACGCGCTGGTGGGCGACGCCGCCGGGGCGCTGTTCCTGGTCGGCGTCGTGTGGGCCGTCGTCCGTCGCTACGTGCAGCGGCCGTACCGCATCCGCATCAAGTCGAAGCCCGAGCACGCCGTCATCCTCGGCACCTTCCTGGCCATCGGCGTCACCGGCTTCGGCGCCGAGGCCTTCCGCATCGCCCTCGCCGGACGGCCCGACTTCGAGAAGTGGTCGATCATCGGCTACCCGCTGTCGGGGCTGGTCGACGGCAGCAGCAGCCTGGCGGGCTGGCACCAGGCCTGGTGGCTCGCCCACGTCTTCACGTTCTTCGTGTTCGTCGTGATCCTGCCCATCACGATGCTGCGCCACATCTTCACGTCGCCGCTCAACATGTACCTGCGCGACCGCGAGCGCCCCAAGGGCGCCATGAAGGCCATGCCGAACCTGATGGAGACCGAGCTCGAGACGTTCGGCGCCGCCACGGTCGAGGACTTCACCTGGAAGCAGCTGCTCGACACCGACGCCTGCACAATGTGCGGCCGGTGCACGTCGGTGTGCCCGGCCCACGCCACCGGCAAGCCCCTCGACCCCCGCGAGATCGTGCTCAAGACCGGCGAGGTGATGGCGCGCAGCGGCACCCCGGCCGTGTCTCCCCCCATCGGCGTCGACCCCGAGATCACCGTGTCGTCGTCGTCGCTGTTCGAGCGCATCACGCCCGAGGAGGTGTGGGCCTGCACGTCGTGCAAGGCCTGCGACGAGATCTGCCCGGTGAACATCGAGATCCTCGACAAGATCCTCGACATGCGGCGCTACCTGTCGCTGATGGAGTCGAACTTCCCCACCGAGCTCGGCACCGCCTACCGCGGGATGGAGAACTCGGGCAACCCGTGGGGCATGTCCCAGGCCGACCGGGCCGCCTGGACCTCGAAGGTCGACGGCGTGCCCATCGTCGAACCCGATGGCACCTTCGACCACGAGTACCTCTACTGGGTCGGCTGCGCCGGCAGCTTCGACGACAAGAACCAGAAGGTGACGGTCGCGATGTCGAAGCTGATGCAGCGCGCCGGCATCGACTTCGCCATCCTCGGGCCGTCCGAGAACTGCACGGGCGACCCCGCCCGCCGGTCGGGAAACGAGTACATCTTCCAGATGCTCGCCATGCAGAACATCGAGTCGCTCGACGGCATGGGCGTGAAGAAGATCGTCACCCAGTGCCCCCACTGCTTCAACACGCTGCAGAACGAGTACCCGCAGCTGGGCGGCAACTACGAGGTGGTGCACCACAGCCAGTTCCTCGAGTGGCTGATCGCCGAGGGCCGGCTCGACATGAGCGACGCCCACCTCGACGAGCGGGTCGTCTACCACGACTCGTGCTACCTCGGCCGCCACAACGACGTGTACCAGTCGCCCCGCAAGGTCATCGGCAGCCTGGCCGGCATCGAGATCGTCGAGGCCGGCCGGAACGGCACCAAGGGCATGTGCTGCGGCGCCGGCGGCGCCCGGATGTGGATGGAGGAGACGACCGGCAAGAAGGTGAACGACGAGCGCAGCCAGGAGCTCATCGCCACCGGCGCCAGCCGCATCGCCGTCGCCTGCCCCTTCTGCTACATCATGATCGACGACGGCACCAAGGCCGCCGGCAAGGAAGAGGACGAGGTCAAGGTCGCCGACATCTCGATGCACCTGCTCGAGGCGCTCGAGACCCGCGACGCCGAGCGGCTCGAGACGCTCCGGGACTGACCCGGGTCGGGCCCCGCGGCGCGGCCTCCACCCGATCTGCGAGCGCGACGACGGGGCGGCCTGCGAGAGGCCGCCCCGGTCGTGTTCCGGGCGCCCGCCCACCGCGCGGCCCGGAGATCTGTCGATCCGGTGAAGCGGAGGGTGTGCGACGCGCCCGCCGCGTCGCACACCCGTCCACCCACCACATCGGGGGGTTCGCTCCGTCTACGAGCCCCCCGAGGTTCCCGCCAGGGACCTGAAGGTCGAGGTGGCGTCCGTGGCGAACGCCAGGCGCCGGATCGTGATGCCGACCCCGTCGACCGCAGCGAGGTCGGCGAAGTCCGCCGACACGTCGTCGATGGCGCGCTCGATGCCGTAGGCCGGCATCACCACCGCCAGGCGGGAGGCGCTGAGGGCCGCCACGGTCTCACCGGCGCGGAAGCGCGCGGTCAGGACGCGGCCCGCCGTCGCCCTGACCTGCATCCGCTCGGTGGCCCGCAAGGCCCCCAGCTCGAGCTGCACGACCACTGCCCCGAAGGTCACCGGGGGAGAGATGGCCAACGCACGACACTGGTCGTGCAGCTCGCGCACGCGCTCACGGACGTAGCCGGAGCTCGCGAGTCCTGTCACCACGTCGACGCAGTCGGTGCACGACGCGGCTGCGGCGTGCTCGACCGCCCACGCGGCGAGCGCCCGGGCGACGAGACCCACCGGGTCGAGGGTCTCGCCCCACGTTCCGCGCCCGGCCGGCCAGGCCAGCCGCACGAGGGCGACGAGATCGTCGGTGACGGCCTCGACCGGGTGCGCCGCGCCCGCCCGGGCCTGGGCGAACGCCACGACGGCGTCCTCCACGTCCCGGACGGCCGACGCCCCGTCGAACACCGCCAGGAGGTCGCCGGCCGCCGGGTCGGCCCACTCGTCGAAGAGCAACGAGCTGCCGGACGCGGCGTACCAGCGGTTGATCAGCCCGCCGACCGACCGGTGAGGCGGCCCCGACCGGTCGACGAGCGACGTTAGGAGGCGCGACGCCCCGTCGATGCCCGGGTGGTTGGGCTCTCGAGGCACCGTCGTCTCCGTCACGCCCCATGAGAGGGGCGAGGTGGGCCCCGATGACGCCGTTCCGCGAAGAAATCGCGGATTTCTCCGAGCCGGGCGGTGCGGCGCCCCTCCGTGCCGGTCAGCCAGGTGGTGATCGAGTGAACTTTGGGCAACACTGACGCGCAGGTCTCCCCGATGACGATCACGGCGCTCACCGACGCCGAGCTGCTCGACCAGGCACGCAACGGCGATGAAGCTGCGTTCACCGAGCTGTACGTCCGACACCAGCCGGCGGCGCTCAGACTGGCGCGCACCTACAGGCGGCTCGGCGACCCCGACGACCTGGTCAACGCCTCGTTCGAGCGGGTGCTCGGCGCCGTCCGCCGCGGCGCCGGGCCCACCGACTCGTTCCGCGCCTACCTGTTCGTCACGCTGCGCCGGTACGCCGCCGAGCTGGGGGCCAAGGCGCCCGACGAGGCGCTCGACGACGTCCCCGAACCCATCACCGCGGCCGCCGACGCACCCGCCCTCGAGCAGGCCGACCGCACGCTGATCACCGAGGCGTTCGAGTCGCTCCCCGACCGCTGGCAGGCCGTGCTGTGGCAGACGGCGGTCGAAGGCCGCCAGCCCCGCGAGCTGGCCGACACGCTCGGCGTCTCGGCCAACGCGGCCGCCGCCATGGCCTACCGGGCGCGCGAGAAGCTGCGCCAGGCCTACCTCCAGGCCCACCTGCTCGCCTCGCCCGCGCCCGATCACGAGCCCTACCGCTCGCAGCTCGGGGGCTACGTGCGGGGTGGCCTGTCGGCCCGCGACACCGCCGCGGTCGACAAGCACCTCCAGGGCTGCGAGTCGTGCCGGGCGCTGGTCGCAGAGCTCGAGGACGTCAACCGCTCGCTGGCCCGGGCCGTGCTGCCTCTGTTCCTGCTGGCCGGAGGCGGCAAGCTGGGCGGGGCGCTCGCCGCCGGAGCCGCGGCCGGTGGTGCCGCCGACTCGGCCGGCAAGGGCGGGCTGCTCGGCAAGCTGCGCCACGCCGCGCCGGCCGTCGGGAGCACCGCCGCGATCGCCGCCGTCATCGCCGGCATGGTCGGCATGGGGTCGGTCGTGGCCCGGCAGGACGCCGGTCCGCTCAACTCGGCGGCCGACGCCGCCGACATCGGGGGCGACGGCGGGCGCGGCGACGGCGGATCGTCGGGCGACGGCCGCGACGACGCCGGCGGGTCGCTGTTCGGCGACGAGGACTTCGCCCTCAGCCCGTTCGACGACGCGTTCGACGACCTCGACTTCGGCGACTCGGGGTTCGGACGGTTCGACGACGAGTTCGGCGGCCTCGACGACATCGACTTCGGCGACTTCGACGGACCGGGGAGCACGCGCAGCCCCGCCCGCCGCGGCGGCACGGGCGGAGGCGCGGCCTCGCCGACGGCACCGGGCGGCGGCGCCGGCCCGACGCCCACCGACCCGGGGGCACCGCCGACCGGACCGGGCACGCCCCCGGCCGACCCGGGCCCCCAGGACCCCGGCGGCCCGCAGACGCCGCCGCCCGCGCCCCTGGCGTTCGGCACGCCGACGTGGACCCCCGCGGCCGTCGGGCGCGGCACGCTGGTGGTGACCCTCGGCGAGGCCGGCGCGCCCGCCGTCCAGCCCACCGCCGCGCTCGAGGCCCCGACGCCCGCCCCGCTGCAGGCGGCGGCCGAGCCGCTGCGGATCGACCTCACCCTGTCGCCCGGTGCCCGGGCGTTCCCCGAGGCACCCCAGGACCCGCGCTGCGCCGCCCCCACGCCGACCTCCGACGGCGGGCAGGTGATGAGCTGCACGCTCGACCAGCCGCCCGCCGGCGGCACGGCCGCCTACAGCTTCGACCTGCAGATCGACGACGGCGTGCAGACCGCCGACCTGGCCCTGTTCCGGGGCGCGACGCTCGAGAGCCGGCTGGCGGGCCCGGTTCCGCTCGTGGCCTGGGAGGCGGGCCTCACCCTCGCGGCCCAGCCCGGCTGGTCACCCACGGTCGTGGGTGGCGTGGCGCTGCCCCTCGGCACGCTGAGCACGACGATCACCGCCGGCCCTCGCCCGCTGACGGGCGTCACGCTCACGATCTCCGTCGACCGCGACGCGGCCTTCGCCCCCGACGAGCTCTTTGGGCCCCAGATCCCCCCGGGGCTGCTCGACCAGCTCCCGCTGTCGGCAGAGGTGCGGGCGGCGATCGCGCGACTCGAGGCCACGGCTCTGCCGCCCGGCTGCTCGCTCACCGGCTGGACGGCGAACGCCACCGCCGCGGCGTGGGCGGCGCTGGTCACCGGCCACCTGCCCACGCAGGTGGTGTGCACGTTCGACCTCGCCGCCGGCGCCTCGACCACGCTGTCGGACGTCACCGGGCTGGTCGACCCGCTCTACGGCGACCGCGACGGCGCCACTGAGGGCACGGCCACCGTGACCCTGGCGGTGGCCGGTCGGGTCGTCGCCACGGGCTCCGTCGCCCTGTCGACGCCGGCGGCCCCGGCGTCGTGAGCGGCGCCCCTCAGGCGCCGTCGGTGAAGTTCTCCCAGTAGCGGCTGGGGGTCGGCCCCCGCTGGCCCTGGTACTTCGAGCCCACCCCGGACGAGCCGTACGGCACGTCGGCCGGCGTGGTCATGCGCAGGAAGCTGACCTGGCCGATCTTCATGCCGGGGTAGAGCGTGATCGGCAGGCTGGCGACGTTCGACAGCTCGAGCGTGATGTGGCCGGAGAACCCGGCGTCGATGAAGCCCGCCGTCGAGTGGATGAGCAGGCCCAGGCGACCCAGCGAGCTCTTGCCCTCGATGCGGGCCACGAGGTCGTCGGGCAGCCCGACCACCTCGGCCGTCGAGCCGAGCACGAACTCACCGGGGTGGAGGATGAAGGCGTCGTCGGCGGCGATCTCGATCAGCTCGGTCAGGTCGGACAGGTCCTGCTTCACGTCGATGACCGGCGCGGTGTGGTTGAGGAAGACCCGGAACAGCCGGTCGAGGCGCAGGTCGACCGACGAGGGCTGGATGCACGACTCGTCGAGGGGGTCGATCACGATGCGCCCGGCCGCGAGCTCCTCGCGGATGGTGCGGTCCGACAGGATCATCGGGCGCCGACCCTACCCGGCCTGGTCGGACGCCCCCGCCACCCCGCTCGCCGCCCCCGGGCCGAGCGGGAGCTCGACCGTGACGACGGTCCCCTCGCCGGGCGTGGACCGGAGCGTGGCCGTCCCGCCGTGGGCGCCGGCCACCGCCCGCACGATGGCGAGGCCGAGGCCCGAGCCGCCCCGGTCGCGGGCCCGGCCGGGATCGGCGCGGTAGAACCGCTCGAAGGCCCGCGCCGCCTGGTCGGCGTCCATGCCCGGCCCGTCGTCGCGGACCTCGACCACGCCGCGGTCGCCGTGGCGGCGGGCGACGACGGTCACGGCCGCGTCGGCCGGGGTGTGGACGAGCGCGTTGCGGACGAGGTTGGCCACCAGTTGCCGCAGTCGGTGCTCGTCGCCCTCGACGACGACGCCCTCCTCGGTCGAGGCCCGCACCGGCCGACCCGGCGCCACCGCCCGGGCGTCGGCGGCGGCGTCGACGGCCAGGACGCCCAGGTCGACGGGATGGCGCTCGAGCGGCCGCCCCTGGTCGAGGCGGGCGAGCAGCAGGAGGTCGTCGACGAGGTCGCCCATGCGTCGCGCCTCGGCCTCGGTGCGGCGCATCGCCTGGTCGCGCTCGGCCGGGTCGTCGAGCGCGCCGGCCCGGTGCAGCTCGGCGTACCCCCGGATGGTGGCGACCGGCGTGCGCAGCTCGTGCGAGGCGTCGGCGACGAAGCGCCGCAACCGCTCCTCGGACGCCTGCTGCTCGCCGAAGGCCCGCTCGAGCCGGGCCAGCATCGTGTTGAGGGCCGCGCCCAGGTCTCCGGCCTCGGTGCCCGCCGGGGCGGACGGCACCCGCTGCGCCAGGTCGCCGCCCCCGGCGATGGCGCCGGCGGTGCGGGTCATCGACTTCAGCGGTCGCACGCCGAGCCGCAGCACCCAGAAGGCCACGAGGGCGAGGATGGCGAGCACCACCGCCGTGGCGACCGCCTCGACGGTGACCAACCGGCCCACCGCGGCGTCGACGTCGTCCAGCGAGGTGGCGGCCACGTGCACCCCGCCGTCGTCGCTGGTGTCGGCCCGCACGCGGTAGCGCACGCCGTCCTCGTCGGACCCGACGGTGAAGAAGTGGTCGTCCGCGTCGGATGCGGCCGCGGCGGCTCGGGCCTGGTCGGCGTCGATCGCGGGCGTCGGTGCGTCGGCGGTGTCGCCACCGGCCCCGCGCACGTCGGGCGCCCGCACGGTCACGACCGCGTCACCCTCGACGATCCCCAGGTAGTACGGGCTCAGCGGCGGGCCAGCCGCCTCGGTGCCGTCAGGCTCGCCCGTTCCGCCGCCACCGTCCTGGGCGTCGGGGTTGCCGGGACCGCCCCCCGGCGGACCGAAGCCGTCGGCACCGTCGACGGTCGGCAGGCGGTCGTCGACCTGCCCGACCAGGTAGCC
>Ga0111538_10002419_pt1 | contig 26193 bp, 19 predicted proteins | sample SoiMethybrSBSTD1_FD_79669 | JGI IMG/M metagenome (GOLD analysis project Ga0111538, IMG submission 79669) | Bulk soil microbial communities from a Populus tree surrounding site in Tennessee, USA - Soil MetaG P. TD hybrid SBSTD1 (version 2)... | ecosystem: Environmental > Terrestrial > Soil >...
CCAAGATCGGCACGGCGGCGGCGACGGCCTGCGTCCTGCGTGTCCTGGCCCGGCTGTGGCGCGCCCGGCGGCGGCACGGCGCGGTGCGCGAGGACCTGCCGCTCGCCGAGCGGGTGCGCGCCGAGATCGCCAAAGTCGAGGCGCAGGCCGACCTGCTCCGCACGGTGCGTTCCTGGTACATGACGCCGCTGGCGCTCGGATCGACGATCTGGCTCGCCTCCCTCGTCCCCGCGATCGGCCTGGCGCCGCGCCTGACCGCGGCCGGCATCGCCGCGGCGGTGTGCTTCTCGGGCCTGCTGTTCTCGGCCGTCGGCTGGGTGGTGGTCCGGCTCAACAACTGCGTCGCCCGCACCCAGCTCGATCCGTACCGGGAGGAGCTGCAGCGGCTGCTCCAATGAGTCGGGGCCCCGGGGCCGGTGTCGGGCGCTACTTCTTTTTCAGGTACTTGGCGTACCAGTCGAGGTAGCGCTGCAGGCGGTCCACCTCGTACGTCGGGACCGACAGCCCGTGCGACTCGCCGGGATAGACGATCATCTCGGTGTCGCGGCCGAGGCTCCGGAGCGCCTGGTACATCTGCTCCGTGTTGATGAGCGGGACGTTCCAGTCGGTGTCACCGCACAGGAACAGGGTCGGCGTCGTGATGCGGTCGGCGTGCAGGAAGGGAGTGGAGAGCTTGATGTAGGTCTCGGCCGCCTTCCACGGCGGTCCCAGCTCGTTCTCGTACTCGCGGACGTACATGTCGGTGCCGTAGCCCGCGAGGACGTTCGAGATGCTCGCCCCGGAGGTCGCCGCCTTGAAGCGCTGGTCCTGCACGATGACGTAATTGGTCAGGATGCCGCCGTACGACCAGCCGCCGACGCCGAGCCGCTCCGGGTCGGCGATCTTCCGCCCGATCAGGTGATCGACGGCGCCGCGCACGTCCTCGCCGTCCTTCGCCCCCCAGTCGGCGTAGATGGCCAGCGAGAACGCCTCGCCGCGCCCCGACGAGCCGCGCGGGTTGGCGCCCACCACGACGTACCCGTGCGCCGCGAACACCTGCCAGTCGAGGTCCCACTCCGCCTGGTGCTGCGACACCGGCCCGCCGTGGATGCGCAGGATCGTCGGGGAGAGCGTTCCTTCCTTGTAGTCCGGCGGCTTCACGACGAAGCCGTGGATCTCGGTGCCGTCCTTGCTCTTGTAGGAGATCGTCTCGGTCTTCCCGAGCCGCAGCGTCGCGAGGAACGCGTCGTTCTGCTTCGACAGCGGGCGGGGACCCGCGGCCTCGAGGGCGAAGACCTCGGCCGGGGCGTCGGGGGTCGAGACGATCGCCGCCATGCGGCCGTCCTTCGACAGGGCGAAGTCGCTGTAGACCTTGCCGTCCCCGCCGAGGTTCGTGAGCTGGCTGCCGGCCGCGGCGATGCGCGACAGCGACACGTGGCCGTCGTCCTCAAGCAGGAAGGTGAGGTTGGCCCCGCCCTGCGACCAGCGCGGCTTCGTCATGTTGCGGTCGAGCTTCGGGGCGACGACGTGCGGGTTGGCGCCGTCCGGCGCGATCAGGGCGAGGTGGTACCCGGCGTAGTAGATCTTCTTCTGCTCTCCCCCCTGCAGGTAGGCGATCCACTTGCCGTCCGGGCTGAACGCCGGCCGGCTGTCCCAGGAGGGATCGTTGTCGGCGATGTCGTTGACGGTGAGCCGCTTCGCCTCGGCGCCGGTGCGGGCATCGACGAGGTAGAGGTCCCAGTTGTCGTTGCGATCCGGGTCGTCCTGCCGCTTGCTCACGAACACGATGCGGTTCCCGTCCGGCGACCAGGCCGGGAGCATCTCGTCGTGCTTGCCTCCTGTGAGTGTCTCGGTCGTCTTCGACGCGACGTCCACGAGATACAGGTGGCTGCGCAGGTTCCGGAGCCAGCCGGTCTCGTCCTCCTTGAACTGGTAGCGGTTGATGACGATCGGCTTCGGCGTCGGCTCGTCGTCCTCGTCGTCTCCATCGTCCTTGGACGGCTCCGGCTTCAAGGCGTCCGGCTTCGTCGCGTCCGGCTTGTCTTCGGCGCACGGTTTTTCGGCCTGCTCCAACTCTTCGGGATCGGGATCGTCCGCCGCGACCACGAGCCGCTTGCCGTCGGGGGAGAAGACGAAGTCGGTGACCCCGCCCTTGAGATCGGTCAGGCGCCACGCCTCTCCGCCGTCGCGCGCCAGGAGCCACACCTGGTCGGCCTTCGGCTTCGTCGACCGCTTCGACAGGAAGGCGATGTACTTGCCGTCCGGGCTGAAGCGGGGCGTGTGCTCCTTCGCCGGGCTGCTGGTCAGCCTCAGGGTGCGGGCGCCGTCCCACGAGGTCATGTAAAGGTCGCTGTCGTAGCGGTCGTGCTCCGTGTCCACGAAGCGGACGCCGTAGGCGACCCATTGCCCGTCGGGGGAGATGTCCACGCCCGACACCTCCCGGATGGCGTTCATGTCGGCGACGGTGATGAGGCGCTTGGCCGGCTGCGCGACGAGCGCGCCGGTGGCCGACAACAGCAGGACGACTCCCAGGACCCTGGTTCGCATGGTGGACGCACCCCCGCAAGATGGAGCGGCGCGGATTCTGGCGCGCCCCGCCGCCCGGGGCAAGCCCCGTTCGAAGCCGGCGCCGCGAGCGCGTAGAATGCCAGGCCTCCGGCAGGAGCGACGGGAATGACGACGGTGCGGCTGCTTCTCCTGAGCAATTCGACGACGTTCGGCGCGACCTACCTCGGGCACGCCCGCGAGCCGATCGGCGATCTCTTCGGCAAGGTGAAGCGGATCGCCTTCGTGCCGTACGCCCTGGCGGACCAGATCGGCTACCACGCGAAGGTGCGCGACCACTTCCAGTCGGCGTTCGGGATCGACGTGCAGCGGGTCGAGGAGGGGGCCGGCGGCCGGACGCTGGTCGAGAGCACCGACGGGATCTTCGTCGGTGGCGGCAACACCTTCCGCCTGCTCGACCGCCTGCAGCGTTCGTCGCTCGTCGAGCCGATCCGCGCCCGGGTGCTCGAGGGGATGCCGTACCTCGGCTCGAGCGCCGGCACCGGCATCGCCGCGCCGACGATCATGACGACCAACGACATGCCGATCGTCCGCCCGGCGACGTTCCAGTCGCTCGCGCTCGTGCCGTTCCAGGTGAACTGCCACTACCTCGACCCGGAACCGGTGTCGCGCCACATGGGGGAGACGCGCGAGACCCGCATCCGCGAGTTCCACGAGGAGAACGACACGCCGGTCGTCGGGCTGCGTGAGGGATCCTGGCTGGAGGTGGAGGGCGCCGGCGGGTCGCAGACCGCCCGCCTCGGAGGGCCGCACCAGGCGCGGATCTTCGAGCGCGGCCGCGCACCGCGCGAGGTGCCCCCCGGAACCGATGTGAACGCACAAGGAGGCCGATGATGCCGACGCGACAATCGAACGCGGTGTGGAACGGCGGGTTGAAGAACGGATCGGGGAAAGTGCGGGTCGGGAAAGGTGTCTTCGAGGGGCCCTACAGCTTCGCCTCGCGCTTCGAGACCGGCGACGGGACGAACCCCGAAGAGCTGCTGGCGGCGGCGCATGCCGGCTGCCTGAGCATGGCGCTCGCCGCCGCGCTCGAGCGGGCCGGCACGCCGGCGACGATGATCGCCACGCGCGCCGACGCGACGCTCGAGAAGGTCGGCGAGGCGTTCCGCATCACCCGCATCAAGCTGGAGGTCCGCGGCACGGTCCCCGGCGTCAGCGCCGACGCCTTCAAGGACGCGGCCGAGAAGGCGAAGGACGGCTGCCCCGTGAGCAACGCCCTCAAGGGGAACGTCGCCATGGAGCTGGACGCCCGGCTCGCGGACTGAGGTGCCGGGCGGCGCCCGGCGCTAGAGCGGGATCTTCTTGAGCGCGACCGGCTCGAGACGGCCGGTCCCTTCGACGAGGCGATAGAAGCGATCCATCGCCACGTCCCGCAGCGTCTCGGTGCGCCCGGTCGTCGGCCAGACGATCTCGATCTCCTTGATCGCCCTCGCCGCGCCGAGGCCGATCTCCGCCTGCAGGCTGTTGCCGCCGAACGACCCGCCCGTCCCGACGATCGCGCGGATGTCGCGCTCGCCGTTCGCCTCCTGCACCCGGACGCGGAGGCGGGCGCCGATCGCGGAGCGGTTGGTCTTGACTCCCTGAAGGCGGAGCGTCACCCAGCGACCGCGCTGACCCGGGTTGCGGTACAGCGCCGAGTAGGCCTGGTCGTCCTGGAACCAGCCCCCCATCTCCTCGAAGACGTCGAGGTCGCCGTCGTTGTCGATGTCCCCCATCGCCACGCCGTGCCCCTTCTGGATGTGCCCGGTGCCGGCGGAGTGGGTGATGTCCTGGAACGTCTTTCCGCCGGCGTTGCGGAACATCCGGTTGGGGATGAGGGAGCGAAACCCGGGCTCCCCGTTGCCGAAATAGCAGTCGGACCAACCGTCGCTGTCGAGGTCGCCGAAGTTCGACCCCATGGCGAGGGCGATGCGGTCGATGCGCACCGCGTGCGCCACGTCGGTGAAGGTGCCGTCGTGGTTGTTCCGGAACAGGCTCGGGAACGCGGTCTGCGTCGGCTTGCCGAGATGGAACGCGACGATGTCGTTCATGTCCACGAACCGGAACCCGGCGACCAGGAGATCGACCCAGCCGTCGTTGTCGTAGTCCCAGAACCACGACGGGAACGAGTCGGTGACGCGCCCGCCCAGGCCCGCCTGCTTCGTGATGTCGGTGAAGCGCCAGCCGGCGTCCCCGTTGGGGGCGGCGGCGGCGGGCGGGCCGTCGTTGCGGAACAGGCGGATCGGCCCGTCGAGCACCGACACGAAGAGATCCGGATCGCCGTCGTTGTCGATATCCCCCCAGACGACCGCCTTGACGTAGCCGAACTTCGTGTCGGGGCCGAGGTCGATCGAGCGCTCGGTGAACGTGCCGTCGCCGTTGTTGCGGTACAGGAGCGTGGGGTGCGGCTCGTCCTTCGTGGACTCCTGGCCGATCGCCAGGTCGAGCCAGCCGTCGCCGTCGTAGTCGGCGAACGCGCCGGTCTGGGAGGGGTGGAAGGTGAGGAGTCCCGCCTCCTCGGTGACGTCCTCGAATGTCCCGTCGCCGTTGTTGCGGACGAGCGAGTCGGGGTAGTTCCCCCCCTTGTGCATCCACCCACCGCGCAGCACCAGCAGATCGTTGTCGCCGTCGTTGTCGTAGTCGGCGTGGATGATGTTGAGGCCGCCGACGAGCGGCCGGAGCCCGGCCCGGTCGGTGCGCTCCTCGAAGGTACCGTCGCCGTTGTTGTGGAAGAAGCGCAGCGGGTCGAAGATCCCCATCGACGAGACGACGATGTCCAGCAGCCCGTCGCCGTCGAAGTCGTCCATGATCGCGCCCCCCGCGTGCTGGCGCACCGTGATCCCCGAGGTCTGCCCGACGTCCTGAAACCGCCCGATGTCCGCTTCCGAGGAGAAGGTCTGGGGCGGAATGCGCCAGGCCGGCGGCACCTTGTCGGGGTAGTCGCCGAGCGTCATCGCCGCGAGGTTGTAGAGCCAGCGGGTGCTGAGGTCTCCGGGCTTCACCTTCAGGACCTCGCCGAAGAGCTCGAGCGCGCGGCGCGAGCCTTCCTTCTTCATGTGCAGCCCGCCGCCGCGGATCGGCAGGAGACACGACTCGGCGGTGTGATCGCGGATGCAATTCTCCGTCTCGCCGAGGCGCAGGTACGCCAGCCCGAGGAACTCCTTCGTCTGGATCGGGGGCGGCGCGTACGAGACCTCGGCCTGCGACGGCGTGAGCAGCGGCGTCACCGTGTCGATCGCCTCCTGGATTTTCCCGGCGCGGAGCAGCTCGTCGGCCATCTGGGTCGTCGCCCTCATCCGGTCGAGGGGGTCGGTGATGATCGGCAGCGTGTCCTTGATCTGCGCCGCCCGCTCGGCGTTGAGGAAGGGGTTCACCCCCGCCTTCGCGACCCGGTTCAGCGCCGCGAGCCGCTCCCCCATCCGGCGCGTCCCTTCCCCGCGCGGCTGCGGCGGGATGCGCGTCCCCGGCGGGGGGTCGGTCGTCGAGGCGAGCGCGGTCTCGGAGGGGGACGATCCGGTCGAGTCAGCGTGTGCCGGGGAGGAGGCCGGTGGAGTCTCCACCTTCTTCTCACCGGACGAACGGGCGCATGCCGCGGCCACCGAGGCGAAAAGGACCGCCACGATCAGGGCGCGCGCGACGCTGGACCTGCGGAGTGAGCCGGCGAAACTCACGCCGACATTATGCACCGGCCCGCCGCGGGACCGCTCAGACGGCCCGTTGGAGGCGGGCTTCCGCCTCGGCCAGCCCCTGCCGCATGTCGTCGGCGAAGGAGGAGGTCGACGCGTACTGCAGCAGGAAGGTGTAGATCCGGGCGGCGTCCTTCGGCTTCCCCTCGCGGTGCAGACGCTGGCTGGCGATCGCCATCAACCCTTTGATCGCCTTGCGGTCGCCGTGGTCCATGTTGAGCGCCACGCCGTAGGCGGTGGTCGCCTGGGCGACATCGCCGGCCTTGAAGAGGGTGGCGGCGATGAGGTCGATGTGCTCGCCGGTCAGGCCGAGCGACTTCGACTGCTTCCAGAAGGCGGCGAACACCTCGGCGGCGAGCGCGGTGTGGCCCCTCCTGAGACCCAGCGCGATCGCCGCGCGCGCCACGTCGGTGCCGTCCTCGATCCGGCCGGCGGCGTGGAGCATCAGGGCGAGGGCATGCAGGACGTGAGGACTCGGGGCGTACTCCGCCGCGAGCGCCTCGCACTCCGAGATGGCTCCGTCCCGGTCGGTCTCGAAGCGGCGGCGCGCCTCGACGACCCGCTCGGCCGCGTCGAGCAGCGGCGGCAGCGGCGATTCCTCCTCCGCCTCCGCGCCGGTCTCCGGCGGCGGAACGGCCCGCGGCCCCTCCGGCGCGCGCGGCGGCGCGGGGTACGGAGCGGCGAGGGCGGGGGCCGGGGACTCGTCGCCGAACGCGAAGAAGCCGCACAGCCGCCCCATGAGGGTGACGGCCAGCCCCGCGAGGAACCCCATCGCGGCGACGAGTGCCAGGATGCCGAGCTCGGAGCCGGCGCTGAACGCGACGAGCACCGGCGGGGCCATCAGGACCATCCCCATCATCACGCCCCCCGCCTGCACGGCGTAGAGGGTGTAGAGGTCGCCGAGACGTCCGCCGAAGGTGGCGCTCCACAGCGCCGGCGAGAAGATGTCGCCGAACTTCTCGGAGCGGACCGCGACGATCAGGAACACCGGCGGCAGCAGCAGCATGCCGAAGAACATCAGGCCGATCGACCAGAGGAACGCCCCCGACGTCAGCACGCCGAGGATCGGCAGGAGCGTCGCGGCACCGTGCGTCGCGGGGGGCGGCATCGAGGAGCCGCCGAACGGCGCGATCGGCACGACGTTGGTCTCGGGGCGCAGCACCGTGGCGAACGCGCTCCACCCGAGGAGGAACACCGGCACCACCCACATGAGCTGCAACGTCAGGTACCGCCCCGCCACCATGAGCGCCTGCGGCCAGGTGCCCCCCGCGGTCGAGAGGATCGTCCCCCGCGACTCCCCCGAGTAGCCGTTGAGGGCGAAGCGGGCGAGCGCCACCGCCATGACGATCTGTCCCAGCAGCTGACCGATGGCGTCCGCCTGCACCATGCGGCAGACGAAGCCGGACGCGAGGAGGATGACGCCGAGGACGAAGCCGGTGAAGGCGGTGCCGGGCGAGGTCGCGTCGCGCACCAGGCGCCCGACCGTCCCGCCGAACATCCCGATCCTGGGGCTGTCGTCCATCGCCTCGACTCTCCGGGAATCTATATTTAGTGCCGTCTGCCGGCGGAGGCCACTCGGGTATCATTCGAGTTCCGGCCCACCCCCCGGACCACCTGGAGGCCCTCCATGGAGCACCGCTCGAACTCTTCCCGGATCGAGACGCTCGCGGTACACGGCGGCGAGCGCCGCCCCGGCCCCGAAGGATCGATCGTCTTCCCGATCTACCAGGGGACCGTGTACGCCTACGACGACGACGCGGGCTACCACGACATCAAGTACATCCGGCTGAACACGACGCCGTCGCAGAAGTACCTGCACGACAAGCTGGCGGCGCTCGAGGATGCGGAGGCGGCGGTCGCCACCTCGTCCGGGATGGCGGCCGTGACCTGCTGCCTGCACACGCTGCTCAAGGCCGGAGATCACCTCATCGCCGGCGACACGCTGTATGGCGGAACGCACACCTTCCTGACCGAGCACGCGCCGGCGCTTGGCTGGCAGGTCACCTTCGTCGATCCCGGGAACCCGGAGACGTTCAAGCCGGCGCTGCGGCCGAACACCAAGGCGATGCTGGTCGAGACGATCACCAACCCGCTGATGCGCGTGGCGCGGCACAAGGAGGTCGTCCGCTTCGCCAAGGAGGCGGGGCTCACGACCATCATCGACAACACGTTCGCCTCGCCGGTGAACTTCCGGCCGCTGGCGCTCGGCTACGACCTGGCGTTCCACAGCGCGACGAAGTACCTCAACGGGCACTCGGACCTCGTCGCCGGCTGCGTCGTCGGCCGCAAGGAGCTCATCGAGAAGGTGCGCGCGACGCTGAACCACTACGGCGGCACCCTCGACCCGCACGCCGGGTTCCTGCTGGCGCGCGGTATGAAGACCCTCGCCCTCCGGGTGCGGGCGCAGGGGACGAACGCGCTGGCGCTCGCGAAGTCGCTGGCCGCTCATCCCAAAGTCGAGGCGGTCAACTATCCGGGGCTCGAGACGCATCCGGATTACGCGCACGCGCGCACGCTTCTGAACGGCTTCGGCGGGATGGTGTCGATCCGGCTGAAGGGGGGCGTGCCGGCGGCGGAGACGCTGGTGAAGAGCCTGCGCATTCCGACCTATGCGCCGAGCCTGGGCGGTGTCGAGACGCTCATCGTGCGGCCGTCGCTCACCTCGCACGCCGGCATGAAGCGCGAGGAGCGGCTGGCGTGCGGCATCACCGACGACCTGCTGCGCATCTCCTGCGGCATCGAGGCGCCCGAGGACCTGGTGGACGACTTCAAGCAGGCACTCGACAAGGTCTAGGGATCGCGGCGCCATGGCCCGCGGCCTCGACACCGGCGACACGCTGCGGATTCTCCCGGCGCGCGGGCCGCGGGACATCGATGCGGCGCGCGCGCTGTTCCGGGAGTACGCGGCCGGACTCGGTCTCGACCTGTCGTTCCAGGATTTCGAGGCCGAGCTCGCCGCCCTCCCGGGCGACTATGCGCCGCCGCGCGGCGCGCTGCTCCTGGCGCATGCGGGAGGCGATCTCGCCGGCTGCGTGGCGCTCCGGCCCCTGGCGGAGCCGGCGGTGTGCGAGATGAAACGCCTCTATGTCCGGCCGGCCTGGCGCGGCACCGGGCTCGGGCGGCGCCTGGCGGAGGCGATCCTCGCCGAGGGGCGCCGTCTCGGCTATGTCCGCATGCGCCTCGACACCCTCCCGTCGATGTCCTCCGCCATCGGGCTCTACGAGTCGCTCGGCTTCCGGGACATCCCCCCCTACCGGCACAACCCGGTCGCCGGGGCGCGGTACCTGGAGGCGACGCTGTCCACTCCCTGAGATTGCCGCAACCCCGCAGCCTCCTGCCGCGACAAACCCTTGACAGCCCGGAGTCTTGGGGGTAATTACACGGAAGACGCAGCCTCAGGTTCGCTCTCGCCGCAGGACCATCGGGCTCTCGAGGAGGTACCCATGACCCGACGACTGTCTCGACGGGTTCTCCTCCCGGCGCTTCTCGCCCTCCTGCCGGCGACCGCCTGGGGGCAGACCCAGACGATCCTTCACGACTGCGACAGCGGGCCGGTCTCGACCCTCGGCGGCTGGCAGACACCGGGCGCCACCCCGTCGAGCGGCGACAGCACCTGCGGACCGGACGGCATCATCTTTCTGTGGGCCTCCTACGACGCCTACTTCCAGTGGCTGCGGCAGACCCCGATCATGGGCGACGTCACGATCGCAACCCGGGTGATGCTGCTCGATCGCGACGGCGCCGACGGTGATGCCTTCAGCCTGCTCCTGCACTGGAACGGCTCCACCGACCCGACGGTGTGCTGCGCGCCGGTGCACGCCGACGCGGGGCTGCGCCTCCTGTTCAGCCTCGCGCGGAACCGCGCCGAGGTGTACGAGGAGACCGGCGGCGTCAGCGGCCCGCTGCTGCAGACGCTGCCCTTCTCGCTGCCGATCGACACGCCGCGATCGATCCAGGTCGGCTACCGCGGCATTGTCCTGGATCTCACGGTGGACGGCGTGCTCATCGGAACGGTGCCGGTCCCCGCCACCCCGCCGTCCCTGTTCGGATTCGACGCGCGCGGCCTCTCCCTGCGCCTCGAGCCGATCGTCCTGACGTTCGGCTGCGTCAACGACGTCGATTGCGACGGCATCACCGATGGGGCCGACAACTGTCCGACGACGCCCGGGGTCGATCAGGCCGACACCGATCATGACGGGCAGGGGAACCTCTGTGATCCCGACGACGACAACGACGGGATGGCCGACGCGACGGACGTCTGCCCGCTCCTGCCGGATCCGGGACAGGCGGATGCCGATCAGGACCACGTCGGCGACGCCTGCGACGTCTGTCCGTCGGATCCCACCAACGACGCCGACGGGGACCATCTCTGCGGCCAGAGCGACAACTGCCCCAACGAGCCCAACCCGGGCCAGGAGAACATGGACACCGACCCGGTGGGGGACGCCTGCGACATCAACGACGGCGTCATCCAGGTCCGCTGGACGACGCCGACCCGGATGACCTGGCAGCACGAGCTCCCGTTCAACACGTTCAATCTCTACCGCCGGAACCTGGCGGGCCTGCGCACCACCGGCGTCTACGTTCTCGACCCGGAGAGCATCCCCGGACCGCTCGACCTCCGGACCTGCAACTTTCCCGGCGACCTGATCGGAGGGGGGGAGCCGCTGGGACTCGGAGAGGGCCTGGCCTACTTCGTGACCGGATCCCTGAACGGGATCGAAGGCGATCTCGGTCCGGACAGCAGCGGAGCGACCCGTCCGAACGACTATCCGTGCGGCTGCTCCAAGTCATTCGTTCGCGTGCTGAAGAACATCGACGGCCCGGAGTCCCCGATGAATCTCATCATCGACAACCAGGCGGACTGGTGCGCCTTGCGTCCTTCGTCCTGCTTCACGCCCCCCATCGACTTCAGCACCGAGGTCGGTCTCATCGTCGCCATGGGGGAACAGCGGGACGCCTGTCACGACACGACGATCACCTGCATCGACCACGGCGCAAGCCTGTCGGACCTGGTCGTGAAATACGACGAAGTGCACACGGTCCCGACGGGACCCGGGTGCGGCTGCCCCACCGTCATCACCTATCCGTTCGAGATCGTGAAGGTCCGCCGGCCGGTGACGGGGGCGATCTTCGAGCGCACGACGGTCAACATCCCCTGTCCATGAGAGGGGCCCACCGCGGAGTCAGTCGGCCGCGGGCGCAATCGCTTCGCGCAGGCGCTCGAGGGAGATGTTGGCGCCGCAGAGCACAATGACGACGCGGCGGCCGCGGAAGCGCTCCTTCATCTTGAGGTAGCCGGCCACCGCGACCGCCGCCGCCCCCTCGACCAGGGTGTGGTGGCGCTCGACGACGAGGCGCATCGCGGCGCGGATCTCGTCCTCGCTCACGACGACCGAGTCGGCGGCGAGGCGCCGGCACAGGTCGAAGGTCATCGCCCCCGCCTCGACGGCGCCGGCGGTGCCGTCCGACAGCGTGTCGAGCGACTCCATCTCGACGATGCGCCCCGCAGCGAGGGAGTGGTGCATCACCGCCGAGTTCGCCGGCGAGCACGCGACGATCGCGGTCTTGCGGCCCATCCCTTCGAGCGCCAGCCCGATGCCGGAGAGGAGCCCGCCGCCGCCGAGCGCGACGAAGACGGCGTCCGGCCGGTCCACCTGCCCGCCGATTTCGAGGCCGACCGTCCCCTGCCCCGCGACGACGCCGGGGTCGTTGTAGGGCGAGACGTAGGCGAGCTGCTGCTCCTCCGCGTAGCGCCGCGCCTCGATCTCCGACAGGCCGCTGTCGGTGCCGCGGGCGCGCACCTCCGCGCCATGGTCCCGCATCGCCTGCAGCTTGACGGGGGAGGCATTCTCCGGGCAGAAGATGGTCGCCTTGCCGCCGAGGGCACGCGTCCCCCACGACACCGCCATGCCGTGGTTCCCCGACGAGGCGGCGACGACGCCCCGGCCCCGCTCCTCCGGGCTGAGCAGGAGCAGCCGGTTCATGGCGCCTCGCAGCTTGAACGAGCCGGTGACCTGGAGGTGCTCCATCTTCAGCCACACCTCCGCCCCGCCGAAGCGCGACAGCTCGGGGGAGGGATCGACCGGCGTCAGGCGGGCGTACGGACGGATCCGCTCCGCCGCCGCTTCGATGTCCGACAGCCAGTCCGGCATGGCCGCCATGATAGCGCCCGGCGGCTTGGCGGGGGCGCGGGCTTGCGGTAATCTCCGCGCGACCCTCGGGAGCGAAACATGACGCGATCACGCAGGCGCACTCTCGTCGCGGCGGGCGCTTTCGGCCTCGCCGCGGCACTCGTTTCGTCGCCGGCCTCGGCCGGCGAGATCTACGGCAAGGTGCTGCAGGGGAACGCCGCGGCCGCGGCGGATACGACGGTCGCCGCGAAGTGCGGCGACGCCGAGTACGCCGCGAGGGCGGTGGACCGCTCCGGCAGCTACCACATCGTCGCCGGCAAGACCGGCAAGTGCACCCTGACGGTGACAGCCAAGGGCCAGTCGGCGACGGTGGACGTGGTCTCCTACGACGACCCCGTGGAGGCCGACATCGTCCTCGAGACGAAGGACGGCAAGCTCTCGGCCCGCCGCCGCTGATGGCCGAGAAGAAAGACCTCTGGGACAAGTTCGGAGTCCTGCTGCAGCCGGTCGGCGGCGCCCTGGCGGCGCTCGCCGTGGCGGTCGTCGGGATCCGCGGATCGCAGGTGATCAACGAGCGCCAGGCGGCGGAGACCAACGCCCGCCTCTACTCCGAGCTGATGAGCCGCCGGGAGGAGGCGGAATCGGCCCTGCGCAAGGACATGTTCGTGTCGATCATCGACTCGTTCCTGCGGCCGCAACCCGGCGACCTCGGGTCGATGGTCCTCAACCTCGAGCTGCTCGCCTACAACTTCCACGAGTCGCTCAACCTCAAGCCGCTGTTCCTCGACCTGCAGCGCCGCCTCCGCGAGACGTCGCAGGTCAATCGCGAGGAGTACCGCCAGCGCATCGACCGGGTGGCCCGCGAGATCACCGCCCGGCAGCTCTTCTCGCTCGAGGGGCACGGCGACTCGTTCCGCCGCTCGGTGGACCTCGAGGAGCTGGAGCGCACCGGCCGCTTCGGGCAGGAGCTCGAGCCGGAGGAGGTGCGAGTGGACGGGACGCGGGTCCAGGTGCGGCTGCGGGTGCTCGAGGTGGACCGGAACAACCAGCAGCTCTTCGTCCGCCTCGAAGTCAGCGCCGCGGAGGGAGGGCCGGAGCTGACCGAGTCGCGCGCCACCTTCCAGGTCGGCTTCTACGATTTCCCGCTCATCGACAACACCCGCCTCGCCAACGGGCTGCGCTGCGCCGTCACGCTGAGCGCCTGGTCGAAGACGAACGCCGATCTGACGACCACCTGCTTCCCCGGCGAATACGCCAGCCTGAAGGACCGGCCGTACATCGACGAGGTCATGAAGAAGCTGACCCAGCAGCCCAAGCCCTGACGCGGCCGGCGCAGCCCGGCCCCGCCGGAACCTTCCCCTCACGCCTCGCGTAGACCAACGGCTGTAGAATCGCGCCTTCCGTCAACGGCCTTCGAGGATCCCTGGGGGGACCAATGTCCTGTGACCGCGCCTTCGCCCTGCCCGCCGCCCTGCTGGCGATCGTCCTGTCCTTCGCGCTGCTCCCCGCCGCCGGCCCCGCCGGCACGGTCCGCGCCGCCGAGGAGACGCCCCCCGACGGCTTCTACCGCTACCCCACCGTCGCCAAAGGGACGGTGGTCTTCGCCTCCGAAGGGGACCTCTGGAAGGTGCCGCTCGCCGGCGGCACCGCGCAGCGGCTGACCGCCTATGAAGGGGAGGAGAAGTTCCCCGCCCTCTCCCCCGACGGCCGCTTCATCGCCTTCACGGCGCAGTACGAGGGGAACGACGACGTCTACGTCATGTCCGCCGCGGGCGGCGAGCCGGCGCGGCTGACGTGGCACCCGGCCTCCGATCAGGTGATCGGCTGGACACAGGATGGGAAGATCCTCTTCCGCAGCCGCCGCGACACGCCTCACAACGACTACCGCGTCTATACCCTGCCGCGCGATGGCGGGATCCCGACGCTGATCAAGCTGGAGCCGGCCGCCTGGCTCACCTTCGAGCCGAACGGTAAGCGCGTCGCCTTCGAGAAGATCGGCCTCGAGACGCACAACTGGAAGCGCTACAAGGGGGGCGAGGCGGAGCAGATCAACGTCGGCACCCTCGAGCCGCTCGCCATCAAGGAGGTCACCGACTGGGACGGCAAGGACGCCTTCCCGATGTGGGCGAACGACGGCCGCATCTACTTCGTCTCCGATCGCTGGGGGCGCCCGAACCTGGCGTCGATGAAACCGGACGGCAGCGACGTGAAGCGCCTCACCACGTTCGACGACTACGACGTCCGCTGGCCGGCGCTTGGCGAGAACACCGTCGTCTTCCAGCACAAGATGGATCTCTGGTCGTACGACATCCCCGCCGGCAAGGCGGCGATGATCCCGGTGAGCCTGCCGAGCGACCGCCTCCAGGTGCGTGACCGGTTCGTCGATCCGATGGCGAACCTGCGCGGCTGGGGGCTGTCGAAGGACGGCGAGCGGATCGTGCTCGAGACCCGCGGCGATCTCTTCGTGACGCGGACGAAGCGCAAGGGGCTCATCCGCCGGCTCACCGAGAACTCCGCCGCCCGCACGCGCGGCCCGGCCTTCTCCCCGGAGGGCACGCAGGTGGCCGCCTGGACCGAGGTGGACGGCGAGGAGCAGCTCATCCTCTATTCCGCCGACAACAGCGCCGCCTTCAAGCAGGTCGGCAAGCAGGAGCCGGGCTGGCACTACGCGCCGGTCTGGTCCCCCGACGGCAAGCGCCTCGCCTGGAGCGACCAGCAGTACCGCGTCATGATGGCCGACGCGGCGTCGGGAGCGGCCACCGTCGTGGACACCGGCCAGTTCGAGACCGACACCTACGAGTGGTCGCCCGACAGCCGGTACCTGGCGTACGAGATGCCGATCCCGAACGGCTTCAGCCAGGTGCGCATCTACGACAGCCAGGCGAAGAAGTCGTACGACGTCAGCACGCCGATGTTCAACTCCTATTCCCCGACCTGGGATCCGAAGGGGAAGTACCTCTATTACCTGTCGGACCGGTGGATCAACCCGTACCTCGACCGGTTCGAGGCGCGCTTCGTGGTCATGAAGTCGGCGCTTCCGGTCGTCGTCGCGCTGCAGGCGGACGGCAAGCTGCCGTTCGCGTTGCGGGGCGACCTGGACCCCAAGGACGACAAGAAGGACGCCGAGAAGAAGGACACGGACAAGGACAAGGATCAGGACAAGAAGAACGGCGACAAGAAGGACAAGGACGGCGACAAGGACAAGAAGGACGAGGAGAAGAAGCCGGAGCCGATCCGCATCGACTTCGAAGGCCTCGCCGATCGCGTCGTCCAGGTGCCGGTCCCGCCGGGCCGCTACCTCGGCCTCAAGGCGGTCGAAGGCAAGCTGCACTTCATCGGCATCGAGCCGCGCGGCATGATGCCGATGGAGGGCGGGGACGACGACGATGACGACGGCCCCGGCGGCACCCTCTACACCTACGACATCGCCAAAGAAAAGATGACGCCACTGGCGCAGGGGGTGCGCGGCTACGACGTGTCGATGAACGGCAAGGTGCTCGTCTATCGCACCAAGGACTACTTCATCCGCGCCGAGGCGGGCGCCACGACGACGCCGCAGCTCGACGGCCCGCAGGGGGGCGCCGACGACCCGCGCATCGATCTCTCCGGCTGGACGGTACGGATCAACCCGCGGCAGGAGTGGAAGCAGATGCTGCGCGAGGCGTGGCGCTTGCAGCGCGACTTCTTCTACGACCCGAAGATGCACGGCGTGGACTGGGACGGCGTCTGGAAGCAGTACGGGCCGCTGGCCGATCGCATGGCGAGCCGCGACGACGTCGAGGACGTCATCGGCGAGATGTTCGGCGAGCTGAGCGTCGGCCACGCCTACCACTCGCCGGGGGACACCCGTCGCGGGCGGCCGGTCGGCACCGGGCTCCTCGGCGCCGACCTGACCTACGACGACGCCTCCGGCTTCTGGAAGATCGGCCGCATCTACAAGGCCGACTATCCCGACCCGAAGACCTCGTCCCCCCTGGCGCGCCCCGACCTCAACGTCAAGCCGGGCCAGTGGCTCGTGGCGATCGACGGCCGGGCGCTCGTCAAGGGGGAGGACTACCTGCGCCGCCTCGCCAACCGGGCCGGCCAGGAGGTCGAGCTGTCGATCAACGACCGTCCCTCGACCGAAGGGGCGCGCCGCATCATCGTCAAGCCGGTGCCGAACGACACGCGGCTGCGCTACGCCGACTGGATCCGCGAGAACCGCGCCTACGTGGACAAGGCGTCCAAAGGACAGATCGGCTACCTGCACCTCTATGACATGGGGGGCTTCGGGCTGCAGCAGTTCGCGCGCGACTACCCGCCGCAGTGGGACAAGAAGGGGTTCATCATCGACGACCGCTGGAACCACGGCGGCTTCGTGGCGGCGATGATCGTCGCGCACCTCGACCGCAAGCTCTTCTCGGTCGCCGGGCTGCGCTACAGCAACCTCCGGCAGACCACTCCCGACCGCGCCTTCCACGGCCACCTCGACGTGCTGATCAACCGGCAGGGGGGCTCGGACTGCGAGACGCTGGCGCTGGCGGTGAAGGACTTCGGCCTGGGCCAGGTGATCGGCACCCGCACCTGGGGGGGCTGGGTCGGCATCCGCGGCGACAAGCCGTTCCGCGACGGCGGCGTCACGACGCAGCCGGAGTTCGGCGGCTGGGACCCGAAGGGGAAGGGCTGGCAGATCGAGGGGCACGGCGTCGACCCCGACGTCGTCCTCGACCTCAGCCCGGACGGTTTCCTCGACGGCGTGGACGAGCAGCTCGACTACGCCATCAAAGACCTGACGGCGAAGATCGCCAAGGATCCGCGCGATCTGGCCCCGATGCCGCCGATCACGCCGCGTCCGCTCAAGCCCAGCAAGTGAAACGCCTGGCCGGGGGCGGGCCGCATCGTGGCCCCCTCCCCGGCGGCTGGCGCGCCCGGGGACGCGGCATTACATTGTGGTAGGATGCATCGTCTCGAGGGGCGGTCGCGCGCTTCACGAGGCGACGCTCTGAAGGGGCGTCACCCCCGGGCAACACCTTTCTGGAGAACACGTTGAGCGAAGCGACCCATCGGGAACCGTTCATCCTGTCCGTCGTGCGGTGGTTCGATTCCTGGCAGGGGATCCATCACGAATCGGCACGCAACCAGCCGATGAAGATCGACTGGATGCGGGTGACGCCGTTCCTCGGCCTGCATGCCGCCTGTCTCCTCGTCTTCGTCGTGGGATGGAGCCCGATCGCGGTCGGCATGGCGGCGTTCTTCTTCTTCGCCAGGATGTTCGCGGTCACCGGCTTCTACCACCGCTACTTCTCGCACCGCTCCTTCAAGACCTCCCGTTTCATGCAGTTCATGTTCGGCGTGTGGGGGAACACCTGCGTCCAGCGCGGGCCGATCTGGTGGGCGTCGCATCACCGCTACCACCACCAGGTCTCGGACACCGACGAGGACCCGCACTCCCCGGTGCGCTTCGGGCTGATGTGGAGCCACATGGGTTGGTTCATGTCGAAGGCCCACTTCGCGCCGCGCCTGGAGCTGGTGAAGGACCTGGTCCGCTTCCCGGAGCTGCGCTTCCTCGACCGCTTCGACACGCTGATTCCGGTGCTGGCTGGGGGAGTGATGTGGGCCTTCGGGTCGGTCCTGCACCATTTCGCGCCGGGGCTCGGGACGACGGGCCCGCAGATGTTCGTCTGGAGCCTGGTGTCCACCGTGGTGCTGCTGCACTCGGCCGTGTGCATCAATTCGATCGCGCACTGGTTCGGCCGCCGGCGCTACCCCACCACCGACAATAGCCGCAACTCCTTCCTGCTTTCGCTTCTCACGTTTGGTGAGGGGTGGCACAACAACCACCACTTCTACCAGGCGTCGGTCCGCCAGGGGCACCACTGGTGGCAGATCGACATCACCTGGTACATCCTCGTCGTCATGTCGTGGATGGGGCTGGTGTGGGATCTCAAGCCGGTCCCGGCCCACGTCCTGGCGACGCCGCGGCCGCAGCGCCAGCGGCCGGGCTCGCAGCAGGCCGCCTGAAGCCCTAGAACACCCAGCCGAGTCCCAGGTTGACCTGATCGACCGACTGCTCTCCCGGGTCGGTGTAGTTGGTCGCGTCCGCCTTGATCACCACCTGCCGGATCGGCGCGTACTGCAGACCACAGGTTTTCACCGTGAGATCCGCCAGCGGCTCGGTCGGAAGCCCTGCCGCCACGCCGCCCTGCGTGTCGAGGTTCTCGAAGCGGCAGAAGACGATGAGGTCCTGCTTCGACTTCGGCCAGGTGCTGAGAACGTCGTAGCCGATCTCGAGGTAGAGCGCGTCCATCCGCTCGCCGATCGTGGTCAGGCCCGAGGGATCGATCGCCAGGCTGATCTCCCCGGCGTCGCTCAGGATCCCGGAGGCGTACAGGGCCCGCGCCTGGAAGCCGCGCCAGCGGTACTCGCCGTGCGCGTCCCACAGCGTCAGCCGGCCGTCCGGGAACCCGGGCTGCTCCTGCCCGGTCCGGCCGGTGAAGCCGGAGGCTCCGAGGGTCAGGTCGCCGATCCCCTTGCCGCGGAGCGGCCGCCAGTCCACCCGCGCGGTCAGCGCCATGTCCTCGGCGAGCGACTCGGATCCCTGCTGCCGGCCGCCCGCGATCCCCTCGATGGGGGCGAACCCGGAGGCGTCGAGCGACTCCACCACGTAGCCGCGCCACTCGACCGACCCCGCCTCGCCGTACGCCCCCGCGCCGATCCCGCGCCAGGTGGAGGGGAGGACCCGCAGCTCGGTGATCGGCCGCATCGTGCCGAGGTAATCGTTCGGCTCGTGCCGCTCGTTGAGCCAGCCGAGCGGCAACAACAGCAGCCCCCCGCGCCAGCCGATCGTCTTGCGCTGGCGGAAGTCCACGTAGGCGAACTCGACGGCGGCGCTCCCCTCCGTGTCGTCCTCGACGAGCGCGTGCTCGATCCCGAACGAGGAGTTGAACAGCAGCCGGTCGTCGAGGCGGTATCCGACGTAGAAGAACGCCTCGGTCAGATCGGCGCGGTCCGGCACGCCGGCGGGGGTGTCATCGTCCCGCGACTGCGTGAAGCGCTGGTACAGGGCGGATCCGTATCCGCCGAAGGACAGTCCGCGCTGCTTGGTGAGGTAGACGCGCGACGCCGCCGGGCCGAGGCCGCCGACGCTGCGCAGCTCGAGCCCGCCGACGGCCGGACGGCGCTCGTCGCGCAGGCGGTTCAGCTCCGCCTCGAGGGCCGCCAGGCGCCTCTGGATCTCCTCCACCCCGGCCGCCTCCTGCCGCAGCCGGGCGATCTCCTCCTCGAGCGCCTGGATGCGCCGCTGCAGCGCGTCGGCGTCCGCGGGAGGGGTCACCGGCGCCCCCGCTTCGCCCTGCGTGTCATCGTCGGCGGCCGCCACGGGCCGCGCGAGGGCGAAGAGCAGCGCCAAAACACACAATGAAAGACATCGCATGGTCCGCATTTGTACTGATCCCCCCATCAATACAAAAAAAACGGGGCGTTCGGACCCGTCCGAACGCCCCGCCTTACCGCAATGCCCTAGGGCTGGTGCGTCGAGCCGGCGGCCGGCTCGAGGTTGAGATCGGAGATCGCGGAGATCTCGCCCGCGTCGTTCAGAGTGGCCATCACGGTGACCTGCTGCCCCGGCCGGAGCGACTTCAGCTTGTTGATCGCCTGGCCGGTGACCGGCACGGTCTTCTCGTTACTGGTGGTCGCGCTGCCGCCCGGGGTGCCCGGAGTGCCCGGGGCGCCCGGCGTGGTGGAGCCGGCCTCGCGGATGGTGATGGTCTTCGCGTCCTGATCGACCGATACGACCGTCACCTGCTTCTCAGTGCTCTTTCCCGACTGCGCCGTTGCCGGCTTGTCCTTCTCCGTGCCCGCGTAGGCGGTCGCCACCGGAGCAAACACGAGCGCCGCAATGGCGAGAACGGCGAGAATTCGAAGTCCCTTCATTGATGAACGCCTCCTTTGATGACGTTGGGAGGGGGCATCCGACAATGTCGTCGACGTCTCCAGCAAGACGCATGCTAGCACGCCGATCCGGGAGCGAACACGGGCTGACACGCGACTCAGTATTTTTCCAGAATCGCTTCTACGGCCCGCCGCGACAGCGGATGGTAACCGGGGCGCGCGGCGGCGAAGATGTCGCGCGCCAGCGCCTGCGTCGCATCCGTGCCGCCGAGCGCGGTGTAGAGCGGCCGCAGGTACTTCATCCGCCCGACGCGCGTCAGCACCTCGCGCAGCCGCGCGTACGCCGGCGCGTACTCCGACGCCGCGGCGATCGACAGCCACTCCACGAGGATCTCGTAGTTGCCGCGGCCGTCGAGGGAGAATGCCCGGTCGAGCCAGGCGCACTCGCCGGCGGGGAGCGGCCGCGGCAGGCGCTGCAGATAGACGAGCGTCTCGCTCGTCCCCCACGCGGCGATCTGCTCCGGGGCCGGCCGCGTCCCGTTCCGCCAGCCCGCGGCCAGCGCGGCGAGCCGGTCGAGCGCCGGCGCCTCGAAGCGAGGCGCGTTCGCCGGCAGTCCGGGCCCCTCCAGCCACTCGCGCATGCGCACCGCGTCGGGGATCCCCGGCAGCTCCGCCTCGATGAAGCGCTGCCAGTCCTCCGTGGTGATCGAGGTGAAGCGGAACGACGCGATGTAGCGGCGCAGCACCGCGTCGAAGCGCTCGCGGCCGGCGGCGCGCTCGAGCAGCGCCCACAATCGCGCCCCCTTCTCGTACGGCACCGACGAGAACGCATCATCCGGATCGACGCCCGCGAGGTCCAGTCGCAGCCGCGTCAGCTCGGGTCGCGACGCGAACCGCTCGAAGTCGGCCTGCAGCCCCTTGATGCCGATGGCCCACGACAGCGCCGCCGCCTCCGTGCCGTGGAGCGCCTCCTGGATGCGGCGCTCCGCGTACACCGTCGTCCCCTCATTGAGCCAGAAGTGCTCGTTGCTGGCGTTGGTGACGAGGTTCCCGGTCCAGGAGTGGGCCAGCTCGTGCGCCACGACGTCCACGAGCGATCGATCCCCCGCGAGGAGGGTCGGCGTCAGGAAGGTCATGCGCGGGTTCTCCATGCCGCCGAACGGGAAGGCTGGCGGCAGGACGATCATGTCGTAGCGCTCCCACTCGTAGGGGCCGAAGAGCCGCTCGGCGACGGCGATCATCGACTCGATCTCCGCGAACTCCCAGGCCGCCCGCTCCACCATGCCCGGCTCGGCCCAGACGCGCGAGCGCGGCGACAGGTCGCGCGACGCGAGATCCCCGACCGCCAGCGCCAGCAGGTACGGCGGGATCGGCTGCGGCATCTCGAAGCGCCAGGCGCGCGTCCCGGGCCGCGGCCCCGGGGCGACGGCGGCCGGGCCGGCCGACATCACCGCCGCGAGCGGCTCGGGCACGGTGAGCGTCGCCTCGTAGGTGAGACGCACCGCGGGGGAATCCTGCAGGGGGGCGACCTCGCGCGCGTGCGTCGCCTGGCACTGGCTGAACAGGAACGGGTGGCGCCGGCCGTCGGTCTGGCGCGGCTCGAGCCACTGCAGCGCGGTCGCATCGGGAGAGGTCTCGTAGGCGACGACCACCGACTCGGTGCCGGCGGGGAGATCGAGGCGCAGGCGGCGGCCGAGGATCGGCTCCTCCGGCTCGAGCGCGTGCGCGACTGCTGCGCCGGCGGCGGTCGTGACGCTCCGGATCGCCAGCCCCTTGGTGTCGAGATCGACCCGCCCCGACGACGGCGCCGCGAACGTCAGGCGCGCCGTGCCGGACAGGACGCGGCGGTCGAAATCGACGGCGAGATCGAGGGCGAGCCGCCGCAAGCGCGGCTGCGACGGCTCGAAGTACGAATGCGGGTCGGGCCGGGCCACGTCAGGCTCCTGTCCGTCAGCGGATCGGCACGTAGATGTTGGTGATGAGCTCCGCCTCCGGCGTCTGCCCCGGATCACTGACGAACTCGTCCCACGGCGCGCCGGCCGGCTCGTACCCGGCCGCCTTCATGTACGCCATCGTCCTCGCGTACGTCGCAGGGAGGGCATGGTAGGAGCCTTTGTGGACGATCTTCAGGGCGGGTCCGCCGTAGGTCTGTTTCACCTGCACCCTCGAGTCGGCCGCGACCGGCCGGTCCGGGGCGCGATCGAGCGGGATGGCGGCGTCGAACTGGTATCCCGACGCATCCTCTTTACTGTTGATGGCGAGCACGGGGGCGGCCTGCTTCACGCCGTGCTTCGACATGAAGGTGGCGACCTGGCCGTAGCCGGCGCCGAGGGCGGCGGCGTAGGCGCCCTCGTCTCTCGGGCTCGCGGCCGGGACGTAGGCGACCGTGAGCGGCGTCACCTCCACCCGGGTCACATCGAGACCGGCGAGGTCCTCCTTCGGGAGCCCGGCCGCGACCTTCTGCAGCCCCGCCAGCCCCTTCTCGAAATCCTTCCCGACCATCCGATCCATGAGCAGGCCGAACCAGCGGCCGATCGGACCCGCCCCCATGTCGGAGTCGAGGCCCCAGACGATCCGCGTCCCCTCGCCTTCGGGGGTCAGACGGAACTCGGAGGTCGCCGCCCCCATCTCTCCGAAATCGAGCGCCATCTTCACCAGCTCCGGGGCACGGCTCTCGACGATCACCTGGCTGCCGGATCCGACGTCCTTCTTGTCGCTGGCCCAGGCCAGCTTCGCGCCGACGCCCGCGTCGGGCCCCGAGACGGTGTACTTCGCCTGCGGGTCGAGCTCGAACCACGGCGACCACGTGTTGTAGATGCGGAAGCCGTTCAGGAGGACGTGCACCGTGGCCGGACGCACGTCCACGACGGCCGAGCGCTCCACGTGCACCTGGCGCGGCAGGAGGAAGCCGCCGCCGAACACGACGACGGCGAGCAGGGCGGCGAACAGCGCGATTTTCACGGCGGTGCGCATGGGGGCTCCTCGCGTGACGTGCAACGTGCGCGGTGGCGCGTGACATTACAACGGCCCGCCGCCCGCGCACAAGCACGCCAGCCGCGCCCGCGCCGGCGGGGACGCCGCCGGGGCACCCCGCGTTGCGCCGCCGGGGCGGCCTGTGTAGTCTGAGCGTTCGATGGACCCGAAGCGGGAGGTCTCCGCCGCCGGACGGGGGAGCGCCGGGGGCTCGTTCGAGGCTCAGGCGCGCGAGGCCTGGCGCGGTCTCTTCGAGGACCTGCGCGCCCGCGGCATCGCCCCGCGCGACGTGGCGGTCGAGCGGGTCTTCCTCGAGGACGTGCGCGCCATCGAGTCGGCGCGCGCGGCGCGCTCCGCCGCTTATCGCGGCGCCGGCGTGGACCATCCCCCCGCCGCCTCCTTCGTCGAGCAGCCGCCGTCCGAGCCCGGCGTCGCTCTCGCCGTCCTGGCGCACGCCCTGCCGCCGCGGCACCCGGGCGACGGACATCCGGAGCCGATCGCCGGGCTGCCTTCGGGGGTCGAAGGATCCGTGACGCGCGCCGGGGAGGCGCGCCGCGTGATCCTGGCCGGCATCGCCGGCGGCGACCCGGGGGACCGGCTCGATTTCGAGGCGCAGGCGGCGCGCCTGTTCGCGCGCGCCTCCTCCTGCCTGATGCGTGAGGGACTCTCCTTCCGGCAGGTGGCGCGCACCTGGATCTTCCTCGCCGACATCGGGCGCGACTACGGGGCGCTGAACCGGGCGCGGCGCGCCTTCTTCGAGACGGAGGACATGGGTCCCGTGCCGGCGAGCACCGGGATTGGCGGCCGGCCGGCCGCGGCGGGCCGGCTGGCGGCGCTCGATCTCGTCGCCTTCGACGGGCTGCCGCCCGGGGCCATGCGCCCCTTGAGCGCGCCGACGATGAACGAGGCGCCGTCGTACGGCTCCGATTTCTCCCGCGGCTTCGAGGTGCGGCTGGCGGATCGCCGGATCCTGTTCGTCTCCGGGACGGCGAGCATCGACGCGCGCGGCGAGGTGCTGCACGCCGGGGACGCGCGGGCGCAGGCCGACCGGATGCTGCAGAACATCGCGCGCCTGCTCGCGGGGGCCGGCGCCGGCTTCGCCCACCTGGCGCATGCCGTCACCTACGTCAAGCGCCCCGCGGATGCCGCGGCGATCGCCGCGGCCTGCGCCGCGGCCGGCCTGCCGGCCGATCTGCCGCACGTCGTCTGCGTCGCCGAGGTCTGCCGCCCGGAGTGGCTCTGCGAGATGGAGGTCTACGGCGTCGCGCCCCTGCCGGCCGCCGCGGGCCCCGCGGCCGGGGGCCCCGCTCCCGCATGACGGCGTCCGGCTGGCTCGCGACCGGCGCGCTCTTCGGCGCGACGGCCGTGGCGCTCGGCGCCTTCGGCGCCCACGGCCTGAAGGCGCGCGTCACGGCCGACCTGCTCGTCGTCTTCGAGACGGCGGCCCGCTACCACCTGGTCCACGCGCTGGCGATCGTGGCGGTCGCGGGGGCGGCCGACCGCTTCCCGGGACCCTGCGCCGCGGCCGCCGGCTGGCTGTTCGTCGCCGGCATCCTGCTCTTCTCCGGCTCCCTCTACCTCATGGTCCTGACCGGCGCCCGCGCCCTCGGCGCGATCACGCCCCTCGGCGGGCTGGCCCTCATCGCGGGATGGATCGCGCTCGCGCTCGCCCCGTTCCTGGGATCGCGCGCCGGATGACGACGGACGCGACCGACCCGCTCCTCTGGCACCGGCTGCAGTTCGCCTTCACCATCATCTATCACTACCTCTTCCCGCAGCTGACGATGGGGCTGGCGCTGCTCATCGCGATCATGAAGGGGCTCGGACTGCGGCGCGGCGGCTCGGGAGCCGCCTGGAACGAAGCCGCCCGCTTCTGGATCCGCATCTTCGGCCTCAACTTCGCCGTCGGCGTCGTCACCGGGATCCCGATGGAGTTCCAGTTCGGCACGAACTGGGCCCGTTTCGCCACCTACGCCGGAGGGGTCATCGGCCAGACCCTCGCGATGGAGGGGATGTTCGCCTTCTTCCTCGAGTCGTCGTTCCTGGCGATCCTCGTCTGGGGGGAGCGGCGGGTCGGCCGTGTCGGGCACTTCCTCGCGTCCCTGGCGCTGTTCGTCGGGGCGTGGATCTCCGGCTACTTCATCATCTGCACCAACTCTTTCATGCAGCATCCGGTCGGGCACGCCGTCGGCGCCGACGGCCGGCTGCACCTGGTGGATTTCTTCGCCTTCCTGTTCAACCCGTGGGCGATCGCGGCCTACCTGCACACGATGCTCGGGGCGGTGGTCACCGGCTCGTTCGTGGTGACCGCGGTCGGCGCGCTGTACGTCCTGACCGGCCGGTTCCGCGACGCCGCCGAGCGCTTCCTGCGCCTCGGCGTGATCGCGGGGCTCGCCGCGAGCCTCCTGGTCGCTTTCCCGACCGGCGATCACCAGGCGAAGCTGGTGGCGCGGCACCAGCCCGCCGCCCTCGCCGCCATGGAGGGGCGGTTCGAGAGCGGCCCGATGGCGGAGATCACCGTCATCGGCCAGCCGGACGTCGCCGCGAAGAAGATGGACAACCCGATCGCCGTGCCGGGGATCCTGTCCTTCCTGGCCCACGGCGCCTTCACCGCCGAGGTGCACGGCCTCGACGAGTTCCCGCAGGAGGACTGGCCCGACAACATCGAGCTCCTGTACTACGTCTTCCACATCATGGTCGGGCTCGGGACGATCTTCATCGTCCTCACGGGCGTCGCGGCGCTCCTGCTGTGGCGCGGGCGTCTCTTCCGCAGCCGCGCGGCACTCTGGACCCTGATGCTCGCCGCCCCCTTCCCCTACATCGCCAACACCGCCGGATGGATGAGTGCCGAGCTGGGACGCCAGCCGTGGCTGGTGTATGGCCTGTTCCGGACGAAGGACGGCGCGAGTCCGATGGTGCACGCCGGATCGACGATCTTCACGCTCATCGGCTTCTGCGGCCTGTACCTGGTGATCGGCCTGGCGTTCCTCTTCCTCGTCGGCCGCGAG
>Ga0111538_10002422_pt1 | contig 26170 bp, 20 predicted proteins | sample SoiMethybrSBSTD1_FD_79669 | JGI IMG/M metagenome (GOLD analysis project Ga0111538, IMG submission 79669) | Bulk soil microbial communities from a Populus tree surrounding site in Tennessee, USA - Soil MetaG P. TD hybrid SBSTD1 (version 2)... | ecosystem: Environmental > Terrestrial > Soil >...
ATCGACGGCAGGAACCTCTACATGCCGGAGAAGATGGCGTCGCTCGGGTTCACCTACCGTTCCCTCGGTCGAGGGCGCGCGTGAGGGTCCTCATCACCGGGGCTGCAGGATTCCTGGGCTCGCACCTCACGGACCGTTTCCTCCGCGACGGCCACACCGTGGTGGGACTCGACAACTTCATCACGGGGAATCCGGACAACATCGCGCACCTGACCGGGAACGATCGATTCGAGTTCCTCCGGCACAACATCTCGACCTACACGTACGTCGCGGGAAACCTCGATGGCGTGCTGCACTTCGCGTCGCCCGCGAGCCCGGTGGACTATCTCGAGCATCCCATCGCGACGCTGAAGGTGGGTGCGCTCGGGACGCATAACGCGCTTGGACTCGCCAAGGCGAAAGGGGCGAGGTTCTTCCTGGCGTCGACCTCCGAGGTATACGGCGACCCGCAGGTGCACCCGCAGCCGGAGTCGTACTGGGGCCACGTGAACCCGGTCGGTCCGCGCGGTTGTTATGACGAAGCAAAGCGTTTCGCCGAGGCGATGACGATGGCGTATCATCGCTATCACGGGGTCGACACGCGCATAGTCCGGATCTTCAACACGTATGGGCCGCGGATGCGGCCGCGCGACGGCCGTGTCGTGTCGAACTTCATCGTCCAGGCGCTCACCGGTGAACCACTCACGATCTACGGCGACGGTTCCCAGACGCGATCGTTCTGCTACGTCTCGGATGAGGTCGAGGGGATCTACCGGCTGTTCATGAACGGCGACTCGAACCCCACGAATATCGGGAACCCGAACGAATTCACCGTTCGCCAGCTGGCGGAACTGGTGGTGGAGCTGACCGGCACGAAGTCCGATATCGTCCGCCAACCCCTGCCTACCGACGACCCCAAGGTGCGCCAGCCGGACATTTCCCGCGCCCGCCAGATGCTGGGCTGGGAGCCCGAAGTCCCCCTGCGCGAAGGGGTTCAGCGGAGCATCGATTACTTCAGGAAAGTTCTGGGGTAGGGCGAAACCTCCGCAGGAAACCCAACCGATTCGGGCCGTGACCCATTAGCTTTAACGGCTCGCCGGAAGCGTTGTATTCCCAATCGCTTCCGCATTTGAACCGACGTCGAATCGACGGGTATTCAGCAGCCCGCCATGGCCTTTAAGACAAAGAACGCGCTAGTTGCCGGTGCCGCGCTCCTCGCGCTCACCGGTTGCATCAAATCGTTCAATCTTCGGCAGTTCCCCAATAACGAGTCGCTCTATACCGCCGGTATGCAGCAGCTCGACCAGAAGAAGTGGGACAACGCCGTAAAGATTTTCGAAAAGCTCACGCTGGAATTACCAGCGCGCGATACCCTCCTGCCCGGTTCTCACTTCCACCTCGCGCAGGCGTATTCGGCGCGTGGTGAGCACCTGTTGGCGGCGCAGTCGTACTCGAGGCTGGCCGAAAGCTTTGCCACCGATACGCTGGCCGACGACGCGCTGTATTACGCGGCTCGCGAATACCAGGCGCTGTGGCGCCGGCCGGTCCTCGATCCGCAGTACGGTGGGGAGGCTGTCGCTACGTACGAGATGATGCTCGGCCTCTATCCGGACACCGAGTGGAAGGACTCGGCGACGAAGCAAATAGCCATTCTGCAGGAGTGGTTTGCCACGAAGGACTACGAGAGCGGCATGCACTACATGCGCCGCAAGGCATACGACTCCGCGATCATCTACCTGCGCGACGTGGTCACGAAGTACCCGAACACTGCCCGGTCGCGCGATGCGTATCTGCAGCTCGCGCGTGCCTACGACGCGATCAAGTACAAGGACGACAAGGCCGACGTGTGCAAGACACTGCGGGAGAAGTATCCCAAGGATCCCGAAGTCGCCGCCACCTGCGGTGGGGTTCCGGTGGTGAGCAAGCCGGTGTCGCCCGGATCTCAATAGCGGGTGCGGGTGACGCGGGTAGCGCTGATGGGCGGGACGTTCGATCCGCCGCACATCGGGCACCTGTTGGCGGCTTCGGATGCCTGCGAACAGCTCCGGCTTGACCGCCTTATCTTCGTGCCCGCTTCGCAGCAGCCGCTCAAACGGGACCAGGAGTCGACGCCTGCGAAACACCGGCTCCGCATGGTTCAACTCATGGCCGAAGGGGATCCGCGATTCTCGGTAGACGAGATCGAGATCCAGCGCGCTGGCTTATCTTTCACGGTGGACACGCTCGAGGAGTACGCGCGACGGTTTCCGGATTCGGAGCGCTATTTCCTCCTCGGAGCGGATGCGTTCGGATTACTTGATCAATGGCGGGAAGCAGCGCGGGTCGTCAGTCTGGCGCGCCTCATGGTGCTGGCCCGCGTTTCAGGCAACGGTGCGATGGACGGTGAAATAACGGTCGATGCCGTCACGGCGAAGGTTCGCGCGATCGGCGGAGCCGGCGCGGCGACACCCGGGGTGCTCGACTCCCGTCGTGTGGATGTATCCTCCACCGAGATTCGTGCCCGCGTACAGGACGGGAAGCTGATTCGTGGCTTCGTGACGGAAGTTGTCGCGCAGTACATCGATTCCAACGGTTTGTACCGATAGAGGCTGGCATGGTGAAGACGCTCCTGAGCAAGGTCTTCGGTTCGCGCCACGAGCGCGAGCGGAAGCGCGTGCAGCCGATCGTGGACGAGATCAACGGACACGGTGAGGCGCTGCGGGCGTTGTCGGAAGCGGAGCTGCAGGCCCAGACGGCGAAGTTCCGCGCGATCATCCACGAGCGGACCGACGAGATCGAGCAGAAGATCGCCGAGCTGAAGGAGCGCAAGCGCGCCGCGCGGGATCCCGAGGAACGGGAAGCGGTCGACAATGAGCTTGGCGGCGCCGACGGACGTGGTGGCCTGGAGGCCCGGCTGCGGGACATCATCCGCGACACGCTCGATGAACTCCTGCCCGAGGCCTTCGCGACGGTGCGCGAGGCGGCGCGCCGTTTGTTAGGCACCACGGTGTCGGTGACGGGACGCGACCTGACGTGGGACATGGTCCACTACGACGTCCAGCTCATCGGTGGCATCCAGCTGCACCTCGGCCGCATTGCCGAAATGGCGACCGGTGAAGGAAAGACGCTCGTGGCCACGTTGCCCCTCTACCTGAACGCTCTCCCGGGCAAGGGCGCGCACCTGGTCACCGTGAACTCGTACCTCGCCCGCCGCGACTCGCAGTGGATGGGGCACGTCTACACGTACCTCGGCATGACGGTGGGTTGTCTCGACGACACCCAGCCCGGCACCGCCGAGCGCCGTGCGGCCTACGAGGCCGACATCACGTACGGCACGAACAACGAGTTCGGCTTCGATTACCTGCGCGACAACATGGTGATCGCGCTGGACCAGCGCGTGCAGCGGCAGCACTGGTTCGCGATCGTCGACGAAGTGGACTCGGTGCTCATCGACGAGGCGCGGACGCCGCTCATCATCTCGGGCCCGGTCGGCAACGAGAACGACGCGATGTTCGCCGAGCATAACGCGGCCGTCGAGCGGATCGTGCGCCGGCAGACCGAGGTGGCGAACTCGCTCGTGGCCGAAGGCGAGAGACTGCTGGCGGAAAAAAACGAGGACCAGGCGCGCGTCGCGCTCTACAAGGCGCAACTCGGCAGCCCGAAGAACAAGCGGCTGCTGAAGGCGCTGCAGGAAGTCGGCGTGAAGCAGCTCGTCCAGCGCATGGAGCTGGACTACCTCGCCGATCGCAAGCTCGGCATCGCCAAGCAGCAGTACGGGGACCTCGAGAACGACCTCTTTTATGTGCTCGACGAGAAGGGACACACGGTCCACCTGACCGATCGTGGCGTGGACGCGATGGCGTCATCGGGTCACGACCAGTTCGTCCTGCCCGACATCTCGACCGGCGTGCACCGCATCGACCACGACCACGAGCTGTCGCCGCAGGAGAAGATCGACGCCCGGCGCGCGCTCGAGGCCGAGTACGCGATCAAGAGCGAGAAGCTCCACATCGTCCACCAGCTCCTGCGCGCCCACGCGCTGTACGAGAAGGACGTCAACTACGTGGTGCAGGACGGCGAAGTCCTGATCGTCGACGAGTTCACCGGTCGCACGATGCCGGGCCGTCGCTGGTCGGAAGGACTGCACCAGGCGGTGGAAGCGAAGGAGGCCGTGAAGGTCAAGGGCGAAACGCAGACGCTCGCGACAATCACGATCCAGAACTACTTCCGCATGTACGAGAAGCTCGGCGGCATGACCGGTACCGCCGAGACGGAAGAGACGGAGTTCCACCAGATCTACAAGCTGGAAGTCTCGGTCATCCCGACGAACAGGGACATCGTTCGCGACGACCGCCAGGACCTCGTCTTCAAGACGCGCCGCGAGAAGTACAACGCCATTGTCGAGGAAGTGCGCCGGTTGCACGACCTCGGCTACCCGGTGCTCGTGGGTACGGCGAGCGTCGAGGTCTCCGAGACGTTGTCGCGCATGTTCAAGCGCGCGGGCCTCGTGCATAACGTGCTGAACGCGAAGTACCACCAGCGCGAAGCCGAGATCGTGGCGTATGCTGGACAGCCGAGCGCGATCACGATCGCGACGAACATGGCCGGCCGCGGTACCGACATCAAACTCGGCCCCGGCGTGACCGTATCGAAACCGTCGCAGGTGAAGGATCTCGACGGGAAACTGGTCGATGTCGATGAAGACGGCGGCTTGCACATCGTCGGCTCGGAGCGGCACGAGTCGCGGCGCATCGACAGGCAGCTTCGTGGCCGCGCTGGGCGCCAGGGTGACCCTGGCGCGTCGCAGTTCTTCCTGTCGCTCGAAGATGACCTGATGCGGCTCTTCGGTTCAGAGCGCATCGCGAAACTCATGGACCGGATGGGCGCCGAGGAAGGCGAGGTGCTCACGCACCCGCTTATCACGCGGTCGATCGAGTCGGCGCAGAAGCGCGTCGAGCTGCAGAACTTCCAGGCTCGTAAGCGACTGCTGGAATACGACGACGTGATGAACCAGCAGCGCGAGGTGATCTACTCGCTGCGCTCGTTCGCGCTCGAAGGCGGCGAGGAGTTGCGCGCCGAGGCGTCGAAGATGGTCGATCGCGCGCTGGAAAAGCGCGTGAAGGACATCCTGGCCGAATTCGAGAACGAGCAGGAGTGGGACTACGGGCTGCTCAGGCAGGAACTGCTCATGCACTACCTGCTGACGGTTCCTGAGCTCGAGAGCGACGACCGGCCGGCCACGCTCGAGGGGATCACGACCGCCGCGATTGCGGGCGCGCGGAAGGCGTTCCTGGCGAAGGAGGTCGCCCTCGACGAAGTGCGCGACGAGATGGGGCAGGGGTTCAGCTCCCGGCTCCTGTCACTCGTTATGCTCAACGTCCTCGACGAGAAGTGGAAGGACCACCTCTACGACCTGGACCAGCTCCGCGGCGCGATCCACTACCGCTCGTGGGGCCAGAAGGACCCGCTCATCGAGTACAAGCAGGAAGCGTACACGATGTTCGTGGACCTGATGAGCGACATCCACACGACGTTCACGGAGCGGTTCCTGAGGGCGCAGCTGGTGTTCAACGCGCCGCCGCCACCGCCGCCAATGGCTCCGACGCCGGAAAGTGATGGCCGCCCGAAGACGCAGAAGCGGTACAACGCACTGGGTGTGCTGGAGGAAGTGCCGGTCGAGGAACCGCAGGAAGCAGAGCCCGCGGCGTCCGACGGAAACGGTCAGAAGACCGAACCGGCACCCGCGCCGCGTCCCGCGCCGCGTCAGGATCCGACGGTTGTTGGTGCAGGTCGCGCGAAGAAGCTCTCCGACTTCGAGGGCGGAAAGGGGATTGCAGGCGCGGGCACGGCCGGCGGTACCGGCGCGTCAGGTGAGATCGACTGGGCTAATGTCGGACGCAATGATCCGTGTCCCTGTGGATCGGGGAAGAAGTACAAGAAGTGTCATGGCGCCTAGCGGCGCGGATGGCGGATGGTGGATGGCGGATGGGAGATGACCGCGACTGCGTAGCAGAAGCACCTCACGCGTGACGAGGATGATGTAAGGGGCACGGCAAACTGATATGGCTAGGGTTTCATCAGACGAGTCATGGCCATGTCAGATCAGTATCCGGAGTCCGCTGACGCACCGTCGTTGCCGCTCCGCATCGCCGAGCTTCCACCGGCCGAACGACCGCGCGAACGCCTGACGAGACTCGGCGCCTCCGCGCTGAACGCGGTGGAGCTCCTGGCGCTGGTGATCGGGAGTGGAGGCAACGGGAATTCGGCGCTCGACCTGGCCACACAGGTCTTTGCGAGGAACGGCGGATCGCTCAGACGCCTCGCTTCCTCACCGGTCGCGTCGATCCGGGCAATCAACGGTGTCGGACCCGCCAAGGCCGTCGTGCTGCATGCCGCGCTGGAGCTCGGACGCCGAATGGCGGCAGAGTCTCGCACGACGGGCGAGCCCGTTTCCGGGCCAGTGGACGTCTACCGGCTCTTTGCGCCGCGTCTCGAAGACCTGCCGGTCGAGGAGTTCCACGTCGCGGTGCTCGACACGCAGCACCGGCTGGAGCGCGATATCACGGTGACGCGCGGCCTCCTGAGCGCGTCGCTCGTGCATCCGAGGGAGGTCTTCCGGGAGGCGATTGCGGAGCGGGCAGCTTCAATCATCCTCGTCCACAACCATCCGAGCGGGGACCCAACGCCCTCGGCTGATGATAGAAAAGTGACGGCGCAGCTGGTCGCGGCGGGCCGCCTTCTCGACATTCCGGTACACGATCATGTAATAATCGGTAGGGGGCGGTATGCCTCCTTTGCTGAGTCTGGACTTCTTGGGTAGACGGGTAAACGGGTAGACGGGTCGATACGGAACCGTCGCCGTTCCGCACCCGTTTACCCGTTTGCCCGCTTACCTCACTTGGCCACCTCCCTCCGCAACGAATTCATCCCCGGCTGGTCATCGGACGACCCGAGTCTCGAGCGACTCGACGTCGACCTGCTGGCGCGCGCCTATCGGTTCAGCGCGGCGGCGCATGAGGGACAGTTCCGGCGGAATGGCGATCCCTTCGTCACGCATTGCGTCGAAGTCGCGCGGATCCTGGCCGAGCTGCAGCTCGACTCGATCACGGTCGCCGCAGGGTTGATCCACGATGTCGTCGAGGACACCGCGGTCACGATCGAGGAAGTCGAGCAGGAGTTCGGCGTCGAGATCATGCAGATCGTCGACGGGCTGACCAAGATCGGCGTGCTGCCGCTGCACAGCAGCGAGGAGCGCCAGGTCGAGAACTACCGCAAGCTGCTGGTGTCGATCGCCAAGGACGCGCGGGTGATCATCATCAAGCTCGCGGACCGGCTGCACAACATGCGCACGCTGGACTCGCTGCCCGAGGACAAGCAGCGCCGCATCTCGCTCGAGACGCGCGACCTCTACGCCCCGCTCGCGCACCGCTTCGGTATGGCGAAGATGCGCTGGGAACTGGAGGACCTGGCGTTCAAGTTCCTCGAGCAGGACGACTACCGGAAGCTGGCCAAGCTCGTCGCCGCCAAACGCGCGGAACGCGAGGCGCTGATCAAGCAGATGGCCGAACCGCTGCAGCGCGTCCTGACCGCCTCGGGGATCCAGAACGTCGAGGTGACCGGTCGCGCCAAGCACCTCTGGTCGATCTACCGCAAGATGGAGAAGCGGGAGCGGCCTTACGAGGAGATCTACGACCTGCTGGCGATCCGCGTGCTCGTCAACTCGGTGCCCGACTGCTACCATGCGTTAGGCGTGATCCACGACGGGTGGACGCCGCTGCAGGAGCGGATCAAGGACTACATCGGGCAGCCGAAGTCGAACGGGTACCAGTCGCTCCACACGACGGTCTTTGGCCCCGGGCGCCAGCTCTACGAAATCCAGATCCGCACGCGCGAAATGCATCGCACCGCGGAGATTGGTATCGCGGCGCACTGGCGCTACAAGACCGACGCCAAGTCGGCGGACGAACTGGACAAGCACCTGCAGTGGTTCCGCCAGGTCCTCGAGCTGCAGCTCGACGCGAAGGATCCGGCCGAGTTCCTCGAGTTCCTGAAGCTCGACCTGTACCAGGACGAGATCTTCGTCTTCACGCCGACGGGTGATGTCATCCAGCTCCCGAAGGGCGCCACGCCGATCGACTTCGCGTTTGCGGTCCACACCGAAGTCGGCCAGCACTGCGCCGGGGCGAAGGTCAACGGCAAGATCGCGCCGCTCAGCCGGCAGCTCCGCAACTCGGAGACGGTCGAGATCCTGACGTCGCCTAACGCCAAGCCCAGCCGCGACTGGCTGTCGCACGTGCGCACGGGCCGGGCCCGGCACAAGATCCGCCAGTGGCTGCGGCACGAGGAGAACCAGTCGTCGGAGCGGGTAGGCCGCGAGATTCTCGAGCGCGAGGTGCGCAAGCGCCGGTACCCGAAACTCGACGACGCCGCGATCGAGCGCGGGGCGCGCTCGCTCAACCTGAACAACGGGCAGCACCTCATCGCTTCGGTCGGGCAGGGCGACCTCCCGGTCACGCAGGCGCTCAAGGTGATCTACCCGGACCAGGAGAGCACCACGGAGCCGCCGCCCAAGCCCTCGGCCCTCGAGCGGCTGATGGATCGCGTGCGCGGCACGTCGCGCGGCAGCAAGATCCAGGGCGCCGACGGGCTGATGGTTCGTTATGCGCAGTGCTGCCAGCCGGTGCCTGGTGATACGGTCGTCGGGTACGTCACGCGCGGGCGTGGCGTGAGCATCCACCGGTCCGACTGCCCGAACCTCCTGCACCTGGCGCATGAACCGGAGCGCCGGCTCGACATCGACTGGACCGAGCAGCCCGGGGAGCGCTTCCTCGTCAGGCTCGGCCTCGAGGCGAACGACCGGCGTGGACTCTACGCGGATGTCGCCGCGGCGGTGAGCGCATCGGGGACTGACATCCGCACCCTCGAGCTGCGTTCGACCGACGGACGAGTGACCGGCGCCGCCCTGGTGGAGGTCGAGAACCTCGCGCACCTGCAGAAGGTCATGAAGGCGGTTCGACGCGTCAAAGGGATAGTGGAAGTGGCCCGCCGGGAACGCGTGACCTCGGAAGACGCCTAGGCCGGATTCGGGATACCTAACGCGCGTCCGACAACCTGTCCCAGGCTTTGGCGCCACTCGACGTCCCTTCGGCTCACTGTTCATTCCGCCGCGCCGGAGCGTACAGATAGTGCCTGACAACCGGCGGATCTGGACCAACGTGCAGGGCGCGCGCCAGTGCTTCCTGCGCTTGATCGTCTCGCGTCACGCGCGCGTGCTGCCGCTGGTGCTCACTCCAGGAATCAACGAGAAAGTTTTCGAGGTAGCGCGACGGGTTTTCGGTGTCCCGATATACTCCCCACGCGTATCCACCATCGCGCTGCCGCGTCCGTCGCGTGGCGTGGACCCGTCGCAGGAACTCATCGCCGCGCGCAGGGTCGATCCGGTATTCCACGGTGACCAGAACCGGCCCCGCGTCAGGTTCAATCACCTCCGTGATGCCCTCAAGCGTCGGCCAGTGTCCTGCGGGAGTCAGGTCGACGTGTTCGGCGCCACGCATGGGAAATAAGGGCACCAGCAGTACGGTCGCAGCCAGCCCCGCGGCTGCCAGCATCAACGCAGCGCTCACACTGAATGCGGCGGCTACCGAGCCCCACAGGACAGCGCCCGCAGCCGCACCTCCCATAACGACGACGTTGTAGAAGGCGAGTCCTCGAGCCCGGACCCACGGCGGCACCGCCTGGACTGCCGCCACATTGAAGCTCGGTAGCAGGGCAATCCAAGCCATTCCAATGAACGACATGGCGGCCAGCGTCAACGCAAACGATCGGATTTCGGCGAGGAGAACGAACAGCGCCGCGAGCGCCATCGAGGCCGCACCGACCAGGTGATCGATGTTCAGCCGCCTGCGCAACACCGGCAGGAAATTCGAAGCAACGACCGCGCCGGTGCCCACGGCGCCAAGCAGCAGCCCATATCGGGCTGCGTCGAGGCCGAGTCGCTGTCGGCCAAGCACTGGCAACAACGCCCAGAGCGCGCTGCCGCAGAGGATGAACGCCAGTGCACGCACGAGCACGGGCCTCATCTGCTCAGAATAACGGACGAAGCGTAGCCCAGCCCGCATGGCACCCATCAGCCTCTCCGCCGGGACAGCCGGGCGTATCGACTGAGGACGCCACCGCCAGAGAGCGAACACAATAGCGAGTGTCGACAGGGCGTTCAGGAGAAACACGGCCTGCGGTCCGCCCAGAGCCACCACCAGGCCGCCCAGCGCCGGCCCTACCGCGCGTGCCAGGTTCACGCTCACGCCGCCTAACGTGGTTGCGGCGGGTATGAGATACTTCGGCACGAGGTCGGGGACCGTCGCCTGCCAGGCGGGATTGCTGAAAGCGGTCCCCATGCCAAGCAGGAAGGTGAACGTCAACAGCAGGGCCGGTGTCGTCTGGCCCGACATCGTAACACCGCCTAGAAGTGCCGCGGCAATTGCGATGCAGAGATTCGAGCCGATGAGCAGGCGCCGTCGGTCGAAAAAGTCAGCCAGTGACCCGGCCGGGAGTGCAAGCAGGAGCACCGGGACACCCATCGCGGCCTGCAGCTAGCTGACCACAAGAGGTGAGGTTGTCAGCGATGTCATCAGCCACGCGGCACCGACGTCGTGTGCCCACGTTCCAATGTTGGATGTGAGCATCGCGATCCAGAGGGTCCTGAACACTCCGATGCGCAACGGCGACCACGCGGACTCATTTGCTGAGTCGGGTCCCGGGCGATCCAGTGTCACATGGCAGCCTTCGGTGCACCAAGCCAGCCACGTGCCCCTGCTCCAAAGCGCACGCGTCGCTCCAGGACGATCTTCACTGGCAGCGGTGTCCACAACGTGGAGGTCACCGGCTCACCGCCTGCTTCTGATTCGGGAGCGTCAGGCGCGGCAGTGACTGTTCGACGGTCGTTCTGTGACGCTCGAACTGTGGTGGCAGCATCAATCGCTCACCAAGATGTTCCGGTGCTTCGTCGAGAGCGAATCCCGGCGGATCGGTCGCGATCTCGAAGAGGACGCCGCCTGGCTCGCGGTAGTAGATCGACTGAAAATACGTCCGGTCCATCACCGGAGACACGTTGTACCCGCCGTCAACAAGCGTCTTCCGCCACGCCAACTGCCGCGCATCGTCCGGCGTACGCCACGCGATGTGGTGCACTGTTCCGGCCCCGAGCCTGCCAAGCGGTCGGTCCGGTGTGCATAACACGTCGACGAGTGCGGCCGGCTGGTCACCCGGCGCCCGATACCGGAACCGGTTGTCTTCCTTGCCAACGTAGCGCAGGCCCATGACATCATGAAGGAGAGCCGCTGTCTTCTCGTATCCCTCCTCCGAAAGCGTTGCACTGTGAAAACCGCAAATCCCGCACTCGGCGGGAACGGGGCTGCCGGTCCACTGTCCACATTGAGAATGGGTGGTCTCGACCATCTCGAGGGGCAGGCCGTCGGGGTCTGAGAAGCCGAGCACCCGCTCGCCGAACCGTTCGACGGCCTCCTGGACCGATGTGTCGCTTCGGGGAAGACGCTCCCGCCAATAGCCAAGTGATCCCATCGGCACCGCGAAGGTTGTTGCCGACACCTGGCCATTACCAACATTGCCGCGCCGCACACCCGCCCAGGGGAAGAACGTCAGAATAGACCCTGGCGTGCCCAGCGCGTTGCCGAAGTAGAAGTGGTACGTACCAGGATCATCGAAGTTGACGGTCAACTTCACCAGCCGCAGCCCGAGCAGCTCGGCATAGAAATCCATGTTGCGCTGCGGATCACCGGCGATCGCCGTGATGTGGTGAATCCCGCTGATTGTCATTTCCTGCATAACGAATTTCCGGTGACAGCCCTGGAGTGCGCAACGCGTCCGCCCATGGAGTCGCGAGCGAAACAAGGCGCGTCCGCAATGCGGGCGGGTGTTGTGATCAGTACGCCCAGCATCCACATCCGAGTGGCCCCCAGAGTGGCGTCACGGACGAACGACCAGAGGCTGTTACCCGCGGGGATTCGTCATGAACGTGTACAGAGCTGTGCACTGATGTCGACGTGGCGTGAGCGGCGTGCGCCCTGGCGTAGCCGCCGTAGGTACACACCGGCGACCAGTCCGGCGACGCCGGCGGTAGCGGCGGTGAAAGCGGCGAAAACTCCTCGGCCGCGTAGACGACCTTCCCGTCAACGACGGTCAGCACGGACTCAATGTTGCGGATTTCGGGATCAGGCACGTGGAAATAGTCTGCCGACAGCATAGCGAGGTCCGCATACTGCCCCTCCGCAATCTTCCCCTTTACGTCGTCTTCGCGCGACATCCACGCCGAGCCTAACGTGTAGAGACGCAGCGCCGTGGCGCGATCCAGGCGGTTCTCTCCCGGATAGATCGCCAGGTCACCCACGGTGCGCCCCGTCACCAGCCATGCCAGCGCGATCCACGGGTTGTAGCTCGCGACACGCGTGGCATCCGACCCGGCTCCCACCGGAACGCCGAGTTCGAGCATCCGTACGAGCGGCGGCGCATGCGCTGCCGCCTCGGCGCCGTAGCGTCCGACAAAGTTCTCCCCCTGGAATGCCATGCGATCCTGCACGGCGATGCCTCCGCCGAGCGCCTTCACCCGCTCGATGTTGCGCGGAGTGATCGTCTCCGCATGATCGATGAACCATCGCAGTGTGTCGATCGGCACGTCGCGGTGCACGCGTTCGAAAACACCGAGGAAGCGGGAGATCGACTCATCGTAGGTAGCATGCAGCCTGAACGGCCATCGGTGGCCCGCCAGGTGGCGGACGACGGCCTCGAGATCCGACTCCATTGACGGCGCCAGATCGGGCCGCGGTTCAAGGAAGTCCTCGAAGTCTGCCGCCGAGAACGCGAGCATCTCGCCAGCTCCGTTCAGCCGGAAAGTCGCGTCGCCCTGGTACAACGAGGCCATGGAGGTCCACCGCCGGAAGTCATCGAGCTCATGCTTCGCGCGCTGCGTGAACAGGTTGTAGGCGATCCGCAGGGTCAGGTGTCCTTCGCGGTGCAACCGTTCGACGACCTGATAATCGTCCGGATAATTCTGGAAGCCGCCACCGGCATCGATGATGCTCGTCAGGCCCAGCCGATTGAGCTCGCGCATGAAGTGGCGCGACGAGTTCGCTTGATCCTCCGGTCCGAGCGACGGTCCGTTCGCCAGCGTCGCGTAGAGAATCAGCGCGTTGGGCTTCGCAATGAGCAAGCCCGTCGGATTCCCGTGACGATCGCGCTCGACCACGCCTCCCGGCGGATCCGGCGAGTCCTTTGTGTACCCGCTGGCCCGGAGCGCCGCGCCATTGAGCCACGCACGATCGTAGAGGTGCAGAATGAAGACCGGCGTGTCGGGCGCAGCCGCGTTGACCTCCTCGAGAGTCGGCATTCGCCGCTCGGCAAACTGAAACTCGCTCCAGCCGCCCACGACACGTACCCACTGCGGAGCTGGAGTGCGCCTGGCCTGATCCCGCAGCATCGTGAGCGCTTCGGCGAGCGAAGGCACGCCGTCCCACCGCAGTTCGAGGTGATAGTTGAGGCCACCCCGGATGACGTGTATGTGACTGTCGTTGAGGCCCGGGATCACGCGCCGCCCACCTGCATCAACGATCGTCGCGCGGTCCGAACGATACGGCTCGATGGTCGCGTCATTCCCCACAGCAGCGAATCGGCCATTACGGATCGCGAGTGCCGTCGCCTCGGGACGCTTGCGGTCGAGCGTCGCCACACGAGCGTTGTGAATGACGAGGTCAGTGTTGTCCACGGCTGTATGCCATCGTCGTTAGGCCCGTTACGGGCGCCGTGGGGATATACTCTGGGAGCGCAGTCGCCGGCGTCCCGGAGACCATCGTGCTCGCATACTCGACGCCAGCGCCATAGGCGCCGAAGTGCGTCTTCACGATGTCGAGCACCGCGTCGTATGTCTGCTTGTGAGCCCAGTCGCGCTGCAGTTCCAGCAGTACCGACAGCGCCGTGACCGGCTTGGCACCAGCCTGGACCATCCGCATCATCGCGTTGTCGTGCGCGAGCGCGCTTACGTCGCCGCAGCAGTCTTCGACCACATAGACATCGTAACCGTCGTGAATGGCCTGTATGGCCGGCAGCGCGATGCATGTCCCCGTCCACAGGCCGGCAAGGAGCAACTTCTTCCGCCCTGTGGCCTTCACGGCTGCCACGAAATGCTCGTCGTCCCACGCGTTCATTGTCGTGCGCTCGATCGGGGACTGGTCGCCAAGCGCCGCGACGACCTGCGGCCACGTGTAGCCGCTGAAGCTTCTCGTCTCAACCGTCGTGAGTATGACGGGCAGGCCAAATGCACGCGCGGCCTTCGCGAGGGCCGTGTTCAGGTTGATGATTTGCTGCCCATCGACGCTCGAGACACCGAACAACATCTGAGGTTGCAGGTCGATCAGTGCGAGTGCGCAGTTGTCCGGCGTGAGGAGTCCCTTCTCGCTCAACGTCGGTCGCGCCGAGTCACTCATACCATCTCCTTCCGCGCTCCTGCCGGTGCCGCCCCGTTGGTTACGGCGGTCCGACGCCGGAGCCACGACCGCCAGTCAACGATTCCGGTTGGGCGTCAAGTCGCTCAATGGGCCTTTGGTCTGCATATCGGCAGTAACACGTGGCACTGCCCCAGCCGAAGATCCCGTTCAGTTTCCGCGGATCGAGCACGGGAGGCCGCTCCCGATCCGGCGGGCCGATCAGATCTGACCGTGAACCGAGAACCGCCGCGGGCGACACCTCACGCCGGCTGGCGCTGACGCTTGTTCTCGCCGGCGGGGCGGTGTGGCAATCCAGTCCCTTGGCAGTTTATCACCCATCGCCCATCGCCCATCGCCCATCGCTCATCGGCCATCCTGATCAGACTCGTGCATCATTCGCCTCGACTCCAGCGAGCAGCATGACAGTGAGCAGTGCGACCGCTCCCAGTTGATGCGCCATCGCGATTCCCACCGGCGCGCCTAACAAGAGCGTGGTGATCCCAAGGCTCACCTGGATCAGCGCCACTGCCGCCGCAACGCGCATCCACCGGCGCAGGTTGGCCGCCCACTTCCGCTCAGCGATCAGCCAGGTCAACCAGACCGAGAGCGCGAGCAGGACGGCGAGCACGCGATGGTTGAACTGCGCGGCAATCGGGTTCTCGAACCAGTTCCGGAATCCCGTGCCGTTGTCGTAACCAACGGGTACGAGCCGGCCACCCATGAGCGGGAACTCGTTGAAGATCCGGCCCGCATCCAGGCCGGCAACGAAGCCGCCGGACATCATCGTCACCACCGCCGCGATCGTCAGGCCGAGAACCGTGCGTCGAAGCGACGCCGGTGCGCGCAGTCGTCCATCGCCGTTACGACCAAGCGCCGCGGCCGTCCACACCGCGATTCCGAAGATGAGCAGCGCGAGCGAAAGGTGCGCGACAAGCCGGTACTGACTCACGCTGGTTCGGACGGCCAATCCGCTGCTGACCATGTACCAGCCGAGGGCGCCCTGCGCGAGAACGAGGAGCGGGAGCGCGAGGAGTCGCGGGAAAAGCGTTGGTTTGATCCAGCCCCGCCGCCAGAAAAACAGGAACGGCAGCAACACCACGAGGCCCACGAGACGACCCGCCAGGCGATGTGCCCACTCCCACCAGTACAATCCCTTGAACTGTCCGAGCGTGATGCCCGCGTGGACGGTCTGCGCTTCGGGGATGAGACGATACTGCTCGTACGCGCGCTGCCACCCTTCCGCACTCATCGGTGGAATCACGCCGGTCACAGGCTTCCACTCTGTGATCGACAGGCCGCTCTCCGTGAGACGCGTGGCGCCGCCCACGGCGATCGTCGCGACCACCGAGAGCGCGGTCGCGACCAGCCAGCGTCTGAGAACGCGGGATCGATAGTCGGTCATCAATGGTGAGGATCAGCCGCGTTCTGGCTGCTTAAAGACATGTGCGCCACGAAGATCACGAAGCACACGGTCAGTGTGCTTCCATGTTCTTTGGGTCTTCGTGTATGTCGTGGTGCAGATGCTGTTCAGGGTATCGGGAACCGTCGAGCCGGGCTGAAGATACGTTGGGTGAAGTGTCGCGCGGGGGCTAACTTGCGTTAGTTTCTCGCCCCTGCTGCTTAGAGCCCTGAAGCGATGCCTCAATGAGCAAGCCGGTCATCCTGGCGGTCGACGACGAACCTGACGTCCTGAACGCTATCGAACGCGACCTCTACGCGCATTTCCGCACTACGTTCCGGATCGTCAAAGCCGGTTCCGGCGCGCAGGCGCTGAAGGTCGTCGATGAACTCAAGCAACGCGGCTCCGACGTAGCGTTGTTCATGGTCGACGAACGCATGCCGGAGATGACCGGCATGGAGTTCCTGCGCGAAGCGATGCAACTCTATCCCGGTTCGCGCAAAGTCCTGCTGACCGCGTACGCGGATACCGAGACCGCGATCAAGGCCATCAACGAGATCCGGCTCGATCACTACCTCACAAAACCGTGGGATCCGCCGAGCGAGCGACTGTATCCAGCGCTCGACGACTTGCTCGAGGAATGGTCCGCCGGCAGCAAGCCCAGGTTCGAGGGCGTGCGCGTCGCAGGGACGCTCCAGTCGGCCGAATCCTTTCGCATCAAGGATTTTCTCTCGAGCAACCTGTTCCCGTACCAGTGGGTCGATCTCGATCGCGACGCAGCGTTGCGCGAGCTGGCGAAGAAGCATTCTCCGGAACTTGCGCGCCTCCCGGTCGTGTTCCTGCCTGACGGGACGGTGCTCGTGCAGCCCGACGTGCACGAACTGGCCGGGCGCATCGGGATGAAGCTGCGACCGGAGAGCAAGTTCTACGACCTGATCGTGGTCGGTGGCGGACCGGCGGGTCTCGCGGGCGCCGTGTATGGCGCGTCCGAAGGCTTGCGGACCGTACTCGTCGAGGGCCACGCGCCCGGTGGCCAGGCGGGGACCAGCTCGAGGATCGAGAACTACCTCGGCTTTCCGCAGGGACTCTCGGGTGCGGAACTCGCGCGACGCGCGGTGACTCAGGCGAAGCGCTTCGGTGCGGAGATCGTCTCGCCGCAGGAGATCGTCGAAGTGCGACGCGACGATCCGTATCGCGTCGTGAAACTCGCCGACGGGACCGAGCTTTCGTCGAAGGCGGTCATCCTGGCGCCGGGAATGGAAGTGCGCCAGCTCGATGTGCCAGGCCTCGCTCCGCTCCTCGGCGCCGGCGTGTATTACGGCGCGGCACGCACCGAAGCCGCCGCGGTTCGCGGGCAGGACGTCATGATTGTCGGCGGTGCGAACTCGGCGGGCCAGGGCGCGATGTTCTTCTCGGATTATGCCCGAAAGGTCTACATGGTCATTCGCGGTGGCTCGCTCGCCGCCTCGATGTCGCAATACCTCGTGGATCGCATCGAGCATACCAACAACATCGAGGTGCTCCTCAACACGCGCGTGACGGGAGTCGGTGGCGACGCCCGGTTAGGCAGCGTGACGGTGACCGGCGCCGGCGACCAGCAGACCGAGCTCCCCATCTGCGGCCTGTTCATCTTCATCGGGACGGCGCCGAGAACCCGCGTGGTGTCGAGCCTCGTGCGGCTCGACGATCACGGATTCATCTGCACGGGTCCTGACCTCATGCGTGATGGGAAGCGCCCTAACGACTGGGGCGCGGACCGCGATCCGTTTCCCTTCGAGACGAGTGTCCCGGGGATTTTCGCCGCCGGTGACGCCCGGAAGGGCTCGGAAAAGCGCGTCGCCTCCGCCGTGGGCGAAGGATCGGCGGCGGTGCGCCTCGTTCACTCCTACCTCGAGACGGTATAACCGTGGCTGACCCCAAACTGGTTGAAACACTCAGCAACGTCAGGTCGCTGAAGGGCGTGCCCCGCGAGGAACTTGAATGGATCGCGGATCACGGGAGGATCGAGCGCTTTGCCGCGGGCACGGTTTTCCGGCCGAAAGATTTCCCGTTGCCCGGCTTGGCGATCGTGCTCACGGGTGCCATTGCGATCCACGTCGATCGGATGGGGGTCCAGCGCCGCATCATGCAGTGGCAAGACGGCGACCTCACTGGCCTCCTGCCGTATTCACGGATGGTGGCGCCTCCCGGCGACTCGGTCATCCACGAGGACTCGGTGCTCTTCACGATCGACAAGGAGCACTTCAGTGAACTGACGTACAAATGTCCCGAGTTCACGGCGATCTGCGTGCATACCATGCTGGATCGTGCGCGCCATTTCACCGGCCGTGACTTCCAGGACGAGAAGATGGCGTCGCTCGGCAAGATGTCCGCCGGGCTGGCTCACGAGATGAACAATCCTGCGGCCGCTGCCGGACGCGGTGCCAAGCGGCTGGCCGAGCAGAAGATCGAAGCCGAGGATTCGGCGCGCGCACTCATGGGCGCGCAATTGACGAATGAGCAGCTCGCCGCGCTCGACGATGCGCGCGCGTTCTGTCTCCTGGTACCGCCGTCATTCCTGGACACGCCCCTCGATCGCTCCGACCGCATCGAGGAGATCGCCGAGTGGCTCGAGGCCAACGGCGGAGAGATCGACCAGGCCACCGCGCTCGCGGAAACCGCCATGAACGTCGACGGTTTGGAGAAACTCGCCCAGGTGATGCAGGGCGAGACGCTCATTGATGCGCTCCGGTGGCTCGCGTCGACTGCCGCAATCAACTCGATCGCCAAGGAGATGCAGGAATCAACGCGGAGAATCTCCGAGCTTGTGGCGTCGGTGAAGGGATTCACCCACATGGGACAAGCGGTTGTCGCCGAACCGGTGAACGTCGGTCGTGGGCTCAATGACACGTCGCGTATCCTGGCGAGCAAGATTCGCGACAAGAGCGTCACGCTGAAACTCGATGTCCCGGCTGACCTTCCGCAGGCGCGTGCTTTCGGCAGCGAGTTGAATCAGATCTGGATGAACCTGATCGAAAACGCGCTCGATGCCGTCGATTACGGCGGTGAGATCACGGTTCGCGCGCGAGCGGAACTGGATGCAATCGTCGTTTCCGTCATCGACAACGGCCACGGGATTCCGGAAGACATCAAGGGTCGCATCTTCGATCCGTTCTTCACCACGAAAGGCGTAGGTGAAGGAACCGGTATGGGGCTCGACATCGTCAGGCGGCTCGTGTTCAACCAGAAAGGCGACATCGAAGTCATCGAGTCCCGGCCAGGCAGGACGGAATTCAAGGTCGTTGTCCCCATGGCGACGAAGGGTCCGGCTCCCATCGTCAACATGCCGGCCCCGGCCCCGGCTGCGCCGGCGCCAGTCGCCTGAACTGAAGGGTGGTGAAGGGTGGATGGATGTGGGGTGATGGAGGGTGGAGACATCTCCCACTCCCTTCCCACCCTTTCCGACCCCACCCAGCAGTCCGGCCCTTCAGTCACCGAACAAATCCCGATAGATTAGCAGTCGTATGTCGCGCGCTCCCTTTTCGCTTCAGTCGCCCTTCGAACCCGCCGGAGATCAGCCCAAGGCGATCGCCGAGCTGATTGCCGGTCTCGAACGCGGGGACCGGTTCCAGACGCTGCTTGGTGTGACCGGGTCGGGGAAAACCATGACGATGGCGCACGCCATCGCGAATCACGGGCGCCCGACCCTGGTGCTCTCGCATAACAAGACCCTCGCGGCGCAGCTCTATGGGGAGCTCAAGAGCTTTTTCCCGACCAGCGCGGTCGAGTACTTCGTCTCGTACTACGACTACTACCAGCCCGAGGCCTACGTCCCGACCACGGACACGTACATCGAAAAGGATGCGTCGATCAACGAGGACATCGATCGCCTCAGGCTGCGCGCGACCTCGAGCCTGATGGAGCGCGAAGACGTCATCATCGTGGCGACGGTGAGCGCGATCTACGGGTTGGGCGATCCGATCGAGTATCGCGAGCAAATGGTGATGCTCGAGAAGGGCCAGAAGGTCCCGCGGAACACGATCCTCAGGCAGTTGGTCAACATCCAGTACTCGCGGAACGATGTGGCCTTCGAGCGCGGCACGTTCCGCGTGCGCGGCGACACGGTGGAGATCTTCCCGGCGTACGAGGAGCAGGGCGTCCGCGTGGAACTGTGGGGCGATGAGATCGAGCGCATCTCGAAGATCAACGCGCTGACCGGTGAGACGATCGCCGTGCTCGACCGCGCGGGCATTTACCCGGCCAAGCACTTCATCACGAATCGTCCGACGCTGGAACGGGCCGTCGGTGCGATCCGCGCTGAGCTGGCGGAACGGCTGCAGCTGCTCCGCAACTCGGGAAAGTTGCTCGAGGCGCAGCGTCTCGAGTCGCGCACGAACTTCGATATCGAGATGATGCTGGAGATCGGCACCTGCGCGGGCATCGAGAACTACTCGCGGCACTTGTCAGGGAGGAAGGAAGGGGAGCGGCCCGCGTGCCTGCTCGACTACTATCCGGCCGACTTCCTGGTGATCGTCGACGAATCGCACGTCTCGCTGCCGCAGATCCGCGGGATGTACAACGGCGACCGCGCGCGCAAGGAAGTGCTGGTGGAATACGGCTTCCGGCTTCCGTCGGCGCTCGACAACCGGCCGCTGATCTTCGACGAGTTCATCTCGCTCGTGCCGAAGGCGATGTTCGTCAGCGCGACGCCGGCGGACATGGAGCTCCAGATGTGCGAGGGCGTGGTCGTCGAGCAGATCATCCGCCCGACGGGACTGATCGACCCGGAGATCGAGGTGCGGCCGGTGCGCGGGCAGGTCGACGACCTGCTGAACGAGATCCGCATCCGCGAGCGTCGCGGCGAGCGCGTGCTCGTCACGACGCTCACCAAGCGCATGGCGGAAGACCTCACCGATTACCTGCAGCAGATGGGCGTACGCGTCCGATACATGCACTCGGACATCGACGCCATCGAGCGGATGGAGATCGTGCGCGGTCTCCGGTTAGGCGAGTTCGACGTGCTGGTGGGCATCAACCTCCTGCGCGAAGGACTCGACATGCCGGAGGTGTCCCTGGTCGCGATCCTCGACGCCGACCAGGAAGGGTTCCTGCGGAGCGACCGGTCGCTCATCCAGACCGTTGGTCGCGCCGCGCGCCATGTCCGCGGCCGGGCGATCTTCTACGCCGACAGGATGACCGACTCGATGAAGCGGTGCATCGACGAGACGTCGCGGCGCCGTGAGATCCAGGTTGCGTACAACACGGAGCACGGCATCACGCCGCGGAGCGTATCGAAGAGCGTGGATGAGGTGCGGTTTGTCACGCGAGTTGCCGACTCGCGCATGCAAAAGGAGGAGCGGGATCGGATGCGGAAGGTCGCCGAGCGGGAGGCGACATCGTACAACCCGGAGCAGCTGGATGCGATGATCAAGGAGCTCGAGGACGAGATGCGAGCCGCCGCGGATGACCTGGATTTCGAAGCGGCTGCCAGGCTGCGTGATGAGGTGTTCGACCTGAAGGCAAAGCGCGATGCGACGCCTCGGCGGCGGGATGCGTTTGCGGTGATTCGGGCCAGCAAGTGAGGCCACCGGCCACAGGCCACAGGCCACAGCCAAGTCCGGAGGTCAGAGCTCAGAGGTCAGAGGATGGCGACGTCGTCTCGAGCCCCAAGTCCCGATTTCCGATTCCCGAGATCCAGGATTCTCCATTCACGATTCACGCGTTGAGGGCATGGGGTGAGGAGCTCGGGCGGCGCCTTCAGGCGCCGGCGGTGATCGCGCTCGAAGGGGAACTCGGCGCAGGAAAAACGACGCTTGCCCAGGCGATATGCCGTGGGCTTGGAATACGCGAAGATGTGACCAGCCCGACGTTCGCGCTCGTGAACCAGTATGAAGTGGACGGCACAACCGTCTATCATCTGGACCTTTATCGGCTGAACGGTCCTGAAGATCTCACGAATCTTGGCTGGGATGACATTGTCAACAGCGGCGAGATCGTGCTCATCGAATGGCCGGAGCGCGCCGGCATCAGGCTTCCGCAAGACACCATTCGCCTGAGACTCGAGTACATCACGGGCGATGACACCCACCGACGGTTGGTGATGGCGTGAGCTCTCACGTCCTCGCCCTCGATGCATCGACATACGCCGGCTCGGTCGCGCTCATTCGCGACGGAGTCGTCGCCGCGGAATCCGTGGCGGCGATGCGCGGCGAGCATGAGGAACGCCTGATGCCCGCCATCGCCGCAGTGCTGGCTGATCTCGATATGACGGTCGACCAGCTCGACGCGGTGGCGTGCGGCGCAGGTCCGGGCAGTTTCACCTCGCTCCGAATCGCCGCATCCATCGCCAAGGGACTCTGCGCGGCTCGCGAGATTCCGCTCATGGTGGCGCCGTCGACGTTGCTGGTGGCAGCGGCCGCGGAACCGCCGCTCGAAGACGGGCGCTACGTCGTCGCGCTCGATGCCATGCGCGGCGACTTTTTCTGCCAGGATCTGGAGGTGAAGGGCGGCGCGATTCGACCCGGTGAATCGTTTCGAACGTCGCGTTCACTGGTCGAAACGCACGCGGCTGAACGAGGCGCTTCGATCATTGGTCCCGCGGAAACGCCAGCGATGGCGCCGCACGCGAAGGGATTCGCACAACTCCTTCGCCTTGGAATTGCCACGCCCGTCGAAATGACGACGTGGGAACCGGACTACGGTCGGAAGGCTGAGGCGCAGGTTCGCTGGGAGGCGGCTCACGGTCGCGAGCTGGGGGCCGACTGATGGCCACGCGCGCGCCACGCGCCGGCTCGGCGGGGCCTGGGCCAGCGATCACGATCCGGCCGGCGCACGAGAATGACCTCGATGACGTCGCGACGATCGAGCGCGGCGTGTTCAACGATCCCTGGTCGCGCCGCTCATTCGCCGATCTCGTCAACGCGCGCGGAGTCCTTTTTCTCGTCGCCGCGGATGGCAACGCGGTGGTCGGGTATGCCATCGTGCTGGTGGCTGGTGTCGAGTCAGAGCTTGCGAACCTCGCGGTGACGCGGCTGATGCAGGAGCACGGTTTGGGCCGTCGCCTGCTCGACGAGGCCCTGGGGCAGGCGCGAGCCCGCGGATCCCAGGAAATGTTTCTCGAGGTGCGGGCATCAAATGCGGCCGCGATCCACCTCTACAACTCGGCGGGATTCGAGGCGGTTGGGCGGCGCGCGCGTTACTATGCACGTCCCATTGAGGACGCAATTGTGATGAGAGCAATGTTGAAGTAAGGGAGTCCGTCACATGCGCGGAATTGCTACCCTGCGCGTCGTGACGTTTGCGGACCTCAGAAGTGTCCTTCATACTGTGCTTGGCGAGGAACCCACTACTCGCCAGGAGGAACCAGTGAGTCGCAGCCTGAACAAAGTCATGCTGATCGGGAACGTCGGAAACGATCCCGAAGTGCGTGCCACGAACAACGGTGCGCGAGTCGCAACACTCAACCTCGCTACAACGAGAACCTGGAACGGGGCGGGCGGCGACCGTCAGGAAAAGACCGAGTGGCACCGTTGCGTGCTGTGGAACGCTCGCGCGTCGGGCGGCGGGTTGGCCGACGTGGTCGAGAAATACGTGCGCAAGGGTGACCGACTCTACATCGAGGGAAGTATCGAGTACCGCCAGTGGCAGGATCGGGAAGGGCAGACGCGATACACCACGGAGGTCAGGGTGCGTGAGATGATCATGCTTGGCTCGCGTGGTGGCGGTGACGCCGAAAACGGTGGGCGCTCTCGCAGCGCCGCGCCGGAACGCGCGCGTTCATCGGCGGCTGCCGCGGGGGCCGGGACTGAAGCGGCGAGCGGTGACTTCGAGGACTTCCCGGGAGCCCTCGAGGATGAAGACGACGATCTTCCGTTCTAGCGGACTTGCCATCGTGCTCGCGGGGGCCCTCATGGCCCCCGCGCCGATGCAGGCACAGCGCGACGCAACGACGCGCGCTTATACGATCCGCTCCGGCGACACATTCTACAGCATCGCAGCCACGTACCTCGGCGACCGAAATCGCTGGCGTGAAATCGCGTCGCTTAACCCATACGTCAGCACGTCTCAGTCGCTGGCCGTGGGGAGCACGATTCGCCTCCCACGGAACGTGGCAGCGGGGCAGGTCGGCGGATCAGGGCGCGACGCCACCGTCCTCACGTTCCAGCCTCGTGCTTCGGCGAACACGAAAGAACGTTCGATGTTCTTCGACGCGCCCGTTGGTGGATTCGTCATTCGCGACCGTCGTTATGTGATGACCGATTCGGGAGTGCCGGCGGCCGTGTACGAGGCGATGTCGGCGCCCTTCGTTGGCGACCCGGCCGTCCTGGCGAAGAGCGGTCGCTGCATCGCCGTGCGGCCCATGGCGTCCGAGGCGCGCGGCGTGCAGCTGAGCGAGCCGATCACGATCCAGGTTCCGGGTGGCGGGGCCGCCGCGGGTTCACGGTGGCTACTCGTCAGGCACGGGCCCGTGCTCTCCGGCATCGGCCAGATCATGATTCCCACGGCCGTCGTGCGCCTGACGAGTGACAGCCCGGCCGGCGCGGATGCCGGCGCGGAAATCGTCGGGCAGTTCGGTGCGGTGTCGTGCACGGACAGGGTGTTCGCGGTGCCGGGCGTCCCCGGGCACGAGGCAACGCCCACGCCGGTAACCGATGGTGTTCGCGGCCGCATTGCGTGGGTCGAGAACGAATCCCTGCTCCCATCCATCCAGCACGCGCTCATACTTGATATCGGCTCAGCGTCCGGTGTCGAACTGGGCGACCGTATCACGATCTACGGCGCCGATGGCCGCCAGGTCGTGGCGGGGGCAGATGTCGTGAGAGTGGATGAGCGCAGTGCCACGGTCCTCGTGGCGCGACAGTCGCTTCCCTCGCTCGCGGTGGGATTACCGGTGCGCGTGACGGAAAAGCTCCGTAACGCCGTCGAACGTCGGTAAGATTCGCGTCGTTGGTCGGCGGAAGCGTCCGGCGCCGATGGCGGTGGTGGTGGTGATTTCGAGGACCTGCGGGAGCCCTCGAGGGGATGAAGACGACGACCTTGCGTTGCATCTGGCTGACGACGGCGCTGGTGGCGGTCCTCGCGACCCCCGCGCCGCTTCGCGCGCAACGCGCGGATTCGGTTCGCACGCACATCGTTCGCCCGGGTGATACGCTGTGGAAACTTTCGGCGACGTACCTCGGGGAGGGCAGTCGCTGGCGCGAGATCCTCGCCCTCAACGCGTCAGTCCGTGAAGCGCAGTCGCTCACCGTGGGCGACACGCTCCGCATTCCCGGAAGCACCGCGACACGCGAGCCCGCTCCTTCGGTGGCGGACACCTTCGCCCCTGCGAAGCCCGACGCGCCCACCGACAGCCGAACGGTCTTCTATGGCACGCAGCCGGGGGGCGGCCTCATGCCACCGGATTCGACACGGATCGTGCACGTCGATTCCACCGTGCCGGCCCGGGTCTACGAGGCACTGTCAGCGCCATTCGTGGGCGATTCCCTGGAATTCGCCTCGAGCGGCCGCTGCGTCGGTCCTGCGGTGGCCGAGGCGCGAGGGGTTCAGCTCAACGAGACGCTCACGATCGTGATGCCGCGTGAGGCGTCGGCGCCGGCCGGGTCGCGCTGGTTACTCGTCAGGCGCGGGCCCGTGCTGTTCGGCGTTGGTGAGGTCGGCATCCCGACGGGCGTGGTCCGCCTGACGAGCAACTCGAACGCGGGCACGCCCGCTGCTGCCGAGGTCGTGGCCCAATTCGAGGTGATGTCGTGCGACGACATGGTGCTTCCCATCGACCGGCTGCCGTCACGACCCGAGGGCAGGCGCCGGCCGGTCAGCAATGGAGCGCGGGGTCTCGTGGCGTGGGTCGCGAACGAGTCGCTGCTCCCGTCGCTGACGCACGCGCTCATTCTCGACATCGGCGCCGCGGCCGGCGTCAGGCTCGGCGATCGCGTCACGATCTACGATGGCGACGGCACTGCGGTGGTGGCGAGTGCGGACGTGGTGCGCGTCACCGCGCGCAGCGCGACTGTGCTCGTGGTCCGGCAGTCGCTGCCGTCGCTGGCGGCGGGCCTTCCGGTGCGAGTGACGGAAAAGCTCCCATAACGAGGGCGCGCCCGATTAGATTGGCGCCGATCGCAGGCGCGTTCGCTCGAAGCCGAATTCGCGAAACCGTAAACGGCGCTGGGCAGACGCCCGGTGCCGTTCGTCCTGTTCGGGGGGTGCTTGTTGGAATACGTCGCATGACGAAGCGCGCGCTTGTCTCCGGTGGAGCCGGGTTCATCGGCTCGCACGTTGCCGACCGGCTGCTGGCCGAAGGCTATCACGTCGAGATTCTCGACAACCTCTCGTCAGGCAGGCGCGA
>Ga0111538_10002423_pt1 | contig 26159 bp, 19 predicted proteins | sample SoiMethybrSBSTD1_FD_79669 | JGI IMG/M metagenome (GOLD analysis project Ga0111538, IMG submission 79669) | Bulk soil microbial communities from a Populus tree surrounding site in Tennessee, USA - Soil MetaG P. TD hybrid SBSTD1 (version 2)... | ecosystem: Environmental > Terrestrial > Soil >...
GCGAACCCGTCCGGCACCGATCCGCCGGGTGCGGTGCCGCGTGGCGGCGGCTCCACGGTGTCGGAGCCGGTGGCCGGCGCCCACGTCCAGCGCACCGAACCGTCCGTTGTGGACACTCCGGCGACCCGACGGCCGTCCGGGCACGAGAACGCGACGGCCACGGCGTCGTCGCGGGCCGGTTCGGTGCTCGTCGCACCGGCGGCAGTCGTGCACCCGGCGTTGGCGGGCCGCCACGTCCAGCGTTGCCGCCCCGTCGACGCGTCGAGCGCGATCACCGGCCCTGCGCCGCGCGGCAGGAGGACGGCCAGGGAGCCCGAGCCGACCACCTGGTAGTCCACTGTGGACCCATCGAGTTCCCGCTGCCACCGCCGCGCACCCGAGGACGCGTCGAAGCCGAGGGCGCGCGTCTTCCCGTCGCCCCGCCAGAGGCCGACCACGACGCGCCCGCCGGCCGCTGCCCCGAGCCCGACCATCGACCAGCCCGCGCGCAGGTACCGCCACGCCGCCCGGCCGGTCGCCGCGTCGAGCGTGTGCACACCGGTGCGGGCCCGCACCAGGACCAGCCCGCCCGAGACGCCGACGACGGTGCCCGGCACCTTCGCGGTCCACCCGTCACCGAGGCCGTTCGGCAGCGCCGCCGCCGCGAACGGGCGATCCGCCGCCCGGGCGTCGACACCCGACCGGGCAACGGCGTGCACCGCCACCGGGCCCAGAAACCCGAGCAGCAGCACGAGAACCGTGGCTGACGTCAGCGGTCGCCAGGAGATCGGACCCTGAACGCGCGGCGTGAGCGCCGCGACCAGCCAGCCCACCGCGGACATCGCGGCGCCGACCGCGGCGAGCGGACCGCCCGGGGCCAGGCCGTCGAGCGTCGCCTCACCGGCCGACGCCGCGGCGGCCGCGACCGCCGCGACAAGCGCGCCCGCGCCGGCGGCCGCCGCGATCAACCCCGTACGGGGTGTGGTCGGGCGTTGCCCGCCCACACCGCCGCCGATCGAGTCGGACCCGTGCACCGGAAGCAGGCGGGTCATCGCCGCGCACAGCCCGGACAGCGCCGGCCCCAGCAGGAAGATCGTTACCAGTACGGCCGCGCTCGGCTTCCCGTGCGCCTCGCCCTGCCGCCACGCGGCCGGACCGATCAGTGCGACGGCCGTGAGCAGCGACCCGCCGGCCACGAGCGCCTGGGCGGCTGTTCGGGAGATCGTGTCGCGGTCCATCGCGGGTAAGCATGCCCCGAAGCCGCCCGGCGGGAACGCCGGGGATATGGTCGGGGAACCGTCATGGGAGGGTTTGCATGGGCAAGAAGGTCACCGTCGTCGGCGCCGGCTTCTACGGGTCGACGACCGCGCAGCGCCTGGCCGAGTACGACATCTTCGAGACAGTCGTATTGACCGACATCGTCGAGGGCAAGCCCGAGGGTCTGGCGCTGGACATGAGCCAGTCGCGGCCGATCGAGGGCTTCGAGACGAAGATCGTCGGGCAGACCACGGGCAAGGGCGGCGAGGGCTACGAGGTCATCGAGGGCTCGGACATCGTCGTGATCACGGCCGGCCTGCCGCGCAAGCCGGGCATGAGCCGGATGGACCTGCTCGAGGTCAACGCCAAGATCGTGCGCCAGGTGTCGGAGAACGTCGCCAAGTACGCGCCGAACTCAGTGGTCATCGTGGTGTCCAACCCGCTCGACGAGATGACCGCGCTCACCCAGATCGCCACCGGCTTCCCGAAGAACCGGGTGGTCGGCCAGGCCGGTGTGCTCGACACGGCGCGGTTCACCCACTTCGTCGCCGAGACGCTGAACGTGCCGGTGGCGTCGGTGAAGACGCTCACCCTCGGCTCGCACGGCGACACCATGGTGCCCGTGCCGTCCCGCTGCACGGTCGACGGCAAGCCGCTCGCCGAGGCGCTCGACGCCGCCAAGATCGAGGAACTCGTGCAGCGGACCCGCAACGGCGGCGCCGAGATCGTCGGGCTGCTCAAGACCGGGTCGGCGTACTACGCCCCGTCGGCGGCCGCCGCTCGCATGGCGCGCGCCGTCGCCGAGGACTCCGGCGCCGTGATCCCGTCCTGCGCGTGGGTCGACGGCGAGTACGGGATCTCGGGCGTGTACCTGGGCGTCGAGGCCGAGCTGGGCGCCGGCGGCGTCAAGCGGGTGGTCGAGACGCCGCTCACCGACAGCGAGCTCGCCGCGCTGAAGGAGGCCGCCGAGGCCGTCCGGGCCAAGCAGGCGGACGTCGCAAACTTGTAGACAGCTTTGCTGGCGCATCTAGGGTTTACGGGGAGATGGCTGCGCTGCGGAACTGGTGGCTGCCCGTCCTGATGGGGGTCGGGCAGCTCCTCGCGTGGCCGATCGGGCCGCGCCTGGCGGGCCAGCCGCCGTCGGCGCTGGACGCGGCGGTCGCCGTCGTGGTCACCGTGGTCGTCGCGGTCGCGCTGGGATGGCGCCGCCGCGCGCCCGAGGTCGCGCTGGCGGTGATCGTGCCGACGCTCGTCGCGGGCACCGTCGCCCTGCCGACCGACGCGCTGACGGTGATCGCGGTGGCCGACCTGGTGACGCTGTTCTCGCTGGCGGTGCTGCGGCCGGCCCGGGTGGTGGCGCTGGCCGTCGGGTTGCTGGTGGCCGGGTGGGTCGCCGTGCTCCTCGCGATCGGGACGCCCGGCCTGCCGGTCATCGCGCCGCTGCTGGCGATCCTGTACGTGCTCGTCGCCACGCTGGGCCGCCGTCGCGGGCGCTGGCGCCGGGCCCGCGCGGCGGCCGCGGCGCGCCTGGTGGCCGCCGAGCTCGAGGAGCGGCGGGCCGCCGAGGTGGAGCGCGACCGGCTGGCCCGGGAACTGCACGACGTCACCGCCCACCACCTGACCGCCGTGGTCGTGCACGCCGGCGCCGCGCGCCGGCTCGGCGTCGACCGCCCCGAGCTGGTCGCCGAGACGCTGACGTTCGCCGCCGACACCGGCCGCCGCACGCTGACCGCGCTGGACCGCCTGGTGACGGTGATCGAGCCGGCCGTTGAGCCGCTGGCCGGCCGGCTCGCACGGGTGGCGGCCGTTGCCGTCGAGGTGTCGGTCGAGGTGACCGGGCCGGTCGACGAGCTCCCGCCGGCCGTCGCCGACGCGGTCCTGGCCGTGGTGCAGGAGGGCGTCACCAACGCGATGCGGTACGCGGCCGGGGTGCCGGTCGTGGCGTCGGTGGTGGCGTCCGCGGCCGAGGTGCGGGTCACCGTGGTCAACGCGGCCGCATGTGGTTCGGCCGACGGGACGCTCGGCTCGGGTCGGGGGCTCGCCGGGCTCGCGGCCCGGGCCCGGGAGCTGTCCGGGACCTTCGAGGCCGGGCCGGGCCCGGCCGGCGGCTGGCAGGTGCTGGCCTCGCTGCCCTGTGTGCCTTGTCGTGCCGCGCCCCTCCCACTCGAGCATCCCCTGGTGACGAGTGAGCGGATTCTCGACGGCGCGCTCACCGCGCTCGCGCTCCTGCCGCCGGCGCTCGTGCTGGTCGCGGCGATCGACCACGGCGAGGTCACCGACGTCCGGGTCGGCGTGCTGCTCGCGCTGCTGGCGTTGCTGCACGGCGCGCCCGTGTGGTGGCGCCGGGTGGCCCCGTGGCCGGCGTTGGCGGCGGTGCTCGGCGCGGCGCTGGCACACGCGACGATCGTCGCGGCGGCCGGGTTGCCGGTCGCGGCGTCCTGGCCGCTGTTCGCGGGGCTCTGCGCCGAGGTGATCACCGTGTGGGCGGTGGCTACGTACGCCCGTCCCACCGTTGCGACGTGGGCCGCCGCGCTGGCCACCGGCGGCGTCTGGAGCCTGGTGATCCAGCTCATGGGCGACGGCCAGCGGGTGGCCGGCCGGGTCGTGCCGGCGGGCCGGTTCGCCGTCGACGTCAACGTCCGGGCGGTGCTGTTCACGGCCGTGCTGATCTTGGTGGTGTGGGCGCTCGCGGCGGGCCTGCGCCGGCGGCGGGAACGCACCCTGGCCGCCGAGGCGGCCGCGCTGCTGGCGGCGGCGGCCCGGGCGGCCGCGGCGGCCCGGGAGCAGCGGGCCCGGTTTGCGGCGGGGCTGCACGCGTCGGTGCTGGAGCCGGCGCAGCGGTTGATCGTCGCCGCGGAGGCCGGCGCGGCGGGCGGTGCGTTGGGCGGCGGCGCGTTGGGCGGCGGCGTGGCGGGCGGCGGCGTGGCGGGCGGTGCGTTGGGCGGCGGCGCGTTATCCGGCGGCGGCGGGCTGGCGGCGCTCGACGTGGTGGCGGCGGAGGCGCGCGCCGGGCTCGCGGCGATGCGGGAACTGCTGGGTGTGCTGCAGCCGGCGCCGGCCGCCGCTCTCGGCCCGCCGCCGCGCGGCACCACCAACCTGGCCGCCCTGTGCGCGGAGCACAGCGGCGCGGGCCGGCGGGTGACCCTCGACGCGGTGCCGGCGCCGTATCCGCTGCCGGTGGCGGTGGACCTGTCCGGGTACCGCATCGTCGACGTCGCCTTGAACACGTTGGACACCCGCGGCGCCGGCGACGCGTCGGTATCGGTGTCGGTGTCGGTGGCGTACCCGGGCGACGGTGTGTCGATAGTGGTGGCCGGTGTCCCGTCGGCGGTCACCGGCATCGCGGCGGCGCGGATCCGGGCCCGGGTGGCGGCGCTCGCCGGTCGGGTTCGGCTGGACCCGGCCGGTGTGGTGGAGGTCCACCTTCCGGCGGCACCCGAGGAGGCGGCGGGTCCGGCCCCGGACGCGGTCGACCTATCCGTCGATCTTGCAGTTGTGGTGCCGGCCAAAGCGGTGTAAACCAGCGCGAATTCCGGCACCACAACTGCAAGATCAACGGGATCATGAGGGGCATCGGACGCGTCTGCCGGGCGTCCAGTACGCTCGTACTGTTACGAGCGGACCCCACGAGAGGAGCGCGCGGCCGATGGCCAAGATCAAGGTTGCCAAGCCGGTCGTCGAGCTCGACGGCGACGAGATGACCCGGATCATCTGGAAGCAGATCCGGGAGCAGCTGATCCTGCCCTATCTCGATGTCGAGCTGGAGTATTACGACCTGTCGATCCAGTACCGCGACGAGACCGACGACCAGGTCACCGTCGACGCGGCGAATGCGATCAAGCGGCACGGCGTCGGAGTCAAGTGCGCCACGATCACCCCCGACGAGGCCCGGGTCGAGGAGTTCGGCCTCAAGAAGATGTGGCGCTCGCCGAACGGCACCATCCGGAACATCCTCGGTGGCGTCGTCTTCCGCGAGCCGATCATCATGGCCAACGTGCCGCGGCTGGTGCCGGGCTGGACCAAGCCGATCATCATCGGCCGGCACGCCCACGGCGACCAGTACAAGGCCACCGACTTCGTGGTGCCCGGCCCGGGCACGCTCACGATCAGCTTCGCCCCGGCCGACGGCGGCGCGCCGATGGAGTTCGAGGTCGCGCAGTTCCCCGGTGGCGGCATCGCGATGGGCATGTACAACTTCGACGACTCGATCCGCGACTTCGCCCGCGCGTCGTTCCGGTACGGGCTGGACCGCGGCTACCCGGTGTACCTGTCCACCAAGAACACGATCCTCAAGGCGTACGACGGTCGCTTCAAGGACCTGTTCGCCGAGGTCTTCGAGGCCGAGTTCGCCGACCAGTTCACCGCCGCCGGCATCACCTACGAGCACCGCCTCATCGATGACATGGTCGCCCAGGCCCTGAAGTGGGAGGGCGGCTTCGTCTGGGCGTGCAAGAACTACGACGGCGACGTGCAGTCCGACGTCGTGGCGCAGGGCTTCGGCTCGCTCGGCCTGATGACGTCGGTGCTGATGACCCCGGACGGGAAGACGGTCGAGGCGGAGGCGGCGCACGGCACCGTCACCCGGCACTACCGCCAGTGGCAGAAGGGCGAGAAGACGTCGACGAATCCGATCGCGTCGATCTTCGCCTGGACGCGGGGCATCGCGCACCGCGGCAAGGTCGACGGCACGCCGGCCGTCACGCAGTTCGCCGAGGCGCTCGAGCAGGTGTGCGTCGAGACAGTCGAGAGTGGACAGATGACCAAGGACCTGGCGCTGCTCATCGGCCGGGACGCCCCGTGGCTCACCACCGACGAGTTCCTCAACGCGCTCACCGACAACCTGGGCAAGAAGATCGCGGGCTGACGCACCAACGCCTGAGCGGCCCCGGACCAGAAGGTCCGGGGCCGCTCAGCTTTGTGGAGGGGGGCGCGCGGATGCCGGAGCATCCGCGCCTCTTCGCTCAGTTGGTTACCGGATCAACGAACCTCGAAGCGGACCGCGTCGATGCCCGGGATCTCGTTGGCGAACTGCATCGACGGGATCTTGTGGGTGTTGTCGCCGAGCCACAGGGCGCAGTTGGCGATGCCCTTGCGGGGCAGACCGGACACGTTGACCGTGATCTTGTCGGGCGTGTCGGACCCGGCCTTGTCCTCGATCGCGACGAAGAAGTCGGACCGGGTCGGGTCGGGAGCCGCGTCGGTGTTGGACAGGACCCGGCAGCCGAAGTGGGCGTGGCCGCGGGCGAAGCCCTGCGCGTTGAGCAGCGCGGTCTCGAGGTAGTACCCGCCGGCGGCGGCGCCGAGGAACCGGTCCCGGATGATGTTCTGGGTGCTGATCGTCACCGTGAACGGCGTGTTCACGGTGACGCCGTCCTCAGGGAACTCCACGATCAACGCGGTCGGGTTCTTCGCGAGTTCGCCGACCTCACCGATCGCGGTGCTCACGCAGCGGTTGCCGTCCTGGAAGCCGGTGTGCGGCGCCAGCGTGCTCTTGGAGCAGTCGGTCGCCAGAACCTCGAGCGGCGCGGTGGTGCTGGCCGAACTCGACGGCGACGGGTTGCCGCTCGGGGTGCAGGACGGGCTCGGCCTGCGCCGGTCGCCACGGTTGATCTGCTGGCCAGCGCCGTCGTCGTTGCGCCACTGACGCACCGGCCGGCCGTTCTGCACGCTGACCTGCGGGCCGCCGGTGGCGGTCGCCGTCGCGGAGCCGCTCGGCGTCGCAGCGCCCTGAGTGGCGACGCCCGGGCTGGACGGCTTACACGCCGGAGCCGGCCGATTGCCCCAATGCCTCCAGTTGAAGGTCGACGCGTTCGACACCTGGCTCACCGTGAGCAGGCCACCGCACACGACCACCGCGCCGATCATCGCGAACACGCGCTTGTTCCTGTATGGGGGCGGCGCACTCGAGCGGGCCGACCTTGGGCTCATGGCGGATACCTTTCTCGTTTTTCTCATCGGGCCCGCCAAATTGGTGAGGCGAGTCCGGCGTGGGCGGTTCGGATGTTCCGACGGCTAATCTCAGCGTCGCCGCACCCCACCAAACTAGGAGTGACCAATATCGGTGTCAACGCATGCCCGACGATATAAACAACCTCCCGAACTCGCTTAATGGAGACTTCAGGATGGCCGTTTTCGCCGCTCGCGGGATGTCGTCAGGTTGCCGCCGCGGTGCATAAAAGCGCAGCTCACGGCGGTAATTGCGACCGCACTTAGCCTGCGCCTGACGATTTCAAAAGGTCAATTTAAGCCGCCCGGGGCGGCCGGCTGGCGAATTGACGGAACGAATAGTGTCGCTCCGCGCGCTAGGCGTTGTCGCCCTCGACATTGCCGGCTCGTTTCGACCCGTTTCCACGCCCCCGCGCGACGGTGACAGTCGTGCCACCGGTCGATTTCCGGGCGACGGCCCGCCGCCCAGCGGCCCTTTCCGGCACCGAGGCGCGCACAACCGTGCGGCGCTGGACCCGGGCCGGCTCGTCGGCCCCCTTGGCCTTGACCTTCGCCTTGGCCTTGCCCGGAGATGGCGCCCCGGTGGCGACGGCCGCCCTCTTCTTCGGCGCCGCGCCCTTCTCGCGCTGGATGCGAGCCCGGGTCGCCGGAGCGGCGTCGTCCGCAGCCTCGGCACGGTCCACGTCGACGTTCTCGTCGACGTTCTGGTCCGCGTTCTGGTCCACGTCCTGGTCTACGTCCTGGTCTACGCGCGGGGCGCCGCGGCGGCGCTGCCAGAACAGCGCGAATCCGGTCAACACCGCGATGAGCAGCAGGACCAGCACGAGCTGGACCGTGCCGGAGCCGTCGGTGCTGTCCGGGTCGGCGGCTTCCGGGTCAACGGCCGCACCGGTCTGCGCGACGCCCGAGGCTGCGGCGCCGCCATGCCCGTGGTCCTCGGGCACCTGGCCCGGCTCGAGTGGGGCGAGCTTGAGTGTGAACGCAGGGTGCTGCGCGCCCGCCGCCGGAACGTCGACGCCGGCCCACGTCTCTGTCGAACCGTCGGACCGCGTCTGAACCACGTCGAAGTACACGGTCTCGGTGTCGGGCATCGGGCCCATCGCGAGTGGCAGCAGCGAGGTGGCGCCGGGTTTGATCTCCCGACCGGGCATGGTGACCCAGACGACCGCGCTCGGTACGTCGTTCGCCGGGTTGTTGTCGACCCTCGTCATGGTGATCGACGGCGCCCAGTCAGCCACCGCGATCGGGTAGATCTCCGGGATCCGGACGTTACCGGGGAAGCGCACCTCGACCTTGGTGATCGACGCGGTCGAACTCTCGTTGGTCACCCGGAACGCGATGCGCGCGCCGCCGGTGCGCTGGCCCTGCTCGCTGTCGATCGTCACGTCGGCCGTCGCGGGCCCGGCCAGCCCGACGACCGAAGCCGCCGTCACCGCCGCCGCGACCAGCGCCGCGTTGCCCAACCGACGGCACACTCCACCCCGACGCCACAGCCCCATGCATGATTGTTCGCAATCCGGCCGCGGGCGGTTCCCAAGATCGCCAAAGAATTTTCAGATACCGCGGCCGCGCTTGTGCAGGGCGCCGAGCACGCTCTCCACCCGCACCACGCCGGACAGGGCGGCGAGCGCGATCGCGGCCCGCGGCTCGCGCCAGTTGGAACGTACGGCCTGCCGGGCGTACTGCATCGCCTGGTTCCGGTCGCCCCGCGCCGCCGACCAGCACGCCAGCTGGCCGTAGACGCGCCCGGCGCCGACATCGTCGTGGCCGATCTCCGGATGGCGCGCCATCATCCAGCGAAGCGAGGAGATCTTGGTGTCGTACTGGTGCGCGAAGAACGAGGTGCGACCCCACGCCACCTCGATCAGCGGCTCGTCGACATGCCGGATCGGGCCCCGTCTTGCCGCCCGCAGCAGCAGGTCCCAGTCCTCGTTCTGGCTGCCGGGCGCGTCCTCCGCGACCAGGCCCAGGCCGCCGGCCGCGAGCGCTTCGCGTCGCGTCAGAAAACTCGACGCGTGCAGCATGGCCATCCGCGAGCGCACCAGGTGTGCCAGCGTGACCCGGTCGGTGCCGGCGAGCCGGGGGGTGAGGCTCTCGCCGTAGCGCACGTTCATCGCGCAGGTGGCGAACTCCCCGTCGCCCAGCTCGGCGACCTGGCGGGTCAGCTTGCCGGGCGCCCAGGTGTCGTCGTCGTCGCAGAAGGCGACGAGGTCGGTGTCGAGCGCGAGGATGCCGGTGTTGCGGGCGCCGGCGAGGCCCGGCGTGCGGGTGTTGACGAGCACCATCAGCGGCCGGTCGCCGCCGCGCGCGAGCAGGTAGTCCGGCGTCGCCTGGTCGAAGACCACGACCGTGCGCACGGTGCCGGCGTAGTCCTGCCCGGCCACCGCCTCGATCGCGCGGGCCAGCAGCTGCGGCCGGTTCCGCGTCGGGATCACGACCCCGACGGAGGGCAGGTCGGTCACGTCCAGTCGATCTCGGTCATGACGCGACCCTGCTCCGCGGTGTCGCGCCCTGACCGGGCGGCCTGAGCCTGATGATGCCCTCGCTTCGCTCGGTCATGAGATGCTGCCTCCCAGCAGTGGATACCCGTACGCAGACAGCAGCGGCGCGGTCAGCGCGCCCACCAACCGGCGCTGTCCTTTGGGCAACGAGCGGCGCCATGCCTCGTCGCGGCGCAGCGGGACGGTTCCGATGGTGAACCGCATCGGGTTACCGGCGGCGCTGTGCGAGGGGCCCAGATCGGCGACATAGCCCTCGTCCGTCGCCCGAAGGAATGACAGCTCGTCCCCTGTTTCAGGGAGGCCGGCAAACCGGATCATGGTGCGCAGGGTCGCCGTCGGGTCGGCGAGCAGCTCCTCGTAGCGCACCCGCAGCACCGGCACGCCGAGGCGGCCGAGCATTCCGAACGAGGCGTTGTGCGCGTTCCACAGCAGCGCCGACTTGCTCGGCGAGTACTGCGTCATCTGCTCGTTCTTCTCGGTTTCCGGGCGGGTCACCTTCTTCGTCCACGAATAGGCGACGCCGCGACTGTCCCGCACGACGTGGATGACCCGCAGGTCGATCTCGGCGTGACGCAGGCAGTAGGCGAGCGCGCTGTGCTTGGACGAGTCGACGACGACGCTCGCGCCGGTCACCGTCGCGGCGCCGTTGTAGATCTTCGCGTAGTGGGCGGCGTACTCCTCGACGCCGGGTGGGCGGCGGCCGAAGGCGAGCCGCGGGATGCGCCGGGTGCGCTCGACCTGCGCGGCCAGGTCGAGGACGCGCTGCGGGTCGACGGCGTCCCAGCCGCCGAACGCCTCCACGCCGACCTTCTGCCAGAACCCGCACGCCGAGAAGCGGTCGCCGCAGCCGCACCGCTCGTCGTCGCGCAGGTCGCGCTGCCACAGGTGCACTACCTCGCCCAGCGGCGTCACGCCGGGCAGCTGCCCCAGCAGGCGTTCCAGCAACGTCGTTCCGCTGCGGCCGAGGCCGCCCAGGAAGAGAACGCGTACCACGGACCCTCCTCGTCTCGTTATGTACGCATAACGAGTATTACGGGGGCTGGAGACGTTATGTCGGTTTTCGTATTACCCGACCCGGACACGGTGACACTGGGCGGCCTGCGCTTCGCCGCGCTGACCGAGGGCGAGGTCGTCCACCGGGTGCGCACCGCGCTCGCGCGCGGCATCGGCGGGCGCATCGCCACACCCAACGTCGACATCCTGCGGCAGGCGGCGCTCGACGCTTCGATCAGGAAGGACCTCGAGAATGCTGATCTGCTCGTAGCGGATGGCGCTCCGCTGGTCTGGGCCGCCCGCCTCTCGGGGACGCCCCTACCCGAGAGAGTGACAGGCTCGGGGCTGATCTGGGCGCTGTCCGCCGGCCTGGCGATCGACGGATCTTCCGTATTTCTGCTGGGCGGTGACCCTGCCTCGAACGGGGCCGGGCGGGCCGCCGCCCGGCTGCTCGAGCACTATCCCGGGCTGCGGATCGCCGGAACGGCCAGCCCGCGTTACGGGTTCGACGCGGAGCCACGTTCACTGCAGAAGGTCCTTTCCCGCGTCGTGGAGGCCGAGCCCGACCTGGTGTTCGTCGGGTTGGGCTTCCCCAAGCAGGAACGGCTGATCGAGCAGTTGCGGCCGGTACTGCCGTCGTCCTGGTTCCTGGGTTGCGGTGCAGCCATCAATTTCGTAGCGGGAGACGCTCGGCGGGCGCCGGTGTGGATGCAGCGCACCGGGCTGGAGTGGGCGCACCGGCTCGCGTCCGAGCCGCGCAGACTCGGGCGGAGATACTTGCGCGAGGATGCGCCGTTCGCGGTCCGTCTGCTCGCTTCTTCCGCGCTGCGCCGTGACCGGGTGCGCGACGACGACGAGTTCTTCGCGCTGCTGACGCCGGACGAGGGCCGCGCCTGGAACGCTCGTTACGACGAGGAGGCCGCTGTCCCGGACCACGTAGCGTCCGCTGCGCCGGACCACGTCGCGTCCGCTGCACCGGACCACGTCGCGTCCGCTGCGCCGGACCACGTCGCGTCCGGGCTCGACCTGGACGTTCCCCAGGTCGAGGTGAAGCGGCGCCCGAGGCCGAGGCCGCATCGTTGATCTCCAGGGTGGGAGGTTGGATACCTCTGCGATGAGCCCCAAGGTATCTAGCCTCCCACCCTGCCGTTCTGGTAACGGCCCTCGCTATCCACAGCCCGGAACTTCTTCTTCCACCGGCGGCCGGGCTCCCTTGACCCTGGTGCGATGCCACGAGCGCGGGTGCCCGGTGGACTGCGGTCCGCGCCGTTTGCCGGCCGCGATGCCGTTGCGGCGGGTCTTCTAACGAAGCGGCAACTTTCCGGAGATACGTGGCGCCGGCTGCTCCCGGGCATCTACGCCTGGCGGGAGCTGAAGCTCACTCATCACGACCGGTGCCTCGCAGCCGGCCTCTTCCTCGACGGTCGAGGCGCTGTCAGCGGGCGCAATGCCGCAACCCTGCTCGGGGCCGACGTCCGTGTCCTGGGGGCCCCGGTTGAAGTGACACTCCCGGCGGGAACGCGTTTTCGCGCGCCCACCGGAATTAGTATCGTGCGCTCGCCATTGCCAGGGGGTGACACCGGTTCGTGGGCGGGCATTCCGATCACGACCGCGGGCCGCACCGCGTTCGACCTCGCGCGTCGGCTACCGCTGACAGAGGCAGTGGTCTGTGTCGACGCGATGCTCGCCGCACGGCTCCTCGAAGCGGAGGACCTTCGAGAGTCCGCCCGGAGGCGGCCAGGCTGGACCGGGCTGCCGCAGGTAAAGAAGGTGCTCCTGTTGTGTGACGCGGGAGCGGAGTCGCCGCAGGAGAGCCGGCTGCGGCTCATCCTCGTGGCGGGCGGTCTCCCGCGACCGGTGACCCAGTACGAGGTCCGGACCGCGAGCGGGCTATTCGTCGCACGCCTCGACCTCGCATACCCCGAGCACAAGCTCGGGGTCGAGTACGAGGGCGACCACCACCGCGGCCGAGGCGCGTTTCAAGCGGATCTTCGCAGAATGAACGCCCTGCGGGCGTGCGGCTGGACGGTGCTTCGCTTCGCTGCGCGCGACCTGCGCGAGCCCGCTCGCCTCATCGCCACGGTCAAGGCGGCGCTCACGGGCGTTTCGGGTTGAAGTACGGGTCGCGGGCGAGCTCGATGAACGCGGCCAGCGCCGCCGGGTCGTCGGCGATGCTGAACATCCCGTCGGGCCTGCGGTCCTCGGGGTCCGACTCGAAGTAGAGCACCGCCTTCACCTGCGGGTTCGCCTTGAAGACAGCCGCGCCGTTGCGGATCCAGGCCGCGCGCTGGTCGGACTTCCACTGCCGCGCGACCCCGAACTCGCCGATCATCACGGGCTTGGCCGGGTGGGCCGCGGTCCAGGCGAAAAACGGCTTCAGGTGCTCCCCGAGCGGCACGAACCTCGTCCCCGAGTACACATCGACGCACGTCCAGTCGACCTGGTCGTCGCCGGGGTAGAAGGCCGGCGCGTCGCCGCGTTCGAAGCCCTCGATCGTCGGGCACCAGACCCAGGAGACGTTGCGCGCCCCCTCGGCCGCGAACAGGGCCCGCACGTGCTTCCACATCGCGATGTAGTCGGCCGGCGACCACATCGTCGCCTGCAGGTTGGGCCTGTCCATCTCCCAGCGGTAGCGCATCAGCAGCGGCTTGCCGTAGTCGCGGACCTGCCGCGCCCGCTCGCGGATCAGCGCGTCGTGCCGCCCGGACACCACCGAGCGGCTGTCGCCCCCGGCCCAGCTGAACATCAATGTGGAGGCCACGCCGAATCTGAGGTCGGACTCGGTGAAGAACGGCTCGTCGAACCGCTTGTAGGTGTGCGCTATGTCCAGCGACCGCCCGAGGGTCGCCTCCCAGGTGCGCACCGCCTCGATGCGTCCGGGCTGGGTCACCGATTCCGGCTTCACCCAGGAGCCGAGCATCGCGCCGTTCTTCGGCGGGGCCACCGGGCCCGCCGCGAACGGCCCGCGCGACGTCGCTATGGCGGTGGGCGCGGCCGTCAGGTCGTGGGTCGGGGCGGGTGCCGGTGCGGGCTCGTCGCGGGAGCACCCCGCGACGAACGCCAGCACCAGCACCACCGCTAGGAGAGCCCTCATTTGCGACGAGCCACGTACACCACGTCGGTGCCCCATCGCCAGAACAGCGGCACGCGCGCCGCGAGGTCGTCGACCAGCCGGGCGCCGGCGCGCAGCCAGGCCCGCCGGTACGCCCCGGCCGGCAGGACGGCGAATGCCCGCGCCGTCACCAGTTCGAACCCGTGCCGGTCCAGCAGTTCGAGCATCTGCGCGTGCGAAAGCTCGGAGAACCACGGCTCGCCGGCGCGCCGCGAGGCGGCCAGGTGCCGCAGCGACTCCCGGTTGCCGTGGTTCTCCACCACGAGCAGCCCGGCCTCCGGCGTCGGCAGCACCCCGGCGGCGAACGCCATCGCCCGGTCGCGCACCTCGTCCGGGACGTTGAGCAGCAGCCGGAACACGGTCACCAGTGCCGGACCGTCCATTGTGGCCGGTGCGGGAATCGCCCCGTCGGGCTCCACCAGGTGCAGCGAGGCGTACGCGCCGGACTCGCGCGCCTTGGCCAGCATCACCGCCGATACGTCGTAGCCGTGCGCCGCCCGCACCAGCCCGTGCAGCAACCGGATCGCCCGTCCGGTGCCGCAAGCGAAGTCGTGCTGCACCGGCCGCCGCTCGGTGTAGGTCCGCTCGACCAGGCCGCGCAGGAAGCGGCGCTGGCGCGCGTTGACGTGGGTGGCGTAGCTCTCCGGCGCGTAGACGACGTCGGTGTACTTGTCGACCACGTCTTCCGACTGGAAGATCTCCGCGTAGTCGGCTCTCATCGGTTCCCCCTCAGTAGGTGCAGTTTCAACGGGCGGCGCAACCGGTATGCGCCGACCACGAAGCAGATGGCGCCGGCGATGCTCACGCCGAACACGACGGCCGGACCCGCCCCTGCGGCCTGGGTGAGCAGCGGCGGGACGCCGCACGTGCCGAACGCGAGCAGGGCCGCCTGCCGGGTGGGCCGGCCGAACGGGTGCACGCCGAGCGTGCGCCAGATCTGGGCCAGCGGCACGAGATTGTTCACCAGCACGGCGGCGGCCAGCGCCAGCGCCGCGCCGGGAGCGCCCAGCCGCGGGATCAGCACCATGTCCAGAACGACCATTGTGGACAGTGCCGCCACCACGTTGTACAGGTTCCAGCGGGTCCGTCCCCCCATCGACAGCACCATGTCGACCATGCCACAGCCGGTGGACACCAGCATGGCGCCGGCCAGGATCCACACGACCGGGGCACCGTCGCGATAGGACGGTCCGAACAGTCCCAGGTAGACGGTCGCGTTGCCGGCCACCATCAGGTGCACCGGCCACGTGGCGAGGATCAGCCAGGCGGTCGCCTGCTGGTACAGCGTCCGGACGCCGGCCACGTCGTCGACGGCGAGCCGCTCGGCCAGCCGGGGCTGGACGGCCTGCGACAGCCCGCCACCGGCCACCTGGCTGAGCACGACGTACCGGCCGGCCACTGCGTACAGGCCGGCCGCGTGCAGGCTGCCGAGCGCGGCCAGCAGGAGCACGTCGACGCGTTGCAGCGCGAGTTGGGCGACGCTCGCGACCGCGCGCGGCGCGGTGAAGGCCCAGTAGGCCTTGGGCGTGAACACATGGGCGCCGGAACCGCTGGTGTCGACGGCGTGCACCCGCCCGAGCGTGTACCCGGCCAGCAGCACCACCGGCAGGTACGGCGCGGCCCAGGCCGCCGCGAACGCGGCGGGACCACCGGCGGCCGCGAGGACGAGCGCGCCGAGCCCGGCCAGTTGCAGGCTGGGCCGCAGCAACCGGTCGAGCACGACCGTCGGCTGCAACGCCCGGTAGCCGCGGGCGGCGGCAAGCAGCGCGTCGGTGAACACGGCGAAGGGCAGGAACACCGCGAGCACGCGCAGCGGAACGCCGACGTGGTGCGGCATCTGCGACGCCGCGAGCCCGAGCACCGCCGCCGCGACCACACCCGTGACGGCCACCGGAGCGAGCCCGGTCTGCAGGCACTCGACCAGTTGCTGGCGGGCGCCGAGGGCCCGCAGGCGGGCCGGCCAGTACACGAGCGACGTCTGCGAGCCCAGCTTCGCGACGCCGGTCGCCAGCGTGAACGCGGCGACCGCGGTGAGGAAGGCGCCCACCTCGCCGGGGTCGCCGAGCCCGCGCGCGAGCAGCAGCGTCGAAGCGAAGCCGGCCGCGCCGGCCACCACCGCGCCGAACAGGTTGAGCAGGCCGCCGCGGGCCGCACCGCGCAGCATCTCGGTGACGTCGAAGGCGGCCTTCTTGGTCAGCACCACCGGGGGCGGCTGGACCGCCCGCCGTACCTCGTCCCGGATCGCCATGTCAGGCCTGCCACGAAGGGGTCCGGCCGAGCCACTCGGCGAGCTGGTCGTCGTACGGCGCGAAGTGGTTGGTCAGTTCGTCGCGCAGGTCGTCGGGCAGCGGCACGCGGGGGCGCGCGTTGTGCTGCTCGAAGGCCGGGTACGTTGCCCCGACCTCGGTCGGCTTCGGCAGCCCGAGGAAGTCCAGCACGGCGTCGTAGGCCGGCTTCGGGTCGCGGAAGAACTCGTGACTGTCGACCACGTGGATGCGGTCGCGCCCGATGTGCTCGGCCATCCGGCGCAGGTAGCGCACGTACTCGCCGCGGGCCCGGTAGGCATGGTGCTGGTGCTCGAAGCTGTAGTGGCTCGGGTCGGCGAGCAGCTTCTCCGTGATCCCCTCCAGCCGCGAAGGCTCCAGCGCCAGCGCGGCCGCGAAGTCGGGCTCGGTCTCGAAGCCGCGGGCGACCTCGTGCGCGTGCTGCGAGTACGCCCGCTCGACCGGGTCGCGCACGAGCACCACGAGCTTGACCGAGGGCAGGTCGGTGGCGATGCGGGTCATCGCGTGCGGGTGGTACATGTAGTACGGGCTGGACTCGAACGTCTGCACCGGCACGCCGAGGTCGCGCTCGATGCGCGCGGCCTGCCGGTAGGTGGGGAAGTGGCCGCGGTACCAGCGCGGGCCCTGGTCGTACCCGACGTCGAAGTAGTGGACGCCCTTGTGCAGCACGGCCTTCAGCACCGCCGGGTGCGCCGCGAGGGCGCGGTACAGCGACGTCGTGCCGCAGCGCTGCCCGCCGCAGATGAGGAACGAGGGCAGCATGCGCTGCTCCGAGGTGAGCCTGCCGTAGCTGCGGGAGCCGAGATGCACGACCGCCTTGACCGGTTCCGGGACGCTGGAGAGCTTCACAGATCCTCCACTGTGGACAGAAGGACCGGCAGCAGCCAGCTGCCGAGAACGCCGAGCCGGGCGCCCGCTTCGGCCTGCCGGTCGGCGAGGTACCGGGCGGCCAGGTCGATCAGGTACAGCAGCGCCGTCACGCGCACCGCTGCCGGCGCGGTGACGCCCAGCGGTGTGAGCAGCTCCGGTGCGGCGGCGAGCGTCTGGCGCACCGCGGCCGCGCCGTCCGGCTGGCTGCTGATCCGCTGCTGCAGGTCGAAGTGCAGCGCGTCGTACCCCAGCGGAACGCCGATGGTGAACCGTTCCCAGTCCCAGACCAGCAGCCGGTCGGCCAATGGCCGCATGTTCCACGGTGCCCAGTCGCCGTGCCACGCGCCGAATGTGAGCCGCACGTTGCCGGCCGAGCGGCCCAGGCGGGCCGTCGCGCGGCCGAGCTGGTGCCCGTCCGGGCGCTCGGCCACCTCGGCCAGGCGGGTGTCGAGCCGGCGCCAATAGCCGCTGCCGCCGAGCGTGCCGGAGCTGATCCCGCACGCCGTGGCCACCACCCGCATCGCCTCGGCGCAACGGCCCGGATCCAGCGCCGCTCGCGGCTCCCATACCGGCAGGGCCGCCTGCACGAGCACCTCGTTGTCCCGCCAGCGTCCACTGTGGAGCAGGGCCGGGACGCCGACGTCGGGCAGCCGCGCGCCGCTCAGCGTGACGAGCGCGGCCGCCTCGGCCTTCACCAGTTGTCGGGTCAACTCGTTGACGCCGAGCTTGACGAATGCGATCGTCTCGCCCGCCGGGGTGAGCACCTGCAGCACCGGCTTGCGGTTCGCCCGCGCCGGTCCGATGTGGACACCCAGTCTGATGTCGGTGTCCAGCGCGTCGCGGAGATACGTCTCGATGGTGTCGCGTCCGCCTGGCGCCGTCACCCGGTCGCGCAACAGCGCGGCGGAGGCGCCGGTGCGAAGCGCCGCCACGACGGCGTCGCGCTTCAGCCGCGCGAGCCGGCTCTGCGGCTCGGCATAGCGCGCGACGGCGGCCGCCGCCACCCGGCGCTCGGCGGCCGGCACCAGCAGGCGCGGCCGGCGGGCGTCGGGAATCAGCACGTACTCGGTGCCGGGACCGGACCCGTCCGGCTCCGGGTAGAGCACGGCGAGCACCTCCCGCACGTACTCGGCGCGCAGCCGCGCGTCGGCCGCCGACAGGTTCGCGGGCGCCGTCCTAACGGGCATCGTTCCTCCACAGCAGGGCGTACGCGCAGAAGGTCCAGGCCAGCGGCGTGACCAGCGCGTTGTACCAGAACATCGCGACGAGACTCGCCACGATCGCGGCCGACCCGGCGATGCCGATCGCGCTGTGGTCGCGCCGGAACCGCCACAGGCCGTAGACGAAGAAGCCCAGGTACGCCACGGTTCCCAGCAGCCCGTGCGCGTACAACAGTTGCCACAGTTGGCCGTTGCCGCCGATCGTGAAGTTCCCGCAGCGCTCGCAGCTGCTCGTGGCGCCCACGGTGATCGAGTTGCGGCCGCCCATGGTGCTGCGGGTCGAGCCGAAGCCGATCAGCGGCGACTCCACGACGCCCGTCACTGCTCGCTCCGTCAGGTACATGCGCACGCCGTTGCTCTTGCCGTTGTCGAGGCGCGCGCTGACCACGTCGCCGAGCGGCGTCACCAAGAGCGTCGCGCCGAGAATCAGGCCGGCCGCGACCACCGCGGTGAGCGCCCCGAGCCGGCCGCGCATGGCCATCCGGACGGCGACGTAGCAGCCGACGACCCCGAGGCCGATCCACAGGCCGCGGTTGAGCGAGTAGACGACGGGAATCGTCGCGAGGACAAGACACATCGCGGCGAGCGCCCTCCCCCGCGTGCGCAACCCGCCCCAGTACAGCGCGACGAACCACACGACGAGGAGGCAGAAGTTGTTGCCCCACGTGTTGGTGTAGCCCCACGGGGCAGCCGGGCGGGGCTGCGGGTCGCCGATCAGCTCCATCACCTGGGCCGCCGACGGGTGCACCAGCGACTGCACGAAGCCCATCGACCGGATGTGCTTCGGCAGCAGCAGCTCCACCGGCGAGGTGAACTCGAACGTGCCGGCGAACGTGCCCAGCAGCCCACCGGCGACGGTGACGACGAACAGCCAGGCCAGCAGCTTCACCAGCCGCTCGTTGGTGAGGCCGCGCCGGTTGCCGACGTAGAGGAGCAGCACAGTCAGCGCGCCGTACTCGCCGAGCCGGAACAGCACGGCCACCATCCGGCCGCCCGCGGTGTCCGGCACCGTCCCCACCGGGTCGACGCCCAGGGCCGCGATGCTGGCGACGGCGAGCGCGAGGAACGCCAACCACCACGCGAACCCCGGCGGCAGCGCGATCTTGCGGCCGGCCCGGTGCTGCTTGACGAGCGCGAACGCCATGACCGGCGCGATCGCCAGGAAGATCAGCACGCCGAGGCCGAGCGCCCACCAGACCGGGTAGCCGACGATGATCCAGCTGAGCAGTCGACCCCGGCCGGGTGGTGGCACCCGTTTTTTCGAAACCTCGTCCGCCTCCCGCGGCGGCGTGCTGACCTGCGTCGCCGTCACGAACTCGGCGCGGACGTATCCGCGCCGGACCGGCGGGGCCGGCCGTTCGGCCGCTGCTCCCCGCCCCGGTCGAGACGCACGTCCACGCCGGTGAGCGCGAGCACCCCGGTGTCGGAGGCAGCGGGCGCCGCGGACCGCTTCCGGGTCCGCGTGCGGATCTTCTTCATGACGACGGTGTCCGCGTCGGCGACCTGCGGATCGAGGTCGTCGTCGGCGTCGTCCAGGTCGTCGTCGACCTCGTCGTCGAGCAGGTCGAGGCCCTCGTCGTCATCGTCGTAGTCGACGGGCGGGGGCGGCGGTTCGTCGCGGTGGCGCACCAGCCGCGGCAGCACCACGGCACCGAGCAGCGGCGTACCCACCCGCCGCAGCTGCTCGGCGGCGTCCGAGACGTCGGCGTAGCGGGTCCGCTTCAGTTCGACGGCGACGAGCGCGCTGTCGGCGAGGCTCGCGACGCTCTGCGCGTCGGCGCTCGTCGACGTCGCGGGCGCCTCGATCACGACGTACTCGGCCTGGCGGCGAAGCGAACCCAGCGCGTCGCGGAGCATCTGCGACTGCAGCAGTCCGGCGGCGCTCGCGGTGCCGCCGGTGGTGATGACCGACAGGCGCGGCTGCCGCGACGCGCGCTGCACCGCGCGGCCAAGCTGCACCTTGCCGGCGAGCACGTCGGACAGGCCCGGCACCGCCCGGACACCGAGCAGCCGGGTCACCGGCGCCAGCTCGGCGACGCTGTCGGGCAGGTGCGCGCACACCAGCACGGTGTGGCCGCCGGTGCGGGCGAACGCCGCGGCCAGGTTGGCCGCGACGACAGTCGACGCCGACCCGCGGCTCGCGCCGGCCACCACGATGACCCGGCCCTTGCGCTGCGGATCGGGGCCCGCCGGATCGCCGGCCAGCACCTCGTTGCGCAGCCGGTTGAAGACGCGGCCACCGGCGCCGAACGGCGGGAAGACATCGTCGAGCCGCGGCCGGACCTTCGGCGGCAGCTGGGCCAGGACCGGGACGTCGCAGCGCCGGGTCATGTCGGCGGGGCGGCGGATGCGCCGGTCGAGCCGCTCGCGCATCAGCGCCGCGCCGGCGCCGAGCAGCAGCCCGACGGCCGCGCCGCTGCCCAGGTTCAGCGGCAGCACCGGCTTGCTCGGCCGGCTCGGCAGGTCGGCGTCGCGAATGATCTTTCCGGCGCTGACGGTGGTGGTGACGAGCTGGTTCAGCCGCGCCGACAGCGTGTTGACCTGCGACGTGATCGTGTTGCGCTGGCTCTCCAGGTTGGGCCGCTCGCTGCTGTCCTGGCGCAGCGTCGCGAGCTTCGCGTTGATCGGGGCGAGCGCCGCGTTGAGCTGCTTGAGCTTGCTGTCGACGCTCGCGATCTGCTCGGCGAGGTCGGTGGACGCGGTCTCCTCACGGTTGCGCAGGTACGCCTCCGCGAACGCGTGCGAGCCCGCCTGGGCGGAACGGGCGTCGGGCGCCTTGAAGGTGATCACCAGCACGCTCGTGTTGGCCGGCACCTCGACGGAGACCTTCGCGGCCAGCGAGTCGGGAGCGGCCGCGGTGCGCAGCAGCTTGGCGGCGTCGGCGGCGACGGCCGTCGACCGGACGAGCTGCGCCTCGGTGTCGAGGTTGATCTCGCCCTTGGTGCGGCCGCCGGAGACGTTGGTGTCCTGGCCGGCGCCGGTCGGCTGGACGAGCACCGACGTGTCCGACTCGTACACGCGCGGCTGCCGGGCGGTGAACTCGTAGGCGCCGACCACGCCGAGCACGGTCAGCAGCACCACGATCCACCAGTGCCGGCGCACCATGCCCAGCAGGTCCGACATGTCGTACGAAGCCGTGTCCAAAGCGCCCCTCCGCCGATGCGGTCTGGTGCGGCCGGGGAGCCGCTCCAGTGGGCTAACGGCATGAAAGGGACAGACGTAACGCGGCGCTCGGGTTCAGCCGGGCCTGCGGCGGTGTGGGTGGGCAACGCCCGCCCACACCCGTACCACCCTTACGACGTAACGCGACCCGACCTACACGCCGGCGGGTTTCGTGGCCGGGTTGGCGGCCGGCTGGCGGGGGTCGATCCAGCCGTTCGCGCCGAGATACCGCAGCACAGTGGCCATCGCCTCCTGCGCCGGAAGGTCGGTGGTGTCGATCGTCAACTCGGCGTCCTCGGGCGCCTCGTACGGGTCGTCGATCCCGGTCATCCCGGTGATCTGGCCGGCCCGGGCCTTGGCGTACAGGCCCTTGCGGTCGCGCCGCTCGCACTCCTCCAGCGGTGTGTTCACCCAGACGAGGATGAACCCGGCTCCGGCCGCGCGCGCGAACTCGCGCGCCGCCTGCCGCGCGCTGTCGTACGGGGCGATGGGACAGCAGACGGCCAGGCCGCCGTGCCGCGCCACCTCCGCGGCCACCCACCCGATGCGACGCACGTTCGTGTCCCTGTCGACGACGGAGAAGCCCAGGCCGGCGGACAGGTGCCGGCGCACCGCGTCGCCGTCGAGCAGGGTGACGGTGCGCTCGCCGGTCTCCAGCAGCGCCTCGACCACGCTGTGCGCCATCGTCGACTTGCCCGAGCCGGACAGGCCGGTGAAGAACACCACCAGGCCGCGCTGGCGGCGCGGCGGGCGCTCGCGGGCCAGCTCCCTGGCGACGGCCGGCGGCGTGTGCCACTCGGGCAACGGCGCGCCGCGGTCGAGCAGGTCGTCGATCTCCTCCGGGGTCAGCGGCAGGCGGCGGTGCCGGGGCGGGATGTCGTCGCGGCTGCGCCACTGGCCGTCGCGGCTGTCGTAGGCCAGTTCCCGCGGCACCAGCACCCGGGGCCCGCCGCCCGACATCATCGACGCGCCGGTGGCCAGCAGGTGGGTGACGCCGAAGGCGCCGGCCACCCGGGCCCGCAGGAGCGCGTCGCGGATCTCGTCGCCGTGCGCGGACAGGGGCACCCCGACGATCGTCGCCGGCGGCATCCGGTCGCGGGCCGCGAGCACGCAGCGCACCAGTGACTCGGCAGAGATCCCGTCCGGCGTCGGACCGCCGACGGGGATCAACACCAGCAGGTGGCCGGCCAGCGTACGGGCGGCGTGGGCGAGCTGTGCGAGCTGCGGCCGGTGCAGCGGGCGGTCGGCGAAGAACCCGAGCACGCGGCCGGGCGGCAGCAGTTCACGCACCTCGGCCGGGGCACGACGAAGCCGCCGGAACGGCCCCTGCGCCCCGTCGCCGATCCGGCGGACCCGGCCCCCGACGCCGACAGCGCCATCGCGCGTGGGCCAGCTGTCGGTGACGTCGATCGCCGCGACGGGGGCGCCCTCGAGATCGGTGAGGACGAGGACGCGGCGCAGCGGGTTGTCGATCTCGAGCTGGTCGACGATGCCGGGCGGCACCTCCAGGGTCACCGGGACCGGCCACGGGGTGCCGTCGACGAGGCGGCCGCGGCGGGCGAGGCTCGTCAGGTCGGCGCGGCCGAGGAAGCCGGCCAGCGGGGCGTAGGCGCCGGACAGGATCAACTCCAGGTCGGCGAGTTCGTGCGGGCGCGGCGTGTAGGCCGGCGCGTCGCGCAGCACGCCCTCGGGCAGGACCCAGCCGTTGGTCATGGGTTCGTATCCTGTCAGCCGCCTCCGGGCGGATCCAACTCAGCCGGTGTTGCGCATGCCCGCCGCGATGCCGTTGACCGTGGTCAACAGGGCTCGCTGGAGGGTCGGGTCCACCTCGCCGCGTAGCTCGTCCTGCTCGCCGCGGAAGCGCTGCAGCAGCGACACCTGGAGGTGGTGCAGCGGCTCCAGGTAGGTGTCCCGCACGGCGAGCGTCCGGCGCAGCACCGGCTGGCGCTCCAGCAGCTGCGACTCCCCGGTGATCGCCAGGATCTCGGACAGTGTGCGGTCGTGCTCCTCCCGGATCCGGTCGAAGATCGGCCGCAGCCCGGCGGGCACCAGCTCCGACACGTACCGGGCCGCGATGTCCAGGTCGGTCTTGGTGAGCATCATCTCGACGTTGGACAGGAACGTCTGGAAGAAGAACCACCGCTCGTGCATCTCGGCGAGCTGCTCGCCCAGGCCCGCTTCGCGGGCGGCGGCGAGCCCCGTACCCACCCCGTACCAGCCGGGGATGATCTGCCGGGTCTGCGTCCAGCCGAACACCCACGGGATCGCCCGCAGACCGCCGAGCCCCGCGCCGCTGTCCGGCCGCTTCGCCGGCCGCGAACCGATGTTCAGCGCGCCGAGCAGCTCGGTGGGCGTGCACGCCCAGAAGTACGCGGGCAGGTCGGGCTCCTCGACCAGCGCGCGGTAACGCCGGAACGCCGCGCCGGACACCACCGACATCGCGTCGTCCCACCGCGCCAGCGAGTCGGCCGGCAGCCGCGGCTCGGTGTGCAGCAGGGCGGCCCGGAGCACCGCGGCCACCGTCAGCTCGAGGTTGTCGCGGGCGAGGCTGGGCAGCGTGTACTTGTCGGAGATCACCTCGCCCTGCTCGGTGACCTTGATCGCGCCGTCCAGCGTGCCGAACGGCTGCGCCAGGATCGCCTCGTGCGTGGGTCCGCCGCCGCGGCCGACCGTGCCGCCCCGGCCGTGGAACAGGCGCAGCCGCACGCCGTGCCGCGCCGCGACGTCACGCAGCGCCCGCTGTGCGCGGTGGATGCTCCACTGCGACGTGGTGATGCCGGCCTCCTTGTTGGAGTCGGAGTAGCCGAGCATCACCTCCTGCACGTCGCCGCGGGCGCGCACCACGGTGCGGTACGGCTCGATGCCGAGCACCTGGTCGAGCAGCGGGCCGGCGTTGTCCAGCTCCTCGATGGTCTCCAGCAGGGGGACGAACCCGATCCGGGCCCGCCCGCCGGAGACGTCGACGAGCCCGGCCTCCCGGGCCAGGACCACCGGCGCCAGCAGATCGTCGGCACCCTGCGTCATGGAGACGATGTACGACTCGACGACCTCCGCGCCGACCCGCTCCTGCGCCTCCCGGATGGTGCCGAAGACCGCGAACGTCCTACGGGCGGCGTCGGTCAGCGGAGTGTCCGATGTGGACAGTGGCCGCCGGCTCGCCAGTTCCGTGCTGAGCAGCTCGAGCCGGCCGGCCCGGTCCAGGGCCGCGTAGTCGGCCTCGCCGACCCGCCGGTACATCTGCACGAGCACCTCGTGGTGCTTCTCGGCGTGCTCGCGCACGTCCAGCGTCGCGAGTCCCAGCCCGAACGCGGCGAGCGTGCGGATCGCGGACGCCAGCCGCCCCGTCGCCGTCAGCTGCCCGCCGTTTCGGGCCAGCGAGGCGCGCATCAGTTCGAGGTCGGCGAGCAACTGTGCCGTCCCCAGGTAGTCGCGGCCGGGCCGGTGCGCGGACCCGGACGCCAGCCGGGTGCGGGTGTTGGCGAGCTTCGTGCGGATGCAGCGGGTCTTGAGCCGGTAGGGCTCCTCGGCGTTGACCCGGCGGTAGCGCTCACCGAGTTCGGGCAGCGCGTCCAGGTCGGCGGCGAGGCTCGCGGCCAGGTCCAGCGAGATGCCGCGAACCCGACGGGACACGCTCAGCTCGTCGATGAGCCGGTCGCAGAGCCGTTCGGCCAGCCGGATGCCGTGCTCGTGCGCGATCAGCAGCACCTCGCGGGTGACGGCCGGAGTGACGTACGGGTTGCCGTCGCGGTCGCCGCCGATCCAGGACCCGAACGTGAGCGGACGGGCGGTCGGTGGCAGCGGCACACCCAGGTTCGCCAGCGTGTCGGCGAGGTCCTCGAGCACCTTCGGCGCGGCGTCGTCGGCGAGGTCGGCGAGGTAGTAGATGGCGTTGCGCGCCTCGTCGGCGGGCTCGGGCCGCTGCAGGCGCAGCTCATCGGTCTGCCAGAGCAGGTCGATGACCTCGGCCAGGCGGCGGTCGGTGGCCTCCCGGTCCGTCCAGCCGTCGACGGCGGCGGCCCGTGCTTCGACCTCCAGTTCGGTCGCCACGGCGCGCAGCTTGCTGAGGATCGAGCGGCGCGCGGCCTCCGTCGGGTGGGCGGTGAACACCGGACGGATCGCGAGGCGCCCCGCGGCGGCGCTGACATCGCGGGCACTCACCCCGCGGTCGGCGATCAGCTTGGCGGCCTGGTCCAGCCAACCGCCGTGGTCGCCGCGGGCCCGGCGCAGGTCGCGGGCCCGGTGCACCTGCTCGGTGATGTTGGCCAGATGGAAGTACGTGGAGAAGGCACGTGCCAGCAGGATGCCGGTCGGCACGTCGAGGCGGGCCAGCCGCTCGGCGGCGGCGGCGCCGTCGGTGCGTACGAGGGCCCGGATCTCCTCGACGAGGTCGAGGAGCGGGCGCCCCTCCTGGCGCATCAGCGTATGGCCGAGCAGCGTGCCGAGCCGGCGGATGTCGGAGCGCAGGGCCGCGTCGTAATCGTGGTCCAGTTCCACAACGCCCGAGACTAGTGCGCCCGTGTTTCCGGCGGCTTGCGTGGGCGGCGGCGGTCCCGCCCCTCAAGATCGAGTTGATCTTGCACTTGTGGTGCCAGAGTTTGACGCAGTTCAGCCACATTTGTCACCCACCACAACTGCAAGATCAACGCGATCATGGGGGCGTTAGGTGGCCGGGCAACCGGGTACGACGGCTGGTATGACCGATGAGCAGGCGCGGCGCGAGGCGGACGCCGATCGCGCCGCCGAGGCCGAGCGCGACGCCGCCGACCCGAACCGCAAGGCCGACACCACGAAGGAGGCCGCCCAGGAGCCGCCCGACTGACTGAGGCCCTCCTCC
>Ga0111538_10002426_pt1 | contig 26152 bp, 18 predicted proteins | sample SoiMethybrSBSTD1_FD_79669 | JGI IMG/M metagenome (GOLD analysis project Ga0111538, IMG submission 79669) | Bulk soil microbial communities from a Populus tree surrounding site in Tennessee, USA - Soil MetaG P. TD hybrid SBSTD1 (version 2)... | ecosystem: Environmental > Terrestrial > Soil >...
AAAATCTGTTCGGGCAGTGGCTATTTGCCCAACTATTGATTTGAAACTATCATGCCACGGTGAAGCGCAGCTTGAAACCCCCGTTCATTTCCATATTTTTTATCCTCCTCCTCGCATCCGTTTTTCCATTATTCGCTCAGGAAAAGGACGGAGTAACGCCGTCTGCTCTCTCGCAGTCGCCTTATCTGGTGGGAGAAAGGCTTACCTACAACATATCGTTTGCAAACTTTCCGGACGCCGCGCATGCGGAGGTCGAAGTCGTCTCTCGTGGCGTCCATTTTGGTCGCGAGGCGATACAGTTGCGAGCTCACGTAGAAACGAACGGCGTCATCAACGTCGCTCTTTATGCCATAAATAACGACTACACCACTTACATCGATCCGCACACAGGATTGCCTTTTCGCTCGGAAGACCGGCCGCGGGACGCGATCAAATCGGTGGACTTCACTCACGATTTCAATCAGCCTGCCGGGAATGAGGCCATACCACCGAAGCAAAGAGGGTTTCCGGGAACGTATGACTATCTCTCCGCTTTCTATCGCGCGCGTGCACTGCCGCTCGCTGTTGGTGAGGTATACAACTTTACCCTGCGTGGTGACTCGGGGGAGTATCAGGCGGAATTAAAAGTGGTCGGTAAGGAAACGATCAGAACAAACGTCGGTTCCTTCTCGACGATTGTCACTCAAGTCAAAGTCGCTAATGCACCGATCAAGAACATGAAGGCTTACTTCAGCGACGACGAACGACATGTGCCCGTGTTAATAAGCGGGCGTGTAAGTTCAGGCGACTTGACTGCCGAACTTGCCGGCTCAGAAGTCATCGAACCACCCGACGCTACTCCCACACCAACTCCTCCAATCGTGGCCGCACCTGCTCCGACGCCTGCGGCACCACCCGCGTTGAGTGAGACTTTGCCATTCAAGATTGGCGAGCAGCTCAACTATCAGGTGTTCATCGGCAGTAACAACACGCCGCTCGGTCTCGCGACTTTTCAGGTGCGTGGACGTGCGCGTTACTTTGAGCGTGACGGTGTTTACTTGAGTGTTACCGCGCAAACGACGGGGGCGGCCGCGTCGGTTTTCGTTGCCCGTGATCAGATCGACTCTTATGTCGATCCGAAGGCATTCTTACCGTATCGCACTGTCCTTAATCTGGCAGAAGGACAACGTCGTCTCAGCCAAACACTTACGGTCAACCAGGACAACGGTCTGGTCACGACTGATAAAGGAGCGCGGATTGAGATTCCGATCGGCACTCACGACTACGTTTCGTTCTTCTATATCCTGCGTACATTCAATCTGACTCCCAAGAAACGAAACGCGATTGCAGTCCTGGTCGAAAACAAACCCAAGACAGTGTTTGTGGAGTCGCTGCAGCGCGACACGATCCAACTCGGCGACCGCCGAGTTCCCGCGATCGCGCTGTCAATTACTACTGACGATCCACAACCCGACAAATACCAACTACGCATGTGGATCAGCGACGATCACCAGCGAATGCCGCTGCGAATCACCTGCACGACAAAACTCGGCCCCCTGCGCGCCGACCTCGCCATCCTCCCGACAACCCCCCAATAACCATTTGTGCTTTATGTGCCTTTTTGTGGCTAACTCTTTCTTGTGGCTTTAGTGGTGTTTTCGAAATTGAAATCTATTTTCAACTAAGATATACTCCGGCGTCATCATGCTGAACTCATTCATCATCGTTATGCGCGAAGGCTTTGAGTCGTTCTTATTGGTGGCCGTAATTCTCGCTTACCTCAAGAAATCCGAACAAAAGTGGCTCAATTCGTCGGTCTACGCTGCCATTGCACTGGCCCTGGCTGCAAGTGCCGGCCTCGCCTATGTCCTCAATGTGGGTGTTGAGGAGACGACCGTCACGAATATGTTCGGCGCTACTCTTGGTGCTTACGTTAATCAGTTCTTTGCCAACGAGGCCCTCCGTGAGGCAGTTCTCGGCGCGATAGCGGTGGTGATGGTGGGCACACTCGTGATTCACATGTGGCGCCACGGTCCCAAGGTTCAGCAACGCATGCGCGAGAAATTGCAGGCTGTTTCCTCGAAGAGTTCGAGCGTTGCAGCAGTATTGGGCGTCTTCCTGTTTACTTTCCTGATGATTACTCGCGAAGGAATGGAAACGGCGTTGATGCTCATGCAGGTGAAGGATCCAAACCTGATCAACGGAGCTTTGCTGGGACTAGCAGCGGCGGTCGCATTTGCGATTGGGTGGGCAAGGTTTAGTCATCTGATCAATGTCAGACGTTTCTTTCAGGTCACGGGAATCTTTCTGCTGCTGTTCATGGTCCAGGTGAGTATTTATTCGTTCCATGAGTTTGCAGAGGCGGGGCTGTTACCGAACAGCGAATTCCTTCATGAAGCTACTGAAAAGTTTTCACCGGACGGGCTCTACGGTAAATGGTTTTCACCGATCATGATCGGAATCTGCGGCTTGTGGCTGCTCGGCGCGTGGCTCATCGATCGACGAACCAAGCCACAGATTACGCGGATAACATCTTCGCCAGCTCACGCTTCAACAACTTCCCTGTCGGACCTTTCGGAATATCCTCAACGAAGTGCACCGACTTCGGGCATTTGAAGTCTGCCAGTCGCGCTTTGCAATAATCCATAACTTCCTGCTCGGTAACGTTCGCTCCCGGCTTTAACACCACAACTGCAGCGACCTCTTCCCCGTAAAGCGCATCGGGCACGCCCACTGCCGCCGCAGCAGCAATAGCTGGATGCTGGTACAACACTTCATCAATCTCACGCGGATAGATGTTTTCGCCACCACGAATAATCATGTCTGACTTGCGGTCGACGATGAAATAGAAACCGTCCTCGTCGCGATAACCGATGTCGCCCGTGTGAAACCAACCGTTGCGAAACGCTGTCGCATTTGCGGCGTCGTTTTTGTAGTAACCCTTGAGAACGTTTTCTCCACGGAGAACGATTTCGCCGAGCTCGCCGTCGGGCACTTCACGATCTTCTTCATCAACGACACGCATCTCGTTTCCGATTGGAACTCCACACGAGCCCGGTCGCCGGCGCTGATCGGGCGGATTGAAAGTCGAACGACAAGTCGACTCGGATAAACCGTATCCTTCAATCACGAGACAGTTGAATTGTTCTTCGAATCGTCGCAACACCTCCGCGGGCACTGGCGCAGACCCACACATTGCAAAGCGCAACTGATCGGTTTTGAATCCCGCCGGAACACCATCCGGATACGTGCTCAACAACATCGAGAGCATCGTCGCTACCGACCCAAACGAGGTGATCTGGTAGTCGGAGATGATCTGCCAGAACCGCGACGCCGAAAACTTCGGACTCACAACGCTCGAGCCGCCCGCGTAGAGCGCTGACATGGTAGTTACTGAAACCGCGTTCATGTGAAACAGCGGCATAATCGTCAGCAGCCGGTCGTTTTGTGTGAACCCAAGCCAACTGCTGATCTGCCGCGCGTTCGCGATTACGTTTCCGTGTGTGAGCAAACAACCCTTCGGTTTGCCGGTGGTGCCGGAGGTGTAAATAATGATTGCTTCGTGCTCGCAGTCAATATCAGAAAGCGGTAAAGGTCCGTCCGCATAAGTACTTGTTGCTTCAGCTTCGTTATCGAATTGAATCACAGCTTGAAGACTCGGCAACTCACTTCGAATCGTTTCGATAACCGGCAGAAACTCCGAATTGACGAGCAAAGCCTTCGCTTCCGAGTTTGAGATCACGTATGAGATTTCCTGCGACTTCAATAACGAATTGATCGGGCCCGCGAGAGCTCCAATCTGCCAGCAGGCAAAATATGCAATCACGTACTCGACGCTGTTTGGCAACAGCAGGCTCACGACATGGCCTTTCCCGACTCCCTGCGCCGCCAGCATCCGCGCAGTGCGCTCGACAGCGGCCTCGAATTCCTTGTAAGTAAACTGGCGTTTGTCAGCTTCTGAAAAGAGAAATAACTTATCAGGCGCGGCGTCGACTCGCTGTTTCAGGAGTTCAGGGATGCTTCCGGGTTCCACGGTCGTCATGGTGTTATTAAGCCACAAGTTGAAGGCGGATTAAAAAAGACCTTGTAGCATGATATATTCCACCACTCGTATGCAAAATACTTACTGCAATTTCATCGGTGGCAAATGGTATAAATCCATCTCCACCCGCACTGCTCAAAATATCAACCCGGCCAATACTGACGACATACTCGGCACTATCCGCCAGGCGACTCGGGACGAGGCTCGAGAGGCTGTCGAAGCGGCAGCCGAGGCGTTTCGCGGCTGGCGCGCGACTCCGGCGCCCGCGCGCGGTCGCATCGTCGCGAAAGCCGCACGCCTGCTCGAAGAGAACAAGGAGGAGCTGGCCCAGCTTCTCACTCAGGAAGAGGGGAAGACAATTGCAGAGTCGCGCGGCGAGTTACAGCGGTCGATCAACGTCGCCGAGTTTTGCGCGGGCGAGTCGCGACGGATGAACGGCGAGACGATTCCCTCCGAACTGCCTTTGAACTTTGCGTACACGATCAAACATCCACTGGGCGTCGTTGCTTGTGTAACGCCGTGGAATTTTCCGGTCGCAATCCCAATCTGGAAGATTGCTCCTGCATTGGTCGCCGGCAACACCGTCGTGTTCAAACCGGCATCGATCACACCCGCGACCGCGGTTCGCATCACCACGATCTTCGAAGCGGCAGGAATACCGCCCGGAGTTTTGAACCTCGTGATCGGCTCCGGTTCCGAAGCAGGCGACGAGATCATCAACCACCCGGCAGTTAAAGCAATTTCGTTCACGGGATCAAACGGCGTCGGAATTCGCCTTTACGAACAAGCCTCGAGACGCGGCGCCAAGGTCCAGTGCGAGATGGGGGGAAAGAATCCCGTCGTGATCCTCGAAGACGCCGACATGGACCTGGCCGTGGAATCAACTGCACAGGGCGCTTTCGGATCTTCCGGCCAGCGTTGCACGGCGACGAGTCGAGCCGTCGTGCTGGACCAGGTTGCAGACGAGTTTGTCGAGCGTCTCGCAAAACGTGCTGAGTCGATGCGGATTGGTCCCGGAGCGGATCCGGCGACGGAGATGGGCCCGAGCGTCGATGAGAGCCAGTTCAACACAGTGCTCAAGTACATCGACATTGGTCGTGATGACGGTGCGACGCTTGTGTGCGGCGGCGAGCGCGCGACCGGTGAGGGACTCGATAAAGGCTACTTCGTTCGTCCCACGATCTTTGATCATGTCACACCCGACATGCGCATCGCTCGTGAAGAGATCTTCGGACCGGTTTTGTCGGTCCTGCGCGTGAAAGACTTTGAGAAGGCGATGGAAGTTGCGAATGATTGCGAGTACGGCCTGTCGTCGTCGATCTTCAGCAACGATGCCTCGCGCATTTTTCGTTTTGTTGACGAGATCGAAACGGGCATGACGCACATCAACTCACCGACGACGGGTGGTGAAGCGCACATTCCTTTCGGCGGTACCAAAGGGACAGGTATCGGCGATCGTGAACAGGGGTCCACCGCGCTCGATTTCTACACTGAGTTGAAGGTGGTCTACGTTGATTACACCGGTCGCAAACGCGAGGGCAATCTTTATTAACGGATGAAGGTGCTTGTCTGTCTGATCGCGATTCTGTCTTGGGCTGCGACGACTGTAGCGCAATCGAACCGCAGCGTTTACACGCCCCTCGGAGACAAAGACTGTCGCAAGATCAAATCGGCGGGAGGCAGGAGACGACGGCTACGAAGGGCGCTGTCCGGGGACAGCCGGATACAGTTTGCTCCTTAGTGAAGGCGACCTTCGTCAGAACATCACGATCATTACGCCAAAAGGCTCGCAGCATTCGCTTGATTTGTGGAGCGTCGTGAGTGGTGGCTTTTCGAGTGTTGGCCCAAAGGCCGAGTGGCGCCTGACAACGCAAAAAGGAAAGCTGGTGCCGGTAGCTTTGATCATTCGCTACAACGCAAGCGAAGATCCCGAATCGCCAGACAAAATAACGTCGTACCTGGCCGTAGCGAAAATAACTCCGACTGAAATCTGCGTCACCGATAAAATTTCGCCCGGCCCAAAAGCAAACGAGGACGCCCGTCGCGCCGGCGACGCCGCCTCAACCAAACCCTGTCTGAAACAGTAGTCCAGTCTGCGTAATCTGTGGATAGAAACTCATGAAAACTCTTATCAAGAATGGTCGCGTTGTGACTGCGGTTGATGATTATCGCGCTGATGTGCTGATCGAGAATGAGAAGGTGTCGGTGATTGGGGCTGAGCTGCTGATGGAGGCCGATCAGACCATCGATGCGAATGGAAAGCTGGTGATTCCGGGCGGTATCGATCCGCACACACATATGGAGTTGCCTTTCGGTGGCACCGAGTCGTCCGATGACTTTCGCACCGGAACGATTGCGGCCGCGCATGGCGGCACCACCAGCATCATCGACTTCGCCGTGCAATACAAAGGTCAATCTCTAATCGAAGGCATCGATAACTGGCACCAGAAAGCCGAAGGTAAAACTGCCATCGATTACGGTTTTCACCTGATCACTACCGAACTCGAAGACAAACAGATCGAGGAACTCTACACCGCGATGGATGAAGGCGTGACAAGCTTCAAAATGTTCATGGCATATCCCGGTGTGTTTCTGGTCGACGACGCCACGATTTTTCGGGCAATGTCAGCGGCCGGCCAGCGCGGTGGTCTCATCTGCATGCACGCGGAAAACGGAATCGTCATCAACGAGATCATTAAACGCGCTTTGGAAAACGGCAGGACCGCGCCGAAGTATCACGCCTTAACGAGACCGACGATTGCCGAGGCTGAAGGTGTCCATCGCGCGATCGCGATCGCGGAGATGGCTGAATCGCCCGTATACATCGTGCATCTCTCTTGCGCCGACGCGCTCAACCAGGTGCGGCAGGCGCGTGATCGTGGCATTCCAGCCTTCGCCGAAACGTGTCCGCAGTATCTATTTCTTTCGATCGACAACTACGATGAACCGGGCTTCGATGGCGCGAAGTATGTAATGACGCCGCCCTTGCGTGAGAAGTCAAATCAGGCGGAGCTTTGGAAGGGTTTGAAGATGGATGATCTGCAAGTCATCTCAACCGACCACTGCCCCTTCTGCATGAAAGAACAGAAAGAGCTCGGCCGCGATGACTTCACGAAAATTCCAAACGGCGCGCCCGGTGTCGAGAATCGCGTGCCGCTGATCTACAACGGCGGCGTGGTCGAGAATCGCATCAGCCTCAATCGTTTCGTGGAATTGACTTCAACCGCGGCGGCGAAGATGTTTGGACTGTTTCCGAAGAAAGGAACTATTGCGGTGGGTTCCGACGCCGACATCGTGATCTTCGATCCGGAAAAAGAACAGACCCTGAGTGTGAAAACACAGCACATGAACTGCGACTACAACGCTTACGAAGGTAAGAAGATCAAGGGCGTAGTGGAGACAGTTCTGTCGCGCGGTAACGTAGTGATCGATAAAGGTGAGTTCAAAGGCAAATCGGGCAACGGGCAGTTTTTGAAACGCGGCACGTGTGTCGCGATGTAAGCCGGGTCTTCTCTGTGCAACAGAGAGACGCTTAAATCCCCAGACGGAGACAAACCACAACATGCTTCCAGCGATCGTTCTATTGCTTCTGCTTTTCCAGGCACCAGGACAAGGACGACAGGGACAGTTTCCAGGACAACAACAACCAAGCCCCTCGCCGGCTCAAGGCGGAAATCAACAACCAAGACAACAACCGTCGCCACAACCGGAAGAACCTCCGGTCGTTACGAAGCATGAGATACGTGTCGGCGGCGCGACGATCAAATACACGGCTATCGCCGGAATGATGCCGATCAAGAATCGTGAAGGTGAAGTCGAGGCACGCATGTTCTTCACGAGCTATGTCGTCGATCGACCGGAAGGCAGCGCCACACGACCGCTGACCTTTTCCTTCAACGGTGGACCGGGTTCGGCTTCGGTGTGGCTACACATGGGCGCGATTGGTCCGAAGCGTGTGAAGATGAACGCTGACGGCGGCATGCCTTCGCCACCGTTTGAGCTCGTCGATAACGAAGGTACGTGGCTCACAAAGTCTGATCTCGTCTTTATCGATCCGGTGGGCACCGGTTACAGCCGGCCCGCGCGTCCGGATCTCGGCACGAAGTTCTTCGGCCTGCAGGGCGATATCGAATCGGTCGGCGAGTTTATTCGTATGTACCTCACGCGCTACGAGCGTTGGACCTCGCCATTGTTTCTGGCCGGCGAGAGCTACGGCACCACACGCGCGTCAGCGCTCTCAGGTTACCTGATCGATCGCGGCATCGCCTTCAACGGCATCATGCTGATCTCGACGATCATGAACTTCGAGACTACTGCATTCGCCTCGGGAAACGATCTGCCATACGCGCTATTCCTTCCGTCTTACGCTGCAACGGCCTGGTATCACAAGAAACTTCCCTCGGATCTCCAGTCGAAGCCCGTTGCTCGTGTAGTCGCCGACGCGGAAAGCTTTGCATCCGGCGAATACATGCTTGCACTCGAGAAAGGCTCTCGTCTCACGCCGCAGGAACGACAGGAAATGATCACGAAGCTCTCGCGCTTCACGGGACTCGACTCGAAGTTTCTCGATTACGCGAACCTGCGCGTCAACCTGAATCTCTTCCGCAAGGAATTGCTCCGCACGGAAAGACGCTCGATCGGACGTCTCGACAGTCGTTTCAAAGGCTACGATTCAAGCATCGCGACCGACAGTACCGAATACGATGCGAGTGAAGCCGCGATTCGTCCCCCCTACACGTCCACTTTCAATAATTACGTACGGACTGAACTGGGATACAAGACGGATCTCGAGTACTACATTCTCGGCGGCGGCATCGGTCCATGGAACTGGGGCACGAACAATAACTACGTCGACACCAGCACTGCGCTGCGCAACGCACTCGCGAAGAATCCTTACCTCAAGGTCTTCGTGGCGATGGGTTATTACGACATGGCCACGCCGTACTACGCAGTAGAGTACACGCTGGGCCACATCAGCATCGATCCCTTGTTGCTGAAAAACTTCTCGACCAGTTATTACGAAGCCGGACACATGATGTACATCGACGAGAAGTCTCTCTCTAAGCTGCACGGCGACGTTACAAAATTCATGGACGACTCGATGAAAAGGTAGCAGGCACAGGAAGCAGGTGCAGGAAAGAACTGTTCCTGCACCTGCTCTCTGCTCCTGCTGCTTTATGGAGAAACTATTTGACTTCCTCCGAAACTATCCAACACCCCGACGGACGTGTAGAGCTTCGTCCCGAAGCTCTCGCTGAGATTAGTCAGAGTCCGCTTTACAACGAGGACCTCGCGCCGGTCCCGATCTCAAAGCGCAATTGGACCACCTACAACTACGCCGCGCTCTGGATCAGCATGGCGCACTGCATCCCGACTTACATGTTGTCTTCGGGATTGATCAGTGCGGGTATGAACTGGTGGCAGGCGTTGTTCACGATCCTGCTCGGCAACACGATTGTACTGATACCAATCCTGCTCAATTCGCATCCCGGCACGAAGTACGGCATTCCCTTCCCGATCTTTGCGCGCGCCGCTTACGGAACGCTCGGTTCTAACGTCCCGGCAATCATGCGCGCGATCGTCGCGTGCGGGTGGTTTGGCATTCAGGCGTGGATCGGCGGCGAGGCGCTGAACACGTTCTTCAGAGCCATCATACCGGGATGGCAAACGTTGCTCGGTGGTCCAATCGGTGGTCACACGCCAACCGAATGGTTGTCGTTCCTGCTGTTCTGGGGCTTCAACATCTACATCATCTACCGCGGCATGGACCTGCTCAGGAAAGTTGAGAACTGGGCCGCGCCATTCGTTCTGATCATGACAGCGCTCTTGCTCGGGTGGGCGTTGTACAAGGCAAATGGTATTGGCTATCTGCTCAACCAGCAGGGCAAGTTTCATACGCTCGGAGAGTTCTGGAAGATATTCATTCCATCGCTCACCGGAATGATCGGCTTTTGGGCCACCCTCTCGCTGAACATGCCCGACTTCACGCGCTTCGGCAAAAGCCAGCGCGACCAGGTTGTGGGCCAGGTGGTAGCACTACCAAGCACGATGACAATCTTTGCGGCGATGGGTGTGATGATCACTTCTGCGGCAGTCGTGATCTATCCGCACATGAAACCCGAAGAGCTTTGGGATCCGATGAAGCTCGTCGGACAGTTTCAAAGTGTGGTGGTGATTGCGATCTCGATGTTCACTGTCGTAGTGGCAACACTCGCAGTCAATATCGCAGCCAATGTCGTGTCGCCTGCAAACGATTTCGCAAACGCGTTTCCAAAATGGATCTCGTTCAGAACCGGCGGACTCATCACTGGCATCATCGGCATTTTGATGCAGCCCTGGCGTCTGCTGGCTGATCCTTCGGGATACATCTTCGCCTGGCTGGTCGGATACTCGGGAGGATTGGGCTCGATTGCCGGCGTCCTGATCGCGGACTATTGGTTCGTGCGCCAGAAGCGACTCGAGCTCGGCGATCTATATCGTCGCGAAGGTGCTTACACGTACAACGGCGGCTGGAACTGGCGCGCCGTCGTTGCGACACTCATCGGATGTGCTCTCGCCTGGATAGGACTGATTGTGCCGAGTTTAAGACCGCTGTATGACTACGCGTGGTTTGTCGGATTCGGTGCCGCCGCCGTCACTCACTTGCTGCTGATGAAAACAGGCCCTAGATAATCGATGCAGCTAAATGCTATAAGATCCTTATCTTGAACGAGCGAGGAGTAGCTCATGCCACGCACCGTTAAATGCGCCCTGATTCAATGTTCCAACGCAGCCCCGACCGATTTGCCGATCGAAGAGATCAAGCGACTGAACATTGAGAAACACCTGACCTACATCGAAGAGGCTGCGAAGCAGGGCGTGCAGATAATCTGCATGCAGGAAATCTTCACGACGCCGTATTTTTGTGCGGAACAACAGACGCGCTGGTATGAAGCCGTCGAGCGAATTCCCGATGGTCCAACCGTGCGGTTGATGCAGGAGGTCGCCAAAGAGCACGGCATGGTTATCGTCGTGCCGATTTACGAAGAAGAGCTTACGGGCATCTACTACAACACCGCCGCAGTCATCGATGCAGACGGAAAGTACCTCGGCAAGTATCGCAAGAACCATATCCCACACGTGAATCCGGGTTTCTGGGAAAAGTTTTACTTCCGTCCCGGCAATCTCGGTTATCCGTGTTTCGACACGGCGTTCGCTCGCATCGGCGTTTACATCTGTTATGACCGTCACTTCCCTGAAGGCGCGCGCGCACTGGGGCTAAACGGTGCTGAGATCGTTTTCAATCCGTCGGCGACGGTTGCCGGACTTTCCGAGTACCTGTGGCGTTTGGAACAACCGGCACACGCAGTTGCGAATGGCTACTTCATCGGCGCGATCAATCGCATCGGTCACGAGCAGCCCTGGGACATCGGCGAGTTTTACGGTCAGAGCTACTTCTGCGATCCGCGTGGTCAGTTTGTGGCAGAAGCGCCACGAGATAAGGATGCGCTTGTCGTTGCGGATCTTGATCTCGACAAGATTCGAGAAGTGCGCAACACGTGGCAGTTCTTCCGCGATCGCAGGCCTGACACGTACGGTTCTCTCGTGGCCGACTAAGGAGTCTTTATGGATCTATCAATCACTGTCAACGGCTTGAAGTTTCCCAACCCGTTCGTACTCGGTTCGGGACCGCCGGGAACAAATGCTCGCGTGCTTGCGAAGTCGTTTGACGCGGGCTGGGGCGGCGCTGTCGCCAAGACCGTTAGTCTCGAGTCGGCGAAGGTCGTGAATGTCGTTCCGCGTTACGGGAAACTTCGCTCGAGATCGACAGGCGAAGTAATCGGTTTTGAGAATATCGAGCTGATTTCGGATCGACCGATCGACGTCTGGCTGGATGAGTTTCGACAGGTCAAGAAAGAGTATCCAAACAACATCCTGATCGCATCGATCATGGAGGAGTACGAAAAGAGTCGCTGGCAGGAATTGACGCGCATGGTCCAGGACACTGGCGTTGATGGGTTCGAGCTCAACTTCTCATGTCCGCACGGCATGACTGAACGCAAGATGGGTTCAGAGATGGGTGAACATCCGGATCTCACGGAAGAAGTGACGAGTTGGGTGACGGAAGTCGCAAAGATTCCGGTCTGGGCCAAGATGACGCCCAACATCACTAACATTCGCGAACCGGCGCAGGCGGCGATCAACGGCGGCGCCGTTGGAATTTCGGCAATCAACACGATCCTGTCGGTGATTGGTGTTGATCTCGATACGTTGCGACCGATGCCGACTGTTGAAGGCCACTGCGTTCCCGGTGGTTATTCAGCGCAGGCAGTGCGGCCGATTGCATTGCGCATGGTCAGTCAACTCGCGCTTGCAAAACCCGATGAGGTTTCGATCAGCGGCATTGGCGGAATCGAGAATTCGCACGACGCGCTTGAGTTCCTGCTGCTCGGATCGTCGACGGTTCAGATCTGCACAGGCGTCATGCTGCAGGGCGTGAAGATGGTTGATGAGTTGAAGGAAGGCGTGGAGAAGTTCATGGTCGACAAAGGCTTTAACTCGGTCCGGGAGATCGTCGGTAAGAGTCTTCCCTACTTCTCAACGCACATGGATCTCGTTCAACGCATGAAAGCCGCTAAACGCTCCAAGGCAGGCGAAGCGAGCCGCGACAACGAGTGGGCCCAAAAAGACATTACAGAAAAGACCGCAGAACTAACTTCTAATTAGCCAATGATCTCTGTGATCACGGGCGCATGATCCGACGGCTTCTCCCACTTGCGTGGTTCCGGATCGATCCACGTCCTCACATCTTTCTCTACTAGTGGCTCACTAATCCAGATGTGATCGATCCTTAAACCGAGATTGCGTCGAAACGCGCCCGCACGATAATCCCACCACGTGAAGTGGCCTCCATCCTGCGTGTGCAAACGGAACGCATCGGTGAAGCCCCACGACTTTATGTGCTGCAACGCGGTGTGCTCCTGTTCGCTAAACATCACGCGTCCCTGCCATAGGCGTATGTCGTGTACGTCACGATCTTCCGGCGCGACATTGAAATCGCCACATAACAACACCGGCGTCTTCGGATCGTAGTTGCTATCGAAGAACTCACGCAGCCGTTCCATCCACGCGAGCTTGAAGGCAAATTTCTCAGTCCCGACTGCCTGCCCATTCGGAATGTACACATTCACGATATTGATTCCGTTGACACACGTCGTAATCAATCGCGACTGTGCCGACTCATCATCGCCGGGATACCCGCGATGACGTGTGTCGCAAGCTTCGCGCGTGAGGATTGCGACGCCGTTGTACGCCTGCTGGCCAAAAAGCTGGCACTGGTAACCACGTTCCTGGAACAGGAGCGTTGGAAACTTGTCGTCGGTGCATTTTGTTTCCTGCATGCAGAGGACGTCGGGCTTTACTGCATCCAGCCAGCGTAGGACGTTCGGCGTGCGTACGAGGATTGAGTTTACGTTCCAGGTTGCGATCAGCATCCGTGTCAATCTGTGGCTAATAAAAGTCCGCCAATTAGAGCGCCGCGGCGTGCTATATCATCCACTTCAATGTGTTCATGAACGGCATGAGCGCCGTCGCCGCTGATGCCGAGACCATCGAGCACCGGAATTCCCATCGCCGCGAGGAAGTTTCCATCAGAGGCGCCGCCGACTTGCGCTTCACCGAGTTCAAAATCGAGATCGGCGGCGATCGCGCGAGCCTTCTCAAACAGTTTGACGACAGCGGGCGTGCGTTCCAGCGGCGGACGATTGATGCCGCCCGAGACAAATACCTTCGTACGTTCATCAATCGGTTTCAGATTCGAAAGAATTCGTTCGATCTCAGCCGACTCCGCTTCCGTTGAAAAGCGCACGTCGATCTCGCCTTGCGCTTCTGCCGCTACGACGTTCGATCGTGTGCCGCCATGGACCACCCCGACATTAAGAGTGATTCCGGATCCGGAAAGGTTTAGAGCGTGTAGTTGTTGGGTTTGTCGCGCCAGTTCAAGAATCGCGCTCGCGCCTTTTTCGGGTTCGAGTCCAGCGTGTGCAGCTTTTCCCTCGACTTTAATCGCGAAGATCCCCGTTCCCTTCCGGCTTGTTTTCACGCGTCCGCCGGATGCGGGTGGTTCCATCACAAACGCGCAACGTGTCGCTTCGGACTTTGCGACCTGCTCGAGCAACGGCCAACCGGACATGCTTCCGACTTCTTCATCACAGGTCAGGGCAATCGTCACACCCGGCTCTGGAGCAGTCTTCAACTCAGTCAACGTGCGTAACACTTCGATCGCGAGTGCGCAATTGGCCTTCATGTCGAAGATCCCCGGGCCATAAATCCTGCCGTCGGCGACACGCCACGGCCGTTGGCTTAAAGATCCCAGCGAGTGAACAGTGTCCGTATGGCCCACAAGCAGAATCTGTCCTGCAGATTGTTTCTGAAAAGCTTTGATAACGAGATGCTGTCCAAAGTCAGGCACGTCGAAGCGCTCAACTGAATCAACACATTCGAGTCGGCCCGCTGCCTCGACCAGCAGATCGACCACACCTCGACTTCCGTCAACATCACCCGACGGCGATTCAACTTCGACCAACGATCTTATGAACGCCTCGATCTTTGCCTGCCTCTCGTGCAAAGCATTGAAGATCGCGCGCGCGTTTGAACTCGTCATTTGATCGTCTCTTTGCGAACCGTCAACGCTTCGATACGAGGCAAGTTGATCGCGAAGCCGATGCCCGGCGCGTCAGGAACTTTGATCGTGCCGCGTGAACTGACTGTTACTGGCGGATCGATGATGTCCTCTTCCCAGTAACGCGCGCTCGCCGAAACGTCGCCGGGTAACGTGAAACTAGCGAGCGTCGACATCGCGATGTTGTGGGCGCGCCCGATCCCCGACTCGAGCATGCCACCGCACCAGATCGGAATCTCATTATCACACGCTACTCGTTCGATTCGCTTCGCTTCCTTGTGACCACCAACGCGACCGAGTTTCACGTTGATAATCCGGCACGATTCCAACGCGATCGCGTGTGTGGCATCTTCTGCCGAACGAATCGACTCATCGAGACACACAGGAGTTTGAATCTGCCTTTGCAACACTGAGTGATCGAAGATATCGTCATGCGCGAGCGGCTGTTCCAACATCATCAGATTGAACTGGTCCAACTGCTGAAAGAGGGGCACGTCTGAGAGTTTGTACGCGGAGTTAGCGTCGCCCATCAAACGAATTTCGGGGAACTCTTTGCGCACGCGTTCGATGATGCCGAGATCCCAGCCCGGTTTGATCTTGATCTTGATGCGCTGATAACCCGCGTCCACTTCCTTGCGGATCTTTTCGAGCAACTCGTCGGGCGTATCCTGAATTCCGATCGAGACTCCAGAAGCGATCTCGGTACGCACGCCGCCGAGATGCTTCCATAAAGGCACGCCGGCTTTCTTTGCTTCCAGATCCCAGCAAGCGGTCTCGATCGTGGCCTTGGACATTCGATGACCGCGCACGGGCCTCATCAGTCCAAAAACGTGACGGGCGCTCTCGACCTCGTTATTCAACACCATTGGCGCGAGAAATTCGGTCAGCGTCGCCCAGCACGAGTCAGTCCATTCGTCGCTGTAGAACGGCCCTTCGCCCGCAGTGCATTCCCCCCACCCCTCGGCCCCATCCGCATCGGTAACACGCGCGAGGATGATGCGGCGTTCAGTAGTGCGACCGAAACTGGTTTCGAAAAAGTGGACGAGAGGCAGGCGAATTTCGCGCAGTTCAATCGACGTAATTAGCAAGTTAGACGCTGATCCTCCGCGAGGCATTATGCCTGTGTGTGCGGGGTGTTAACAACATGAGAAATTATCACTCTGCCCCGGCCCAAAGCCCTTCATAAGCTTGACCCTTAAATACAGAACTGATAAAAGGCAACCACATTTTACCTGCCGGCCTCAAACGTACCTCCGGTATTCCTCGCCATCGTGTGATTAACGGTATGTAGTTTCATTTTTAGTGAGGATATTTTATGCGTCTAAAGAGCCCCCTTCACCCGACACGGCCTGCCCGTGTGCTCGTCACTTGTGCACTTGTAATCCGTCGGTCTGAATGATCTTTGCGGATTCTGGCCAATACTACTTCACATCAAAAAGAGGAGAATCCATGTTTAGGTTTAATGCCCCGGCGTCGAAACGGAACATATTGCAAAGCCATCGTTCAGAACGCACTCGCTTCGGACGGTCCCGACGAAATCTTTTTATCTTAATTGCGATTGCGGCTTTTTTGGGGTCGCTCACTTTACTGACGTTTACGCGGCTAGCGTCGGCAGATACAACGACGCCGGTAAGTATTGCCACGTTTGGAACACCAGTCACGCAAAACTTCGATTCACTGGTTTCATCAGGCACGGGCACCTTGGCCGCGAACACTCCGGCGGGTTGGGGATTTTCAGAATCCAGTACGAATGCAAACACTACCTATACCGCGGGAACCGGTTCAGGCAATGCCGGTGATACTTACAGTTTTGGTTCAACTGCTGCGCCTACTGATCGGGCCCTGGGGCAATTGCGCAGCGGAACCCTCGTCTCAATCCTTGGCGGTACCTTCATCAATAACACGGGTGGGGCGATTAATTCACTCAACATTGCCTACGCTGGCGAGCAATGGCGACTCGGCGCTACCAGTCGCACGATCGCCGAGCGCATGGATTTTCAATACAGTACCGACGCGACCAGCCTGACCACCGGCACTTGGACGGATGTTAATGCGCTTGATTTCACCCCACCAGTCACGGCTGGCACAGTTGGCGCTCTTGACGGCAATACTAATCGTGTTCTTCTCAACTCTAATATTACCGGGCTGAATATTTCCGCAGGTGCTACTTTTTGGATTAGATGGACTGACGTAGACGCTTCCGGTGCTGACGACGGCTTGGCGATCGATGACTTTTCAATAACAGCGAATGGTATCCCACCATCGCCGACTCCCACGCCAACACCAACTCCGACTCCGACGCCTACACCCACTCCAACACCGACCCCAACTCCGACACCTACGCCGACTCCATCACCGACGCCGATTCCCGGCTCAGTTGTGATCAGTCAGGTTTACGGTGGCGGCGGCAACGCCGGCGCGACGTTGAAAAACGACTTTGTTGAACTCATCAATCACAGCGCCGCACCAATCGATCTAAGTGGTTGGTCTGTACAAATCTCTACAGCGAACTCGGCAACCTGGACACGGACGAACCTTACGAATTTTGTTCTGCAACCAGGACAGTATTACCTGGTCCAGCAGTCCCAGGGCGCAGGAGGCACCGATAATCTTCCGACGCCCGACGCAATAGGCGGCGGCCTGGTTAGTTCAACATCCGGTAAGGTCGCTCTCGTCAGTAATCAAACAACGTTGACTACCGCATGTCCCGTCGGTGGTGCAATTGTCGATTTTGTCGGTTATGGCACAGAGACCTGCGCTGAGACGTCATCGGCTCAGATACTCACCAACACGACTGCTAACCTGCGAAAGAATAACGGCTGCTTCGATTCCGACAACAACTCTATTGACTTTGCGGTCGGAGCACCCAATCCGCGTAACAGCTCATCGCCGACGAACAGTTGTACAGCCCTCTTCGGCATTGGATCCGCTCAACCGAGTTCTGTGGTAACCGGAAACAGCACCACTCTGACGGTGACTGTTTCTCCGGCACAGAGTCCACCCAGTACCGGAATAACTGTTACGGCTGATCTGTCTTCGATTGGCGGCTCGGCGACACAGGCTTTTTCCGGTGTGGGAAATACGTTCACGTTCGTGGCGGCGGTTCCTGCCAACAACCCGCCAGGACCAAAGTCTCTGCCGGTGAGTATTGCGGATGCCCAGGCTCGTAGCGCCAGCACGACGATCTTTCTCACCGTGCAAGAACCACACGTCACCATCAGTCAACTATACGGTGGAGGCGGAAACGCCGGCGCCACGTTCACGAATGACTTCGTTGAGCTTTTCAACCCCACACCCAACACGGTGGATTTAACCGGCTGGTCGTTGCAGTACACGTCGGCAACGGGCGACAGTTGGGACTTCACCTCGCAGCCCATCGGCGGATTCATCGAGCCCGGTCAATACTATTTGATCGCGCTTGCCGGCGGCGCCACCGGCGCGCCGCTGCCCGCTGCAAACATCAACGGCGATATCAACATGAGCGCCACGGCAGGCAAGGTCGCCCTCGTGAATGACTTTGATCCGCTCGAAGGTGTTTGTCCGCTGGGGGATCCCAACATCGTAGATTTTGTCGGTTATGGCACAACTGCTAATTGTTCTGAAACGGCAAATGCACCGGCGCCGAGCAATACCTCTGCGATCTTCAGAAACAACGGCGGAGCCACCGATAACGACAACAACCAGACGGACTTCGCTACGGCCACTCCAAATCCTCGGCGCACTGCACCGATCGTGGAGATTGGTCCAGCCGTGTTTCGCAGCGATCCTCGCAAAAATGGCATCAACGCGCCACGCGATGCGAGTATTACGGTTAACTTTACCGAGCCGGTTAACGTAGTTGGGCAGTGGTTCAATATCAACTGCGTCACTACAGGGCTTCACAACGACGCTACGGTTGCAGGCGCTGACAAGGTCTGGGTAATCACTCCTAATGTGAACTTCCTGGCCGGCGAGCAGTGTACCTTCACCATCTTCAAAGACCAGATTCACGATGTTGACACGGACGACGCTGGTCCTAATGACGACACGCTTCTCGCAGACTTCGTGGCAACATTCACGGTCGCAAACGGGACTGCGCCGCCATATCCGCCGAGTGTTCACCTAACCTTCGGTAATCCGAATGGCGCTACGGCCGACATCAATCAGCCGAACAATTACCTGATGGAGAAGCCTGAGTTTACGCTCTCTTACAATAGAGACAAGGGCGGTCCAAACTGGGTGAGCTGGCACCTTTCGGATGAGTGGATCGGCACTCTGGCACGTGTCGACACCTTCAGACCGGATCCGGCTGTGCTGCCAACGTGGTATCGCGTGCAGGCAACCGATTTCAGCGGTAGTGGTTTCGATCGCGGTCACATGACACCGAACGCAGATCGCGATAAGGAAACTTCGATCCCGATCAATCAGGCGACGTTCCTGATGTCGAACATGGTGGCGCAGTCACCGGACAACAATCAGGGACCTTGGGCCAATTTGGAAGGCTTCCTCCGCACCCTGACACCTGCAAACGAGCTTTACATCGTTGCTGGTCCACTCGGTGTCGGCGGCACTGGCAGCAACGGTGGTGTTTCGACGACTATTGCCAACGGACACGTCACGGTTCCAGCGTTCACCTGGAAAGTAGTGCTCGTGATTCCGAAGGGCGACAACGACATCTCGCGTGTCACCGCGGCTACCAGAACCATTGCAGTGAAAATGCCAAACATTCAGGGAATCAGAAACAACGACTGGCATGATTATCTGACGACGGTAGACGACATTGAACAACTGACCGGTTACGACTTCTTCGCGAACGTTCCCGACGCAATCGAGAACGCGATCGAAGCCGGTATCGACGGTAACAATCCGCCGGGAACCGAAGGTCAATCGCTGACGACTGCGGAAGACACTGCGAAATCGATCACGCTGACGGCAGTCAGTCCGCTTGCGAGTCCGACGTTTAGTTTCACGATCGTCACTCCGCCGGCGCACGGCCAGTTGCTCGGCTCCGGGGCCAATCGCACCTATCAACCGGATCCCGACTTTAACGGCAGCGATAGCTTCGCGTTCAAGGCGAATGACGGATCGCGCGACTCGAATACGTCGACGATCACCATCACCACGACAGAAGTGAACGATGCCCCAACGGCAACGGACGATTCGAAAAACACGGATGAGGACACGAACCTCGAGTTCGCGGCGTCGGAGCTGACTGGTAACGACAGTGCCGGTCCGGCGAACGAGAACCTGCAAGTGCTCACGGTGACGAGCGTGTCGGCAATTGCGGACACACACGGGACCGTGTCGCTATCGAGTGGCACCATCACCTACTCACCGGCCGCGAATTACAATGGTCCGGCGAGCTTTACTTACGACGTCTGCGATAATGGGACCACGAATGGTGCGCCTGATTCGAAGTGCACTAGCGCCACGGTCAACGTTACCGTCAACACCGTAAACGATCCGCCAACACTCAATGCTATTCCGAATCAAACAGTCTACGTGGGCAACACGCTGAGCCTTACTGCGGTCGGTTCGGATCTCGATCTGCCGCCGCAAACGTTGACCTACAGTTTGACTGGTTCGGTTCCAAGTGGAGCATCGATCAATCCATCGACTGGTGCTTTCAGTTGGACGCCCACGGCAGCGCAGGGCGGACACGTCTACACTCTGACAGTAAGAGTGACGGATAACGGCGTTCCGAATCTGTGGGCCGAACAGTCGTTCAACGTGGGTGTGGCCTGGACGTGGACGGGTCTGCTCGCACCGGTGCAAGCAGGTGGAACGTACAAGGCGGGACGAACGATCCCGATCAAGTTCCAACTGACGGGCGCGAGCGCCGTGATTACTGACGCGGTGATCAGCCTGAACGTGTTCCAGATTAACAACAATGTGGTTGGTGACCCGGTAGATGTTGAGTCGACGTCTTCGGCCACGAGTGGCAACCTGTTCCGCTTTGAGAATGCGTACGTTTACAATCTCAACACGTCGGGCATGGCGGCAGGGACTTATCAGTTGCAGATCGACATGGGTGACGGTGTCTTACGAACCGTAAACATCTCACTCAAGTAAACTCAGAACGTACTGTAGGGGCGCCCTCCGTGGCCGCCCGGCGTGGAATTCCGTTCCGGGCAAATAGCCGAGATCGAGTTCAACGCCGGGCGGCCACGGAGGGCCGCCCCTACAGTTCGGTGGGTGGTTTTATTTTCTTCTCGAGGATCGCGGTTCCAGCAAAAAGACCGGGCTGTCTGCCTATGTGACCGACTGCCAGTCACCTTGACCAGATTCGATTTTTGCTTATTGACCCGCTTCAGAACCTCTGGTACAAGCAGTACTTCAAGCCCTTACCGGCGCGGCCGGTATCCCTCTCAACATTGTGATTTTGAGGTCCCCGTGCGGAGCTCACTAAGTCAGGACTGGGTGGACGGCAGGTTCAACCATTCGGCTCGATTGGGCCTGTCGAACTCCCGGTCCTGACTTGCCCCAAAGAGAATATTTATTCCGTTGAAACTTGGTCCCGTTTGTTGAGTGCGGCGTGGAGGGTGTGCCAGGGTAGGGTGGCGCATTTGACGCGTACCGGAAACTCGCGGACGCCTGCGAAGATCTTCAGGTTGCCGAGACTGTTCTCTTCTGTTTCCTCGTTGAGCTCCCCCGTCACCATCGAATGAAATTCCTGAAACAAGCTCTCCGCTTGTTCCTTGCTCTTGCCTTTGACGGCCTGCGTCATCATGCTCGCCGAAGCTTTTGAGATCGCACAGCCCGAACCTTCAAAGCCCACTTCTTTCACAAGACCATCTTCGAGGTCCAGATAGATTGTCAGTTGATCGCCGCAGAGCGGGTTGTAACCGTCAGCCGTGTGGTTCGCGTTTTCGAGCTTGCGAAAGTTCCGCGGCTTCTTGTTATGGTCTAGGATTACCTGCTGGTACAGTTCGCTTAGTTCAGACATACTTCAACTAAAAATCTCAATCACTCGTTCAATCGTGCGGGCGAGTACATCCACCTCTTCCTTCGTGTTGTAGAAGGAAAACGATGCACGCGCAGTCGCAGGCACATTGAAACGCTGCATCACAGGTTGCGCGCAGTGATGACCCGCGCGAACGGCGATGCCCTCCTGGTCCAGAATCGTGCCGATATCGTGCGGGTGAATGTCGTCTATCACAAACGACAACACACTCGCCTTGTTCCTGGCGGTCCCGATGATTCGAACACCTTCGATCGCGGAGACACGCTCAGTCGCGTAACGCAGCAACTCGGCTTCGTAAGCAGCGGCCCGATCGCGTCCGATGCTGTTCAGATAATCAATTGCGGCGCCCAGACCGATTTGTGATGCGATGGCAGGCGTGCCGGCTTCAAAACGATTCGGCGGATCGGCGTACGTCGTCTTCTCAAACGTGACGGTCTTGATCATGTCGCCGCCGCCCTGAAACGGGTTCATAGTTTCGAGTATCTCGAGTTTGCCGTAAACAACCCCGCTGCCCGTTGGAGCGTACATCTTGTGACCCGAGAAGACGTAGAAATCGCAATCGAGATCCTGCACGTCGACGGGCATGTGCGGAGCCGCCTGAGCACCATCGATCAATACAGGCACACCGTACTTGTGCGCCTGCGCAATCATTTCCCTGATTGGGTTGATTGTGCCGAGCGCGTTGGAGACGTGCATCACCGCTACGAGCTTCGTTCGCTCATTCAAAAGCCCATCGTAATCGTCGAGCAGCAACTCGCCCGCATCGTTCATCGGGATCACTCGCAGACGCGCGCCCTTTTCTTCACAGAGCATCTGCCAGGGAACGATGTTGGCGTGATGCTCCATCGCGGAGATGATGATCTCGTCGCCGGCGCCGATGAACTTGCGCCCGTAACCGTGCATCACGAGGTTGATCCCTTCGGTGGCGCCACGCACGAAGATGCATTCGCGAACATCGCCCGCGTTGATGAATCGTTTGACTTTTTCACGCGCGCCTTCGTAGGCGGTAGTTGCTTTCTGGCTCAGGTAATGGACGCCGCGATGAATGTTTGAATGTTCCTGTTCGATGTAGGTACTGCCGCGATCGATGACGACTTGCGGTACTTGAGACGAGGCGGAGTTGTCGAGATAAATCAGCGGCTTGCCGTTGACGGTCTGTTGCAACACCGGGAAGTCAGCGCGAATACGTTCCACATCCCAAAGGTTTGTCACGACTGGTTCCAATGTCGATAGTGTTCCACTACTCACAACTTCAGCTCCTTGAACCCGTTTTGTAGGGGCGGCACTCAGTGGCCGCCCCTCGCATGGCAAACAAGATCTTCGACGAGGTTCTTTTGCCGAAGGGGCGGCCACGGAGTGCCGCCCCTACAAAACATCCCGATCGCGCCTAAGTCTCCAGGTTCGTGTGTAATTGCTTCAGCACGATTTCGTCGAGTTGCGATCTGATCGATTCGATTTTGATCTTTGCGATCACTTCTTCGGCAAATCCGTAAGTCAACAGATTTCGGCCGAGTTCAGGACCGATGCCGCGTGTCTCCAGATAAAACAGCTCTTCCGGATCGATCTGCCCCACTGCCGCGCCGTGTGCGCACTTTACATCGTCTGCAAAAATCTCCAACTGGGGTTTTGTATCGACACGCGCTTTGTCCGACAGCAAAAGGTTCTTGTTCGTCTGCATCGCGTCAGTCTTCTGCGCGCCTTCGCGAACAAAGACCTTGCCGTTGAAAACCGCCCGTCCGTTGTCGTCGAGAATTCCCTTGTACAACTGATGACTGCTGCAATGCGGCTGCTTGTGATCGATTACCGAGTGCGTGTCGGTATGCTGGTTCGCACTGACCATATAAAGACCATCAACCGATGTCTCCGCACCTTCGTGATCCATCACCACCGAAATATCGTGGCGCGAGAGTCGCGCGCCGAGATTTATCGACGTCGTATAGTAACGGCTCGAACGGCCAAGCTCAGCGGACGTTGTGGAGACGTGAAAAGCATTATTACTTTCGCGCTGCAAACGATAATGATTGAGCTGGGCGCCGTCTTTGAGCACAATCTCGGCGATTGCATTCGTAAAGTATTTTCCATCAGCGGCGGACGAATAACTTTCAATCAACGTCGCGGAACTGTTCTCCTCGGCGACCACCAACAGTCTCGGAAAACTCGCGCTGTTTTCGGTGTCAGCCAGAAATGTTACCTGCAAAGGCCGCTCGAGCTTGACGTTCTTCGGAATCCAGACAAAGACACCGGATTGCAGGAACGCTGTGTTCAGGGCGGTCAGTCCGTTATTGTGATAGCCGGCGTTGCGCGCCAGGTACTTGCGAACGATCTTGTTGTATCGAGCATCAGCAGCGGCGCTGAACAAATCGATCGCCACAACCTCTTCCAATCCGGCCTTAACCGAAAGGTCCTCGCGCAAGAACCCGTTGACAACCACGAGATGCGCCGCTGCAGTTTCCGGATACGCGAATCGCGTCACGTCGCTGACAGCAACTTCACCGCTACTAAGAGCCGGCGCAAAACTCTCCTTCGCCAACGAGGTGAGATTCGTGTATTTCCACTCTTCGTCTGTTACCGGCGGGAACCCCAGTTGTTCGAAACGATCCATCGCGCTGCTGCGCACGAGCTCCAGCCACGCAACTGTTGGCGACAACTCACGGACAGTGTGAAACGCCGTCTGATAACTGTTTTCTGACTTGACGAGTTCAGTAACCATTCTTAATTCGCCGGCGCGCCCGCTCCCTTTCCGTTCAGATCTGCCTTCGTGATCCAGTCGTACCCCTTCGATTCGAGCTCCAGCGCCAACTCTTTGCCACCTTCACGAGCGATCGCTCCATTCGCCAGCACGTGCACGAAATCAGGAACGATGTAGTTGAGAAGTCTTTGATAGTGAGTGACGACGATGATCGCGTCGTTTGGCGTGTGCAGTTGATTAACTCCATTCGCAACCACGCGCAACGCATCGATGTCCAGGCCTGAATCCGTTTCGTCCAATACTGAAAGCTTCGGCTCGAGCACTGCCATCTGGAGAATCTCGTTGCGTTTCTTTTCACCGCCCGAGAAGCCTTCGTTGACGGAACGAGTCATGAAGCTCGCCTCCATCTCAACGACTTTCGCCCGCTCTTTCAGAAGATCCTTGAACTCGAGTGGATCGAGTTCTTCTTCTCCGTGATGTTTTCGTTTCTCGTTGTAGGCCAGACGCAGAAACTGCGCGTTCGAAACGCCGGGCACTTCGATCGGATACTGAAACGCCATGAAGACGCCTTCACGCGCGCGCTGGTCGGGCGCCATCTCGAGCAGATTGCGTCCCTCGTAAAGAATCTCTCCGCTCGTGACTTCGTATTGTGGATGTCCGGCGAGGACTTTCGCGAGGGTTGACTTACCGGAACCGTTTGGTCCCATGATGGCGTGAATCTCGCCTTTTTTGACAGTTAGGTTGATGCCTTTGAGAATTTCTTTTCCATCAATCGCTGCGTGCAGGTTCTTTATTTCTAACATTCTTCTGATCCGTTTTAATCCTCTTCAAATGAATCCGTCCAGATCCGTCTTTACCCAACACTTCCCTCGAGTTTCAGCCCCAGTAATCGTTGCGCTTCCACCGCAAACTCCATCGGCAACTGCAGAAACACGTCCTTGCAGAAACCATTGATGATCAGCGACACCGCGTCTTCCTGCGATATGCCACGTTGTTGCAGATAGAAGAGCTGCTCTTCACTAATCTTTGATGTTGAAGCCTCGTGCTCGACGCTCGAAGTGTTGTTCATCACTTCGATATACGGGAAAGTGTTCGCACCGCAACTTGAACCGATCAGCATCGAGTCGCACTGCGTGTAGTTGCGTGCGCCTTCCGCCTTCGGCATTACTTTCACGAGACCGCGATAACTGTTGTTTGATTTACCGGCCGCGATACCTTTCGAGATGATTGTCGACCGCGTGTTCTTGCCAAGGTGGATCATCTTCGTGCCGGTATCGGCCTGCTGCGCGTGGTTTGTCAACGCTACCGAGTAAAACTCCCCAATTGAGTTGTCGCCCTGAAGAATGCAGGACGGATACTTCCAAGTGATCGCAGACCCTGTTTCGACCTGCGTCCACGAGATCTTTGAGTTTTTACCCGCGCATTTACCTCGCTTCGTCACGAAGTTATAGATACCGCCGCGTCCTTCTTCATCACCGGCATACCAGTTTTGGACCGTCGAGTATTTGATCTGGGCGTCGTCCAGTGCAATGAGTTCCACTACCGCCGCATGAAGCTGGTTCTTATCAAACTTCGGCGCCGTACATCCTTCCAAATAGGAAACGTGGGAACCTTCTTCAGCGACGATCAGCGTGCGCTCAAATTGTCCCGACTCCGCGTTGTTGATACGGAAGTAAGTCGACAATTCCATCGGACACCGAACACCCTTCGGAATAAAGCAAAAACTTCCATCCGAAAAGACCGCGCTATTCAGCGCTGCGAAGAAGTTGTCGTTAGTCGGAACGACCGAACCGAGATACTTCTTCACCAGTTCCGGATAATCTCGGATCGCTTCCGTGA